>Ga0209936_1000219_pt1 | contig 37482 bp, 33 predicted proteins | sample SalPonR1_A_D1_MG_FD_185694 | JGI IMG/M metagenome (GOLD analysis project Ga0209936, IMG submission 185694) | Salt pond soil microbial communities from South San Francisco under conditions of wetland restoration - Salt Pond MetaG R1_A_D1_MG... ...
CCCGCCGGGCGGTCGAGTGGGCTGCCGCGGAAACCGGCCTCACCCTCGAAACCACCTATTCGGGCAAGGCACTGTCGGCCCTGCTGGCCGACGCGGACTCCGGCCGTCTCGACGGCCGCCCGGTGCTGTTCTGGAACACCTACAGCTCGGCCCCGACGGACGCACCCGCCGACCGCCCGATCCGCTCTGGCCTGCCGGAGCCCCTGGCCCGCTACTTCGAATTCAACAGGTAGGAGGGCCTTCAGGCCCGATCAGCGCTCGGCCACCTCAGGCGAAGATCGGGGCTGAAGCCCCTCCCACATGGGCGTCTCCGCGACCCTTGTCCACCCGATGGCGGGCCAACGGCCAGAGAACGCGTGCCGGTTAGCAAGACGCGGATCGGGCCTGAAGGCCCTCCTACAGTTACAGTGCTTCTTGCTGGCGGCGGGCCATCAGCGAGTTGTCCAGCGAATGGAGGTGAGAATAGAGGCAAGACAGCTCGCCGGAGCGATGCCATCCGTAGATGGTGTCCTTGTCGAGGTCGGTGAGCTTCTTCGCGTCGATGCACACGTAGCTGGCCAGGGTCTGCTGCTCGCTCGCGCCTGTCGGGGTGTAGGTCGCCTGCTGGGGCGTCAGCAGCTCCAGGTCGCGGAGCCGCTCGCAGAGCTCGCGGGTACGCGCGCGCTCGGCTTCGTACTGGGAACAGAACTGCACCATCTGCTTCGTGTGCTCCGAGAGCTCGCCGCCCTCGAAGAACGGGTAGCGCGGTTCGGCAGTGACGGCGGCCGACTTGCGATCGATGAGCAGCGCGCCGCGGCCCTGGTCGTCCGTGGCGAGGCCGAAGGGGTAGCAGCGCAGGTAGGACGGCACATAGCACATCGGGTCCCACCGGCCCTGCTCGTCGACGAACAGATTGGTGTCGTCCAGAATGGCGGTCACCGCCAGCGGCACCGGGTCTTCCATGGACGCGAAGACGATCGGGTAGTGACGCTGGGCGGTGGCGAACTCCGGCAGCGTCACCGGTATGGCCCGCACGTTGCGCACGAAGTCGTAGGGGCGCTCCGGCGGCGTCAGCCCCAGCGCGCCGTGCTGCTCCGGGGTCAGCAGCTCCGGCTGCTCGTAGAGGAAGGCGCTGCCGGTCAGCACCGGCTCGGCGCCCTGTTGCGGTTGCGGTTCATCCGTCATCCTTCTTCTCTCCTGCGTCGTTGCCGCCTTCGCCCGGCCGCACCGGGACGCCCTTCTCCTTGTCGTCTTTCGCCGGTGCCTGGTCCCCCGGGGACTCGCGGGATTCCTCTTCCTTGCGGTCGATCTCCTCCAGCATCACCTTCAGCCATTCACTGATTTCGCTCACTCGACCCCGGCCTCCTGTTGTGTATCGCCCGCGGCCGCGTCGGCATCCGACTCCATCATCGTCTCGTCGATGAACTCGGCCACTTCGGCCAGCGTGGGCGCGTCCGGATCCGCCTCGACGACGTTCGCCACCAGACGCACGCGGCGCGCCAGCTCGTTTTCGTCCCGACTCAGTACGCGGATGGGAACGCCCCTCGTATCGGCTGCCGCACGGCGCGCGTTCGCCCGCTCGTGCTCCTCGGCGAACGCACCCGATTCCTGCCGCGCACGCTCCATCAGCTCGTCGAGGAGCGCATCCGCATCACGTTCGTCTTCCGCGAGCATCGGGTGTGCCTCCAGGTAGAACTCCCCACCCCGGCGGCCGTAGAGCAGGGGCTGGTTGACGATGGTGACCGGCGTGCCCCGGTCCACCTGTTCGTACAGGGTCTCGATATTCTCCGGGTAAAGCCGCACGCAGCCGTGGCTCACCCGCATGCCGACGCCGTAAGGCTGGTTCGTGCCGTGGATCAGGTAGCCCGGCATGTCGAGCTGCAGCACCCGGTTGCCCAGCGGGTTGTCCGGGCCCGGCTCCACCACGGCCGGAAGCGGGTTGCCGGCCTCGGCGTGTTCCCGACGCACCGACCACGGCGGATACCACACCGGATCCCGGGCCTTGTCGATCACCTCGGCCGTGCCGGTCGGCGTCTCCCAGCCTTCGCGGCCGATGCCGATCGGGTGGGTGATCACCGTCTGCGCCTCGTCCTCCTTCGTCGGCGGAAAATAGAACAGGCGCTTGGCGGCGATATTCAGCACGATGCCTTCCCGGGCCGCGTCCGGCAGCACGAACTGGGTGGGCAGCACGATGATCGTACCCTCGCCCGGCAGCCAGGGGTCCACGCCCGGGTTGGCCTGCACGAGCTCGTCGTAGCCCAGGCCGTAAGCGCGCGCGATGTCCGAGAAGGTGTCGGACTCCCGCGCCTGGATGATCTGCACCTCGCCGACCACGCTCTGGCCCGGCGACGCCAGCTCGAAGCGGTCGGCTGCGATCGGCTCGCGCTCCTCCAGCGTGTCGATCCAGCGCGCGTCGCCCGTCGCGCCGTCCTGGCCGCCGGTCGTGGCGCAGCCGGCCAGCGCCAGCCCCATGACGGCGGTGACGAGCGGGCGGGTCGTGCGGCGGGCTGTGGGGCGGCGGGCAGTCATCGCGGGGATTCTAGCGGATGGCGGCAGCGGCCGCCTCAGACCGGCAGCCCGAGATAGTACAGCGTGGCGAGGAACGCGAGCACCATCAGCGCCAGCGCGCCCAGGTTCATCGCCGTCCGCCACACAGACCGCCGGCGGCGCACGTCGCGCCGGATGGACTCTGCATCGGCGCCGCCGGGTCCGGCCGGGTTGAGGCGCCAGCGCTGTCCGCCCTGTCGGGGCACCGGCGTGAAGTACTCGCGCCAGCCCTGCAGGATGCGCTGGGCGCGGCCCATGTCGACGGCCGCCCCGCGGGCGATGCGCAGCACGGACAGCCCCTCCGGCGGGCCGTCCTCGAGAACCGCGGCGATGCGCTGGATGTCCGACAACAGGCGCCGGTCGAACAGCAGGGGTAAGGAGGAGGATCGGTTCATGTCGGAGGTGGATGTGTCAGTGCAAGGGGTTACGGCGGCGCAGCGACCGGATGCGCTTCAGATGCGCGACGGACGCCGGCAGGCCCGCAGCGCGAGCGGCCAGCGCACCCGGCGCGGGCGCGGCCCCCAGATCGCTTCCAGGCGGCCGGCGATGTCGCCCAGCGGATCGGCGCCGGTCGCTTCCCGACACCGCGTGAGCGCCGACCAGGTGGAGAGATAACCGAGCATCTGCCCGGCCTCCCATTCCGCCTCCATGCGAAAATCCGGCGTCTCGAGTTCCGGCCACGGCATCCCGATGGTGCCATAGCCCGCCTCGATATGCCGACGCTCGGGGGGCCACCAGGGGCCGAGCGGCCCACGGTAGAACTCGAGCACCAGCGCGTCGATAGCGGGATCGACGGTGCAGAGTTCGTAGCACCAGGCCGCCAGCAGTCCGCCATCCGCGAGCACCCGGCCCGCCTCGGCGTAGAACCGGTCCCTGTCGAACCAGTGCAGCGCCTGGGCCACGGCGACCAGGTCCGCCGAGGCCTCCGGCACTCCGGAGTCCTCGGCCGGCGCCACGCGGAAGCGCACGCCCGGCAGCGCCGGCGCCCGGCCGATCTGCGCCTCGCTCGCATCCGTCCCCTCCACCCGGCGGAAACGGGACGCCAGACCCGCTGCCGCCTGTCCGCTGCCGGTGGCGCAATCCCACGCCAGATCGCGGCCGGGGGCCTCGGCCGCCAGCCAGTCGAACAGCGCCTCCGGGTAACGGGGCCGGTAGCTGGAGTAATCGCCGGAGACACCGGAGAAGTGATCGCGGAATTTCATGCTGCGGGGTCTCTGATCCAGATCCAGCCTTCTCGCTCGGCCAGCCCCCGGTCGGACGGTGGCGGGCAGCGGCCGGCCAGGAAGTCCGCACCGGCCAGCGCCGCCAGCGCGGCGTCGAGGACGTCCGCCGCGTCCAGCAACAGTCCGCGGTGCTCGCCCGGATCGAGTTCCGCGGCGAGGCCGTCGAGGATGACCGCCCTCAGTTGCCGCGCGGCCGCGGGTTTGTAGCGTCTGGCAGGCAGGCTGCGGCTCAGCAGCACGGCGGCGGGATAGACCTCGATGGCCGCGCTGGCGGCCAGTTCGGGCGACCAGGCAAGCGGGATCGGCTCCCTCCGCAGTTCGCGCAGCCCGCCCAGCACGCCCAGGGCCGCGACGGCCGTACGGGCGATCCGGTCGGCGCCCACCTCCAGCGGCTGCTTGCCGAGCCGCCGGCGCACGAACTCGTCGGTGGCGCGGCGGAAGAGGCGGTTCGGCTCGGTCTGCCCGAGCGCGGCGCCGGCCCGATGGGGCGCGATCGTCTCGCCGAGGCAGGCCGGCCAGCCGAGTGGCGCGTCAAGGCAGAACAGCGCCGGTCCGTCGCCGGCCGCCGCCGCGGCCAGGCGGGCCACGGAACCGGGGCCGTCGCCCAGGGCCGCGTGGCTCACCCGGTAACGCCCGCCGTCCCGGGTGATCCCCACCACGCCGGTCTTGCGCGGGTCGGTGGCGCAGTCGATGCCGACAATAGTCCGGACCATGATGGTCGGGACCGTAGCGTTGTCGACGGCGCTCACAGCGCCACCACCGCGTCGGGCCCGACCGCGAACACCCGATCGCCCGGTGCCGGCCGGATGTTCTGACCGCCGGTGAAGGTGCCGAAGGCCGGCAGCACGGCGTGATCGCCGCGGAACCAGAACACGGGCAGGCGCAGCCGGTCGGCGGCGTCGCGCAGGCGCACTGCCGGATGCAGATGGCCGCCGAGACCGTAGCCGCGCCGGTCCGGGCCCGGCTCGTGCTGCAGCACGAAGGGCGGTTCCGGCCGGGGCTCTGCGAACCAGCGGAGCCGCGGATCGAGTCTCTGTCGCGTCGCGGGCCGGTCGTGGTTGCCGGCGACGATGCTGACGGCCGCGTCCACCCCGTCGAGCCAGGCGGCAATCGCATCGAGCCACCGATCCGCCTCACCGGGCGGCGCATGGGTGAAGTCGCCCAGCACGACGAGCTCCTCCGCGCCGAACTGCGCCACCAGCCGGTCGAGGCGCTGCAGATCCGACTCCGTCACGCCGCCCGGCACCGCCAGACCTGCCCGGCCGAACGTCGATTCCTTGCCGAGATGTACGTCGGCTACCAGCAGCATGCGGCGGCGCGGCCAGTACACGGCCCGGTCGTGATGCAGCAGCAACCGCTCCCCCGCGCAGTCGATCGGCACGGCACCGGCGAACGTCTCGGGTGCCACCGCGCTCATGCGCTTTTCCGCCGCCGCTCGGCGGCCCGCTCGAGACTGGCGGCCATGCGCTCGACCCGGTCGCGCCACGTCTCGCTGGACATTATCTGGCTCTGCAGGCGCTCCGCCCACAGCGGGAAGGCGAGCGGCGTCAGCCGTTCCGGCCGCTCGATGACGATGCGCTTGCCGCCGATCGCCGCCAGCGTCTCGCGCATGCGTCGGGCCTCGAGCTGACTCTCCAGCACCTCCCGGCGGGCCTGGTCGAGCAGCAGGTTATCGCTGTCGTAGCGCTCCAGCACGTCGAAGATGAGCCCGCTGGAGGCCTGGATCTGGCGGGTCGACTTGCCACGGCCCGGATAGCCCTGGAACACGAGGCCGGCGATGCGGGCGATGTCACGGAACCGGCGCCTGGCGATCTCGCTGGTGTTCATGCAGGCCAGCAGATCGGCCTCCAGGTCGCCGGGCGCAAATAGCGCGGCGAGGCGCTCCTCGTCGATGGCCGGCTCCTCGCGGCAGAGCAGTTCCAGTCCGTAGTCGTTGGCCGAGAGCGTGAAGGTGGCGGGCGTCTGCCGGGACAGCCGCCACGCCAGCAGGGTGGCCAGTCCCTCGTGCACCAGCCGGCCGGCGAAGGGATAACAGAACAGGCTGACACCCTCCCGGCTGCGGGTGAACTCCACCAGCAGTTCGTCCGGGACCGGCAGCCGGGACCAGCGCCGCTGCAGCTCCAGCAGGCCGGCAACCGCGGTCACCTCCGCGGATTCGTCCGCGCCGGATCCGGCCGCCGCCAGCACCTCCAGCACGCAGTCGGCCAGCTCGGTGGACAACGGCATGCGCCCGCCCTGCCAGCGGGGCACGGTGCGCTTGCCCTTCTTCGCCCGCCGCACCCAGGCGGTCATGTCGCGCACCTGCGCGAGTTCGACCAGGCGACCGGCGAACAGGAAGCGGTCGCCCCGTTCCAGGCGGGAGACGAAAGACTCCTCGATGGTGCCGAGCGAGCCTCCCGTCAGCCAGCGGATGTTCATCGCGGTGTCGCTGGCGATGGTGCCGATGCCCATGCGGTGGCGCTGGCCGATGCCCCGGTCCGTCACCCGGTAGCGGCCGTCCACGCCCTCCACGCGGCGGTACTGCGGGTAACCCTGCAGCGCCTGGCCGCCGCGGGTGACGAAGTCCATGACCCAGCCCCATTCCGCATCGCTCAGGCCGGCGAAGGCGTGGGTGCGGCTCACCTCGGCGCGCATCGGCTCCGCCTCGAAGCCGCCGCCGAGCGCGACGGTGACCAGGTGCTGGGCCAGCACGTCGAGCGAGCGGACCAGCGGGCGGCGTGCCTCGATGCGTCCCTGCTCTGCCGCCCGGCGGGCGGCCGCGATCTCCACCAGTTCGAAGGCGTGGGTGGGCACGCACAGCACCTCCGATACCGCGCCGGGCTGATGGCCGCTGCGCCCGGCACGCTGCAGCAGCCGGGCGACGCCCTTCGGGCTGCCCACCTGCATCACCTGGTCCACCGGGCTGAAGTCCACGCCCAGGTCGAGCGACGAGGTGCACACCACGCAGCGCAGCTCGCCTGCGCGCAGGCCGTCCTCGATGCGCGCACGGAGCTTGCGGTCGATGGAGCCGTGGTGGAGCGCGATGCGCCCCACCCAGTCCGGCCGCGCGTCCACCAGCCCCTGGAACCAGAGTTCCGCCTGGGAGCGGGTGTTGGTGAACAGCAGCGTCGAGCCCTTCGATTCGATGGCCTCGACCACCGCCGGCAGCAACCGGATGCCCAGGTGGCCGGCCCAGGGGAAGCGCTCGAGCGTGTCGGGCAGCACGGAACGGATGCTGACGCTCTTCGGCGCCTGTCCGCGCACGAGACGGCCGTCCGCGCCCGGGCCGAGCAGCACGTCGCGGGCCTCGGCGAGGTTCGCCAGCGTCGCGGACAGCCCCCAGGTCCTGAGCCCGGGCGCAATGCCGCGCAGCCGGGCGAGGCAGAGCTCCAGCTGCACGCCCCGCTTGGTGCCGAGCAGCTCGTGCCACTCGTCCACCACCACGCAGGCGAGCCGCCGGAACCAGCTGGCGCCATCCGCGTAGCTCAGCAGCACCGACAGACTCTCGGGTGTCGTGACCAGGGCCTCCGGCGGGCGCCTGCGCTGCCGGGCCCGCACGGACTGGGACGTATCGCCGCTGCGCACCTCCACCCGCCAGTCGCTGCCGAGGGCGGCCGCCGCTTCCGCCAGGTTCTGCCGGGTATCGACCGCCAGCGCGCGCAGCGGCGTGATCCAGAGCACCCGCAGACCGCCGTCCGCGCCACCCGCCGCCTCCGCCAGCGGGCCGAGCCAGGCTGCCAGCGACTTGCCGCTGCCGGTCGGCGAGTGGATCAGCCCGGACTCGCCGGCGAGGTAGGCCTCGCGGGCCTCGCGCTGGAAGTCGAACAGGCGCCAGCCGCGCTCGTCGAACCACGCCTGCAGCCGCGCATCGAAATCGCCTGTCACACTTGCCGTCAAATTCTCGCTCACGCGGAAACCAGCGCCCTCACGCTCTCGATGTCGTCGGCGTCATCCACGCCCAGGTCCCGGCGCCAGCGGGCGATGCGGGGGAACCTGAGCGCCACGCCGGACTTGTGGCGGCGGGAGGCATTGATGCCCTCGAAAGCGATCTCGAACACCTGCTCCGGCCGCACGGAACGCACCGGCCCGAAGCGCTCCACCGTGTTGCGCCGGATCCAGCGGTCCAGCTCCCGGATCTCGGCGTTGTCGAGCCCGGAGTAGGCCTTGGCGATGGGCACCAGATCGCCGTCCCGCCAGACCGCGAAAGTATAGTCGGTGTACAGGTTCGCCCGCCGCCCGTGTCCGGGCTGTGCATAGATCATGACGGCGTCGACGGTATGGGGCTCCACCTTCCACTTCCACCACAGGCCCCGCTGGCGGCCGGTGCCGTAGGGCGAGTCCAGCGCCTTCAGCATCATCCCTTCCACCCGGCGCTCCCGGGACTCGCCGCGCAGCGCGGCGTAATCCGCCCAGTCGGCAGCTTCCACCACCGGCGAGAGCCGGAGCCGGTCCTCCGCGGCCGGCAGCATTTCCGCCAGCGCGGCGCGGCGCTCGGCCAGCGGCCGGTGGCGGACGTCCTCGCCGGCGTGTTCCAGCAGGTCGTAGGCCAGGAAGACGACGGGCACCTCCGCCAGCAGCTTCGCGCCGACGCGCTTGCGGCCGATGCGCCGCTGCAGCGCGGCGAAGTCCATGACGCCGGCGGCATCGTCCCAGGCCAGGATCTCGCCGTCCAGCACCGTGCCGTCGGGCAGTGCCTCCGCCGCGTCCCGCACCTCGGGGAAACGGTCGGTGATCAGGTCCTCGCCCCGGGACCAGAGGAAGCGGCGGCCGGCGCGGCGCACCAGCTGGGCGCGGATGCCGTCCCACTTCCACTCCACCTGCCAGTCCCCCGGCGCCCCCGGCAGATCCGCGGGACGGGTGTCGTCCAGCGGCGCGGCCAGACAGAAAGGATAGGGCCGGGAGACGTCCGCCTCGCCGTCGTCCGGCGACATCAGCCGCTGGAAGAATCCGGCATCCGGCTCCCATTGCCCCATCAGCCGATGCAGGATCACCGGCCGCGGCAGGCCGGCGGCCTCGGCCAGCGCCCGCGCCGCGAGCGTGCGCGAGACCCCCACCCGCAGCGCGCCGGTCAGGAGCTTGTTCAGGAGATAGCACTGCTCGTAGTCCAGGGTGGCCCACCAGCGTTTCACGCGCTCGCCCTGGGCCTCCGCCTCCAGGCCGCGCAGGGGCAGGATCTCCGTCTCCAGCCAGTCCGCCAGCGAGCGCTCGTCGGCGGGTGCGGCGCGACCGGCGTCGGTCAGCAGCGCGATGGTCTCCGCCAGGTCGCCCACCGAGCCATAAGTCTCGTCCACCAGCCAGTCCGGCAGGTCCACGCTTTCATATAGCCATTGGCGCAGGCGGGCCGGTCCCACGAGCCGCTTCATCCGGCGGCCGGAGAGGAAGTACACCGCCCAGGCCGCGTCCGCCGGCGGCGCGCTGGAGAAATAGCGGACCATGGCCGCGACCTTCAGGTTGGTGGAAGTGGTCTGGTCCAGCTCCTGGTAGAGGCGGCTGAAGTCACGCATGCCGGTGCCGACCCTTACTGGTCATCGCCGCTGCCCTCGTACAGCGTCTCCAGCGCGGCCGCGTCCACGCCGCGCTCGCGCAGCAGGCGCACCAGCGCATCCGTGTGGCCGTGGGTGGCCAGCACCCGGGAGGCGCCGGTCTCCTTGATGGTCCGGAGCAGCGACGGCCAGTCCGCGTGATCCGAGAGCACGAAACCCCGGTCGTAGCCCCGCCGGCGGCGCTGGCCGCGGATGCGCATCCAGCCGGAGCAGAAGCCGGTGCTGGCCTGGCGGAAGCGGCGCATCCAGGTGCTGCCGGCAGCACCCGGCGGCGCGACGATCAGCTCCCCCGCATAGTCGCCCTTGCGGCGCAGGTCCACCCTCTCGGTCGGTAGCATGGCGACGCCCGCCTCCCGATAGACGCCCACCAGCGCATCCACGGCGCCGTGCACGTACACGCACCGGTCCGTGAACGCGGTCAGCTCGGCCAGCACACGCTGGGCCTTGCCGAGCGCGTAGCAGAACAGCACCGACGGCCGTCCGGAGGCCGCGTTGCCCTGCCACCAGTCGTGGATCTCGGCGGCGGTCTCGCGCCCCGGCTTCCAGCGGTAGATCGGCAGCGCGAAGGTGGCCTCGGTGATGAACGTGTCGCAGGGCACCACCTCGAACGGCGCGCAGGTCGGGTCGGCGTCCCGCTTGTAGTCGCCGGACACCACCCACACGCCCTCCTCGCCCTCGATGCGGATCTGGGCCGAGCCGAGCACGTGCCCGGCGGGATGGAAGGACACCGTGGTGTCGCCGAAAGCGAGGCGCTCGCCCCACTCGACCGGGCGGATGTCGGCATCCGCGCCGAGGCGTTTCCTCAGCAGGCCGACGCCGGGCGCCGCCGCGTAATAGACCTGCGAGCCCGGCCGTGCGTGATCGGCGTGGGCGTGGGTGACGAGCGCCGTCTCAGCCGGTCGCCAGGGGTCGATGTGGAAGCCGCCGGCCTTGCAGGCGAGGCCGGTGTCGGTGGCGCTGACCAGCACGCCCGGGGTCAGGACTCCGGCTTCTCGATCACGGGCTTCGGGCCGCAATCCGGCGCCTTGCCGGCGGCCCGCGCCTCGTTGTAGAGCTTCAGCGCCACCGGGTAGTGGGCAACCAGCTTGTCGATGCGGTCCTCGCTGGAGGGGTGAGTGGAGAGGAACTCGGGCGGCTCGCCCTTGTTCTCTGCGCGCATGTTCTTCCACAGCGCCACGCTCTCGCGGGGGTCGAAGCCGGCGCGGGCCATGTACTCGATGCCCACGATATCCGCCTCGCGCTCCTGGGTGCGGGTGAACGGCAGCGTGATGCCGAGCTGCGCGGCCATCTGGATGGCCGTGGAGGCGCTGCGATTGGCCATGGGCGTGCCGCCGACGATGGCGCTCAGGAAACCCACCGTGTAGCCGGTGGCCACCGCGCGGGAAGCGCGCTCGTTGGGGTGGCGGGCGGTCACGTGCGCGACCTCGTGGCCCATGACGGCGGCGAGCTGGTCGTCGTTCTCCGTCACCTTGAGCAGGCCGGTGAATACGGTGATCTTCCCGCCGGGCAGCACGAAGGCGTTCACCTCGGGCCGTTCCACCACGGCCAGTTCCCAGTTCAGCGCCGCCATCTCGCCCTCGAGCTGGCCGACGATGGCGTTGGCGACGCAGGCGACGAAGTCGATGGTGGTCCGGTCCGTCGTCAGCGGCATCTCGGCCCTGAGCTGGGTGAAGGCCGCCTCTCCCTGGGCCTGGAGCTCTTCGTCGGACTTCAGGATCAGCTGGCTGCGTCCCGTCGGCGAGGTGGCGCAGGCAGTTGCCAGAACGAGGCTGGCGGCGATCAGGCCGGCGGCGATCAATCTAAACGATCGGAGCGATCGTAGCGATGGGAACGATTGGAGCGAAGGGGTCTGCTTCATGGCGGTGCTCGTCGGGACTGGTCGGTACTGGTCGGTACTGGTGCTGTGCTCATTCAGACTGGCGGCGCCCCGCCGAGTTCCGGCCGCGCCGCCCCTGTGGAAGGCTCGGGAGAGCTTCCCGCCGGATTCTAAACCAGGCCGGCGACGGGCGCTCAGCGCAGGTAGCGGCTCTCCTGCAGGCGCCGCCACAGGATGTCGGCAGCGCGCTCGGCGAGGGCATCCATGGAGTGCAGCACTTTCTTCGGCAGCGGCTGCTTGACCTCGTAGGTGACCTTGTAGACGTCCCGGTCCTCGACCGCCTTCACCAGCAGCTCGTCGCTGGTGGCGAGTTCGTCGGCCAGCGACAGCTCGATCGCCTGGGTGCCGTACCAGTGCTCGCCGGTGGCCACTTTCTCCATGTCCAGGTCGGATCGATAGCGCCCGACGGCATCCTGGAACAGCCTGTGCACGTCCTCGAGTTCCTGGCGCAGCTTGTCCCGGTCCTCCTCGGTGTTCTTGCCGAACATCGTGACCGTGCGCTTGTACTTGCCGGCGGCGATCTGCTCGAACTCCACGCCGTGGTTGTCCAGCATGCGGTTGAAATTGGGCAGCTGCGCCAGCACGCCGATGGAACCCAGGATGGCGAACGGCGCCGCCACGATGCGGTCGGCGATGCAGGCCATGAGATAGCCGCCGCTGGCGGCCACGCGGTCCACGGCCACGGTGAGCTTCACGCCGGCCTCGCGCAGGCGCACCAGCTGGGAGGCAGCGAGGCCGTGCTCGTGGACCATGCCGCCGGCGTTCTCCAGCCGCAGCAGCACCTCGTCGCCTTCATCGGCCACGGCGAGCACGGCGCTCACCTCCTCGCGCAGGGCGGCGACGCCCGTCGCCTTGATGTCGCCCTTGAAGTCGACCACGAAGGTGCGCGGGCGGGTCTCGTCGCTCTTCGCGGCACTCTTGGCCGCCTTCTTGGCTGCCGCCTTCTCGGCCTTGGCCAGCGCCTTCGCGGCCTTGCGGTTCACCACGCTGCGCTTGAGCGTGCCCGCCAGCTTGCGGTAGCGCTCGTTCAGGTTCTCGACCTTCAGGCCCTCGCCGCCCGAGACCTTGCGCGAGGCCGCCGTGCCGGCGGCGATGATCACCAGTACGGCGGCGACGAAGGTGATTGTTTTGGCCAGAAACAGGCCGTAGCTGGCGAAGAAGTCTTCCATCCGGCGATCCCCGCGTCAGGAAGCGGCCGAGGCCGCCTCGCTCGCAATCCCTACGTTGTTCTGCTCCAGCACCCGTTCGGCCCGGTAGCTCGAGCGCACCAGCGGCCCGGCCACCACCTCCAGGAATCCCCTCGCCAGGCCGGCTTCCCGGTAGCGGGCGAATTCCTCCGGCGAGACGAAGCGCTCCACCGCCAGGTGATTGCGGGTCGGCTGCAGGTACTGCCCGAGCGTGAGGATGTCCACGTCGATGGCGCGCAGGTCGTCCATCGTCTCGCAGATCTCCTCGTCGGTCTCGCCGAGGCCGAGCATCAGGCTGGTCTTCGTGAGTACGTCGGGGCGGTAGCGCTTGGCGTGCGCGAGCACGGACAGGGTCTTGTCGTAGCCGGCGCGGGGGTCGCGCACGGGATGGGTGAGCCGGCGCACGGTCTCCACGTTCTGGGCGAAGACTTCCAGGCCCGAATCCACCAGCAGCTCCACCGCCGCGGTGTCGCCGTCGAAGTCAGGCGTGAGGGCCTCCACCGCGGTCTGCGGCCGGAGCGCCTTGATCTCCCGCACGCAGGCCGCGTAGTGCGAGGCGCCGCCGTCCGAGAGATCGTCCCGGTCCACGGAGGTGAGCACCACGTAGTTGAGATTCATGAGCTCGACCGCGCGCGCCGTGTTGGCCGGCTCCTCGGGGTCCAGCCAGCCACGGGGGTTGCCCGTGTCCACGGCACAGAAGCGGCAGGCCCGGGTGCACACCGATCCCATCACCATGATGGTGGCGGTGCCGGCGTTCCAGCACTCGCCGATGTTCGGGCACATCGATTCCTCGCAGACGGTGCTGAGGCGGTTGTCGCGCACGGTCTGCTTCACGGCGGAGTACTTCCGGCCGGCGGGCATTTTCGCCCGCAGCCAGCGCGGCTTGCCGCCGCGGGCGGCGGGCTGCTCGTCACGGCCGGTCTTGATGCCGTTCTTGATCGCGGTGAAGCCGGCATCCGTCCGGTATTTCTCGCCGCTGCGGGCGCCGCCGCGGGGATTGCCCTCGACGATGGGGATGCCGCGGAAACCTTCGGTCTTGTCTGTCATGGGTCCCTGGCCTTCTGGCCATCCGGAAGCTGACCGGCTATTGTCGCATGCCGCACCGCGGCATCAAACTCTGTCGCACTTGTGTCGTTACACGCTCTCGTCGGAGCTGCCTCATGCCACTGCAGGGACACCTCAGGAAAATGCGCGCCGAGCACAGCGCGCCGGTGAATTACCGGCTGCCCCTGGGTGACGCCGAAGAGCCCCTGAACGACTACCTGGGCCGGGAGGTCGCCCTCACCCACACCGGCGCCATCCACTGCGTCGCCTGCGGGCGCAAGACGTCGAAGAGCTTCAACCAAGGCCATTGCTTCCCCTGCGCCCGGGGGCTCGCCCGCTGCGACATCTGCATCGTGCGCCCGGAGCGTTGTCACTTCCACGAAGGCACCTGCCGCGAACCGGACTGGGGCCAGACCCATTGCATGCGCTCCCACGTCGTCTACCTGGCCAACTCCTCCGGGCTGAAGGTGGGCGTCACACGCGCCTCCCAGGTGCCCACGCGCTGGATCGACCAGGGCGCCCGCCAGGCGCTGCCCGTATTGCGGGTGGCGAGCCGCCGCATCGCCGGCCTGGCCGAGGTGGCCATCGGCCGCCACGTCGCCGACAAGACGGACTGGCGGCGCATGCTGAAGGGCGACCCGGAGCCCCGCGCGCTCGCGGAGAGCCGGGACGAGCTGCTGACGCTGGCCGCGCAGGAACTCGATGCCATTAGCGCCGAGTTCGGTGCCGGCACGATCGAGCGCGTCGCGGATGCGGAGGAAGTGGTGATCGAGTACCCGGTCAGCCGGTACCCGGACAAAGTGCGGGCCCTGAACCTGGACAAGACCCCGACGGTCGCCGGGACCCTGCTCGGGGTCAAGGGGCAGTACCTCATCCTCGACAGCGGCGTACTGAACATCCGCAAATACGCCGGCTACGAGGTGGTTTTCGAGGCCTGAACCGCGCGGGGCGGCAAAAAAACGCCCGGACAGGCCGGGCGTATCAACGGGAGGCTCGAAAGCCTGGAGAGAAACGTTCGCGGCCGCGTCCTGCCGCTGTTCAGTGCACTCTGGCCCAGCTCAGCAGCTGGACGCAGTCGGCATCGAGTTCGAAGTTGTGCGCCAGCAGGGCCTCGATGTCCTCGGGCTCCACGGCCGCGCCGTCGGACCGGCACAGCTCGACGATGCCGCTGTATTCGTCGGCCTCCCGGCTGCCGCCCTCCTTCAGGACGAACTCCGCGTAGTACTGGGCACAGTGTTTTCCCATGTGCCCGAGGATAGGCATCCGACCCGGGGCTTTTCTGTGAGCCGCTGCACAGAATCGCCCTTGTTCGGACCCCACGGCCGCATGATCGGCCCCGGCGGGCAGCGCCCGCGCCGTTGCTCTCTCTCCGCTATCGCCCTGCTCTGTCGCTGCAGATGATTCATGATCCGGCTCCCTCCCGCTATGCCCGTTTTCGGGCTCCTTACTGTTACTTGATGCAGATGAGAGCGGATTGGTTGCAACGCCCCTCCAGCGACGTAACACTATCGACCCATTCGACCCTGCAACTGCCCTATGGACAGGCTCCGCCGGTGAACGGCCGGGGCCCCGAGGAAATGCCGATGCCGCGCTTCGCCACCCGCCCGCTCTCCCTCCTGCTGTGTCTCCTGACCCTGGCCGCCGCGACCGCGGGCGCACAGGAACTCAGGGCCGCCCTGTTCGAGGACGCCGACGCCGCCCGCGCGGCCGCGCAGGAACTCCAGGCGTCCCTGTTCTCGCCCCGGCACTGGGAGCGGGGCGTCAAGGACTACGAGGCCGCGGAGGCCGGCCTCGAGCGGGGGCGCAGCGTCGACTACATCCGCGGCAAGCTGGCCGACGCCGAGCAGGAATTCCGCGAGGCCGCCGAGGCGGCGGAACTCGCCCGCATCACGCTGGCGACGGTGATCGAGACCCGCCAGGACGCCCGCGAGGCCGAGGCGCCCGCACGCTCCGCCCCCATCTGGGAAGACGCGGAAGAGCAATTCGGCGACGCCATCCGTGAGCTCGAGAGCGGCGACCTGCAGGACGCGCAGGAGCGGGCCGGCGAGGCCGAAAGCCTGTATCGGGACGCCGAGCTTTCGGCCATCAAGAGCCGCTATCTCAGCGAGACACGGCGGCTGCTCGAGGAAGCCGACCGGGCCCGGGTGGAGCGCTATGCGCCGATCACGCTGGCACGCTCGAAGCGCCTCCTGCAACAGGCCGAGAAGGAGCTGAACGAGAACCGCTACGACACCGATCTGCCCCGCAGCCTAGCCCGCCAGGCCAATTACGAGGCGCGGCACGCCATCCGCCTGGCCGACGTGGTCCGCGACGTCCGCGACGACGAACTCACGGTGGAGGAACTCATCCTCTCCTGGGAGCGCGCCCTGACGGCGGTGGCCGGCGCCGCCGACATCGTGCCCGACCTGGTCGACGGCAGCGAGGAACTCACGACCGAGCTGGTGGCCTACGTCGAGAATCTCCGCTCCCGCAATCAGTCGCTGGAGCAAGATCTGGCGGACAGCATCTCGCGGGTGGCGGAGATGGAAGAGGAGCTCCGCATCCTGGACGAGCGGCTGGGCGGCGCCACCGAGGAAAGGCGCGAACTGATGGAGCGCCTGCAGGCCCAGAACCGCATCCGCGAGCAGTTCGCGCAGGTGGAGAAGATGTTCGAGCGCGACGAGGCCCAGGTCTTCCGCGAAGGCAACGACGTGACCCTGCGCCTGGTCGGCCTGAGCTTCCCGAGCGGCAGCGCGTCGCTGGAAGCCGAACACTACCCGCTGATGGAGAAGGTGGAAGCCGCCATCAACGTCTTCCCGCGCAGCCAGCTGACCGTCGAGGGCCACACCGACAGCTACGGCGGCGACGAGAGCAACGTACGCCTGTCCCAGGCGCGGGCCGACGCCGTGATGCAATACATGATCAACGCGCTGCGCGTGCCGAGCTACCGGCTGAGCGCCACGGGCTACGGCGAGACCCGTCCGATCGCGAGCAACGAGACCGCAGACGGCCGCGCCCGCAACCGCCGCATCGACATCGTCATCAGCCCCGAGCTGGACGACATGTAGGAGGGCCTTCAGGCCCGACCCCGCTCTGCCAGACCCCGTTCTTTCCTCGCCTACCCGATGATGGGCCAATGTCGATAGAACGCGGGTCGGGCCTGAAGGCCCTCCTACATTGACGTTGCGGAGCGCCACCAGTCGGCGATCACGCCGCCGGTGGTGCGGTTCACCAGGTAGCCGTATTCGCTGTGCACGTTCAGCTCGCCGTCCTTGCGGAAGAAGTTCAGCACCTCGTAGTCCTCGATGTCCTCGATCAGCCCCGCGGCGAGCATCTCCCGGTAGTCGCGGCGGAACGAGCGGTCCAGTGCGGTGAGTTCGCCGATGGCGGCGATGTTCACCCAGCGGCGGACGTTGTCCGGGTAGCGCTCCGCGCCTTCGGCGTCACTGCCTTTCAGCCGGCGCTGCACGAAGCGCTGGCCGAGGGGGCTGCCGAGGGTGAGAAAGAGATCGACCCGGCCGGGATGCGCGTCGACGCGAGAGAGTTCCCACAGGGAATCCCAGGCGATCACCGAGCCGAGGGAATGGCCGATCAGCAACACCGGGCGGCCTTCGCGCCACGCGGCATCCAGGCGCATCTCCAGCCGGCGCCGCACGCGCCGGCCGATCTCCCTGACGTCGTTCAGATACCGGCGCACGTCCTGCAGCGTGACCTGCATGCGCTCGTCCGCCAGGTGCGGGATCAGGAAGGGCAGCAGATCGCCCAGGATGTAGGCGAACCGCTTCAGCCGCTTGCCCCATGACCGGGCCTCGGCGGCGTCCTGATCGGTGGGGCCGGGCTTCGACAGCAAATCCTCGATGGCGGCGAGATCCGGCTCGATGTCGGCGTGGGTGTTATAGAAGACCCAGGTCCAGTCCGCGAGCGTCAGGCAGTCACCGCACGCCGACATGGCATCGGCGACATCGGCGTCCGCCCGACGGACGCCCTCCAGCATGGTGCGCCAGATCTGCCGACGGTGGCGCTCGGGCTCCGGCTTCGGCTTCATGCCGGGGACGAAGATGATGACGGGGCGTGCCACGGCCCGCCCTCAGTCGGTCCCGAGCAGGTCCAGCAGGGCGTCGAAATCCGGCACCTCCGCGTGGGGCGGCTCGAGCTCGTCCGGCCACGGCTCTCCCCTGCGGTTCACCCAGACCGTCAACATGCCGGCCCGGCGCGCGCCCTCGATATCGTGGTCCGGATGATCGCCCACGTGCAGCACCTCGGCGGGCTCGCTGCGCGCGTGCTGCATCGCCTGCGCGAAGATCTGCGGATGCGGCTTGGCCGCCCCCGCCGATACGGCGGTCACGATGCCGTGAAACAGATGGCCGACGCCGATGCGATGCAGGTCCGCGTTGCCGTTGGTGACGGCGACCAGCCGATAGCGGGGATGCAGTCGCTCCAGCGCCGGCAGCACGTCCTCGAAGAACTCCACCTCGTTGCGGTGGCGGTCGAACACCTCGAAAGCCTCGTCCGCGAGCGTCTCCGCATAACCCACCGCCAGCGCCATCTCGCGCATCACCGCGCGGCGCAGGAAACGGAAGTCGTGTGCCTGCTCCGGGTTGGCTGACACGATCTTCTGGCGCAGCGTCAGCATGTCCGCCGGCTTGAACCTCTGCGGGATGCGCGGATACCGGGCGGTCAGCCACTCGCCGAGCTTCTCCTCGGCCCGGCGGATCACCGGCGCCACGTCCCAGAGAGTGTCGTCGAGGTCGATGGTGAGGGCGCGGATACTGTTGAGCATGGATTCCGGATCCGGTCGTTGATTCGCGGCGGGCATCGCCGCCTGGCCCGCTATAATGGGTGCTCCGCTCGCCGTTTCACAAGTGACCGCCGGGGTGACGATGAAATACCTGCATACCATGGTACGCGTCAGCGATCTCGAAGAATCGCTGGACTTCTATTGCAACAAGCTCGGCATGCGCGAAATCCGGCGCCACGAGAGCGAACAGGGCCGCTTCACGCTGGTGTTCGTCGCACCGCCCGGAAACGAGGAATGCCCGCTCGAACTCACCTTCAACTGGGACCCGGAGGAATACGGCGAGGGCCGCAACTTCGGCCACGTCGCCTACCAGGTGGAGAACATCTACGACACCTGCCGCCAGCTCATGGACGCCGGCGTCACCATCAACCGCCCGCCCCGCGACGGCCGCATGGCCTTCGTGCGCTCGCCGGACAACATCTCCATCGAACTGCTGCAGAAAGGCGACGCGCTGCCGTCGGAGGAACCCTGGGCGTCGATGGGTAACACGGGCCACTGGTAACCCGGTAGGAGGGCCTTCAGGCCCGACTTCTTCCTGCCCGATGCCGCCTTCTATGGACGTTGGCCCGCCACCGACCGGAGCGGGCTGCGCGGGACGCTCAGTCGGACGTCCTGTCCTCCTTCGCTTCGGCCGGGCCTCCTTCCCGCCGTCATGGCTCCAGTCGGCCCGGACGACCCTCGCAGCCCGCTCCGGTCGCTGACGGGCCCGTAGCCCCAAGGACTGGCACCAGTCGGGAAACGCTACTGACTGGCAGCGCCTTCACGTCCCCAGGAGCACGGCCGTCATGCGGGGGTATCCATCGCCGCGACCTTTTGTCGGGAGCAAGATGGATACCCCCGCAGGGCGGCCACAATAGAAGGGGCCCGGCTGGAAGAAGTCGGGCCTGAAGGCCCTCCTACCGGTGCTTCGAGCCGGAGACGCTCGGCTGGTCCAGCGCCGCCGACGCCGGCTGGGACGGCGAGCGCAGCGTGATCAGCAGCACGCCGCCCAGCGTCAGCACGCCGCCGAGGACGATCCTGAGCGTGAGCTGGTCGTCCAGCAGCAGCACGCCGAACATGACGCCGAACAGGGTGGACATGAGCATCAGCGGCGAGATCAGCGAGACGTCGTAGCGCTGCACCAGGTAGTAAGTGGCGCCGTGGCCGAACAGGCTGGCGCCGATGGCGGAGAAGCCGACCGCCGCCCACCCCATCGTGTCGACGCCGGCAATGACCGCCGCCTGGTTGTCCTCCAGGCCGAGGGAGGCCGCCGCCAGCAGCGGCCAGGAGATGGCCGCGAGCCAGCCCTGCAGTTCGAAAACGCTGACGCCCTCCAGCTTCTTCATCAGCAGCATGCCGCTGGCCGCCATGAGGGCACCGGCGATCACGAAGGCGAGCGCGGGCAGATAGCCGAGCACCCTGGGGTCGAAGCCGATGATCATCACGCCGGCGAACGACAGCGCGATGCCGGTCCAGCGTTTCCAGCGCACCTGCTCGCCGAGGAAGACGATGGACAGCACGGTGGAGAACGGCACGGCGAGCTGCAGCGCGATGGCCACCGTGGAGACGTCGTCCGCCAGCGCCAGCCCCTGATAGATCAGCGTGAAATGGAGCGCGCCCATGCTGAGCGCCACGCCCGTGATGAGCAGCATGCGCCCCCGGATGATCTTCAGCACCGGGAACAGCACCAGGAACAGGAGCAGGAAGCGCAGCGAGGCGAACGCGAGCGGCGGCAGCTGCTCCATGACGAATTTGGCCGCCACCAGGTTGAAGCCGAAGACGAGATTGACGGCGAGGACGAGCGCGATGTGCGGCAGGGTCATGGACGGAACGGGCGCGGCGCAAAGAGGCCGCGCAGCATAACACCCGGCCGGGCGGCAGTCAGACCGCGGCGGGCTCCGATGAAGGCCGGCAGCGCTCCCACGCGAGCATCGCTCGCTTGCGGTCCGGGCCCCAGCGATAGCCGCCCAGTGCGCCGTTGCGCCGCAGCACCCGGTGGCAGGGGATGAGCCAGGCCACCGGGTTGGCGCCGACCGCGTTGCCGACGGCGCGGGATGCCCCCGGCCGGCCGGCGCGAGCCGCGAGTTCCGCATAGTCGGTCGTCTCGCCCGGCGGCACGGCGAGCAATGCCCGCCAGACCTGGTGCTGGAAGTTGGTGCCGCGGACGTGCAGGACGTGTTCGCCCGCCCCGCCGCGGAAAATCTGGTCGAGCACGGCGCCGGCCTCCGGGTCGCGGGTGATGCGGGCGCCCGGCCAGGCGCCGGCGAGGTCCGCCAACAGCTCCGCCTCGGACCGCTCGCCGGCGAAGCCGAGTTCCACGATGCCCCGCGGGCTGCGCGCCAGGAAGGCGCGGCCGAAAGGGGTATCGCCGGTGCCCGCCCGCAGCGCCACCCCGGCACCGCCGCTCTTGAATTCGCCGGGAGACACGGCCTCGATGCTGACGAACAGGTCGTGCAGCCGCCCCGGCCCGGACAGGCCCGCTCCCCACGCGGCCTCCTCCACGCTGGCGTCGGCCAGCAACTCCGCCTCGGCGCTCGCCAGCGACAGGCGGCGCAGATAGCGCAGCGGCGAGAGCCCGGACCAGCGGCGGAACAGGCGGCTGAAGTGGGCCGGGCTTACGCCGGCCGCCGCCGCAATCTGGGCGAGCGTCGGGCGGTCCCGGTAATGGGCATCCATGAAGGCGATCGCCCGCTCCACCCGCGCGTAATCGGACTGTCTGAGAGGTGTCGTCATGGCAGCGAGGATAGTGGCGGCCGGCAGCCGGCACCACCCGGTTCTTGCGCGGGCCCCGGAATGCCGGTGCGCGTCGATTCAGGCGAGGTGATCGAGGACTTCGTCCGCCTCGCTGGCGCCGCGCCGGCGGCCGCCGCGGGTCATCGCTTCCAGCTGACGGCCGAGGGCCCGGCCGTCCCAGGTACTGGCGGAGCCGCCGTAGCGGGAACGGTTCAGAGATTCGATCTCGTCCGCCGCCTCCGATGGCAGGCGGTCCGCGAGCTCGCCCAGCGAGCGCGGCGGCGAATCGGGCCAGCGAACGGCCCCCCAGGCCAGCAGCGCGTCGATGGCCGCGCCGGAATCGCCGCGGTTGCACGCCTCTTTCACCGCCTTCAGCCGCCGCACCTCCTGCCGGAATCTCGGCGTCTCCCGCGGCGCCCGGCGCACGCGCCGGGTCCGATGCGAGTACCACCAGCCGATCAGCGTCAGCACCCAGCCGCCGGCCAGGATCAGGCTCATCCGGTACCAGAACCCTTCCCCGGCAGCGGCCGGCGCCGGCTGCATGGCAGCGGGCATCTCGGGCGGCGGCGCCGGCGGCTGCGCTGCGGCGCCCGGCAGCACTTCCAGCGCATGGGGCGGCAGCGTGGCGATCTTCCACTCGCCCGCCCGCACGTCCCACCACGGCACCTCCAGCACCTCGAACTCCACCCGGCCGGCCTCGGACGCCACCAGCGCGAAACTCTCCCGGCGAACGCCGAGCACGCCATCTTCCGCGCCCAGCGTCTCCAGCTCCGGCTGATCGGAGTAGCTGCGCACCCCGTCCGGGACCGGCAGGTCCAGCCCCGGCAGCTGGTTCGCCAGCAGCCCGGTCGCGCGCAATTCGATGCGCCGCGCCACCGGCTCGCCGGCGGTCACGGGTCCCCTGGACGGCTCCCATTCCTCGTCGAGACTGACGTCGATGGCCGGCAGCCACGCCGCGTCGGGGTGCGACGCCGGCGGCGGCGGGATCGGCTGCACGTCCACGGTCACCGGTTCCGACGTGAACACCTTTCGCACCGTGCGCATGCCTTGATCGAGCAGGCGGGCCTCAAAACGGGCCCGGCCGATCTCCAGCGTGCCGCTCGCCTGGGGGAACAGCGCGTAGCGGCGCTCCAGCACCGTGTAGGTGCGTCCGCCAATCACCGAATCGTAGCGGCGGTCGTCGTCGAAGGGCTGCACCAGCACCTCCACCCCGTCGAAGGAGGGCTGGACGAGGCGCGGCTGGCGCGACGACACGCCGACGAAGATCTTCACCGAGTAGACGACCTGGGCCTGCACCCAGGTCTCCCGCGCATCCACCTCCGCCACGAGGAAGATGTCCGCCTCGCCGGGCGGCGCCTCCTCGACCTCCTTCACCGTGACGGTGATGGGCTCGCTGGACTCGCCGCCTATGGCGAACGAGGGAATGGTCAGCTCGCCCGTGCGTTTTGCCATCAGCGACACCGTCCAGGTGCGCGACCGGCTCACCTGGCGATTGACCATGGTGGTGCTCGACGTGCGGTTCTCGCTGAGGATGTCGAAGTCCTCCTCGAGCACGGTCAGATCCGGTTCGCCGGTCACGTCGCCGCCCACCTGCACCTTCAGCGTGAACGACTCGTTGATGCGGACGTCGCGGCGGTCCACGCTCGCCGTCACCGAGGCGAACGCCAGCACCGGCAGCAGCATCGCGACTGCCCCCACCAGCGCGGCCATTGCGGCGGTTGCGGCGGTTGCGGCAATTGGTCGGGACCCGGTCACCACGGCTGCACCTCTTCCTGCTCCGTCCACAGCGGGTTGCCGTCCTGGTCGCGGCCCTCGCGCTGGTACTGGTCCCGGAACTTGCGCCGCAGCAGACCGCCGGGGTCGTTCGGCACCCGGCGCAGCCACTGCTCCATCGCCTGCATCTGTTCCTGCCGGCTGCGCTCGTCACCGGAGGCTGCCGCCATTTGGCGCGAGCGCTCGCCGCCGTCTTCTCCCGCCTCCGCGGCTTCGGCGGCACGGCGCATCTCCTCCCGCAGCTCCTCGATCGCTCGTTGCTCTTCCGCGTCCGAGGGGCTGGACTGACCATCCGCCTGGCTGCTGCCGTCCGCGCCCTGTTCGCCGGCAGGCTCGCCGTCCTGCTGCGCGCCGCCGGACTCGCCGTCCTCGCCCGCCTGCTGCCGATTCTCCGCGGACTGCTGCTGCCCGTCCTGGCTCTGCTGGCCGTCCTGGCCTTCGCCGGATTCGCCCTCGCCGCCGGGCTGCTGTTGCTGTTGCTGCTGGAGCCGCCGCAGCAGGTCCCGATTATGGCGGGCATCCTCGTGGTCCGGCTCGACCGCCAGCGCCTGCTCGTAGGCCTGCATCGCGGCCTCGAACTCGCCCTGCCGGGCAAGCGCATTGCCCCGGTTGTAGGCGGCGTCCACGCTGTCCAGTCCGGCGAAGGCCTCGGCGCTGGCCGCATAATCCCCGGCCCGATAGCGCGCAGCCGCCTCCCAGGCGGGGTCCTCGAACAGTTCGGCTGCCTCGCCGGCCCGACCCTCTTCCAGCGCGCGCGCGGCCTGCTGGTCCGGCGTAAGCCACAGATCCTGCCACTCCGCCGCCTCCGCGGGCCGCGGCAGCGGCATCGCCAGCACGACGAGCACGAGCAGCCAGCCCCGGCGGAACGCCAGCGCGGCCAGCGGCAGCAGCGCCAGCACCAGCCAGGGGCCGCGGTCGTGCCAGAGTTCCGTGAAGAACTCCCCTTCGCTGCCTTCATTGCCGGCCCGGGTGCCGGGGGCGCCCGGGCCCATCGCCGCAAGCACGGCCTCGAGGTCGCCGTCGTCCACGCTCAGGCGACGATAGACGCCGCCCCCTGCGATCGCGATCTCCTGCAGCAGGCTCTCTTCCAGAGCCGGCAGCACCATGCGGCCCGACTGATCGGTGACGAAGCCGCCGTCCGGTTTCGGCAGCGGTCCGCCCTCTGCCGTGCCCACGCCCAGCACAGACACCCGGTAGCCGGCATCCCGCAGCGCCGCGGCCGCTCGCACCGGTTCGCCGTCCGCGCCGTCGCCGATCAGCAGCACGTGGCCGCGGCTCGCGCCCGCCTGCTCGAGCAACTCTCTCGCCTTCGCAAGCGCCCGCGCGGGCAGGCTGCCCCGGCTCGGCATGATGTCGGTGCTCAGGCTGCCGACCAGCGCGGCGATGGTGTCCACGTCGTCGGTCAGGGGCGTCACCGTGAAGGCGTGGGCCGAATAGACGATGAGCGCGGTCTGTCCCTCCTGCCGGCGCTCGAGCAGATCGAGGAGTTTCAGCCGGGCCCGGGCCAGCCGGCTGGGCACCACGTCCGCCGCATCCATGGAGCGGGACAGGTCCAGCGCCAGCACCAGCGAATCGCCGCCCCGGTAGAGTTCCTGCTTCTGCCGCTCCCAGGCCGGGCCGGCCAGGGCCACGGAGGCGAGCACGCCGATGGCCGCCGCCAGCCAGTACGGCCCGCGTCCGCGGGCGGTGGCACCCCGGTCGTCGAGCACGTAAGGGCGCAGGCGCTCGTCGATCACGGCGCGCCAGCTGCCGGCGTCAAGGCGCCGGCTCGCGAGCCACCAGGCCAGCGCCAGCACCGCCGGGATGGCCAGCAGCCACAGCGGGCGCAGGAAGTGGAACTCAACCGGCACGGGGCAGACCCTCCTGCGGCGATGGCAATGCCGGCCGGGACGCGGCCACCGCGCCCGCCAGGGCACGCAGCGCCAGGCCGCCCAGCATCAGCGCGAACGCGCCGCCGAGCGGCCAGTAGAAGATGTCTACCACCGGCCGCATGCCGCCCTCGTCGGTCGCCGCCGGCTCCAGTTCGTCCAGGATGCGGTAGATCTCCTGCAGCGAGGCGGTGTCCGTGGCGCGGAAATAGCGCCCGCCCGTGGTATCCGCGATCCGCGTCAGGGTCTGCTCGTCGAGATCCAGCGACGGGTTAACCTGGCGCATGCGGTTGCCGAGCAGCGAGGGTATCTCCATGGTCTCGGCACCGATGCCGATGGTGTAGATCTTCAGCCCCACCTGGCCGGCCAGCTCCGCGGCCTTCAGCGGGCTGATGGCGCCGGCCGTATTGGCGCCGTCGGTCAGCAGCACCAGCACCTGCTCGCCCTCGGCCACGCCGCCCTCGCTCTCGTCGTGGACGCGCTTCACCGCCAGCGTGATGGCGTCGCCGATGGCCGTCTTCTCACCGGCCAGTCCAATTACCGCCTCGAACAGCAGCGTCTTCACCGTCTCCCGATCGAAGGTCAGCGGCGCCTGCAGGTAGGCGCGCTCGCCGAACAGGATCAGGCCGAGGCGGTCGCCCTCGCGCCGGTCGATGAACTCGCCGGCCACGGCCTTGGTGGCCGAGAGCCGGTTCACCGTGCGGCCGCCCAGCGTGAAATCGCGGGCCTCCATGCTGCCCGAGAGATCCACGGCCAGCATCAGGTTGCGGCCGGTCACCGGCGCTTCCAGCGCATCGCCGGTGACCTGCGGGCGGGCGGCGGCCACCACCAGCAGCATCCACGCCAGTGCCGCCACCAGCAGCCGCGGGCGCAGCGCGAAGCCGCGCTCGGTGCCCTCCGCGCGGGGGAACAGCGCCGTGGAGGGCACCCGCAACGCCGCGCTGTCGGCACCCGGCGCCGGCGGCAGCAGCCAGCGCACGAGCAGCGGCAGCGGCAGCAGCAGGAACAGCCAGGGCCACGCGAAACGGACCTCGGCCAGCCAGGCCTGAATGTCGCCGAGCCACGTCACTCGCCGGCCTCCAGGTGTCTCAGCCGGGCCCGGCAGAGTCCGAGCAGCGCCATGGCGTCGACCACCCGTTCCTCGGGATCCGGACAATACGGTGCGTCGGCGAGGCAGCGGCCGGGTCCCTGGCTGAACGGCCGGCCGGACAGGCCGCCGTCGAGCCAGGCCAGCCATTCCTCCCCGGTCAGGCCGGCGACCCGGCGGCGTTCCTCCGCCGTGATCGCGGCGCGGCGCATCAGCGTGGAGAGATCCCGGGCGAGGCGCGCCACGTCGCCGTCCGCCGCGTAGTCTCGCTCGATACGACGCAGTTCCGCCAGCGCCGCCCGCCGCACCCGGGTGCGGCGCCGCCAGGCCAGCCACGCCCACGCGGCCGCGCCCGCCAGCACCAGCGCCAGCAGCCCCCACCAGCCGGGCGCGGGCGGCCACCAGCCCACCGGTTCCGGCAGGTGGATGTCTCTCAGCGGCAGCTCGGCGGGGGACATCGTCGCCTCCTCAGCGCGGCCGCTGGCCGAGCACCCGCGACAGGAGCTCCACGGGGTCGTCCTCCGTGGAGGCGTCCACCCAGCGCATGCGGTAGCGCTCGAACAGGGCGGTCATCCCGTCGCGGCGGCGGCGGAACTCGTCGGCGTAGCGTTCCCGCAGCCGGCGGCTGTCGGTCTCCAGCGTGGCCTCGCCGTGGCCGTCGCGCAGCCGGTAGCGGCCCGGCGGCGGCAGCGCCTCCTCCAGGGGGTCGTGCAGGAAGAACACGATCACGTCGTTGTGCCGGCCGATGTCTGCCAGGCAGCGCCGGGCGGACTCGCCGAAGTCCCGGAAGTCGCTGAACAGCACCACGAGGCTGCCGGTCTTGGCCACCTGGCGCAGGCCGCCCATGGCGGACTCCACGGCGGCGGCACTCTGTGAAAGATCGAAGTCGTCCCGTTCCCAGACCGGGGCCGCGGCCGTCTCGTGCAGCAATCTCAGCACGGCCCGGCGGCCGAGCCGGGGCCGAAGCTCGCGATGGAAGCCTTCCGCGAACAGGAACCCGCCCACCCGGTCGCCGTGCCCCGCCGCCACCCAGGCGAGCAGCGCGGCGGCCCGGGCGGCCAGCACCGACTTGAACCGCCCCCGGGTCGCGAAGTGCATCGCCGCGCGCAGATCCAGCCACAGTAGCACCGGTCGCTCCCGCTCCTCGCGGAACAGCTTCGTGAACGGCTTGCCGGTGCGCGCCGTCACCCGCCAGTCGATGTTGCGCGGGTCGTCGCCGTCCTGGTACGGCCGGGCCTCGGCGAACTCCATGCCGCGGCCCTTGAAGTGGGACAGGTACTGGCCGCCCCGGCGCGCGCGGGCACGCATCGCATCGAGGCTCAGCAGTCGGGCCGGCGCTGCGAGGCGGATCAGCTCCGCCTGGGTGACCCGCACCGGAGACTCGCCGGCCGCCGTCCGGGATGCCGTTGCCTGAGATGCTTTTGCCCGGGATGCCTGCCCCATACCGCTGACGTCTCTCCCTCCGCTCAGGGCACGCCGACGCCGGCGATCAGCCCGTCGATGAAGGCATCCGGCGTCAGCCCGTCGGCCTCGGCTTCGTAACTGAGGAGCACCCGGTGGCGCAGCACGTCCGGCGCCACCGCCTGGATGTCGTCCGGCCCCACGTAGTCACGGCCGCGCAGCCAGGCGTGGGCGCGGGCGGTGCGGTCGATGGCGATGCTCGCCCGCGGACTCGCGCCGAACTGGACGGCGCCCGCCAGTTCACGGTCGATCCGCTCCGGGTCCCGGGTGGCCAGCACGAGGTCCACGATGTAGCGCTCCAGCTCGTCGGCCAGGTGCAGTCGCAGGATCTCGCCCCGGGCCGCCATCACGTCCGCTTCGGGCAGCTCGGCCGGCGGGCTGAACGGATCCGACGCCCTCGCCTTCGCCTCCTCCCGGTTCAGCACCAGGATGCGGCGCTCGTCCTCGGCGCTCGGATAGTCCACCACCGCGTGCATCAGGAAGCGGTCGAGCTGGGCCTCGGGCAGCGGATAGGTGCCCTCCTGCTCGATGGGGTTCTGGGTCGCCATCACCATGAACAGCGGCGGCAGCGGATAGGTCTTGCTGCCTACGGTGATCTGGCGTTCTTCCATCGCCTCCAGCAGGGCGGACTGCACCTTGGCCGGCGCCCGGTTGATCTCGTCGGCGAGGATGAGGTTATGGAACAGGGGCCCCGCGCGGAACTGGAAGGTGCCGTCCTGGGGCCGGTAGATCTCGGTGCCGGTGAGGTCGGCGGGCAGCAGGTCCGGCGTGAACTGCAGGCGGTGGAAATCGCCCTCGATGGACTGTGACAGCACCTTGATGGCCCGGGTCTTGGCCAGCCCCGGCGCGCCTTCCACCAGCAGGTGGCCATCACAGAGCAGGGCGATCAGCATCCGGTTGACCAGGTGCTGCTGGCCGATGATCAGGCCGCTGACATGATTCTCCAGGGCCTGGAATTTCTCGTACAGATCCACGGTTTCCTCCGCACCGAAGGGGCGCGACATTGTAGGATTGGCGGCGTCGCGCGCCAAACACCCACCGGCCTGCGCACCGGACGGGGACTCTCGCTGCATGTTATTCCCTTTCTCAGAAAGCCGTCGCCGTGACCGGGCCGCCGAGCGCCTGGGCGGAAGTGTGTGGACCGCGGCTGGCGGCAAAAATTCGCTGCTGCCCGTACTCTGCCTGCTGCTGGGTGCCTCCGCCTGCGCAGGCGAAGGGGAAGACGCCCCTGCCGACACTGCCGCCGCGACGCTTGCCGATGCCGCTGCGAGAGCCTGCCTCGAAGACGGCAGCGGCTACCTCGCCGGCCGGCTTTACGGCGCCATCGACGCGCCGCTGGACTGGCGCGGCGGCGCCCTGGAATGCGAGGGCATGCCGCGTCCGGACGGGGCGGGCGCCAGGCTGCGCTTCGCCAGGCGCATCGCGCCCACGGACGCCGACCTGGTGATCATCCTCGGCATCGATGCGCTGGACCCCGACGAGACCGTCACGGGCCGGGCCGCCACCGTCACCATCATCGACGAGCATTCCAGCCGCTTCTACTCCAACAGCGGCGAGCAGTGCTGGGCCGACGTCACCCGGCAGGAACCCGCGCCCGGACCGGAGGACACCCGCGCCGTGACCGGCCGGGTCTACTGCACGGCCGCCCTGCCCGCCCTCAACGGTCAGGGCAGCATCAGCCTGGACGAGCTCGAATTCCGCGGCCGCATCGACTGGGCGCCGTCGCAGGATCCGCTGTCGCCATGAAGCGGGGATTGCTCCTGGCCCTGGCTCTGTCGCTGTCGCTGGCAGCGGGCGCCGCGAGCGGCGCACAACCCGAGGCCGGATCGGCTGCAGAGCTCGACGCCGGCTACTCCCGCGCCGTCATCACCGTCGAGGGCCGCCTGGCCTGCCACCGCGTCGGGGTCTGGCTGGCGCTAAACGCCGCCCAGCGGGCCCGCGGCCTCATGCATGTCACCGAGATGCCCGACGACCGGGGCATGCTGTTCCTCTACCCCGGCGAGCGGCGCGTGTCCATGTGGATGAAGAATACCCTGATCCCGCTGGATATGGTGTTCATCCGCGCGGACGGCACGGTCGCCAACGTGGCCGCACACACCGAACCGCTGTCGCTGGAATCCGTGTACTCCCGCGGGCCGGTCAGCGCGGTGCTGGAACTGAACGCCGGCGCGGCCGCCCGGCTCGGCATCGAGCGCGGCCGCCGTGTGTATGTGGGTCACGCTGTCCAAAACGGTTTACGGTGAGCGCCTGTCCACCGTCTGACAACCGCATTGTCTCGCCTCGGAAACTTTCTTTGGCTACTATCGGTCGCAACCAAGACCGTAGGAGGGCCTTCAGGCCCGATTGCCGATGCGCTTGTCGGGCCTGAAGGCCCTCCTGCAGGCTTCCAATACGAACAAGGTCCACCAGGAGCAGACATGAAAAGGATCAACCGATATCTCGCGGCACTGGCCGCCGCCCTCATGCTCGCAGCGCCGGCCATGGCCGTCGAAGAGATCCCGGTCGAGGACTTCTTCAAGCGCTCGCTGTTTACGAGCTTCCAGCTGTCCCCGGACGGCAAGTACCTCGCAGCCGTCACGCCGCTGTTCGAGAACGACCGCCGCAACATCGCGGTCATCAACCTCGAGACCCGGGATGCCACGGCCATCACGGGCGTGAAAGACCGCGACGTGAACGGCTACATGTGGGCCAACAACGATCGCATCCTGTTCTTCATGGACAACGACGGCAACGAGTCCTTCGGCATCTTCGCGGTGAACAAGGACGGCTCCAAACCGCGCACGCTGATCGAGCCGGCCGAGACCCAGATCCGCGGCGGCAGCCGCGTCATCCTGACCGCCTCCGTGCTGAATACCCTCGAGGACGAGGAGGACGAGATCCTGGTCTCCGTGCCGCGCCAGTACCACGACACCGTGGTGCAGGACGTCAAGCGCATGAACATCTACAACGGCAATATGCGTGGCGTCGAGCGCAACCCGGGCAACATCGCCGGCTGGCTGCCGAACGACGAGGGCGAGATCATCGGCGCCGTCGCCTTCGAGGACGGCAAGCGCAAGGTGCTCTACCGCGAGTCCGAGAAGGACGACTGGACGACGCTGATCGAATTCAAGGTGGCCGAAGGCGGCTTTACGCCCGCCTGGCTCAGCGACGACGGCGAGCGCATGTGGGTGCGCTCCAACATCACGCCGGAAGGCGAGGAGCGGGACAAGGCAGCCATCTACGAGTACGACCTGGAGAATAAAAAGCTCGGCAAGCTGATCTTCGAGCACCCGGAGGTCGACGTGGGTGGCGTCGTCGCCTCGGACGTCAAGGACGACGCCGTGATGATCACCTACAACGCCGACAAGCCTGGCTACCACTACGTGGATCCGGAGTGGGAGCGGATGATGAAGTCCATCAAGGCCGCCTTCCCGGAGAAGCAGGTCTCGATGTCCAGCGCCACGGAGGACGAGGACAAGTTCGTCTTCACCGTGTGGAGCGACCGGAACCCGGCCGCCTATTACCTGTTCGATCGCGAGTCGAACAAGATGGAAGAGCTGGCCATCGCCTACGAGTGGCTGCCCGAGGAGAGCCTGGCGAAGATGCAGCCGGTGGACATCGAGGCGCGCGACGGCCTGACCCTGCCGGCCTACCTCACCCTGCCGCCGGGCAGCGACGGCAAGGGTCTGCCCCTGGTCGTGAACCCTCACGGCGGCCCGCGGGCGCGTGACTCCTGGGGCTTCAATCCGGAGGTGCAGCTGCTGGCCAACCGGGGCTATGCCGTGCTGCAGGTGAACTTCCGCGGCTCCACCGGCTTCGGCCAGGAGTTCGACAAGGCCGGCTGGGGCAAGTGGGGCGCCGAGATGCAGAACGACATCACCGATGCCGTGCAGTGGGCCGTGGACGAAGGCATCGCCGACCCGGACCGCGTCTGCATCTACGGCGCGAGCTACGGCGGCTACGCGGCCATGGCCGGCATCACCTTCACGCCGGAGCTCTACCAGTGCGCCATCAACTACGTGGGCGTCACCGATATACCGCTGCTGTTCGAGACCATGCCGGCCTCCTGGCGGATGCAGCGGGCGGAGATGAAGCGCACCATCGGCGACTACGACGATCCCGAGGAGCGAGCCGACATGGCCGCGCGCTCGCCGATCAACCACGTCGACAAGATCCGCGTGCCGCTGCTGATGGGCTACGGCGAGGAAGACCCGCGTGTGGTGATCGATCACGCCCTCAACCTGGAGGACAAGCTGAAGGCTCACGACGTGGACTACGAGCTCATCATCAAGGAAGACGAGGGCCACGGATTCCGCAAGCTGGAGAACCAGGTGGAGTGGTACACCAAGGTCGTCAACTTCCTTGACGAGAACCTGAAGAACCCGGACCAGGGCTGAAGCGACTCCCGCGGCGGGGCGCAAAGGCCCCGTCGCCGGGGAGGATGCGAACGCCTCTCAACCAGACGGCTCCCTACGGGGAGCCGTTTTTTGTCATGAAAACAATAACCTGCGAAACCGTTTTTGCCGCGGCGCGACAAATCGACTTATGTTGTACAGCTGCAACAGAATAATCCCGGAAAAATAGACACTATCGGCGCTGATCTGCTAAATTCCGGCAAGGTCGTCGTCTTGCTGCAACAGGTCGGACGACGCCGGATAGCATAAAAAGACTGACTAGAAACCCAATGGAAACCGTCATCCGGCGGAATCCGCCAAGTGACATCCGGGAGGCTTGGTAATGAAAATCCTGAATCTGCAACGCTGGTCTGCGTTAGTAGCCAGCGCTCTGCTCGTGCTCGGTGCCATGGGCACCACCACTGCCTTCGCCCAGGGCGAAGAAGACGATGAAGACGAGGACAGCGCCGAGCTGGACCGCGTCGTCATCACGGGTTCGCGTATCACGCGCACCGCGATCGAGGGCCCGAGCCCCGTCACGGTGATCGACCGCGAACAGATCGACCGGGAAGGCTTTACCACAGTCTCCGAGGCGCTGAAGTCGCTGAACCAGGTCACCGGCCTGGCCCAGAACGAGGCGCAGGCCGGCACCTTCACGCAGAACGCGAACTCCATCGACCTGCGTAACCTGGGCCCCGGCCGCGTGCTGATCCTGGTGGACGGCCGCCGCATCTCGGACTACCCGCTGCCGTTCAACGGACAGTCGAACATCGTGAACATTTCGTCCATCCCGCTGGCTGCCGTGGACCGGATTGAGTTTCTCGCTCAGGGTGCGTCAGCCATCTACGGCTCCGACGCGATCGCCGGCGTTGTCAACATCATCCTGCGCGACGACCTCGCAAACTCGTTCGATCTCAGTGTCCGCTACGGTGACTACACCGACGGTGGCGGCGAGAATATACGCTTCGAGGGTGTCGGCGGCTTCCTGGGTGACAACTGGAATATCACCTACGCGTTCGAGTACTTCGACCAGGATCCGATTTTCGCCTTCCAGCGTGACTTCATGGACAGCACGCAGGATGCACCGCGTCCTGGCGAGCGGAACAACTCGTTCAATGTCGTTGAGGTAGACGTTTTCGCAGGAGCCGTTGGTGTGCCGAACCTGGTAGACCCGCGCCTGTTCGACCCCAATGCCTGCGACAACTTCTCAAACCAGGAACTGAGTATCCGTCAAAGTTCGGTCGGTGAGCGTGCCTACTGCGGTAACTCAACCCAGATCGCCGAGCAGTCGATCCTCAACGGCCGTGAGCAGGTCAACTTCTACACGAAGGGAACCCTGGAGTTGGGCGATCACGAGATTTTCGGCGGCGTCAATTACTTCCAGGTCGACGCCGAACTCGATACCAACTTCAACTTCTACTTCAACCTGCAGGATTTCTATATTCCGAACTCGAACAGCAGCAGTCTGCCGCTCCTCCTGGGCCAACCGGTTCCTGGCGGAATTGGCTTTATCCAGCGCATTTTCACGAATCAGGAAATCGGCGGTCCCGAAGCCAAGTTCCAGCAGTTCGATGAGGAAGTCATCGATTACTTCGTCGGGATACGTGGCCAGCTCTTCAGCCCGTATTGGGACTATGAGCTGTCCTGGAACTCCTCGAACTACGACCTCGAGCGCGAGCGCACGCTCCTCGTCGACTCCCTGGTCGAGGATTACTTTTTCAATGCGCTGCCAGGTGACTTCTTCGACTTCCCGATCCGCGAGATCGATTACCAGAACTTCTACTCGCCCATTACGCCGGAGATCTGGAACCAGCTCACCGACGTAGGGCGTACCGAGGCCGATTCATCCAACGACCTTATTCAGGCCGTGGTCACTGGCGATCTCCTTGATCTGCCTGCCGGTACGGTATCGATGGCTGGTGTTCTGGAGTGGGGTTCGCAGGAGTACGACATCAACCTTGACCCGCGGTTGGTAGCCGGCAATTACTTCTTCGGGCTGACTGGCACAGGTGGCGGCGGCGAGCGCGACCGCTACGCTGCCGGCGTCGAGTTCGCGGTCCCGGTCCTGGATACGCTCCAGCTATCGCTGGCCGGACGCTACGACAAGTACGACGACATCACGGAAGTGGATGACGCCTTTACCTACAACCTCGGCGTCGAGTACCGACCGACAGACCGTATCCTTCTCCGGGGATCCTGGGCAACGAGCTTCCGTGCTCCCGACATGCACTTCGTGTTCGCGGATCCGAGTGGCTTCTTCACGACGGTCATAGACCAGTACCTCTGCCGGGAAGAACAACCGAACCTGTCGCTCGGCGAGTGTGCAGACCTGAACCCGGGTCGTTACCAGCCGAACATCTCCGGCGCGCGCGAGGGCAACCCGGGCCTCGAAGAAGAGGAAGGCGAGTCCTTCACGGTTGGTTTCGTCATCGAGCCCATCGATAATCTGTCGATCACTGCAGACTGGTGGCAGGTCGATCTCGACAACATCGTGGTTGACAACCCGTTGACGAGAATCCTGGAGATCGAGGCGGACTGCCTGCTGGGAGTCAGGGACTCAGGTTCCGGTGAGTGTCAGGACGCGCTCGGCCGAACCGATCGCAATCCTGTGGATCCGAATCAGCTGGATTCCGGAGAGCTGGTCTCTGTCGAGACCGGTCCGATTAATGCGGCCAACAACAAAGTCACCGGTATCGACGCCGCTCTGGATTACGTCTACGAAACAGACGGCATCGGCACGTTCAGCCTCAATCTCGGCTGGACACACGTCCTCGATGACGATTTCAGTGTCTTTCCCGAGGATCCGGTGGAGAACGTCCGGGATCAGAGCATCAACTGGCGGAGCCGCGTCCGCGGGACGATTAACTGGCAGTATGGCGACTTCCGCGCCACGCTGTTCGGTGAGCGCTTTGGCTCGACCCGCTCGTATGAAGGCCAACTTGAAGACGAGTTCGCGGAGGAGCCGCGGATGGGTCCGCAGATGATCTACAACGCGTCCGTCGGCTACACGTTCATGGACGGCAAGGCCGACGTGGACCTGATCGTCAACAACCTGTTCGACGAGAAGCCGCCGATCGACCAGAACTGGTCCGGCTGGCCGTATTTCTCGTTCTTCAACTACTACCAGTTCTCCCTGGGCCAGTCCTACGCGATCCAGGCGAGCTACCGTTTCGACTACTGATCGGAACACACTGTCCGTATTGGACGAAAAGCCCGGCTTCGGCCGGGCTTTTTTTTGTGTGTATGATTCGTGTGAACCATCGGGATCGGGCCTGAAGGCCCTCCTACATGCATAGATTCGCCTGCGTAACCCTCGAGGGATTTTCATGCTCGTCTTCGTTGCCGCCGTCTCGGTGGCTCTCGTCTTCTCCTTCCTCTGCTCCATCTTCGAGTCGGTGCTGCTCTCCGTGCGCTACTCCCGCGTGGAGGAGCTGGCGCAGAGCGGCAAGCGCTCGGGACGCCTGCTCCGACGCTTCAAGCGGGACATCGACACGCCCATCGCGGCCATCCTGATCGTCAACACCGTCGCCCACACGGTGGGCGCATCGGTGGCCGGTGCGAGTTACTCCAACGTGTTCGACCCGCAGACGCTGTGGATCTTCACCATCGTCTTCACCGTCGCCGTGCTGCTGTTCACGGAGATCATCCCGAAGACGGTGGGTGTCACCTATTCCGATCTGCTCGCGACACCGGTCGCCTTCGGCATCCAGGCCTTCACCGTCGCCCTGAAGCCGCTGGTGGCGGTGAGCGGGATGCTGTCCCGGGCGCTGCGCGGCGGCGGCGAGGAGATGCCCATCACATCGGTGGAGGAGATACGCCTGCTCGCCTCCCTCGGCCGCCGGGAGGGCAGCGTGGGCCTGCGCACGGCCTCCATGATCGTCGGCGCCACGCATCTGCGCCAGCTCCGTGCCGTGGACGTGATGGTGCCGCGGGCGGCGGTGCGCTTCCTGTCCGGCACCATGAGCCGGGACGAACTGCTGCAGACCCTGAAGGAGGAGCGTTTCAGCCGCTTCCCCTACTCGCCCACCGAGGATCTGGACCAGGCCGCGGGCATCGTGCTGGCGAAAGAGCTGCTGATCCACCTGCAGGAGCACGACGAGGTGGACTGGGAGTCACTGATCCGCGAGCCCCTGATCGTGCCCGAGACCAAGCCGGTCAACTCGCTGTTGCTGGCCTTCCAGGAGACCCGCACCCACATGGCGCTGGTGGTGGACGAGTACGGCACCTTCCTCGGCATCGTCACCAACGAGGACCTGCTGGAGGAGATCGTGGGCGAGATCTACGACGAAACCGACCGGCCGACGGAGGAGATCTGGCGCCAGCCCGACGGCAGCCTGCAGGCGCTGGGCACCGTGGATCTGCGCAAGCTATGCAGCCAGCTCGGCCTGCGCTGGGAACCGGAGGCAGACGTCGTGACCGCCGGCGGTCTCGTCAGCACGCTCCTCGGCCGACTGCCGGAAGTGGGGGACGAGGTAGAATGGCGTGGCTTCAAGCTACAGGTCCTCGCGGCCGGCCGGCGCCGCGCGGAACGCATCGCGGTGAGCAAGGTCGATTAGAAGACGAACAATAAAGGGAGAGAACCCATGCTGCGCGTGTCCATGTGGTCGATTATGGCGGCCGTTATGCTGCTCAGCCTATCAACCGAGGCGCAGGCGGAGCGATTCGGGACGGAGTTCCACGACGTCGAGGTGTCCGTCGTCACCGACGGACTCAGCCACCCCTGGGGGCTCGCGTTCCTGCCGGGCGGCGACATCCTGATCACCGAGCGCGGCGGCACCCTGCGCGTGGTGCGCGACGGCAAGGTGCTACGCGACCCGGTCGCGGGCCTGCCACCCATCGATCAGCACGGCCAGGGCGGCCTGCTGGACGTAACGCTGCACCCGGACTTCGCGGAAAACCGGCTGGTCTATCTGTCTTACGCCGGCCGCGGCGACGACGGCTACAGCACGGAAGTGCTGCGGGGCCGGCTGGAGGGCGACGCTCTCACCAACGTGGAAGTAATCTTCCGTGCCGCGCCCAGGACGGACGGCAAGCGGCATTTCGGCTCCCGGCTGCTGTTCGGGCGGGACGGCAAGCTCTACGTCTCGCTCGGCGACCGCGGCGATCGCCCGTCCGCCCAGGATCTTTCCTCCCACAACGGTTCCCTGCTGCGGCTGAACCCGGACGGGAGCGTGCCCGCGGACAACCCGTTCGTGGGCCGCGACGGCGCGCAGCCGGAGATCTGGACCTATGGCAATCGCAACATGCAGGGCATGGCGCTGAGGGCGAACGGCCAGATCTGGACCCACGAGCACGGCCCCCAGGGCGGCGACGAAGTGAACCTGATGCGTCCCGCCGTGAACTACGGCTGGCCCGTGATCACCAACGGTCGCAATTACGGCATCGGCACGAAGATCGGCGAGGGCGAGGAAAAACCCGGCATGGCCCAGCCCGCCCACACCTGGGTGCCTTCCATCGCCCCCTCGGGCATGGCTTTCTATAACGGCGACGCCTTCCCCGCATGGAAAGGCGACCTGTTCGTGGGCTCGTTGAAATTCGGCCTGCTGGTGCGCCTGACCCTGAACGGCGACGAGATCGTGGCCGAGGAGCGCATGCTCGACGATGCCTACGGCCGCATCCGCGCGGTGGCCGAGGGCCCGGACGGCCTGCTCTGGCTTCTCACCGACGAGCGCAACGGCAAACTCCTGAAACTGACCCCCGCCAAATAACACGTAGGAGGGCCTTCAGGCCCGACCGGCTCTGCCAGCCTCGACCCCGCGTTCTATCGACGTTGGCCCATCATCGGGTGGACAAGGGTCGCGGGGACGCTCGCTCGGACGTCCTGTCCTCCCTCGCTTCGGCCGGGCCTCCTTCCCGCCGTCCTGGCTCCAGTCGGCCCGGACGACCCCGCCACCCTTGTCCACCCGCTGACGGACCCGTAGCCGGGAGGTCTGGCACGTATCAGTAGGCGCTACTGACTGGCAGCGCCGTTACGCCACCACGAGCACGGCCGTCATGCGGGGGTATCCATCGCCGCGACCTTTTGTCGGGAGCAAGATGGATACCCCTGCATG
>Ga0209936_1000226_pt1 | contig 36364 bp, 30 predicted proteins | sample SalPonR1_A_D1_MG_FD_185694 | JGI IMG/M metagenome (GOLD analysis project Ga0209936, IMG submission 185694) | Salt pond soil microbial communities from South San Francisco under conditions of wetland restoration - Salt Pond MetaG R1_A_D1_MG... ...
CTTTGCTATTCTTTGCTCCGGCAGTTCATAAGTATATTGATTTATTTTTATATTTTCTGCTTTTATATTCATCTTATTCCTTTTTCCCGGCGCAAAAATAACTAATTTTGTAACGAAATCTTCATGCTTAGATTATGAAATTATAAAAGGACACCAAAAATGTGTATGAAGATTCACCTGAGAGATTGTGAATGGCTTTGGCCAGTGATTCTGCATAATAAATTAAAGCGGATAAAACTTGTATGCGCTTTCAGTATCCGGCAATATAAATGATAAAGAAATTAGATTAAAAAAGATTTAAATATGAATTTTAAAAAAGGAGATAAGGTAAAATTTTTAAATGATGTAGGAGAGGGAGTAGTCGTACGTTTTCAGGATAAAAACATTGCGATTGTCCATAATAATGATGGTTTTGAAATACCGGTATTAATGAGCGAATTATTAAAAATTGAAGACCGGTATATTTTTGACGATAAGCAAGATAGAGAAGGAAATGAAGCATCTCAATCTCCCCATACAATTGAAGAAACTATTGAAACAGAAGATATTGACGAGGATGGATTAAATACCGACCGCAACGCAAGCATCTTTTTTGCCGTAGTTCCGGAAAATAAGGATGATATTTTGAATTCCGATTTAAAAATATTTTTAATTAACGATAGCAATTTCAGGATTTTATATTCAATTTCCCGGAGCGAAGGTGAATTTCAGAGCTTGATGGCTTATGGAAATCTTGAAGATAATACTAAGCTACAATTAGCTGATATTAAGCGCGATGAACTAAATAATTTCGAAGAAATCAACTTTCAAATTATATTTTTTCGAAAAGGCAACTATTATTTACTTAACCCTGTAAACAGAACGTTGAATTTTAAACCATCACGATTCTATAAAGAAAAAAGTTTTACTGAAAATGACTTTTTTCACGAGAAAGCGTTTATTTATGAAATCACCAAAGAGGAGATAAACATTGCGGATCATATTTCCGATGATGATATAGAAAAGGCAAAGAAAGAAAAAGAACGAAAAGAGCCTAAAAAAGTTTATCAAAGTAGTAAAAAAGGCAGGGATGAAGAAATTGAAGAGATTGATTTACATATTCAGGAACTGACCGATGAATACTCCAGCCTTTCCAATGCCGAGATTTTAGATATTCAGATGAGCCGGTTTACCACAGCACTTGAAGGAGCAATACTTGCCGGAACCAGAAGAATCGTTTTTATTCATGGGGTAGGTAACGGACGATTAAAACATGAGATTCTAAAAACGTTAAACCGAAAATATCCAAAATTGCGTTACCAGGATGCCTCTTTTAAAGAATATGGATATGGGGCTACTTTAGTCATGATAAAGTAGAATAAATGGGATGGTATTCCATGGTAAATTTCATTAACTTTGCAAATCAGCAGGTCGTTTCATCGCTCTGTTTCAATCTTTGAAGCAGGGAGGAAAGTCCGGGCAACACAGAGCACCAAACTCTCGAAAGGAGAGATGTCCGTGAGGGCATAAGTTCAGGGAAGAAAATAACAGCCCTGACGCTTGCCGTCAGGGTAAAGGTGAGAAGGTGAGGTAAGAGCTCACCAGGCCGGGAAGCAATTTCCGGTGCTGCCTGTCTTTTGGGTTGCAAGGCCATGTATACCGGCAATTAAGGGCTGCTCGTCCAATGTCGGGGGGTAGGCCGCTCAGATAAATGATGAAAATCGTCCCGGTAGCTATCGGGACGGAGACAGAACCCGGCTTACAGACCTGCTGATTTTTAATAAAATAAATTGTGTGGACACAAATTTGTTGTTTTAATGCTTTACGAAGTAATTAAAATTCAATAAATCAATATTTTTTTGGTATTCTGACAATTAAACTTTTTCTTTGCACCCAAATAAATTTTTATTAATTCAAAAAACATATTTATGGTTATTTCAAACGAAAAAGTAGTTTCATTAACATATCAGTTAAAAGTTGATGGCAAAGAAGTTGAGACAGTTAAAGAAGATAAACCATTAGTATTCTTATACGGAGCAGGACAAATGCTTCCTAAATTCGAAGAAAATTTAAAAGGACTTAAAGCTGGCGATGAATTTAAATTCGAAATTGCTTGTGATGATGCTTATGGTAAAGCTACAGAAGAAGCAGTTTTAGACCTTCCAAAAAATATTTTTGAAGTAGAAGGAAAAATTGATGAAGGATTATTGCAGGAAGGAAATGTTATTCCAATGCAAAATAATGAAGGACAAAAATTTAATGGTGTGGTAATGGAAGTAAAGGATGACGCTGTAAAAATGGATTTTAATCATCCTTTAGCTGACGATGATTTAAGTTTTACAGGAAAAGTTATTGAGGTACGTGATGCCACTGGCGAAGAAAAAGAACACGGACACGCTCATTAAAAATATTAAACGCATATAGTTGAAATGGAATATTGGAGTCTATCTGGTATTCCATTTTTTATTTTACTAATTTTACAATTATTAAACCTGGAGTTTATTTTTTGGAATAATATTTGAATATAAAATAAAAGTATTAAAACCTAAAACAGATTATTATGAAAAAATTAGTATTAATAGCTTTTTTAGCCTTACCTTTTTTTATGGTATCTCAATCCCAGGCTCAAATAAAATTTGGGATAAAAGCAGGTCTTACTTCAACCAGTATAAAAGCTGATGAAGTTTATACTGATATAAACGATGCAAATATTCAGGAACTGAAAGTAAAAGGCCAGAATGCAAATGTAGGTTTTCAGGGGGGTATATTTTCCCGAATAACTATTGTGAATTTTTATGTACAACCTGAATTGCTTTTTACTTCAACCAGCGGAGAGGTGGAAGTAACCACCCTGTTTGCTGATAATCAAACAGAATCTGTTATTAAAGACCAAAAGTTTCGCCAAATTGATATTCCCATTATGTTAGGATATAAATTTGGGCCAGTGCGACTTCAAGCAGGTCCGGTGGGTACTATCATGTTAGATTCAGATCCTGCACTCAGTATGGTTGAAACATTAGAAGTTAAAGAAGAGTTCAATGGTGCAACCTGGGGATATCAGGTTGGTGTTGGATTAGATATTTTAAAGAAAGTTACCATTGATGTTAAATACGAGGGGAACCTCAGTAAATTAGGTGATGGAGTTAAAATTGCCGGCCAAAACCGTGATTTTGATTCCAGAAATAGCCAGTTTATTGCAACCGTAGGTATCTTTTTCTAAGACCTATTGAAAAACAGGTTATTTTAGTCAAATACACCAAAAAGTTATCAACAACCACTGCTTTACGCTAAGCAGTGGTTTTTTTATGCTTTCCCACTATTTTCCCAAAAAATTGTTAATAAACTCATCATCAAAATATTACTATTTGTCAAAACTTGCCTCATCATAAGATTACAATTAAAATTATTTATATAGTTTTGCTCCCGTTTTTCAATTAAACAATCAATAAATCATTGATTATAAGTTTATTGATTATTAAATAGTGATTTTTTTTATTACATGACAAACATTTTATGAAAACAATAAAAGTATTAAAATATCTATTTGTATTTATAATAGTTTATTTGGGAGAAATTGCCATTAGTTTTTCCGATAAAGCACCCCATGAAAAAATTTTTCCCTCAGAAGAAAAATTACCCGTTTCTTTTCGGTTAAAAAATGAATTATCCACTTACGAATCGATGCAGGAATTTGATCAGCAAATTGAAGATTTTATGCAGAAATGGAATATTATTGGTGCTTCGGTGGCCGTGGTAAAAGATGAAAGATTGATTTATGCCAAAGGATTTGGTTATGCCGACAAAGAAAATGACATAAAAGTAGAACCCAGACATTTATTCAGAATTGCCAGTGTTTCCAAATTAATTACTGCAGTTGCCGTAATGAAACTGGTCGAAGAAGGTAAATTAAGTCTAAGCGATACTGTTTTTGGGGAACAGGGAATATTAAACCGTCCTGAATTTTTACAGATTAAAGATGATAGATTTAAGCAAATTACCATAGAACATCTTTTAAGTCATACTTCAGGATTTACCAATAAAGCCGGGGATCCATTATTTTTGAATTTGCGTATTGCACAGGAAATGAATGTGGAATTGCCTATTTCTATCGATATGATTATCCAATATGTGCTTCATCATCGGAAACTTGATTATATTCCCGGAAAAAAAGCAGTGTATTCAAATTTTGGATATGCGGTATTAGGTTCAGTTATTGAGGAAGTTACCGGAACAGAGTATGAGGATTTTGTTGCTTCTCAAATCTTAAATCCTTTGGGTATTTACGATATGCATTTAGGAAACTCTTTGCCGAATCAAAAATATGAAAATGAGGTAAAATATTATGGTTTGCATAGTGAACGAAAGGTATTATCAAGTTTTGGTACCGGAGAAAAAGTACCCAAATTTTATGGTGGAAATAATATGGAAAATTTAGGTGCAGCAGGCGGTTGGATTGCATCACCTTCAGAACTCATGAAACTATTAGTTGCTATTGACGGATTTACGCTTCAAAAAGATATATTACAAGATTCAACCATTTTTAAAATGACAAATCCACGAAAAGGAAAACGCCCTTTTGGATGGACAGGTACTGATAAAAATGGTTTATGGTGGCGTACAGGGACACTTTCGGGTACCTCTGCATTGGTAAAAAGAGACAAAAATGGATTAAGCTGGATATTGGTTATTAATACGACCCCAAAATATGGTGCCCGTTTTCCTGTTCAAATCAATAAAACAATGATAAAAGGGCTTGCTTCAGTTTATAACTGGCCCACATATGATTTATTTAATTATTATGAGCCCAAGAAAAATAATTATTATTGGTTAAGCAAACGATAATTTTATACCAGAAAATACTTTTTCTTTTCAATCTATTCAGGCATATTCTAATGCAGCAAATTATTTTTTTGATGCTAAGGAAAACGCTTCTTCTATAATTTTTAAATTCTTATATTTGTTAGTCTAAAATTAGGATAATTAGAGTGGTTTCTTTTGCAACAATGTTTAATGAATGCCGTAGAAACAATAAATCAAGGTATGAAAAATGAGTTTAAAATTTAAAAAAACTGAATCCGGTATTATTAATAATAAACGTGTTGAAATTCTAAAAAAAGTAACCATATTTTCTGAAGTTAAAAGAAAAGTTCTTGAAGATATCGCATCATCATTAGTTTCTGTAACCATAGAAAAAGGAAATCCCGTTTTTCAGAAAAACGACCAGCTAAAAGCAATGTATATTATTGAGAGTGGTAATGTTAAAGTGCATGACGGGGATCATATCTTTACAACTCTCGGAGCAAACGAATTTTTTGGAGAATATTCATTAATTGACTCTTCTGCACGATCTGCAACAGTAACAGCAACTGAAAATTCAGAACTTTTACGGCTTGATCAAAGTGTATTTAATAGAATTATTGATAGTGATGTAAAAGTTGCCAAAGGGGTGTTAAAAGCTTTAATTAAACGATTAAGAAACAGTAACATCCTGGAAGAAAATCTAACCCAAAAAAGCATTCAAATTGAAAAACAAAAAAATACCCTGGAAAAAAATAAGAATGACCTGGAAGATTTAAATGCCACAAAAGATAAATTTTTTACCATTATTGCACACGATCTTAAGAATCCTTTTAATACGGTTATTGGACTCTCAGAACTATTAATGCAACGATATGATTCTTACGATAAAGAAAAAATAAAAAATTTTATTGAAAACATTTATACGTTTTCTAAAAATGCCTACAACTTATTGGAAAACTTATTGCAATGGGCAAAATCACAAACCGGCCGAATAGATATTCAAATAGAAAAAACGGATATTTTTGAGTTAGTAAATGAAAATATTAATCTTTTAAAAGGTAAAGCCGAGAGTAAAAATATTAAACTTATTTCTACGGTAGATATCGGAACAAATGCATTTATTGATAAAAATATGATTAAAACCGTAATCCGTAATCTTATTTCTAATGCCATAAAATATACCCCTAAAGGAGGCGAAGTAGGTGTAGAGTCATCGACTGATAATGATTTTGTTTATATTACGATTTATGATACCGGAGTAGGAATTCCAGAAGAAAATCTTAAGAAAATCTTTAGAATTGATTCGCATATATCCACCGAGGGAACGGATAACGAATCCGGTACCGGATTAGGATTGATAATTACCCAGGAGTTTATCCATAAAAATGGAGGAGAAATTTCGGTATCGAGCAAAGAAGGAGAAGGTAGTAAATTTACCATAAAATTACCTGCCTATAAAAGTTAAATAAATCAAGTAAGATTAAATTATATTTCAAAAATGAATAATAATAAGTTTTTTTATATATCTATAATTTCTTTATTTATACTGTCATTAGTATCTTTTCAAACCTATTCCCAGAATTATATTGAGATTGAAGGTATTTTAGGAGTCATAAACGGTTCTCCTAAAGATGGGAGTATAAAATTATATGAAAATGGCCAATTAATCGAAAATTATACTTCGGATCGGTCAGGAAAAATTAATGTTGATTTAGATTTAAACAAGGATTATATATTAGAATTTTCCAAAGAAGGATACGTTACCAAAAAAATAAATATTAATACAGAAATGCCGGATGAATATCTGGATAAACGCTATGCACCCATTCGTTTTGCTGTAGATTTATTTCAACAGTACGATGAGGTTAATACAGTAGTTTTTACTCAACCTGTTGGAATAATTAAGTTTTATGAAAATATTGGCGATTTTGATTATGATGTAGATTATTCCCGTGAGGTTCGAACAAAAATTGATAAGGCAGAAAAAGAATTGCAAGAAGCTCATAAGGAGCATTTAGAAGATATTCAGGAAGAAAAGAAAGCGGCCGAAGAGGCTGAGAGGCAAAGAATTATTCAAGAACAGAAAGCTGCAGCAGAAGCAAAACGAAAAGCAGAAGAAGAGGCAAAACGAAAAGCAGCAGAAGAAAAAGCCCGGCAAATACAACTCGAAAAGGAGAGGGCTGAGCAAAAAAGAAAAGAGGAGGAGGCCAAAAGAGAAGCGGAAAAAATACGCCAGCAACAAATTGCCGATTCGTTAAAACAGGCAGCCAAAGAAAAAGCTCAACGAGAAGCGGAAGAAGAGGCACGACGTAAAGCCGCTGAACGGGCAAGACAAAAAGCGGAAGCCGATTCTATCAGGAAAGTACAGGAAGAAAAAGCCCGGCTGGAAGCTGAACGTAAAGCAGAGCTGTTGGCCCAGGAAAAAGCTGAAGCAGAACGCAGAAGAAAAGAGGAGGAAGCCAAAAGAGAAGCAGAAAAAATACGCCAGCAACAAATTGCCGATTCGTTAAAACAGGCAGCCGAAGAAAAAGCTCAACGAGAAGCGGAAGAAGAGGCACGACGTAAAGCCGCTGAACGGGCAAGACAAAAAGCGGAAGCCGATTCCATCAGGAAAGTACAGGAAGAAAAAGCCCGGCTGGAAGCTGAACGTAAAGCAGAGTTGTTGGCCCAGGAAAAAGCTGAAGCAGAACGCAGAAGAAAAGAGGAGGAGGCCAAAAGAGAAGCAGAAAAAATACGCCAGCAACAAATTGCCGATTCGTTAAAACAGGCAGCCAAAGAAAAAGCTCAACGAGAAGCGGAAGAAGAGGCACGACGTAAAGCCGCTGAACGGGCAGGACAAAAAGCGGAAGCCGACTCCATCAGGAAAGTACAGGAAGAAAAAGCCCGGCTGGAAGCTGAACGTAAAGCAGAGCTGTTGGCACAGGAGAAAGCTGAAGCCGAAAGTAGAACAAAAGAGGAAGAAGCAAGAAAAGAAGCAGAAAAAATACGTCAGCAACAAATTGCCGATTCGTTAAAACAGATGGCTGAAGAGCGCCGAAAAGAAGAAGAAGCGGCAAAAGCTCAGGCAGAAATTGAAAAACAAAAAAGAATAAAACAAGATTTAGAAGATCGTAAAGCTAAAGCAATTGCTGCGGAAATAAACCAACAGAAATACAGTCAGAATGTTGCCGATGAGTTATCCAAATTAAAGAAGGAATATCCTGAGGGTAAAACAGTTGAAGAAATAGAAAAATATGGAATGCAAATAACACGAACAATTATAGTTGGAGATAACAGAATTAAAGTGTTTTTAAAAGTTCAACATCCCTGGGGCGAAACATTTTATTTTAGAAACACACAATGTATCTCAAAACATCTTTATGATATTGAAATTAAAAAATTATAAACACCAGTGATAGTAATAACATTATGCAAAATTTTAAAAAATATTACAAAATTCCGGCAACTCCCGAGGAAGTTTTTATTGCCCTCACCAATCCATTTACAATAGAGTTATGGTCGGGATATAAGGCTAAAATGGATGACAAAGAAGGAACGGAGTTTTTATTATGGGAAGGGGATATTTCCGGAAAGAATCTTGAGATTGAAAAAAATAAAAAGATAATGCAAGAATGGTATTTTGGAGAACAAGAAAATAAATCAATCGTTACTATAAAAATCTTTGAGCATAAAAAAGGAGTTCAAATAGAACTTAATCATACGAATATACCGGATGATATATTTGATAATATAACCGAAGGTTGGGATGAATATTATTTTGGAGCCTTAAAAAATTTTTTTGAAGAAGAATAATGATGTATTTCTTATACCTAAATAATGATACCATAACATGAAAAGCTTCTGTATAATTTTAATCACATTACAACTGCTTTCATCGTTATTATCCGCTCAGGAAAATCAAGCAGATTTTAATAAATTAACCACAAAACTTAACAATGCTGAAGAGTATGATGAGCGTGTTGGTATTTATAAAAAAATTATTGAAAACAAAGACTCCCTAGATCCGGAAAAAATTTTTCCCCTGGCAAAAAATCTACTGATGGAGGCAGAAGATGACAATGATAAGAAATCTATAGGTTTAGCTAATTTTTATTTAGGTAACTATTATTATAACAACGATAATTTCAGCATTGCATTAAAACATTTTTCTGAAGCATTAAAAGTATACCAAAAGCAAAATGATAGCGAAATACTGGCTGATATTCATTATAATCTTGGTTTAACCAATCAATACCTCAATCATTATGATGAAGCCTTAGAAAGTTATCAGAAATCGACCGAGCTATTTTTAGAACTGGGAAACAAAGAAAAAGTTGCATACAACTACCAGGTTATTGGTACATTGTATAACGATATTGAAAAATATTCGCTCGCCTTGTTCTATTATGAGAAAGCCATTGAAATATATAAAGAAAAAGATAACCGCTCCAAAGTTGCAGCTATATTACAAAATATTGGAGTTCTTCATTATAACTGGGGTAATTATTCCCAATCGCTCGATTACTATCATCAGTCTTTATCTATTTACGAAGTTTTGAAAGATAAAAACGGAATAGGGACCTCTTACAGTAATATCGGGCTGATTTACGAAGAGAATCAGAACTATACCAAAGCACTTACCTATTACCAAAAGGCACTCATTGTATTTGAAGAATTAGACTATAAACCGGCTTTAGTATATATATTTTATAATTTAGGATCTATTTATAAAAACCTGAATAATATATCCAAATCAATTGATTATTTTAATAAAAGTTTAAACCTTGCTCAAAAACACTCATTACGTGATTATACAGCCTATAATTATGAAGCATTATCAAATATCTATGAAGAAAAAGGAGCCTATTTAGAGGCTTTAAAATACTATAAACAATATATTGATATTGATAAATCTATTTTGAATGAGAAAAAAATACAAGAAATTGAACAAATGGAAACTCAATTTCAGAATGAGCATCAAGCAAAAGAAATTAAATTTTTAAAACTCGACCAGGAATTAAAAGAGGCCGAATTAGCTAAGAAGAATGTACAAAATAAAATGCTCTTTTACACTTCAATTTTAGTCTTAGTTATTGTTATTATCTTATTATTTTATATTCGTTCACAACGAAAATCTGCTTCACGCCTCGAAAAGGAAATTAAACGTCATAAAAAAACCGAACTGGAATTAAATAAAATAAAAAAAGAACTTGAAGAAAGAGTTCAGGTCAGGACAGCAAAACTTCAAGAAACAAATAAAAAACTACAGGAAGAAATCAAGGGGCATAAGCAAACCATGGAGAGCTTGCGAGTTGCTAAAGAAAGTGCAGAAGAAGCTGATCGCCTAAAGTCTAATTTCTTAGCCAACATGTCCCATGAAATTCGTACACCGATGAATGCGATTAGAGGATTTTCTCAAATGCTGGCTTTCGATAATCTGCCCAAAAATAAACGGTATGAATATATCAAAAAAATTGAAACTGGTTCGGATACCCTTACAAACCTGATTGATGATATCATTGATTTTGCAAAAATTGAATCCGGTGAAATTAAGATTGAACGTAAAAAGTTTAATCCACATCCTGTTATGGAGTTTCTGCACGATCAATATATTGCTCAATTGATTAAACTTAAAAAGGAAAATATTCGTTTGATTTATTCGAATGAAGATATTGAGAATGATTTAATCCTGTATTCCGATCCGGTAAGATTAAAACAAATCCTTTCCGTTCTGCTCGATAATGCCATTAAATTTACCGATAAAGGAAGAGTTGAGTTTGGTTTTACACATCCCTCCGAAAGTGAAATACAATTTTTTGTAAAAGACACAGGCATTGGATTAGATGATAAATACCAGGATGTTATATTTGAACGATTTAGGCAGGTTGATGAAGGGGCAACCAAAAAATATGATGGGTCAGGAATTGGTCTGTCCATTGCCAAAAAGCTTACTGAATTGTTAAATGGGAAGATATGGTTTGAATCTACCTCAAGGAAAGGTGCTACTTTTTATGTTAAATTACCTCATAAAAATGAAAAACCAGCATCTGCCTTTACTCAACCTGCTGTTTTTAACTGGGAAAATAGGAAAATACTGGTTGCAGAAGATAAAAAAATAAATTTTGAAATAATCCAGGAAACATTAAGTACTACTCATGTAAAATTAATTTGGGCTAAAAATGGAAAAGATGCTCTGGAAAAATTAAAACAGGAAAAAGATATCGATTTGGTTTTAATGGATATCCAAATGCCGGTAATGGATGGATATGAAACAACGAAGCTGATTAAAAAATTTAATTCTGAAATACCTGTTATAGCTCAAACAGCTTATGCATTACCACAAGACAACTACAAATGTTTTGATGCCGGTTGTGATGATTATATTGCTAAACCCATATCGATTGATCTTTTTTTGAATAAAATCAACCGGTTTTTATCGTAAATAATTTAAAGTATCGCTTTTCGTATAGCTGTTAATTTGGTTAACAAATCCTCAAGATAATTAAGGTGCAACATATTTGCTCCATCAGATTTTGCATTCTCCGGTTCCGGATGAGTTTCAATAAATATCCCGTCAACACCAACAGCAATTCCGGCTTTTGCAACCGTTTCAATTAATTCTGGTTTCCCGCCGGTGACTCCCGACGATTGGTTGGGTTGTTGTAAACTATGGGTAATATCCAAAATTACGGGATATCCAAATTGTTGCATTTCCGGTATTCCACGATAATCAATAATTAAATCATGGTAACCAAACATGGTACCCCGTTCCGTTAACATGACCTTTTCATTTCCCGACTCAACGATTTTATCCACAGCAAACTTCATTGATGCAGGAGATAAAAATTGGCCCTTCTTAATGTTAACAATTTTATTGGTTTTTGCTGCTGCAACCAGGATATCGGTTTGCCGGCAAAGAAAAGCAGGTATTTGTAAAATATCAACATATGGAGCGGCCATTTCAGCTTCTTCGGCGGTATGGATATCTGTGACTACAGGAACGTTCAACTGATCCCGTACTTTTCCAAGGATTTTTAAAGCTTTTTCATCGCCAATGCCTGTAAATGAGTCTAATCGCGAACGATTAGCTTTCCGGTACGAGGCTTTAAAAATATAAGGAATCTCCAGCTTGCTGGTGATTTTTATGATTTTTTCGGCAATAGTGAAAACCATTGCTTCACTTTCAACTACACAGGGTCCGGAAAGCAAAAAAAACTGATTCGAGTCTGTAAATTTTATATTGGGAATTGTATTAAGCATAACGTAAGATTTATAGGTTAATTGAACACGTAAAATTAATAATTATATTTTCCTTTCCAGAGATTTTGCAATCGATTTAACAGTTCTGTTTCCTTAGGATTTTGTTGAGGTTTATAAATAAGCGTTTTTTTCAATTGTTCGGGCAAAAAATCATCCTGAACAAAATTCCCTGCATAGCTGTGTGCATATTTATAATTTTTTCCATAACCTAGATTTTTCATCAGTTTAGTGGGAGCGTTTCTGATATGCAAAGGTACCGGTAAATTGCCTTTTCCTTTCACCCATTGCTGTGCATCGTTAATGGCCTGATAGGCCGAATTGCTTTTGGGTGATGTAGCAAGATAAATTGTCACTTCGGAGAGAATGATGCGTGATTCGGGCCATCCAATTTTATTTACTGCATCAAATCCATTATTGGCTAACAACAAGGCATTAGGGTTAGCCAGCCCGATATCTTCAGCAGCCAAAATTAACAATCGACGGGCAATAAATTTAGGATCTTCACCACCCTCAATCATTCGTGCCAGCCAGTAAACAGCAGCATTGGGGTCGCTGCCACGTACCGATTTTATAAAAGCAGAGATGATGTCATAATGTTGTTCCCCGTTTTTATCATAGGTAGCAATATTTTCCTGTAAAATTTCCACTACTTTTTTGTTATCAATGATGATCTTCTCGTCATTCTGCTTTGCCTTTTCCGTATTGATAACCAACTCCAGTGTATTAAACAACTTACGGGCATCCCCACCCGAAAAACGGATCAGTGAATCATATTCAGCAATTTCAACAGAAAGCTGCTTTAAATGCATATCCTCTTTTATCGCACGCTCAATAAGGGTTGTTAAATCCTTTTCTTCAAGCGATTTTAGCACATATACCTGACAACGGGACAGGAGAGGAGAGATTACCTCAAAGGAGGGATTTTCGGTAGTAGCACCGATTAAAATTATCGTTCCCTGCTCGACAGCTGATAATAATGAGTCCTGTTGTGATTTATTAAACCGGTGAATTTCATCAATAAATAAAATGGGATTGGGGGCATCAAAAAATTGTTGTTTTTTGGCTTTTTCAATGGTCTCACGAACATCTTTCACCCCCGAATGGACAGCGCTTAAGGTAAAAAAAGGACGCTGCTGCTGATTGGCAATGATCTTAGCCAGGGTAGTTTTTCCAACCCCTGGAGGTCCCCATAAAATAAAGGATGGAATATTACCCGACTCAATCGCTTTTCGTAAAATTGCATTTTCGCCTACCAGGTGTTCCTGCCCAATATATTCTTCCAGTTTTTTCGGACGCATCCGGTCTGCTAAGGGTTGGTTTATGGCCATAAAAAAATCCTTCTTTTTTTGGATCAATTGTTGAAAATAAAATCAATACTAAACATTTTTACATATTTAACGTAAAACATTTGTATTTTATCTACAAAAATAAACTTTTTTAATCGTTATTATTACGAAACAAACCAAAAACCTAATACTATGAAAAAACAAAGCATTCTAACAAAAATGATGACATTATTTTTGATGTTTTTCATAACAACCAATGCAAATGCCCAGTTTAGCCAGGTGGGACAAGTTTTTGCTGCAGGAGAAAAAGACGCAGCAAAAATTTTAGAAGCTTATATGACTCCATATGCCAACGGAATGGGAGCCGGATTAAGTGCAGGATGGTATAATACTGCCAAATCACACAAGCTGGGTGGTTTTGATGTCACATTTACTTTAAATGCGGCAATTATTCCAACATCGGATAAAACCTATGACCCTGCAAACTTAGGTCTTGGCGATCCTGATAATGGATTAACTGTAGATATCGGAGAAGGAACCTCACAAACTGCTGCAGGAAAAAATGAACCGGGACAACAATTAACTTATTATCAAGATGTTTCTGGAGTCGATATTCCTGTGGCTCAATTCAATTTACCTAAAGGTACAGGATTTGGTTATACTCCTATTCCAATGGTTCAGCTTGGTGTAGGTACGGTAAAAGAAACCGATATCATGATTAGATACTCCCCTGAAATAGACTGGGGAACTGACGGGAAAGTCGGACTATGGGGAGTAGGACTTAAACATAGTATTAAGCAATGGATTCCTGCACTCAAAAGGTTACCGGTACTTGAAATGTCGCTTATGGGAGGATATACCAAGCTAACATCAACAACAGATCTTAATTTTATGCCTTCGTATTACGAAAGTTTTAATGAAATTACGGTTAACCCTTATGACGAAAGTACTTATTCAGGCCAACAGATGCTTTTAGATGTAAGCAATTTTACGGCCAACCTTTTGGTTTCGGCCAATTTACCCATAATTTGTATTTATGGTGGCGTTGGTATCAGTTCAAGTACAACCGATTTGAAACTCGTAGGAAATTATCCTTTACCTGATGAAGGATTAGAGGTTACTGCCATAGAAAATCCAATAAATTTTTCCATTAAGAGTAAAGACGGCAGCGTAACCAAGCCACGGTTAAATGCCGGTTTTAGGCTGAAGTTAGCGGTAGTTACGTTACATTTTGATTACACCTACGCCGACTACTCAATTGCCACAGCTGGATTAGGTGTTGCTTTCAGGTAAGATATCCCATTCATATTAGACAAAAACAGAAAAACCCGCTGAAAATTTCCAGCGGGTTTTTCTGTTAAAATTTGTATTACTTTGAATATTCTGTAATATCAGTAGCAATTTTAAGCACTTTAACCGGGTTTCCATTTTCATCTAAAATGGGGGTATACGTAGCTACAAAAACATATTTTTTACCCTCAAACTCTACACTCTCAGTCTCTCTCTTCGTAATTCCGTTTTGCAAGTCGTTCCAGAACTGTTCATTTTCTTTCAGTTGGGTTTTGGTAAGCTTCATGTTATCGGTATGATGGGTACCAATCAGTTGATCTCTTGTTGTACCAACCAGTTGTAAATAGTTGTCATTTACCGTAATTATACGGCCTTCCAAATCATATTCTATCACAAGGTTTGCACGGTTTAGTGCATCCAGTAATCCTTGCATTTCTCCACTTCTTCTTGCAGCTTCCTCTTGTGTTGCCTGCAGCTCTTCCATATTTTGCCGCATTTCTTCTTCCTGGGCTGCCATCTCTTCACTTTGTTGCTGTGATTGTTCAAGCAGTTGATTCGTTCTAATGTTAATTTTTGTGGTTGATATAGTAGAAGCAATGCTTTCTCCAACTTCTTCAACAAATTGAATGACATGGTCTTCAAATGCATTAAACCCTGCCAGTTCAACTACCCCATATATTTCATCATTAACTTTTAAAGGAACAATGAGTAAAGAATTTGGAACAGATTCTCCCAGACCGGATGTAATGGTAATATACTCATCCGGTAAATCAGTCATGTAAATGGTTTTTTGTTCCTGAACACATCGCCCGATTAATCCTACGCCAAAATCAATACGTTTTTCCATGTATTTTCGCCGTTCGTATGCATAACAAGCTAACAGTTCGATAAATTTATCTTTATCATCATCATCATTAATAATAAATAAACCACCCTGGTTCGCATCAATATATTTAACAAGATTACTAATAATGTGATACGCAAATTCGTGCATATCATCGGTATTTTGGCGTAAAATTTCACCAAATTTGGCCAACCCTTGTGTTGCCCAGTTTTGTTTCTGATCTTCGATTTTGCGTTTTTCTTCCTGTTCCCGGGCTATTTTCAGACTTTTACGCATTTCTAATAATGAATTGCCCAATACATCTTTATCGCTCAACAATTCAAACTCTTTATCTAAATTACCTTTGCCAATTTCCTGTGCAAAGACAGCCGTTTTATTTAATCCGTCGATAAGTGTATTTACCGATTGATTCATTTGTCCGATTTCGTCTTGCGTTTTAATTTTAACTTTTTTCGATTCGCTGATATCTCCTTTCGCTAAATCACTTAAAACATTTGTTGTTTTTACTACAGGCCGTGAAATGCTATAGGCTATGATCCAAATAATTATGGCAATTAATAATAAGCCAATCAATCCAACCAAAATGGATTTACGAAGTGTAGCTTTTGATTCTTCCATAATTACATTTACCGGTACTGCAAATGCAAACGACCAGGGTGTCGGGCTTTCCCCAATATAAACAGGAGCGAATGAAATCCAGTACTCTTGTCCATCATCACCCGTTATTGTTTGGAAAAAATCTTCACCATCCTGGATATTAGCAATTAATTCAGCGGTTTCAATTTTTTCTCCCAAATCTTCTTCCATAAACTGGCCCACTAATTCTTCATTATCATGGGCTACATATTGTCCATTGTAGGCGATTAAAAAAGCATAGCTTTGATCAATCGGGTGGATGTTTACAATGATATCCTGAAATCGCTGTAAAGGTAAATCAAATCCAGCCATACCAACGGCTTTATTTCCATCTAAAATTGGAACAGCAACACTGGTTTCAAGAATTTCTTCATTTCCCTGCTGATAGGCATAATAGTATGGATCCATAACATATTCTACCTTTTTATCCATAATGTCATAATAAGCTCCACGGGTAAATCCTGGTATTGTATCTAAAATTTCTTCCTGATAAAGAATTTGTTCTCCCAGTCTATAATAAGTCAATCTCATCCTGCCATGAGGTTTATCCCAATCCGACCAAAGTGCACTTAATTCCCAGTTATACCATGTCGATAAAAAATTGGGGTTTTCTTCAATCAGATGCAGTAACATCTCTTTATGTATTTCTTTTCTATCCTCGGGATCGATATTTTTATATCCCTTTGATACCTGCGCTAATGCCCGTGCAATATTCATATCTACACTTAAATCAGCTTTAACATCATTAGCATACTCCCGGGCATAAGTGTCGGTTAATTCTTTCGCATTATCTAATGCTATAGTATTTAATTTCAAACTCACATAACCCAACGCTAATGCGTAAATTATAGACGATGCGGTAAGGATATATACCAGCATCTTTGTTTTAAGATTCATCTTCATTTTCATGTGATTATATCTTTATGGTTTAGGTCAAAAAATTTTCTTTAATCAGAAATGCACTCTGTTTCGAGCACACAATGTATAAAAAAAAAATCATTTTTGAAAACTATCAATTAAAATGAGATCAACCGGTTTAAAAAAGATAAAATGTTAATAAATCAGCAATAAATATTTACCAAAAAATGTAAATAAAATGTTTTCTTAGCATAATTGTTTATGAAATTATAAAAACTATGGTTTTAGCACGTTTTGACTGGATAATTGTGTTTTCCTTTTTTGTTCTTTCTTTGATTATTGGGATTTATTCTTCCAGAAAAGCAGGTAAAAGTGCTTCGGAATTTTTTCTGTCTAATCGCAATATGCCATGGTGGTTGCTTGGTGTTTCCATGGTAGCCACTACCTTTTCGTGTGATACTCCCAATCTTGTTACCGATATTATTCGTCAGGAAGGAGTATACGGCAATTGGGCCTGGTGGGCATTTTTACTTACCGGCTTACTTACTGTTTTTATTTATGCCAAGTTATGGCGCCGCTCGGGTGTAATGACTGACCTTGAATTTTATGAAATTCGCTATAGTGGTAAAATTGCTGCTTTTTTACGAGGTTTCAGGGCTATTTACCTGGGAGCTCTGTTTAACATATTCATTATAGCTACTGTTTCGCTGGCATTAATTAAGATTAGTGCTGTAATGCTTCAGTGGACCCCTGTAAAAACAATTCTTATTGCTTCAATTATTACCGTAATATATAGTGCTTTAGGTGGATTACGAGGTATTTTATTAACTGATTTTTTCCAGTTTATCATGTCTATGGCAGGAGCTGTAGGTGCTGCTATCATTGTGTTAAAAATGCCTGAAGTAGGAGGAATGGAAGGGCTGGTGAATCACCCTGAAGTAGTTCCCAAACTTCGGTTTTTACCTAAATTTTCAGATACTGAAGCTTTAATAACATTACTGGTATTACCCCTTGCTGTTCAGTGGTGGAGCGTATGGTATCCCGGAGCAGAACCCGGCGGGGGCGGATATATTGCCCAGCGGATGCTGTCGGCACGTAATGAAAAGGGAGCTATCAAAGCAACGTTGTTTTTCAATGTAGCTCATTATGCACTGCGTCCATGGCCATGGATAATTGTAGCCCTGGGGTCTGTCATTATTTTTCCCGATTTATTAAGTTTACAACAAACATTCCCAAATGTTGATCCCCAATTTGTGAAACATGACTTAGCTTATCCTGCAATGCTTACCATGTTGCCTAAAGGACTTTTAGGACTGGTAGTAGCCTCACTTATTGCAGCCTATATGTCTACCGTTTCAACTCAGTTAAACTGGGGCGCTTCTTACCTTGTGAATGATTTTTACAAACGATTTGTGAATCAACAAGCTTCGGAAAAACAATTGGTAAGAGCCGGCAGGTTGTTTACCGTGCTTTTAATGATTTTAGCCGGGTTATTTACCCTTTTATTAAGTAATGCATTACAGGCTTTTCATATTATCCTGCAAATAGGAGCCGGAACGGGTTTAATTTTTATTCTTCGGTGGTTTTGGTGGCGTATAAATGCCATAACAGAGATTACAGCGATGGTCGTTTCATTTTTAGTCGCCCTGTTTTTGCAATTTATTTATCCGCATTTCGGCTTTCAACCTATTTCAGGGCCTATACAAATGTTAATCGGTGTTTTTATTACCACCATAGCATGGGTATCGGTTGCTCTTTTAACGAAACCAACGGATGATGAAACATTATTTAAATTTTATAAACTGGTTAATCCCGGCGGTCCCGGGTGGAAAGTAATTATTAACAGAGCAATACAAAAAGGGATTGACTTAAGCGGCAACTACGGAAAAAGCTGGGATGTACCTACTGGAATAATAGGTATGGTTCTGGGTGCATTTGCCATCTATTCAGCACTTTTTGCTACAGGGTATTGGATTTACGGAGAACATCTTCAGGCCATAATTTTAACTTCTATAGCTATTTTAGCTATCTTTGCTCTTTTAAAAGTATGGAGTAAATTAAAAATACAATAAATCTATGAATTTAACATTACTAGTACTTGCCGCAGGCATGGGAAGCCGGTATGGAGGTCTAAAACAACTCGACCAGGTAGGACCTGGGGGGGAAACAATTATTGATTATTCTGTATACGATGCCATTGAAGCTGGTTTTAATAAAGTTGTTTTTATTATCCGGAAAGAGATCGAAAAAGAGATGAATGATTTGCTCTTTACAAAGTATAGCAAAAAAATTAAAATAGAATATGTATTTCAGGAATTGGATAATGTACCCGAAGGAATAGATATTCCAAAAGACAGGGTAAAACCCTGGGGAACAGGTCATGCTGTTTTAATGGCCCAAAAGATTATTCATGAACCTTTTGTGGTCATTAATGCCGATGATTTTTATGGCAAAGGAGCCTTTCGCCTGGTAGCCGACTATATCCGGAGTCAACATAATAATTTGAGTGGGAAATATTGTATGGCTGGTTATTTGTTAAAAAATACATTATCGAAAAATGGAACAGTTTCGCGCGGAGTATGCCAGGTTAATGAAAAAAATGAACTCATTGATATTACCGAAAGAACAAAAATTGGCTGGGAGGACCATAAGATTGTAGCCAATAGTGATAATGGAAAAATATTTTTTCATGGAAATGAATATGTTTCCATGAATTTCTGGGGTTTTACCCCCGATGTGTTCCCTGAACTGGAATCGGAGTTCAGAAAATTTATTCGGAATAATTATGACAATCCTAAAGCCGAATATTATATTCCAAGCATCGTTAGCCACCAGATTGAAGCCAATAATGCAACAGTTAAAGTAATTCCGGCGCACAGTCAGTGGTTTGGAGTTACATACAAAGAAGATAAACCGGTAGTAATTGAGAAGATAAAAGAATTAACCAAAGCAGGCGAGTATCCGCAAAAGCTTTGGGATAAATAAAAATACATTTTTAATATCCCGGATTTTAACCTTTCCGGGATTTTTTAATGATGAAATCTATCCAGTCAGTTTTCGAGCAGTATCCGTTGAAAGGAACTTTTAAAGATGCCTGTAAGTACGGGTCAGGCCATATCAACGAAACATATTTGATAACCACACAGGAAGAAGGTTATCCAAACTATATTTTACAAAAAAATAATTCCAATGTTTTTGAGGATATTCCATCAATGCTCGAAAATATCGCACAAGTAACTGATTACCTGCAAGTACACCGACAAAATACTCCAAATCTGCAATTATTTAAATCTACGGAGGGGAATCCTTATGTTATCGACCGTAACAGACAATATTGGAGTGCTTACAATTTTATTGAGGGGATAAGCCATGATTTAGTAATCAATGAAAAGCAGGCACTGGAAGGAGGGAAGGCGTGGGGCGATTTTTTGCGTCAACTTAATGAATTCCCCATTCAGAATTTACATATAACCCTTCCGCGTTTTCATGATCTGGCCTTACGCTTACAACAATTTTATGATGCTTTACAAACCGGCAACCGACAAAGAGTTCATACAAATTCAAAACTTATTGATTTAATTCGAAGCCGCGAAAACATCATGCTCGATTTCCAACAGAACTTGTATAGTTCAAACATACCTGAAAGAATAACACATAATGACACAAAATTTAACAATATTCTATTTGATAAAAAGAATAACTATTTATGTATTCTTGACCTGGGAACCATAATGCCCGGTTATATGCATTATGATTTTGGAGATGCTATCCGTACCGTCTGCAATCGTTCATTCGAAGATGAAGAGAACTTGCAAAAAACAGGTTTTAACCTGCCATTTTTTAAAGCATTTACTAAAGGATACCTCATGTATACAAAGCCATACTTATTCGTTCAAGAGCTTGATTATTTGTATTTTTCGCCATTATTTATGACGTATCTAATCGGATTACGCTTTTTTACGGATTATTTACAAAATGACAAATATTTTAAAACCTGCTATGCTGAGCATAATCTTCAGCGTGCAAAAGTACAGTTTAAGTTATTATGCGAGATGGAGAAAAATACAGAAACAATGCATGAGATTATTCAGGACATTTTACGTTCAAAATAATAGGATACAATTTGCATAATATTTGTTTTTGTTGTAAAAAAATGCTTAAATTGATTAACCAAAGAACAATTTTCAGATGAGAAAAAAAATATGGCATACCGTAATTTTTATTTTTGCTTTTCTTTTCGTTTTTGCTACTCCGGAAAGAAATACATCTTCCGACAGATACGAAAAAGTTAGACAACGAATGGTACGTGATCAGGTTGTGGCCAGAGGAATTAAAGACCAAAAAGTTATTCAGGCGATGCTTAATGTTCCTCGTCATTTATTCGTTCCGGCCAACTATGAACGCATGGCTTATGAAGACCGTCCATTGCCTATTGGAGCGGGACAAACCATCTCACAACCTTATATTGTAGCCTTAATGACCGAAACCCTTGAACTGAATCAAAACATGAAGGTACTTGAAATTGGAACAGGTTCAGGATATCAATCGGCTATTCTGGCAGAAATTGTTAACGAAGTATATACCATAGAAATCATTGAATCACTAGGACAGAAGGCGGAAGAATTATTAGCTCATTTAGACTATGATAATATTCAGGTTAAAATTGGGGATGGCTACAAGGGATGGTCAGAAAAAGCACCTTTTGATGCTATCATTGTAACCTGTGCTCCAACAGATATTCCCCAACCACTAAAAGAACAACTCAAAGAAGGAGGCCGAATGATTATTCCCATTGGGGGAAGCATTGTGCAGGAGTTAGCCCTTCTGGAGAAAAAAGCGGGCCAATTAAAAAAGAAAATTGTAGCGCCTGTAAGATTTGTTCCTATGGTACGACAAGATGGAAATCAATATTGATTAGCCATTTTTTTCTTATAACTTTACCGTTTAAAAGTTTTTGCTCATCATTTAAAAATTTCGTTGTGGTGTTAAATAATAACAATACAAAAAGTTTCTGGTATCCGCTTGATAATGCAGCTAAAATATATCCCGCCATCCAAAACGATGAACTTACCAATGTATATAGAATAGCCGTTGTATTAAAAGAAAGAATTAAGATTGCACACCTCATCAATATTCTTCCTAAGTTAGAAGAACGTTTTCCCTACTATAAAGTGACATTAAAAAAAGGTTTTTTTTGGTATTATCTTGAGCAAACAAATACACCCTTCCAGCTTATCGTTGATAAATCTATTCTGTGTAGAGCATTTGATCAAAAACGAAATGAAAGGTTATTATTTCGAATACTGGTCATAAAAAACAGAATAAGTATCGAATTTTCACATATACTGACAGATGGAGGAGGGGCTTTTCGATTTTTACAATACTTTCTTTTGCTGTATTTTCAGCAAGGAGGAATTGATGTCCGTGAGCAATTAAATGAATTCGTTGTCAACCCCAAAGATTTTCATGAAGAGTTTGTTGACTCTTATAAAGAATACTTTAAGAAAGAGGTGCCGCCGAATTTTAAAAGACCAAAATCATTTCATCTCCCTTTTCCGCTTAATAGAAAACCGCGCTTTGATGTTTTAGTGGCTGTTATGCCTCTTGATGAAATTAAAAAGGTAGCACAAGATAAAGAAGTTAATATAACGGTTTATTTAATTGCATTATATTTGTATGTTCTTCAGGATATACATAAGACTCTACCAGAATATAGCCGAAATAAAAAAAATAAAATTTTAAGAATCCAGGTTCCTGTCAATTTGCGAAACATCTATCCCTCAAAAACCATGAGAAACTTCTCGCTGTTTGTAATGCCCGAAATTGATCTGCGTTTAGGCCATTATACTTTTGATGAGATTATAAAAATTGTTTATCATAAGATACAATTAGAGACCGACGAGAAACTAATTAATAAAATTATTGCCCGAAATGTGGGAGGGGAGCGTAAAATTATTGTAAAAGGAATTCCTTTATTTCTTAAAAGCCTGCTATTAAATTATAAATACTATTCAATGGGGGCAAATCAATATAGTGGTGTTGTTACAAATATTGGTAAAATTAATTTACCGGAAGCCGTTGAAAAAAAGATTGACCACTTCATTTTAACCCCACCGCCACCTAATAAAAAACTTAAAATAAATTGTGGTATTGCAGGTTTCAAAAATAACCTGGTTTTAAGCTTTGGAAATATTACAATATCTAAAGAATTTGAAAAGAAATTTTTAAATTTCCTTGTACAGCAGCGAATAAATGTAAAATTATCAAAATATTAAATATATGGGTTACTGTAAAAATTGTGGCGTAGCGCTTGATGAAAACATAGATCTTTGTCCATTATGCGGACTAAATCCTGATGAAGAATCTCCATCATTTGAAAAAATAATGCTCAAAGAGACAGAAAACACCAAAAGTTACCCACGATTTGATCGTTTAACAAAAAAACAACGATTAACGTTTTTTTGGGAATTATCAGGTATTATTCTACTTTCTACAATCATTATAACCTCTTTAATCGATTTTATAATCAATAAAAGCATTACCTGGTCAAAATACAGTATTACTGTTTCGTTAGTGCTTCTGGTAAATACAACACTATTTACTTTTTTAAGAAAAAGACAATTTATTTTTCTTATTTTTAGTTTTCTTTCTACCGCTCTGTTACTCATGCTTTTTGATTGGTATAGCCAAAATAACGGATGGGCAATACAACTGGGTATTCCCTTGCTTTTTTCTTTTTATTTCTGGGTTTTTTTAATCGCAATCATTACCAAATATAATAAACATCACGGATTAAATATTCTAGCCTACTATTTTCTGGCAACGGGGTTTTTTACGTTATGTATTGATGGTATCATTGCCTTTTATCAAACAAAGGTTTTCCAATTACAGTGGAGTATTATTGTTTTTGCCTGTTTAATACTTATCTCGGGCATATTACTTTATATACATTACCGATTAAAAAAAGAAATTTTCTTAAAAAGATTTTTTCATATCTAAATATGTACGGTTAATGGGGATAAAATCAAGTAATTTACAAAAAATGAATCAGGTTTTACGAAGTATTAGCTATCCGTTTGTTTACTGCACTTTTTGCATGACTGAAAATCATTGAAAATTTAAAAGCGGAAGGATAATTTTTTCCCAGGAATCGAAATTTAATACGTAATAATAAAAGAAACTACCAATCCAGCCATGGAAAAACCCTAAAGCATAAAGATTTCGATAACGGAGAAAAATCTGAGAATAATAAAGAGCCAGGATAAACGTAATAATCATTAAGATAATTGACGGGAAGTGTACAGCAGAAAAAAGGATAGAGGTGATGAATATATAAACAATTTGCGGCATCTTTTTCGATGACATATCATTCAAATTACCCAGGATTAAACTCATCATCATAAACTGCTGAATTAAGCCCCAAACAGGATATAATAACAATACATATAAAAGATGGACGTTAAACAACGGATAGTGATTGAAAACAGCATTTGCAGTGAAAATACCAATAAGAATACCTGCAAAAAGCCCGGCCATTTTAAAGGCTTTGAAAAAATTTGTTTGCGTAAATCCCCAGTATTTAAGTATGTTTTTATTTTTTTTCTTCCGATATAGTATGTAAAACCCCCAGAATAAGATACTTAGGGTAATAAATAAAAACTGTAGTTCAAAAACATTGACAAATAAAAACTTGAAAACTCCGGTAAACACAACCGCTAAAATTTCAAACCATCGTATCTTGTTGTTTTGATGCATGCAGTAGTAGATATAATATTTTAATTAAATGTACAGCTATTTAATTCACCGACAAAGTTTTTATATCGTGTTTTTAAATTTTATCAATATTATCGTATAAATAAAAGACCATACAATTTGACCTAAAAACAGCAAAAGATAACTGCTCTTTTGTTTTCCGTAATATTTTGTAATCAAAAACACACCGATAGGAATAGACAAAATAACAGGAGTTAAAATAACAATTCCGGGGAGCCCGTATTTTTTCTTAAGGATGACTAATCGCCGGTTACGTTTAGTAAACGTTTGGTGTTGCTTTTTTTTGCATCGCCATTTCTTTGGCCAGTAAGCATCTATTAATTTAAGCAACCCTCTGGAGAGCAGGGTGAAAAAAATAATCCCTAAAAGTCCGCCAATATTCGTATATAAAATAGTTTCATAAAAGGACATTTGAAATACATATACCGCAACAGGAAATGTAGCTGCAAACTTCCAGGTAGCTGATAAGATAACAATTAGTTCTTTCACAATAAATATATTTATATTGAATGATAACAAATTTATTATTTTTTATTGATTTTATTTCACATCTTTGTATCTACATTATTAGATATTTTTAGCTATGGAGTTTAAAAAATTAGAATGGCAAGAAGAGACCAACTGGTTTAAAAGGTTAATTAAATCACCTCAGACGAAAAAAACTATTTTATTCACTATCATTGGTGCCGGAGTAGGATTTCTGTATTTTTATATAACTAAAGGAAGAGATATGAATATCATGGAAGCAGGAGAAATTATCCAAAGCTTGCTGGTGGGCGGTTTTTTCGGTTTTTTTATTACCAATAGTCCTTGTGCGAGAAATAAATGTTAGCATGTAATAAAGTCTCTTAGAATTGAATATTTGAGTTGTTATGAACAATTATGCGTAAATATTTAAAGAAGAAACATAAATTCTGCATTTTAACTTACCATTTTCGACAATTCAACTTATCTGTCACACATATTACCGTAAATTTCTTAACATAGAACAAACATCCGGTGGTTGTCTGGATCGGGTTGTTGAAAGAATCATGAAAATACCGTAAATTTCTTAACATAAAATCGTGCTGTTATCGGACTAAAGCCCGACAACTGATTTTATGTTAAATAGGCCTTGCTTACCTATTACACAATTCTGATTTAAATGTCCTATAATTAATATTATGTTAAATAGAAGTTTTTAAAAATAAGGAGGGAAAATATATCTCCCTCCCAATTGAAATAGTTCAATAGAATTTATTTTTCTTGATCTTCCATTTTAGCAGAAATCTCCTGATATTTTTCATTCATTTTTAAACGATAATATAACGTTCTTAATGTTGACATAATACCTTCATCATCAGGTCTTAACTCATGAGATTTCTCAATATATGGTAAAGATTCTCTAAATTTATCATCCGCTTTTTCCTTAGCTTCCAAATATTTTTTGTTATCTGTAATTTTATTTGCTTCTTCAGTTAGTTCAACACCCTCGTTAAAATAGAGTACGCCTAAATTATAATACGCTTCAAAAAATTCAGGATCTATTTCGATGGCTTTTTCATACATCTCCTTTGCTTTTTCTTTATTCCCTGTCTTATCGTATAGATGACCTTCTGCATTATAAAATGAAGGATTATCAGGTTCATTCTCACGCGCTAATTTTAAATATTTAAAAGCTTCATCGGTATCATCTGCTTCTAATAAATAATAATTAATAAGGGTTCCTAACAAGGTTTGATTGTCCGGATATTTTTCAAATCCTTCTTTTAAGGTAGCAACATATTTACTGGTATCCCCTTTACTTTTATAGCAGTCGGCATAATAAATATAGGTATCCCCTTTTCCATAGTTATATTTTATCGCTTCCTTGTAGTATTCGATAGCTTTATCATATTTTCCTGTTTGTTGCGCTGTAAGGGCTGTATTAAAGATTACTGCAGTATCTATTTCTCCACCAAAAACAGGCATCTCTTTTACTTCAAGTGATTTTTCAAAGTTTTTAAATGCTTTTTCCAGGTCTTCTTCCTGATAGGCTTCTACAGCGTTGTTAACAAACTTACTGGCCATCGTTAACATTTTTGCATCTATAGGGCCTTGATAAATGTTGCTACCTTCCATATTATAAGCTTTTTTATAGTTATCAAAAGCCTCAAACAATGGATCTTCTGTTATGTTTTTAAATTCCGGATTATCACTATTTGCAATTGCTTCGTATGTTAATCCTTTTACATAATACGTTTTTGCCCAGTCTTTGGTGTCTTCAGCTTTTTCAGCTGTATTCAAAACTTTAATTGCAGTATCTAAATTTTCTCCTTCTTCTGCCCAACGTTGAGCTTTAGATACTAATGCTTTATTGCCACCACAACTACTTGCAAAAATGGCTATAGCTAACACAAATAAAATTGAATAAAATTTCTTTAGATGTTTCATATTTTTCATTATTTAAATTAATTTTTTTCAAAAGTAATACAAATATAATTTATGTCAAATTTTCACTTCTACTTTTCACCTATTCTTTAACATCTTTTGAAGGCTCCTCACCTTCTCCTTCTTCATTTTGCTGTTCCAAAGCTTCTGTTTCTTCTTCTTTTTCAATTTGCGCAACAGCTGCAATCATATCATTGTTCCGTAAATTAATTAGTTTTACACCCTGTGTTGCACGTCCGGTAACCCTTATATCTTTAACGGCAACCCGGATGGTAATGCCGGAACGATTGATAATCATCAAATCAATATCATCGTTAACTCCCTTAATAGCAACCATTTTTCCGGTTTTCTCTGTAATATTCAGTGTTTTTACTCCTTTTCCTCCTCTGTTAGTAATTCGGTATTCATCAATGGTTGATCGTTTACCAAATCCTTTTTCTGAAACAACTAATATTTCGTTATCCGATTCTTCAACCCAAACCATGCCTATTACTTCATCATCTTTTTTACTTAAGGTAATTCCCCTTACTCCGGAACCGGTTCGTCCAATGGCTCTAACTTTCGATTCATTAAAACGTACTGCTTTGCCTTCTTTTGTAGCAAGGATAATTTCACTTTTCCCGTCGGTTAATTTTGCTTCAAGCAGGTGGTCTTCTTCTTTAATGGTAATTGCATTAACACCATTTACTCTTGGTCGTGAATAAGCTTCAAGAAGTGTTTTCTTGACAACACCTTTTTTGGTACACATTACAATGTAATTGTTCCTGATATACTCTTCATCATCGAGACTTCGAACATTAATGAAAGCCTTAACATTATCATCGGGTTCAATATTTATAAGGTTTTGAATAGCCCTGCCTTTTGAACTTCTGGTACCTTCGGGAATTTGATAAACTTTTAACCAAAAACATTTTCCTGCAGCTGTAAAGAAAAGCATCGTATTATGCATCGAGGCAATAAACATATGTTCCAGAAAATCTTCATCCCGGGTAGTACTTCCTTTAGAGCCTACTCCTCCTCTGTGCTGAGTTTTAAAATCAGTAACAGGTGTTCTTTTAATATATCCCAGATGTGATATCGTAATAACCATATCTTCATCAGCATAAAAATCCTCAGGATTAAACTCTCCTTCATCCGGAACAATTTCTGTTCTCCTTTCGTCACCATAGGTTTCTTTAACCTCAAATAATTCATCTTTAATGATTTGCATGCGCAAATCTTCGTTTTCCAAAATAGATTTTAAAAATTCAATTAATTTTTGTAGTTCTGTATATTCTTCTTTAACCTTATCACGCTCTAATCCTGTTAACTTTTGGAGCCTCATTTCAAGAATAGCTTTAGCTTGAATTTCAGAAAGCTCAAATTTGCTCATCAAGCCTTGCCTGGCTTCATCAGGAGTTCTTGAGGCTCGTATTAGCGCAATTACTTCATCCAAATGATCCAAAGCAATCAATAACCCTTCAAGTACATGCGCTTTTTTCTCCGCCTGATCCAACTCGTATTTTGTTCGTCGGATAACTATTTCATGCCGATGACTTACAAAACTCTGAATCAGATTTTTAAGATTAAGTGTTTTAGGTCTTCCTTTAACTAAGGCAATATTATTTACATTAAAAGATGTTTGCAGTTGAGTATACTTGTAAAGTTTATTTAATACTACATTGGCAATGGCGTCTTTACGAATATCATATACAATGCGCATACCATTGCGGTCCGATTCATCGTTTATATTCGAAATCCCCTCAATTTTCTTATCATTCACCATTTCTGCAGTTTTCTTTATTAGCTCTGCTTTATTGACCTGATAAGGAATTTCGGTAACAATAATTCGTTCTCTTCCATTAGCCTCCGTTTCGATTTCTACTTTTGAACGTATAACAATTCTTCCCCTGCCGGTTTCAAAAGCATCTTTTATTCCCTGATAACCATAAATTATACCACCGGTAGGAAAATCCGGAGCTTTAATATGATGCATCAATTCCTCAATTTCAATATCTTCATTATCAATATAAGCAATAATGGCATCGATAGTTTCGGATAAATTATGTGGGGGCATATTGGTGGCCATTCCCACAGCAATTCCTGATGCTCCGTTAACCAATAAGTTAGGAACCCTTGTAGGTAAAACCGTAGGTTCTTTTAACGTATCATCAAAATTCAATTGAAAATCTACGGTATCTTTATCCAAATCACGCAGAATTTCTTCTGATATCTTTTGTAATCTGGCTTCGGTATACCTCATAGCAGCCGGGCTGTCTCCGTCAACAGAGCCAAAGTTACCCTGTCCGTCAACCAAAGGATATCTCAAAGACCAGTGTTGAGCCATTCGGACCATGGCTTCATAAACAGATGAATCTCCGTGTGGGTGGTATTTACCCAGCACCTCTCCTACAATTCTTGCTGATTTTTTATGCGATTTATTGGGGGTAATCCCAAGTTCCGACATTCCGAATAAAACTCTTCGGTGTACCGGCTTAAAACCATCCCTTACATCGGGCAATGCTCTTGAAACGATAACCGACATTGAATAATCAATGTAGGCTGATTTCATCTCCTCTTCAATATTTATTTTAAGAATTCTTTCTTCTTCTGCCATATCTTCAATGTATTAATTTAATTTTGAACCTTTCTTTAAAATCATACAAAAATACTAAAATAGCCGTTTATAAACGAATATTTTAAGGTTATAATTTATGATTTTTCAACAATTAATTGTTCATAAAACTTACTATAATGAAAAGGATCAACTACTTTTTTAAAAGGTATCTGAACAAGTTAAAAATGAATTTGTTTTACTAGTTAATTAACAACCCAAAAAAAAATAAATTTTGTACTGTTCAAATCTATTTCAGCAGAAATGAATGATTATTTTTTAATTTTAAAGGGTTATGTATTAATTTTGTTTTTTATTAATGTATAGAATATTATTATTTGGAAATAAAGATTATGGATGCAAAATTTTCACAACGAATCAAAGATGTTTTAAGCTTTAGCAAAGAAGAGGCTGTTCGGCTTGGAAATGCTTATATTGGTACCGAACACTTGCTGTTGGGTATTTTACGTGAAGGCGAAGGGATTGCTATTAATTTGCTTGAAAATTTAAATATAAATCTGGCAGAACTAAAATCAGCAATAGAACAAAGGATAAAATCAGATGAACATTTAAAACTTTCAGATTCTGATAATATCCCTCTTTTTAAAACAGCTGAAAGGGCCTTAAAGCTAGTTTACCTTGAAGCACGTTCTTTTAACAGTCCTACAGTAAATACAGGGCATTTATTATTAGCTATATTAAAAGATGAAAATAGTGTGGTAACTCAGTTTCTCGAAGAGCGAAGTATTAATTATCAAACCATTAGAACAGAAATGGAATCGATTGTTCCGGAGTCAAAAGCGGATTTTGAAGATGAAGAAAACGAAATTCCTTTTGGTTCGGGAAAAGGTGGAAGTCAAGGTTCATCGCAACCGGGACCAAAATCGAAATCAGAAACCCCTGTTTTAGACAATTTTGGGATTGATTTAACAAAAGCAGCAGAAGACAATACATTAGATCCCATTGTTGGCAGAGAAAAAGAAATTGAGCGTTTAGCGCAGATATTAAGCCGCAGAAAGAAGAATAATCCCGTATTGATTGGCGAACCCGGTGTTGGTAAATCGGCTATTGTTGAAGGCTTAGCTCTACGAATTGTCCAGCGAAAAGTTTCCCGTGTTCTTTTTGATAAACGTGTAATTACACTGGATTTAGCATCAATTGTTGCCGGAACAAAATATCGCGGTCAGTTTGAAGAACGAATGAAAGCTATCTTAAACGAGCTTTCCAAGTCAACCAATATCATTTTATTTATTGATGAGATTCATACCATCGTTGGTGCCGGTGGAGCAACAGGTTCCCTGGATGCTGCGAACATGTTAAAACCAGCTCTGGCGCGTGGTGAAATTCAATGTGTCGGAGCTACTACCCTGGACGAATATCGTCAGCATATTGAAAAAGATGGCGCATTGGAACGCCGTTTCCAGAAAGTGATGGTTGATCCTACATCTGATGAAGAAACGATTGAAATTCTGCATAATATTAAAGCGAGATACGAAGACCATCATAATGTAACTTACACCGATGATGCGATAGAAGCTTGTGTAAAGTTAACCATGCGTTATATCAGCGATCGTCATTTACCTGATAAAGCTATTGATGCACTGGATGAATCAGGATCCCGTGTACATATTTCGAATATCGTGGTTCCATCTCGTATCATTGAACTGGAAAAGCAGATCGAAGAGATACGAAACGAAAAAATAGCTGCAGTAAAAAATCAGAATTTTGAAAAGGCCGCAAGCTTTAGAGACAACGAGAAAAAATTAATTGATAATCTGGAAAAAGAGAAAGAAAACTGGGAGAAAGAACTGATTAAAAACAGGGAAACGGTTTCGGAAGAAGAAGTTGCTGAGGTTGTCGCAATGATGACCGGTGTTCCTGTGCAGCGTATAGCACAAGCCGAAGGAGCACGTTTAATGAAGATGGGCGAAGAATTGAAGAAAAATGTCATTGGCCAGGATGAGGCGATTGGTAAAATTGTTAAATCTATTCAGCGAAATCGCGCAGGGTTAAAAGATCCGAATAAACCCATCGGTTCGTTTATTTTCTTAGGCCCCACAGGTGTAGGAAAAACACAATTAGCCAAGATTCTGGCGCTTTATCTGTTCGACACGGTGGATAACCTTATTCGAATGGACATGAGCGAATATATGGAGAAATTTTCTGTATCAAGACTTGTAGGAGCTCCTCCCGGATACATTGGCTACGAAGAAGGCGGACAATTAACCGAAAAAGTACGCAGAAAACCATACTCTGTTATATTACTTGACGAGATTGAAAAAGCTCATCCGGATGTTTTCCATTTATTACTACAGGTATTGGATGAAGGGCAACTAACGGACAGTCTTGGCCGAAGAGTGGATTTCAGAAATACGATTATCATCATGACTTCAAATATTGGAAGTCGCCAAATTAAAGATTTTGGACAGGGCGTTGGTTTTTCAACCAGGGCAAAACAGGAATCGGCCAGTCACCACACAAAAAGTGTAATACAAAATGCGCTGAAACGATCGTTTGCACCCGAATTCTTAAACCGACTGGATGACGTGGTAATCTTTAATTCGCTTACAAAAGATGATATTTATAAAATTATAGATATTGAATTAAGAGGACTTTATAAACGGGTTGATAACCTTGGCTATTCTGTTGAAATTAGTAAAGATGCTAAGGATTATATCACAGAAAAAGGTTTTGATGTGAATTTTGGAGCAAGACCATTAAAACGAGCGATTCAGAAATACCTTGAAGACCCAATGGCAGAAGTGATTATCAAAACATCCATTAAAGAAGGCGAAATACTGAAAGTTGATTATGATAAAGAGAAGGATGAAATAGTTATTACGACTACTCCGGGCGGTAGTAAAAAACTACCCAAGGGAAAACCCAAAGAAAAACGACCAAAAAAGGACTAAACGTCATAAACAAAGCCTTACTTTTATTGTTATAAAGTAAGGTTTTTTTTAATTCATAAAAATAGATTAACCATGGAAAAAAATAATAAAAAAGTTACATTTAAAGGTAACCCGGTAACTTTACTGGGAAAAGAAACAAAAGTAAATGACAAAGCAGTAGATTTTAAGGTTTTAAACAATAACCTTGAACCTGTCAAACTTTCTGATTTCGAGGGTAAAGTGAAAATTTTATCGTTATTCCCTTCTATTGATACCGGTGTATGCTCAAAACAAAATCATGTATTTAATGAAAAAGCAGCAAATTTAAGCGATGATATTGTGATTCTGGCTATTTCAAACGACCTCCCTTTTGCCCTGAAAAGATTTTGTGGTGCTGAAGGGATCGATAATCTTATCACTTTATCAGATCATAAAGATTTGGACTTTTCATCAAAATATGGTTTTTTGATTGAAGAATTGAGGCTAATCGCCCGTGGTGTTATTGTCATCGATAAAGAAAATATCGTTAAGCATGTGGAATATGTTCCTGAAATTGGAGAAGAACCCGATTATGAATCGGCTGTTAATGCAGCAAAATTATTGGTTAAGTAAGTATATATTTTCGATTTTTTACAAACCACAGGGAGTATAAATCTTTGTGGTTTTTTTATGGATGTATTTTTCCATAAAGGTCAAAGTCATCAGACTTTATGATTTTAACCGTATAAAAGGAGCCTGTTCTTAATTTTTTATCGGCTGAATCAATCACCACCTCGTTATCTACTTCAGGTGAGTCATATTCGGTACGTCCAATATAATACTCCCCCTCTTTACGGTCAATTAAAACTTTAAACAACCTGCCTATCGTTTTTTGGTTCAACTGATTAGATATCTCTTGTTGTACCTCCATCAACTCATCCATTCGTGCCTGTTTCACCGAAAAAGGGATATCATCTTTATAATGCTTTGCTGACCAGGTATTTTCTTCTTCAGAATAGGTAAAAACTCCGAGGCGCTCAAATTTCGCAAACCTCACAAATTCCAATAATTCATTAAAATCTTCATCTGTTTCCCCCGGATGGCCAACCAGCAAAGTCGTCCTTAGCGCTATATCAGGTACTTCTGATCTGATTTTTTCTATTAATTGGTAAGTATCTTTTTGAGTATGTCCTCGTCGCATCATTTTTAACAGCTTATCGCTGATATGCTGCACAGGAATATCCAGGTATTTACAAATATTTTTTTTATTTTGCATCAGGCTTAAAACATCTTTGGGGAATAGTGCCGGAAATGCATAATGCAATCGCAGCCACTGAAGCCCTTTTATCGCTGAAAGCCGGTCCACCAATTCGGCCAGTTTAGAAGTTTTATATAAATCATACCCATAATACGATAAATCCTGGGCAATAAGAATAAGCTCTTTTGCTCCGTTTTTCACTAATCGTTTCGCTTCTTTTTCAATATCTTCAAGGGATCTGGATTGATGCTTTCCTTTGATTAACGGAATCGCACAAAAAGAACATTTTCGATCGCATCCTTCTGATATTTTTAAATAAGCATAATGTTTAGGGGTAGTAACCAACCGTTCACCCACTAAATTATATTTATATTGACCGCCAACAGACTCAATTAACTCTTTTTGGTTATAAACCCCAAAATAATGGTCAACAAAAGGGATCTCCTTCTCTAATTCGTGCCTATATCGTTCAGACAGGCATCCGAAAACAATTATCTTCTCAATTTTATTCTGCTTTTTTAACGCCTCGAACTGCAGAATGGTTTCGATGGATTCCTGCTTAGCATCGTTGATAAATCCACAGGTATTGATAACAACAATTTCTGAGGATTGGTTGGAATTATGTTTTACCGAAAACCCATTTGCGACTAATTGTTTCATCAGGTATTCGGAATCAACCAGGTTTTTTGAACAGCCCAGGGTAATAATATTAATGTGCTTATTGTTCTGTTTTGTTTTCATCAAAACACTCTTGTTTATTAATCCGTTAAAAGAAAATCGATTTAATCAGAAAATAGAGAATCAACAAATTCTTTCTTATTGAAGACTTGTAAATCTTCAATTTTTTCACCAATGCCAATATATTTTACCGGAATCTTAAATTGATCAGAAATACCAATCACGACCCCTCCTTTAGCTGTTCCATCCAGTTTTGTTAAGGCTAAAGCAGTAACATCTGTAGCATGAGTAAACTGTTTAGCTTGTTCGAAGGCATTTTGCCCGGTTGAACCATCTAATATTAATAAAATCTCATGAGGTGCATCCTGTACAACTTTATTCATCACCTTTTTAATTTTAGATAACTCATTCATTAAGTTGATTTTGTTATGTAGTCTTCCGGCGGTATCAATAATTACTACATCAGCATGGTTTGATTTAGCTGAAGATAAGGCATCAAAAGCTACAGAAGCAGGATCAGAACCCATTTTTTGCTTTACAATCGGGACACCAACTCTTTCGGCCCAAATGGTAAGCTGATCAACAGCGGCAGCTCGAAAAGTATCGGCAGCACCAAGATATACTTTCTTCCCCATGTTTTTAAACTGATAAGCCAGTTTTCCAATGGTTGTTGTTTTCCCAACTCCATTAACTCCCACAACCATAATAACATATGGTTTGTCATTTGAATTAAATAATAAATCAATATCTGTAGAATTGTTTTCCTCCAATAAAGCAGCGATTTCTTCTTTCAAAATATTATTTAACTCTTCCGTACCCATATATTTATCGCGTGATACACGACTTTCAATTCGTTCAATAATTTTGAGGGTAGTATCAACTCCTACATCGGAGGTAATAAGAACCTCTTCCAAATTATCCAGAACCTCATCATCTACTTTCGTTTTTCCGATAACCGCACGTGATAATTTCTTTAAAACGTTTTCTTTCGTTTTTTCTAATCCTTTATCTAACGTTTTTTTCTTTTCCTTCGAAAATATTCCAAGTGTACCCATGGGTTTATTGTTTTCTAAATTAATGTATATCAGCCCGTAAATTTAGCATAATTTGATAAACTGCATATATAAAAAAAGCTTTCTTTTGATGGAAGAAAGCTTTTATATCTGTAAAATAATATTCGTGTTTATTTTTTTGCAAAGAAATCTTTTATTTTTTCGTTGTTTACCATTTCTTCGATAAACTGGTAATTTCCTTTTTCCGTTTTAACCATTTTAATACATTTGGTTAAATTTCTTCCAGCTCCTTTTTGTAATGTTGCAACTGCTTTTTTTGCCATAATTCAATTATTTTATTTCTTTATGAACGGTTACTTTTTTTAATATGGGATTATACTTTTTAAGTTCAAGTCTTTCCGTTGTATTTTTTTTATTTTTGGTCGATATATATCTAGAAGTCCCTGGTTGACCTGAATTCTTATGTTCAGTGCACTCTAAAATTACCTGAACTCTGTTTCCTTTTTTTGCCATGATCTACACTCCCTATTTTAAAACTTATTAATATAACCTTTTTCTTTCGCTTTTTCTAAGGCTGCTTTCAAACCAATTTTATTGATAGTTCGAATAGCTGAAACTGAAACTTTCAACGTTATCCAACGATCTTCTTCCTCAAAATAGAATTTCTTTGTCAATAAATTTGGATAAAACTTTCGCTTAGTTCTCCTCTTTGAGTGGGAAACATGATTCCCAACCATAACCTTTTTTCCTGTAATTTGACAGATTCGTGACATTTTTATCTAATTTTTTTTTATCGTATTCTAAAAACAGAACGCAAAATACGTGATTTTTATTTAAT
>Ga0209936_1000227_pt1 | contig 36189 bp, 33 predicted proteins | sample SalPonR1_A_D1_MG_FD_185694 | JGI IMG/M metagenome (GOLD analysis project Ga0209936, IMG submission 185694) | Salt pond soil microbial communities from South San Francisco under conditions of wetland restoration - Salt Pond MetaG R1_A_D1_MG... ...
CTGACTCACTCAGTGCCTTTCCGGATCCTTCCTCGCTGGGAACCGCTTGTCAGGATGACGGTGTGCTTTTTGGGTAAGTGGTTTGCCGGCGTGTCAGGCTTCATGATGTGCTGGATGATGAAGTACGCCTGCGCTTGATTCTATAGTAGTCCTGGTCATTCTGAGGAGCGCTTTTTGCGACGAAGAATCTGAAGGGGCATGGCGTATGTTTTAATGCACCTGACTCACTCAGCGCCTTTCCGGATCCTTCCTCGCTGGGAACCGCTCGTCAGGATGACGGTGTGCTTTTTGGGTAAGTGGTTTGCCGGCGTGTCAGGCTTCATGATGTGCTGGATGATGAAGTACGCCTGCGCTTGATTCTATAGTAGCCCTGGTCATTCTGAGGAGCGCTTTTTGCGACGAAGAATCTGAAGAGGCACGGCGTATGTTTTAATGCACCTGACTCACTCAAAATCACCATTCTCAAAACGCTCAATAAGCCGTTTTTCATTGACCCGTTTGAGATGTGAGAGTTTCTCGGCATTTTTTGAGGCTACCGTCATTTCGCGTTTTCCGAGTGCTCCGGGGGCGCGGGCGATACTCCATCCGGCAACAGCCATGGCCGCCCGGGCAGACGTGGCCGCACTATAGGTGGTAAGCATCCCGTCGTCAGATGCGTATTCAGCAATTTTAGAAAACAAATCCAGCGTCCATCCGGCGGGATTTGATTCAGGTGAGAATGGATCGTGGAGGACAAAGTCTATCGAAGTTGATTTCTTTAAATCCATCTCATCAAAAGTGCCGATGAAGAGATCCAGAGTGACCTGGTTGGAAATTTCTTTTGTGTTCCAGCCCGTGTGCAGGTTCGAAAATACATTCCTTAAGATTGATGAATAGTCTGAGATATCAACGAGATCAGCAAAATTGATGGCAGATGCTGTACCTGGATCAATCGGGTAGGCTTCCACAGAAACAAATGTCACGTTGGATTGGCTGTCTGACTTTTTGAGGTAGTCGAGGAGCAGAATCAGGTTCATGCCCGTGCCAAAACCAACTTCAAGAATGGTGAGATCCTGGTGAGCCGACAGTGCATTTGCGAGTCCGTTTGTCTCGAAATAGACGTAGCGGCTCTCGGCCACGGCACCACTCAAACTGTGGTAGGGCTGATTGAACGCTTTCGATACCAGGGTTTCAGAACCGTCACCTGTTTTTTGGATGTCAGTAACGGCAATATTGTTGATTTTTGATGTCATAGATACCAGTAACGATGAAACCCTGAAAACGATTCAGGATCTGCCGAAAAATCACGTCAAATGATTTTATTCAAATACCAGGCTGCCCGCACCGCCAACGATCGGAAGTGATAATGATGTCTCTTCTAAATTAAGCGTTAACTCGGTTCCGGGATCAGGGCGCAGGGTGAAATCACGGTCGCTTGAGAAAATCATCAGGCCAATTTGCTGTCCCGCAGGAATGATCTGGTCATCAGGCTGGAGCTCGAAACTGAACGTGTAGAACTTACCTGGTTCAAGAGGGGCACTTTCGCTGACTGACTCATGATTTTGCGGATCCGCCCAGCCGCGGGTAATGATATTATCTGTAATTTCTGCTTCCGAACTGCTGTTCCAGGGTAATGAGACAAGCCAGACCGACAGGTTGGCCGCGGGCTTGCTGCTGGCCACGGATACCGTGATTTCAGGAACGCCGGAAATATGAACAGAGTCTGATAAAGTGGGTGTCACATACATTAGTCTGTGATGGGTCCATTCAGCTTGTGCAAGGGCATCTCCGGCAAAAGAGAAATTGTCTTCAAGAGTCTCGGTACCAGAGATTTCTGATTTTTCGGTAGTCAAACCACCTTGCTGTGGCGCACCTGGAGTTAGAAACATGGCTACACTTTCAGCTTCTGGATGGGGATAATCAGGGTAGGGAGTGGGTTCGAGACGCTCGTCACCGGCGCGGGTAATCCATGCTCGCGGTTCGTCTTCAATTCCATTTTCCACTCCCAGAAGATAGCGGGTAAACCATTTGTTCATCAAATCTAATGGTGGCTGCCCGCCGTGCCCTCCCTGGTGATAGTAAATCATTGTTGGGATGCCTTTTTCCTGAAGCGCCTCATAAATCCTGTAGCTGTGCTCGGGCATTACGTTCCAGTCATTAAACGCGTGTGCCATCAGAACGGGAGTCGTCAAGTCATCGAGCTGGTTCAGGTAGTCGCGTCCGGCCCAGAATTCGTTGTAGTCACCGTTCACACGATCCATACCCTGAGCCATTTCTGTATCGCGAACCACGCGGTTGTTGCGTTCGCGCATCGCCTCATCACCGCTGTGAATAAAATCGTAGAGTACATCAATATCCTCGCCGATATAGCCGCCTGGCGATCGTACCAGGCCGTGCGACCGATAATAGTGATAGTATGATGTATTGGGTGCTACCGGAATAATTGCATTCAAGCCTTCCACGCCTGTTGTGGCTGCGGCAAGGGGTAGCGTTCCGTTGTAGGAAGTTCCGGTCATACCCACGCTGCCGGTTGACCAATACGCTTCTACTTTTTCACCGCCATCCCGTGAGTCATAGCCCAGAGCGCGTCCGTTTAGCCAGTCGATCACCGCTTTCGGGGCAAGTGATTCATTCTCTCCGCCTACAGTTGGAGCGCCATCTGATAATCCGGTTCCCGGAGAGGAGGAGTGAACCACAACAAAACCGCGCGGTACCCACGTGGTGATGTGTCTGTTTGAAATAACCGGTCGCTGGGTCCGTCGCTGCACATCCGGGCCTTCGTTGCGTTCGGGTGGCGTTTCGCCCAGTTCCTGACGGACATCCCAGAAAAAGTCGTAGGGCGGACGTGCTGTTCCTGCGTAATATGGGCTGGTTTCATAAATGACCGGCAGTTTCAGATCGCCAGATTCAGTTTGCTGCGGCCTCGTCACTGCAACATGAATTCGATCAAGCTCGCCGTCGCCATCGCTGTCAAACTCCGTTTCAACCCAGAGATCGTGCCGAACCCAGGTTTCTGGATTAGAAAATTCTTCAATCACCTGTGTCATACCATTTTCAATAACCGGTACATTAATGCCGGATGTTTCCTGTGCCCGCCCGGTATCAGGCAGTAAGACAATTGCATAGGTAAGAAAGGTGAGTAGCAGTAAAAAGTGGCGGTAAATCTTCATAGGATTCAGGGGTATAATCAGAGTGGTTTTTTGTATGGCAGATAGAAAGTAGCTTTAATCAGGGCTCATTTCAACCCTGATGTGCATCATCAAAGAGCAGCAGCTGTGGAGGTGAGAATATTCAGCAGACAAAAAATCCGGCGCCACTTTCAGGCCCGGATTCTCTAGAGTTGGATTGTACTTTTGAATCAGACAGTGACAGTTTCCTTGCTGAAAAACTCCTGAATAGATGTTTTATACAACGGCTTTCCAATCAGCGTAGCCGAGGTACAGTCTGTAATTTCAACAGCAACATAATCGCCTTTCTGATAGTGCTCTTTATCGAAGACAACCATTTTATTTGTGTCTGACCGGCCGCTTAACTGCTCGTCTGATTTCTTGCTGGTTCCTTCAGCCAGAACGATCCGGACATTTCCGATTTCGTTGTTATTCCGTTTTTGCTGGATATTCATCTGCTGGGTGATGATTTCTGTCAGGCGTCGTTTTTTGACCTTTTCAGGGACATCATCTTCATACTTTCTTTGAGCCAGCGTGCGCTCTCTCTCTGAATATGCGAACATATATGCCAGATCATATTCAACCTCTTTCATGAGCGTCATTGTAGCTTCGTGCTCTTCTTCCGTTTCACCGCAGAATCCGGCGATAATATCGGTCGAAAGACTCACGCCCGGGATGATCTCCCGCATGCGATTTGTAAGCTTCAGGTATTGCTCACGCGTGTAGGGCCGTCGCATCCGCTCGAGCATGGTGTCGCTTCCTGCCTGTGCCGGGATGTGAATGTAGTTACAGAGATTGGGTCGCTCGGCAATCAAGTGCAGCAGCGGTTCAGGGAAATCCTTGGGATGAGGCGATGAAAATCTAAATCGTATTTCCGGATTTACCTTGCTGGCTTCATCCATCAAGCGGGTAAAATCGATATCCTGATACCGGTAGGAATTTACATTCTGACCAAGCAGCGTAATTTCTTTATATCCCTGATCGCTGAGCTGCTGAATTTCCCGCAAAATGCTTTCCATCGGCCGGCTTCGCTCTCTGCCGCGGGTAAAGGGTACCACGCAAAATGCACACATGTTATCGCAACCTCTCATAATGGAAACAAATGCCGTTAAACCATTGCCGCTGGTCCGGACGGGTGTGATGTCAGCGTACGTCTCTTCGAGTGATAAAATGACGTTGACAGCTTTGCGGCCGTCATCAACTTCAGCCAGCAGGCTTGGAATGTCGCGATACGCATCGGGACCAACAACAATATCAACAAGCTGTTCCTGATCGATTATTTTATCTTTGATACGCTCGGCCATACAGCCCATCACGCCGACGGTCAGATGCTTCTTTTCTCTTTTAATGGATCGAAACTCCTTGAGCCTGTTCCATACACGTGTTTCTGCATTTTCACGAATAGAGCAGGTATTGACGAAAATCACGTCAGCTTCTTCTGCCGACTGCACCGGTTTCATACCGTCATCAATCAAAATGGAATTGACGACTTCGGTATCTGCGAAGTTCATCTGGCAGCCGTATGTTTCTATATAAAACTTTTTATCACTCATAAATCAAACCCTGTTAAAATTCTGAATCCAAAGATAATGATCTTACTTCAAGGTATAAATTGGATTCTGATTTTATTGCACTGGTTTTGGCAACATGACTTCTGACTATTCATCCACTGAAATGAGTTCTATATCAAAAATAAGAGTCGCATCTGGATAAATCGGGCTATTCGGTGGTGGCTGGCTTCCATAGGCAAGGTCACCCGGGATGAAAAACTCGTAGCGTGCACCTTCCTGCATGAGCTGTAAACCCTCAGAAAAACCATCAATAACACCATTTAAACTAAAAGAGGCAGGACCTTCGGTGTTACGGGAGTCGTCAAGAACATTTCCATAGATAAACGTGGCGGTATATTCAACATTTACAAATGACGAAGCACCAGGACTTGCACCATCGCCTTCTTCAATGATTCGATATTGTAGTCCGCTTTCTGTAACAGTAATGTCTTCTCGTGACGCATTTTCTTCAAGAAATTGTGCGTCATAATTATTGCTGTGAATAAGCTCGACCTCAAAAATAAGTACAGCTCCCCTGGGAATTCCTGCAGGCGGGTTGTTGCCATATGCCAGATCGGGAGGCAGTACAAATTCGTATCTGCTTCCTATAGGTGATAATTGTAATCCCTCTCTGAGTCCGGCAGGGAGAAAGTTCATGGATGCAAGTACCGGCTCATCAGAACCAAATGTGTTGTTAAACTCTTCACCATTCACAAATTTGCCAATAAAGTTGAAAACAACAACAGATTCTTCTGATGGTAAAATGCCGTCACCTTCTTCAATCACGCGGTACTGGAGGCCGCTTTCTGTGACGGTGACGTCATCTCGCTGTGCATTTTCCTCAAGAAAAGCCAGATCGGCTGTATTGTCGTATTCTTCGAAATCCGGTGCTGAGGTACCAATGCATGCAGAAAATAAAAATGCAGATATCAGGAGTAGAAAAAGCTTTTTGGATGTCATTTTATAGAGTTTGTTACAGGAAAAGTATTAGTTCAGGTGAAAATGAAACAGAGATCCCTTTCAGATGTTTCAGTTCCTTAACTGTTCGCATGTTCAGGGAGTTTCCTTACCCGCTTCTGAATATCGGAGATGAGTGGTATGATCTGTTTATCGATACGCAGAGATAGTTTTTTATCGTAAAATTCAGGATCTGATGATTCAGACCAAAACGAACGGAGCGAGTCGAGCGAAGGAATAATTTTGAGAATATCGTCCGTTTCAAAAAAAAGTATTTTTCGATGCAGCTCCTCGAGGTTATCCTGAATTTGTTTTGCGAGGAGGACTTTAAATGATCCGTGAGACTCCGATTGCCCGTCATCAAGATAAAGATTTTGAAGGCTAAAGGTGTTAAACCTGAGTTCGTTACATATGTCGAGGCAGGTTTGCCGGGTAATTATTTCAGTCCCGGTTTGATTATAGTAGCTAAAATTTCTGATCAGCCGTTTGCCTGTTCCCAGGCTCATAGCTGTTACGGCTGCCGCAAAAGAGAGCGCATTTTCATTCTGATTTAATTTGGCCATTGCTCGGGGTTGGTCCGCCAGCTGTTTAAAAGTTTGATATCGTCGCTTTTGACGGCTCCTTTTTCTACCGCCACATCAATCAACGTATTATAATCAGTTAGCGTATAAAGGGGAATGTTGTGAGCACCGATTTTTTGATTGGCTTTATCGAATCCATAGGTAAAAATGGCAAGAATGGCGGTGGTTTTTGCACCAATAAAATTCAGTGCTTCCACAACAGAGATGACAGATCCGCCCGTAGAAATCAGGTCTTCAATGACAATAGTGGACTGGCCTTTGTCGACCCCGCCTTCAATCTGGTTGCCCAATCCATAAGCTTTTGCCTTGGCGCGAACATAGGCTAGAGGAAGATCCATGCTTCCCGCAACCCATGCAGCATGAGGGATACCTGCGGTGGCGGTTCCGGTAATGACATCCGGCTTTTCAAGTTCATTTTCAATAATTGAAATTAATGCCTGTGCAATTTTCTTACGTATAGATGGATATCGTAATGTGAGGCGGTTATCGCAATAAATTGGTGAATTCCATCCTGACGCCCATGTAAACGGATCGTTAGGTTGAAGTAAAACAGCGTTAATATCGAGTAAAAGTGCTGCCAGCTCTCGTGAAAAAGCCTTATCTATAATTGTATATTTTTGTTCTGTATCGATCATTTGGTAGTGCGTCTTCTTTTTTTAATTCGTCTTGATCTCCGGATGATTTTAAAACTCCGGCTCTCTATTGTAGGAGCGAAGGGAGTGACAACAGGGCTATCAACCCCACAGATGCATAGATGCCTGCAAGGAGATCATCAAATAATATACCAAATTTTCCGGGAAATTTCTCTACCCGCTTAATCCCTAACACTTTAGTAATATCGAAAAGACGAAATAACAAGAATCCAAAAAGGAGAGAGGTAAGAGTCAGGTCAAAACCATATGCAACATATCCCGCAAAAACGAGCGTCTGGCCTGCACATTCATCCATAACGAATTCTCCGGGATCATCGCCAAACTCTTTGACCGATGCCGGCGCCGTCCAAAGTGATAAGACGCAAGCCAAAACGGTAAGTACAGTTAAGCCCCATACATGATAAAGAAGATAAGATCCGTAAATAAATGGGAGAAAAAGCAGGCTGCCCATCGTACCTGGCGCTTTTGGGATACGGCCTGCGTAGAAAAGCGTACCTAAAAATAGCTTAAATGAATGAACAGCCGTGCCGAATGTCATTCAGTTGAGGAGAATAGATTTCGGTTTACATACAAGTACTCCAAACCTGAGTACACCGTAATGACGGTTACAGCTATCAGCCCCCAGTATAAGATGTTAGTATCAAAAATCGTCTGAACTATCTCAGCCGTTGCGCCTGGAATCAAAACCAGGAACCCCAGCAGAAGTGCAACATAGAGATAGCCCATCTGCGTGGCTGTTTTTATTTTGGCCGTCTTCCGGGTCTGCATCACAATTCCTTTTCTGTCGGAGAAAATTCTAAGTAACGTTATTGTGATATCCCGGATAATAATCAGGATGATGGCCCACCAGACAAACTGTGATGCATCTACAAATGGAAGACTAACGAACCCGGCAAATGTCAGGAATTTATCTGCAAGGGGATCCAGGAATATTCCGAACGTACTTTCCACTTCATATTTGCGGGCAAAATATCCGTCAAAGAAATCTGTTAATGCAGCTACGGTAAAGACAACAAGGCTAATACCTCGCCAAATCAGATCTTCCTGGACAAAAAGAAGAAAAAATATAGGGGCCAGCAACAACCTGAAACCGCTTAATATGTTTGGTAATGATTTCACATCATGAAGGTAACGGTGTAAGAGCAAAGTTGTTAGTAAGATTTTTTCTATCAAATTTCATCAAGGCACAACAAACTCCTATTTTCAAAGCCATGAAAACAGCACATATCATTTCAATTGGCAATGAACTTCTCATTGGTGACACAGTAAACACCAATGCATCATGGCTGGGGCGCTACCTGAACGAGCAGGGGTTTGATGTTAAGCAGGTTATGACTCTGCCGGACGATTATGATATGCTTATGGCAAAAATGAGCGAAAGTTTTGAAACGGCAGATTTTACCGTGGTAACGGGAGGGCTTGGTCCAACTCATGACGATATCACGAAAAAAGTGATTGTTGATCTTTTTGAGTCGAAGCTTATTGAAAACAAAAATGTACTCAATCATATAAAAGAAATATTTCAACGACGGGGATTCAAGTTTGGAAAATCAAATGCTGACCAGGCACTGGTTCCGGACATTTGTGATGTGATGTTCAACCGGAAAGGAACGGCACCCGGGTTGTGGATCGATCAGGATGCACGGGCGATGGCCGTGATGCCGGGTGTACCACACGAGATGAAATACCTTGCTGAAAATGAAATCACACCGAGGCTTTACAGTATATTTCCTGACCGTGCGGTGAGGTCAATCCGATATTTCCATACGGCCGGTGTCCCCGAAAGTACGCTCAGCGATGATGTAATTGGTGATTTGAGTGACTATCTGAATATTGGCATTGAGGTTGCTTTTCTGCCAAATGCGGGGGGAGTTAAAATCAGGGTTGGGTATCGCGGAGAAGATATTGAACAAGCAGAGTCAGCAATGGATCAGTTCAGGTCAATGCTTCTCGATCGTGCGGGTGATATGATTTACGGGGAAGGAAAAGTATGTCATCATGCAGAGGTGGTAGGTGAAAAGTTAAGCGAGCTGGGTAAAATGATTGCTGTAGCTGAAAGCTGTACCGGCGGCCGGCTTTCCGATACGATAACGGACATACCCGGCAGCAGCAACTATATGCTTGGAGGCGTGTTGTCCTATGCAAACTCCGTGAAAATAAATCAGCTGTCGGTAAAAGAATCTGATCTTGAAACGCATGGTGCGGTCAGTGCTCCTGTTGCACTGCAAATGGCTAAAGGAGTTGCAGAACTTACAGGCGCTGATATCGGCGTGTCCACAACAGGAGTAGCAGGACCCGGCGGCGGAACCATGGAAAAGCCTGTAGGAACTGTCTGGATGGGATTTTGGTCTGAAAATACGCATTTTGCCCTCAAAGGACTTTTCACTGAAGACAGAGACATTAATAAGCAGCGCACAACAAGTGTTGTTCTTGAAACTGTCCGCAGGCAGCTGAATGGTATTGAGTCTTTTCCCTATAATCTCACCCCGGTCTATAAGTGATTACACTTCTGTTAAACATACTATTGCTTACGGCAGCTGTGCAGGATACGACTCAGGAAACATCACCTGCTGACTCCATCTCGTTTAATACAGCGGGTATGGATACGCTGCAGTCTCTGATGGGACCAGAAGCCGGGACGGAAGAACAAGATGAGGAACAACTTGAAATTATACAGGTGTGGAATTACGAAACCCGTCCGGGATTTAAAGTTCAGGAAACCGACAGCACGCTCCGCTGGGTAAATACACTTAGCCTGACTCAGCGATTTTATCGATACCCCGGGGCCATCACATATAGAACGGGTACGCTTGGCCGAATGGACGGCATTCAGATGCATGCGTATGAAAACAGAAACTTTACGGCTGAACTTGATGGTCTTTTGATTAACGATCCGCTGACGGGCGCGGTAAACTGGAACCGGGTACCGATCCATAAAGTCAGTTCAATGGATGTTTCCTCATTCGGGCCTGATTTTAATACAAATATTCGCTTGCGCGACCACTACCTGGTGCAGCCCCGGACATATTTGAATTTTGATGAGAGCACTTACAATTTCAGAAATCTTGAGTTTTCAGCTACGCATAATTTGCAGCCCGGAACCAACCTTGAGCTATCATTTTGGGACAGGCGTGATGGAATTGGTTACAGTAGAAGTGCGGTAGAAGGGAATCAAATTTTGTTCAGGGGGTATCATCAGCTTAGCAGTCACTGGCTGTTAAGAGCAGGTTATATCACTAACGCAATGGAGCAGCAACAGCCGTTTGGCTATATCCTGGGCGATCCATCACAATTCCCGTTCAATCCATTTATCGCGACACCAAACCAGAGAAGCGCCGTTTCTGACGAATCATCAAAAGATATTTATGTACAGACACACTTTCGGCGTGATTCAACAAAGGCGGTTGCTACTGAGCTTGGGCTCCACTATCAGATTAACAAACGATCACTCTCTTATAGTGCTGATACAGTGGCAACGGATTTTCGAAACATAGAGTTTTACGCCCGTCAGACACTGCAGAACGGCGGGGCAGAAGCAGCTGTTACTGCACGGCCTTTTATTCTGGAAAACAGGTCGGATCAGCTGACTGAAAATAGCTGGCTGGGCGTAAAAGGAAACCTGGAAGGCAGTTTAACTCTTATCCCATCTGTGGAACTTGCTTTAACGGCGAGGGGAACCGTCAGAAATGATTCTAAATATGAATCCAAAGCCGGAGGCCGGTTATCAGCAACTCTGTTTCCCTGGCTGAACGTTTCCGCATTTGGGGGATATGCCAGCCAGATACCAAGCCTGCAGGCCCTTTACTGGCAAAGCGATGAATTTTCAGGCAATAGTGATCTGAAAAACGAGGTTTCCACTAATGCGGGAGTTGCGGCCAGGATAGGACTTGGGAGCTATTTTTCAATTGACGGCCGCTTAGACATTCGACAGGTGGAACAAGGGGTATTTGTAAACCGGACAGGTCTGGCCGTGGAAAGTTTTGAAAATATAGACCCCTATACGTCAATGTCGGCGACCGGAAGCCTGAACCTGCATTCGCCACTTTTTGAGGGAATGGCTTCGGCAACGTATAAAACATTTGAATCAGACGACCTGGAAAATCCGGTAAACGCCGGGTTGCAAAGCTCGGGTGACAGGATGTGGCTTAAAGGGAGTCTTTATTGGAAAAACTACCTGTTTAACCGTGCTACTTTCGTGAAAGCGGGTTTAGTAGGAATGTATTCACCCAACGTGATGCGAACTGCAGAATACATCGTACCTTTAAACCGGTGGCAGCATGGAACACAGGCGCTCACTAATCCGCCATACAGCCGGGTTGATATAGATGTATCCGCAAGAATCCGCTGGTTTATGGTACTTCTCAGGTGGGAAAATATATTTGATCGTGTTAATCAGCGCGGGTACTTTGAATCAGTAGGGTACCCGATGCCGGAACAAAGATTTATACTTGGACTACGAATTTTATTCACAAACTAATATTAGCAGATGAGCGTAGGATATTTAATAAAAGAAGGACTTGCGGGACTATCCAGAGCCCGACTTGCTGCATTTACATCCATTTTTTCACTCTTTCTGGCGGTGCTTCTCATAGGAGTGTTGGCTCGCATCGGGTTCAATGCTTTTGAAGTATCGCAAATGCTGCGGGAACAGGTAGAGGTGGAAATTTTTCTGGAAGATCTTGATTCACAGTCCACCAATGAACTCAGGCAGCGAATAGCATCAGCCGCTTTTGTGGAGGATCTCAATTACATTTCACAGGATAGTGCTTCACAAGTATTTCGGCAGGAATTTGGGATGGGGAGTGAAGCAATTGCAGATCTCAATTTTTTGCCGGCGTCATTCCGCTTAAAAATGTCGGATGAAGCTTCAGTGTCGCAGGTTGATTCTGTGGCACAGTCATTCAGCGGCCTGAATGGAGTAGAAGATGTGCGATTTAACCTGGCGCTTCTTCAGCTGCTGGAAAGACGTACCGACCAGCTTGCGATGGGCGGGGCAGTTCTTGGGATTTTTATCCTGTTTATTGCCATGATCCTGGTATTTAATACGATACGGCTCACGATCTATGCCAAGCGTGATCTGATAAGGGCAATGAAACTGGTTGGGGCAACCAATGGGTTTATACGAAGGCCTTTTTTGGTGGAGGGAATTGTGCAGGGGCTCATCGCGGGGAGTGCCGCTGCGGCCATAATTTACTTTTTGTTCGACTGGGTTATACCTCGAAATATATCTCAGATCGGTGTTTTGAGCTGGCCGCTGGGCCGCTGGTACTTTTTGATTGGTGGCGTGATACTGCTCGCCGTCGTCATGGGCTGGATGGGAAGCCGGTGGGCTGCCCGGAAATTTATCAAAGATACGAGTGTTTACGCCTGATGCTTAAAAATCTGAACGCGCCCTTGTTTTTGAGGCAAAGAGAGAAAGCCAATATAATACGATAGTACGTTCTAATGTATAAGCACGTAATGAATAGTGTACCAGATCAGTTTGCAAAAAGCTTTAAGCGTCTGACAAACTCTTAATCTTATCCCCGGCTTTTTGCCGGCGTTCGCACTCTTTCACGTCGTTACAGGTGCCGAACAGGTGAAGCGAATGCCCCTCAATATTGAAATCGTAAATCTGTTCCATAAGATTCTGGATTTCAAGAATTCGGGGATCACAGAATTCAATCACAACACCACACTTCTTGCATATCATATGGTCGTGCTGCTGGTAGGCATACGATCGTTCATAGTAATATTGATTTTTACCGAACTGCTGCCGCTGTACAAGGCCGCATTCAATTAGCAGATCCAAAGTGTTGTACACGGTTGCCCGGGAAACCCTGGTGCCGGTATTCTTCATGTTGAAGAATATGTCATCTGCATCGAAATGCCCCTCTGACCTGTAAATTTCTTCCAGAACCATAAACCGTTCCGGCGTCTGACGCTGATTTTTTTCTTTCAGGTAGGTCCGGAAAATTTCTTTTACGAGATCAATTGTGTCTTCATGCGCTGGATGTGCCATGGTAAAAAGTTTTTAACTATTAAAAGCGATGAACGATATGTGCTAAAACGTTCTTATTTTTTCTGTCGTACTCAAAAAATTGATAATCTGAAGTGCCCCTGTAAGTAATTTCATTGGAGTTAAATAGTCTGCGGTGCTGCTGAGACTATTATGGGATGGCAAAGGGAACCATTTCTTTTAAATTTACTGAAATCGGCTATCTTATATTTAGTCTACCATACATAAAAAAATTATTCTTATGCCAACAATCGTTGCTTTTGAAACACTGACGGACCTTTATCAGAATATCGTATCAAAATACAAAAATTCTGATAAAACGGCGTTCGCTTATAAACCAACTGCAGATGAGCCCTACAGATCCATTACCTGGGGTGAAGTAGAGGATGATGTAAAGTCTGTAGCCAGCTACCTGATTGATCAGGATATTAAAAAAGATGACAGGGTCGCAATACTGAGTGAAAACCGGTACGAGTGGGCGGTCGTTGACCTTGCAATACAAATGGCGGGGGCAATAAATGTTTCATTATATGCAACATTGCCACCAGGCCAGTGTGAGTATATACTAAAAGATTCCGAGGCAAAAATCTTCTTCGTTTCAACTGGCATTCAGCTCAAAAAAGCTGTCCAGGTTTTTGACGCATGTAAAGATTTAAAACAGATTATCGCCTTTGATGAGCCGAAAGTTCAAAAATACATCGAGAAAGACTATGTGAAACTGTTTGATACAGTATGTGCAGCCGGATCGAAAGCTGAACCCCAGCATTCCGGTGAGTTGAAAAAACGAATTAAAGGCACATCACCGGAAGACATTGCCACTCTGATCTATACCTCAGGGACAACCGGCCAGCCGAAAGGAGCCATGCTAACCCATCGTAACATTGTCAGTAATGTGAAAGCAGCTCATGATGCAATCAGCATTGACGACAGTGATCGATGCCTGTCATTTTTACCGCTTTGTCATTCTTTTGAAAGAACCGGTGGATATTATGCAATGATGGCCGGCGGGGCAGAAATTTATTACGCCGAAAGTGTAGACACTGTAGCACGAAATATGCTTGAAGCCCATCCTACAATTGTGGTGAGCGTTCCGCGGCTGTTTGAGAAAATTTACAACCTGGTAACTAAGAATGTTCAGAAGGGAAGTGCTGTTCAGCAGGCAATTTTTGATTGGGCACTGTCTGTGGGTGAAAAATACTGGAAAGGTAAGCGCGGCATTGTAAGCGTTCAAAAAACCATTGCAGATAAACTTGTTTTTGACAAGCTCAAAGAGCGGACCGGTGGAAATATCAAGTTCTTTGTGTCAGGTGGGGCAGCGCTTCCGTCTGAAATCGGGGCATTTTTTATGTCAGCCGGACTCAACATTCTGGAGGGTTACGGATTAACTGAAACGTCTCCAGTCATGTGCTGTAACAGGTATGGCGAGGAAGAAATGGGAACAGTCGGTAAAGTTATCAATGGTGTGACAGTGGGAATTCAGCGTCTTGATGACAATGAAATTATTGCAACGCTCAGTGGGGAAGAGTATCCATCCGACCTTACATCTGAACAAGGGGAAATCCTGAATCGTGGCCCGAACACAATGAAGGGATACTGGAAGAACGAGGAAGCAACGAAGGAGATGATCGATGACGATGGATGGCTTCATACGGGCGATGTAGGCCGTTTTGTAAACGGTCGACTGCAGATCACCGATCGCATCAAACACATGATTGTGAATGCCGGCGGAAAGAACATTTATCCCGGACCGATAGAGGATATGTTTAAAACAAGTAAATGGATTGACCAGCTTGTGGTAGTGGGTGAAAAACAGGCGTATATGGCTGCACTCATCGTGCCTGATTTCGAAGCCCTGGAAAGCCATGCCCGGCAAAACGATATTCAATTCGACGATATCGAGGATCTGCTGGATAAGGAGTCTATAATAAACCTATTCAGCAAAGAATTGCGGAGTTTTTCCAAGGAACTGGCATCGCACGAAAAAATAAGGGATTTCCGGTTATTGCCACAGGAGTTTTCCGTTGAAACCGGAGAACTAACCCCGACGCTCAAAGTGAAGCGTAGGGTTATTGAGGATAAATATGGTCACCTGATCGAAGATATCTTCAGCGAGGATTAAGAAATCATTCCTAAGAGACTCATCCGATGACTCGCAATTCAACACACAGGGTCAATCAGGCGCCCTGTGCGTCTTTTTCGTCATTTCTGGACTTGCGAGCATTTATAAATGATTGTATACCGGCAATCACAAAGTAGATACAAATTGTAGCCATCGCTGCCTGGGCATATGCAGCATTGGGGCGTTCCAGTGTATTGCCACCCAGCACTCCCAATACGTTGATGAGCCCGCTAAACGAGCCACCTATGCCTAAAATGGCCAGTAATAGTGCGGCATGCATCGAATGCTTGCGCATCGATTCTTTTTTAATTCCCAGTACACCAAGACCAATAAATGCAATACCGAAAAATGCCGGAATGAGAGCTGTGGCACTTGCGGCGCCTGTGAGCAGAAATGACGCGGCGCCCAGGATTACCATAATGATTCCAATAATGACAGATAATTTTGACAAAATAAGTTAGATATAGAGTTGGAGTTAAAGTTTAGACTGTACCGATTTCAAAAACAACTTAACACGTCGTCGGTTTACACCCAAATCACCTTTTCCGGTTCGGCTTCTGCTGGATACATGCAGCAACGTAACGCCATCCGAGGGACCGTCGGTAAGATGAATCTGAAAATCATCACGAAATCCAAATACCGGGATTTTAAAAACAGCATCCATTTTAAGGCTATCAGAGTTTGAATCCAATTCTTCAGCCTCCATTTCACGTAAAGCATCCTCACTTGCTTCAAAAAGTGTTTCAGAATCTGTTTCCATTTTTATAGATAACCGCACGCAGTTTGGCGAGTCAGGACACGTTGGAATCGGATTTGAATCCAGCGGCTGGTAGTCATCGGGGAAATCAGAATTTACGGTTCCTTTAAAAGGCCCCACCAAATTTAGAACGATAATCAGCGCAATAGCCAAAAGACCGTAAATAATCCACTTTGAAGTCATAGCATAAGCTGTTTGATTGTCGGGAGTAGTTTCATGATTCGGTCAACAGATAGCAATCATTTTTGACTTGGCATAGTTCAGGTGAAACAGATTATTGGGGGAATCCGGTTCCTTGGATGAGGAAGCTTTCTGAAAATAAAAAAGGCCTGCTGAAAATCAGCAAGCCTTTAAATCGATCATTAAAATGATAAGATCAGTTTTGAAGCCTGAAAACAACCGGTAAACTATACTGAACGCGTACCGGCCGGCCGCGCTGCATACCGGGTTTGAACTTGGCTTGTCGTACAGCTCTTAGTGCCTCTTCGTCAGCCCCACCGCCAATACCGCGTATAACACGAGGATTTTCGACTTCGCCGCGTTCATTCACGATAAACTGAACGTAAACACGTCCTTCTATACCGGCACGCCGGGCCATCTCGGGGTATTCAATTTCTTTTTGTATGGATGCAAGACCACCAATCAGTTCAGGCATTTCCTCTACAACGACAAAGAAATCTTCTTCAGGTTCTTCTTCTTCCTGTGGAGGTGGCGGCATTTCCAGCCGATCATTAAGATCAAATTCAGCGTTAATGTCGATGTTCACATCTTCGATAATTTCGTCATTAGGAACCTCAACAGGGACCGGCGGACGAGGAGGTGGGGGAGGTGTCTCAATTTGTTCGGTTTGAATAACTTCTTCCATCTCAACAACTTCCTGTTCGTCGAGGGTGTACTCGTCAGGCGATTCGCTGGTTAAATCAACTTTAACAGCGAGAATGAAAATAGCGAGTGCTACAATAAGGCCGAGCTGAAGAAATACCGTGTAATATTTCCTTAAGTCTGCGTCTGGTTTTTTACGATCCATAATTAATGAGGCGATTTGTTCAAAGTAACATGTCAGTATACATTAAATACCACTAAGTTTCCAACGTGTTCCGCTCCTTGATATTATTTTTTGTTAAAATAGGGGTTAGATGTTTTCTATACTTTGTTTTAATCCACCATAGGAGCAGAACTGCCGTCAATGAGCCGGCTGAATCAGCCGCCGCATCTCTCAGGCTTGCATACCGGCCCACCGACATCATTTCCTGCAGATATTCTATAGTGAGCCCGAACACGGTACCGGCAATAAAAATAAAAAGTAATGGAGCGTCCTTCCTGCTGTAAAGAATAAGAGAAAACCCAAACAGGAAACTCCATCCGAAAAAGATCAGAAAGTGTCCAATTTTGTCATAATTGAACACAGAACTACCCTGGAAGTTATCCGGTGGCAGTAGTGTGATAAGCAACGTTAAAATGGTGAGGGCAACAAACAGAAAGTAGACCACATACTTTCGTGCTGCGAGAAATGAAATAAGTTTACCTATCATAAATATCGCTCGGTTGCGGCTCTTTAATTTTTTCTGCTGTTAAATAAATAGATAGTAATGCGTCTGTTATCGACGAGTCAATCTTTTTACTTACAGCCAATTTGCCGGCAATAGTTCCTGCAAGTACATCACCAAATCCTGCTCTTGCAAATATCCGGGTGTCGTAACCAGTGATGAATAATCCGTTTTCAGGAGTGGCAAGAATGGCGGGGTATCCTTTTGATAGAATTCTGCACCCCTCATCTTGTGAAATTTTCTCAATGCTGGCAAGGCGATCTGAACCGGAGGGCGTGCTCACCCCGATATACTTTGCCAGTTCACCGGGATGGGGTGTGATCAGCCAGTTCGATTTATCAACCCCGGCACATTCAGCCCAAACAGCTAGCCCATCCGCATCGAGAATGACCTGAGTATCAATGGTTGTCAAAAGCTTCAGGACGCATTTTTGTGTACTTGCGGCAAGCCCGAGACCGGGACCGATAAGTACACTGCCGGGTTTCTCAGCAATTTTTTTTAAGATCGCAGCTGTGTGCCTGTTGGTAAAATGGACGTCATCACTGTTCCCAACGGGTATTTTGATGATTTCAGGCAGTACTTGTTCGTAAATGGGCAGCAGTCCTTTGGGGGAATAAAGAATAACGGCGCCGGCCCCGGCATTCCAGGCACTTCTGGCCGCCATAATTGCGGCACCGGTCATGCCTTCAGATCCTGCAACAATATGAACCGTGCCTTTATCATACTTATGATCGGCAACAGGCTGATGCCTGCTGAATTCCTCTGTCAGCGGTGTATCAATCAAAACAGCTTTGTGTTCTCTCAAGTAGTTCGGGAATGGAAGGTCGGCAAGCGTCAAATCTCCTGTAACCGACGGCCCGTCTGCCAGATAAAAACCCACTTTGTTTGTTCCGAACGTAATTGTGTGATGTGCATGGATACATGTGCCGAGGATCTCACCGGTATCACAGTTGAGCCCTGTTGGGATATCCATCGCAAAGATTGGAAGGCCGGCATCGTTCAATTTATCAACGAAATCTGCCATAGGCTTGCGAACTTCAGAGGTTAAACCTGTGCCGATCATACCATCGACGGCGTAGTTAAACGTGCCCCATTCCAGCGCATCAGTGTCAATATCAATATCAATATCAAATTTAAAATGGATATCAGAACCGTGATCAGACAGTTTTTTAAGGAGATCGTAGTTTCTTTGGGCGTCATCTGAAAAGCTATCTGACCCGGAAGTCAGCATCAGCGTAACAGAATGCCCTGCTGTTTCGGACAGGTATCGTGCAGCCACAAAGGCATCACCGGCGTTGTTGCCTTTGCCGCAGACAAAAACACCTGAGGCTTCTTCGCCAACATGTTTTTGAATTGTCTCCGCCGCTTGTTTACCTGCAATTTCCATCAGCGTAATGCTGTCAATTCCGAACTCTCCGATGGTGGATTGATCAAGATTTCGGCTCTGCTCCCGGGTAGTCAGCCTCAGGAATCGATTGTTGGGTTGCTCTAACGGCATAGTGTCTTAGTAAAAGTTGATCTGAATCAGGATCAGTAGGCGCGGGCAAACAGCACGCGTCGTTCAGATGGCTTCCCGGTAACCATGCATTTCCCGGTTTCATCAGACGGCTCGAGTGGAATGCAGCGAATCGTCGCCTTTGTATCCTGTTTAATTTTCTCTTCTGTCTCAGCTGTTCCGTCCCAATGGGCATAAATGAAACCACCTTTTTCAATCTCTTTTTGAAACTCTTTATAGCTGTCGACAGTTCGGGTACCATTGTCCATGCGTTCTTTTGCCGAGTTATACAGGTCCGACTGAATTTGAGTCAGCAGGTTGTCAATATGTTCTGCAATCCCGACGCGTGATACGATATTTTTTTCGAGTGTGTCCCGCCTGGCAAGTTCAACATTATTGTTTTCCACATCGCGGGGCCCCACGGCCATGCGAAGCGGCACGCCCTGTGCCTCATGTTCGGCAAACTTATAGCCCGGGTTCTGGTTTTCCCTGTCGTCCAGCTTCACCCTGACGCCCAACGCCTTAAGGTCATCAATGATTGGCTGAGCGTAATTCAAAACAGTCTCTTTTTGCTCATCACTTCTAAAAATAGGCACAACTACCACTTGCTCAGGGGCAAGCTTGGGAGGAATCACGAGCCCGTTATCGTCAGAATGCGTCATGATAAGGCCGCCCACAAGCCGGGTAGATACTCCCCAGCTGGTTGCCCAAACATAGCTGTGCTCGCCATCTTTACCCTGGAATTTTACGTCAAACGCCTTGGCAAAATTCTGACCCAGAAAGTGGGATGTACCCGCCTGCAGAGCTTTTCCATCCTGCATCAACGCTTCAATACAGTAAGTGTCTTCTGCGCCGGCAAACCGTTCGGATTCCGTTTTCACACCGGTAATCACCGGCATGGCCATGTAACCCTCTGCAAATGTTTTATAGACGCCGAGCATGCGTTCGGTCTCTTCAACCGCTTCTTCTTTAGTGGCGTGAGCCGTGTGGCCTTCCTGCCACAGAAATTCCATAGTTCGTAAAAAGAGGCGTGTTCTCATTTCCCATCGAACCACGTTAGCCCACTGGTTGATCAGGATCGGGAGGTCGCGATAGGACTGAATCCAATTCCGGTAGGAATCCCAGATAATCGTTTCAGACGTAGGGCGTACGATCAGCTCCTCTTCGAGCTTTGACTCAGGGTCTACTTCAACGCCATTATCGACGCTTTTCAGCCGGCTGTGGGTTACCACGGCACACTCCTTTGCAAACCCTTCCACATGCTGTGCTTCTTTAGACAGAAATGATTTGGGGATGAACAGCGGGAAGTAGGCGTTCTCGTGACCCGTTTCCTTGAACATGGTATCGAGCGCGGCTTTCATATTTTCCCAGAGCGCAAAGCCGTGCGGCCGAATAACCATACAGCCGCGGACAGGGGAATGGTCGGCCAGCTTTGCCTCTTTTACTACGTCAAGATACCATTGTGAATAATCGTCGTTCCTATTTGTGATCCGTTTAGCCATGCTATGAGATGCTGCGTGTCAGTTTTCAAGGTTAAGGTGTGTTTCAGACCGTAAAGATAAAGAATCCTGTGCAGAGAAAAGAGATCGAAAAAAATTGATTCCTCAGCTTCAACCTTAGTCTAAAAAATCATATCTTTGGTGCTCTCTTGGATTACAGCTGTACTCAAAACGTGTCAGAAAATAGTTCAAGAGTTTGTTGTGACATAAGATGACATGTCGTGGTAGCTCAGGTGGTTAGAGCGTCGGATTCATAACCCGGAGGTCGGCGGTTCAATTCCGCCCCACGATACATTTAAAAAAGGCTTTGCTCAATTCATTAAGAGCAGAGCCTTTTTTATTTTTACCAACTAGGAGAGAACAAAATGTTTAGTGAAACAGCTGTGCATCATGTCTATGTGTTATACTCTCCACGCCAAAAGAGAATTTATATCAAGAAATCTTTGATAATAATCACTGGCGTATTGCTTCAACAATGAATGACTATAGCAATGCATTATTGTTGAATAAGTTGTACACTAAACTGATTCACTTCTGAATAAAAGCTTTTTGATTCTCAAGGACCAGCTGGGTGAAGATGATCCAAAAACAGTATATGCTTTAAAAAAGACTGAATGAGCATTAAAACTGCACTTCATACATATTAAGCTCTAAACCCATTCAATAAGTATAGATTTTCTACAATTGCCAGTAGATCTAAAACAAAATATATAATACTCCTCTGCTTTAACCATAGTGTTTATGCTAATTTCAAAAAATACCCGTCCAATAAAATGTACCCCTGCTCCCTATTATCTTTAATTTTACATTTTAATAGCCCGAAATTATACAATCTCCGTTTTTCATCGCTTCATCAAGCGGGTTTTCAACTGATTTGCCGTTCAATACGTACATTGTATTAGTTCCCGCAAATGAGCTAGAGAGTGCCTGATCTTTATAATATTGAGCTATCACTTCCCTTGTTTTTTCTGAATAGGTACATGTCATTAAGCCATCACCGGGCATTTCTTCTTTGTATTCGCATAATCCATCGGCATTAAGACCCACGACTTTTCTTGTTAATTCTTCACCGGAAAATGGATGAACGAATTCTTCTGAATAGGCCGTGCATTTTTCAAGGTTTCCTGGTAAACCACTGGAAGACACATCTGGATTTTCATCCGTTTCTTCAGTAGCTGCAGTTTCTGGAATTGCTTCTGTAGATTCCACGGTATCAGTTCTAAGTTTATTCTCATCGGATGTACAACTGCTTAGCATTGTTAGTCCGACAATTGTAATCATTAAAATTGCAGATAATTTTTTCATGAGCCTATTTTTTCTTTCTTATTCCAAATTAATAGATGCCGTTGCACCACGCTTGTCTGTATATGCGTAAAAAGCAGGCTGTACATGTCATGAAAGGTTTAAATATTTTCAGATAAAATGAGTCAGGATAGAGATCCATTACGCATTGGAGATTAGACGTTTACTTTTTTTGAATGAAACCAATAATAGAATCAAGAATAGGACCAATCATGAATATCTCTAAATCAATTACGCTATGTTTGGCAATTCAAATAGTACTTATTGGCTGTTCAAACAATGAACAACCTTCCGCAAATGTTTCAGAATCCGGCATTAAAGTGCTCGAAACAACAATCGAGCGACAGGATGAAGGAGAGCACATAAAAGATCAATCCGAAATAAAAATTCTTTTACCAAGTACAAAAAAAGATTTCTTAAAAATAGATCGGCAAAATTCGATAGTCTCCAAAGCTGTTGATGATTCAGGGGTAGATCTATTAAAAGCTGATGCTAAAGCAAAACAAGAGAGTGTGGGAAAATGGTGGCATGAACCAGATATAATAACAGGTTTTGGAAAGCATCCTTTTCAGGATGGCGTTTGGGTAGACATTACTTTCAGTGCTGTTCCATCCATGGATGCTGATCAAATAGAACTCACTGGTAATCTGGTTCTCCAATATGATACAGGTGAAACAAAGACTGATACGTTATCCAACTTACCTTTAAAAATGGATCTTGAAACAGATGGGGTTGAAACCAGGATTGGAAATATACTGGTTTATGGAACCGGCGGTGTTGAAACAGAAGATATCAGATATTGGAGCTATAATGTTGTTGGAGACGTTGAGATTGTACGTGTTAAAGTTTTGGGTAACGACGACACCAGTAAAATGTTGGAGAGTACAGGTGGCAGAGGAGTATCATCAACCGGCTTTGTATTACTTCAACCTATAGATCTGGAGATGGTCACTTTGGAAATTGTATCCAAAGTTCTGCAAAACGAAGAGATCCCGCTAGATCTTACTGTGGAAATAGAATAATGACTGCTTATTTATTTTAAAATCGCATGTCGTTACTGAATAAATCCATTTATTCAGTATAATATTCTCAGCCGGCTGGCAGTTTGATTTCCCCAGGGGATCTCCCCGGGGTAACACTGGGTTTTGCAATCATCATTTAAGAGACGAGCTCAGGTTCAAGATGGGCACCTCACCTAATCAGCGTCCTGCTTCCAAAAGTTGCCGGTAATCTTTACATCCTGCCCTAGCTCATTGATAATTTCGGCGTTAATTTCTCCCGTCACGTCATACTCTTGGCCATCATTACTAATATTTTGCTCTATTGTAACCGTACCAATGGCGTTTGTAAGTCCATCAAACTGATCACCGGATTGAAACCACAGCTCAGCTGTTACTTCACTGATATTTCCTGAATTTTCAAGTAATAACCGTGTACTGCGTAACTCATGTGTTTTGGAAATGGCAGAATTATCAGGACTAATATCATTTGGAAAGCTCAGCCTGAATGCAAGCGTACCTTCTTCTGTTACCACTCGTAATTGCCGAAAGTAATTCCCTCCTAAAAGAGCTCCATTGGCCCACCCAAATACACGGTCGCTTCCAATATTTTCTGTATTCCCGTCTGGATATTCCAGCGTAATATCACTTCCTTCGGGTCCCGTTATAAAGCCAAATCCTCCTGAAGTGGGGTTGTCACTGCAGGCTATCGTAAAAAATGTGGCAAATAAAGCGATAAATAGTAGTTTAATAACTATGCGCATGATGTTATTTCCTCTTGTAACTTTTACTAATTGAGATTAAAATTTTAATACTGTATTAGCTTTCACCCTTATACAGAAAGCTTTATTGTCAGAGATTACCCGAAATATTTAGTCTTTTTTCTTAAAGTCAATTTACCCGATGAATTCACGCTTTTATTTTTATCGATTTAATTGCACATTATTTCAGCATGAGCAATTAGTACCACTATACTATGCGTAGTTAAAAATTAAGTTGGCTCACATTTTTTATTTGTTAGCAATATGTCCAGTACATCAGAGGTAACACTTATTCTTCATGAAGCCAGAGAAGATTCTGAAAAGGCATACAAAAAGCTATTTCCGCTGGTCTATGATCGGCTTAAAGACATCGCCTATATGCGTATTATGCGGGAAAAGGATCACACGTATTCCAAAACAGATTTAGTGCATGAAGCATACTTTGATCTTATAGATATTGATAATGTTGACTGGAAAGATAGGGTCCACTTTTATTCCATTGCCTCTCGATGTATGAGACGTATTCTTATAGATCATGCCCGCAAGAAAAAAGCAGAGAAACGTGGTGGCAGCCAAAAGCCTGTAACATACATTGACGAAATAATGGAAGTTGAGCGTCAGGCTGAAGATTTAATCAACCTGGATGATTCACTAAATAAACTTGAAGAGCTCAATCCAAGACTTGCCAAAATTATTGAGTGCCGATACTTTGGTGAAATGACCTATGAAGATACTGCAGAAGCACTTGAGATTTCAGTAAGCACGGTAAAGCGTGACTGGACAAAAGCAAGAGGATTTCTATATAGAGAATTGAAGGGACGCTTTGGATAAATGAGCTGTTTCAATGCAGACTTTACGCCTTATATCGTGTAAGATTTACTTAAAAGACTGACGATGCAAAAAGAACGCTGGGAACAGATTGAATCTATTCTAGACACCGCACTTACGCTGGTTGGGGATGAGCGGACCACCTATGTTGAACAAGCCTGCGGAAATGACCAAAAGTTATTGGAAGAAGTATATGCTATCCTGGAGGCTGCTGAAGAGTCCGAACGCACCAGATTTCTGGAAAATATAGTCTCTGAAAGTGATCAGTTGATTAAGGATTTATCTAAGTCTTCTGTCGATGATGACTGGATTGGTACACGTATTGGCCCCTTCAGTATTACCGGGCAGCTGGGCAGCGGGGGCATGGGTGCCGTTTATAAAGCAAAACGGGTAGACGGGCAGTTTCAGCAGGAGGTAGCCATCAAGCTGCTGCAAAAAGGCATTCAATCTAAAGAGACCCTGCGCCGTTTTCGCCAGGAACAAGAGATTCTGGCGACACTCAAACACCCAAATATCGCACAGCTATACGATGGCGGTATTACCGATGACGGGCTTCCCTACCTGATTATGGAATACGTTGACGGGGTGGCTATTGACCAGTATTGCAACGATCATAAACTGACGATAGATCAACGAATTGAGCTTTTTACGGATGTTTGCCAAGCCGTACAGTTTGCTCATGCCAACCTGGTGATTCACCGCGACCTGAAAGCCCAGAATATCTTTGTGAACTCGGAAGGCATGGTCAAAGTGCTCGACTTTGGCATTGCTAAACTTCTGGATCCAAAACTCACCGAGCAAACACTTCTGATTACCCGCCCCGGACAAAAATTCTGGACCCCACAGTATGCGGCCCCGGAACAGGTGAAAGGCAAAAGCATTACTACAGCCACCGACGTATACGCGCTTGGCGTACTGCTGCACAAGCTGCTGACCGATACTTATCCGCTGGATTTGAAAGACAAAACGGTGGCAGAAGCTGAACAGATGATTGCTGAAGATGCTCCAAAGTCTCCCAGTCAATCTATTGAGGAATCTGAAGAACCGCATAAACTGGCTGCAATACGTCAAACCAAAGCAGCCGATCTCAGGAAAAAATTATCCGGCGATATAGATGCAATGGTCTTAAAAGCCCTGCGCAAAGAGCCGGAGTACCGCTATAACTCGGTGGCACAGCTTATCGAGGAGCTGGAACGCTGCCAAAACGGGCTGCCGCTTCTGGCCCGCAAGGATACAGTTTCATACCGGGTTGGCAAATTTTATCGCCGCAATAAAACCGGCGTAGCAATCACCGTAATGATCATCCTTTTTATTGCGGGTATAACCGGGTTTTATACCTGGCGGATTGCTCAGGAGCGCGACCTGGCGCAGGCCGAGACCGCCAAAGCTGAAGAGGTTATGGAGATGATGGTGGGGCTTTTTGAGGCGAATAATCCAAGCAACGCACAGGGGGAAACAATGAGCGTGCGTGAGGTACTCGAGGAGGGAACATCACGCATCCAAGATGAACTGAATGACCAGCCCGAGGTGAAAGCCGCACTGCTTGCCGCCATTAGCAGGGTTCATGAAAACCTCGGCTTCTATGAGGACGCCATTTCTCTGCAGGAGCAGGCATTAACGCTTAGAAGAAATACCCCATCCGTCGCAGGCGCTGATCTGGCAGAAAGCCTTGATAACCTGGGGGTTTTACATGCCCGGCAAGGGGCATTTGACAGTGCTGAACCGCTGTATCGGGAAGCACTGGCAATTAAGCTTGATACATACGACTCTCAGCATCCTGAAATTGCCAATAGTTACAATAACCTGGGCTTGCTTATGAGAGATAAAGGCGACTATGCTGCGGCCGATTCCCTGTTCCGTGCGTCTCTGGCTATCAAGCGCGAGCACTTTGATGAGGATCATTCAACCATAGCCAAAACCCTAAACAACCTGGCTACCCTGCTTGCCCGCCAGGGTGACCTTGAAAGTGCGCAATCTTTCTTTGAAGAAGTCCTTAGTCTGCGTCGAAATATCTACGGTGACAATCACCCGCTAACCGCTAATAGCCTTAACAACCTATCGGTTACCTATGCTATACAAGGGAATTTTGAAGCTTCAGCACCACTGATACGGGAAGCAGTGGCTATCCGCCGTAAAGTTCTTGGGGAAGAACACCCGCTCGTTGTTCAGAGTATGGGGAACCTCGCTTCAGTTTTGCGGGATCTGGGCGACTATCAGGCGGCCAAACCTATCTACGAGGAAGCGCTTAGCCTATCCAGGCAGAACTTTGGTGCAGACCATCCCACTACAATGAAATCTCAAAGCGGGTTAGCTAACCTGTTGGCTGAACAAGAGAACTACCAAAAAGCGGACTCACTGCTGCAAGAAGTTGTATCAGTACGGCGTGAGCGACTGGGTGAAGAGCATCCATTGCTGGCGCAAAGCCTCTATGAACTGGCTTCTGTACAGTACAGGGCAGGCGGCTATGAATCAGCTGCAAGGTTATCACGGGAGGCATTACAGATTCAACAGGCTACCTTACCAGAAGGGCACCGGCGCACCGCTCTTACGCAAAGCCTGCTGGGTGCATGCCTCACGGATCAGCAGCGCTATACGGAGGCCGAGCCCCTGCTTGACAAAAGTTACGCTTTACTTAGTGCTCAGCGCGGTCCACAGGACAAGGATACCCGGCAGGCCCTGCAGCGCCTTGTGAACCTCTATGAGGCCTGGGATAAACCCGAAAAAGCCGCTTTATACAGAGCTGAGTCCGCTGCTGACTCATAAAATTCAAACTGATAGCAATCACCAACGCTGCACGATACGTCTGGAAATGATTTCTGATATCGTTTGAACTAAAAGCTATCGGTTCCAAATTGATACCTCTTGGGCTCTGACCCGAGGTAGTTCATTCTTAGAGATAGTGAACCTATTGATGGGTAAAACATGGCTCACATTTAATGCGATCGCCTCTCTGGTTCTGTTGCCTGTTCGGTGTCTTCCCGCAAGTTGAAACGATTCTGTAAATATCGCGTCTCGAAAAACAAAAGGGAGACTTACCCGTATATTGATAAACAAACTTTTTTACTTAAATATCAGAAGGTGAGTTAATCGACTCAAAACCGTGCTGAGTTCTAACCAATTTCTTAATCAGCCATGTATAAGAAATATCTTATTTCCTTAATTATATGCCTCATTACACTAATCCTGGTTTCATGCGGGACTGAAAATGAAATTGAAACGGAGGAGCGCGGAACCATTTATTTGAGTGGTAATGGAGTTACAATCATGTGTCCTGATGGAGAGATCGGAGAGATTGGAGTTATTGATGGGGTTGCGTATGAGGTAGTGGATAGAAGTTTACTTATTCAGAGACTGGACGAGGGGAAAGATTTAAGTAAAGTGTGTGTGAGTAATGTCATTGATATGGATAGGTTGTTTGAGGATTCTGAATTCAATCAGCCTATCGGCAACTGGGATGTAAGTTCTGTTATCCGAATGGGGTGGATGTTTGTCAATTCCCAATTCAATCAGCCGATTGGTAATTGGGACGTAAGTTCTGTTGAGCAAATGGGGGGCATGTTTAGCCGTTCCGTATTCAATCAACCCATTGGTAACTGGAATGTAAGATCTGTTGAGGATATGGGGGGAATGTTCGGTTTTTCTGAATTCAATCAGCCGATCGGTAATTGGGATGTAAGCTCTGTGAAGCAAATGGGGTGGATGTTCGCACAATCCACATTTAATCAACCGATCGGTAATTGGGATGTAAATTCGGTGGAGCAAATGAGCGGCATGTTCGAAAATTCCCCTTTCAATCAACCCATAGGGGATTGGAATGTAAGATTTGTGACTAATATGAGGTATATGTTTCGTGGTTCCGAATTCAATCAACCTATAGGCGATTGGAATGTGGGTTCAGCTGAGTTTATGGAATGGATGTTTCATAGTTCGGATTTCAATCAGGATATCAGTACCTGGTGTGTAAGTAATATACCGTCTGAACCAACTAATTTTTCTACAGAAGCACCTCTAACCGACGTGAACAAACCTGTGTGGGGCACGTGTCCTTGAATTTAATTACCCGGGCCTGCTTTTTTATCTGAAATTGAGATTACTATCTCACCCGAAACGAACGAAAGCTTATCTTGTTAATGTTTTTGGGGCCCAATTAATTAGAACGGTACTACTTTAACCGGGAACTCATTGTCTGACTCTGTATTTTTTCTCTCGGTAGTTGTTGCCGGATTTTTTCTTATCTATGGCATACAATGCCTGCGCTCTCCCTTTATGAAAGCAGAATTTTATCGATATGGAATGGGTGATGGTTTAAGGAGGGTGACTGGGATATCTCAGCTTATAGGCGCCGCCGGGCTTTTTGCAGGATTACAGATCAGCCTGCTTGGATTTCTATCAGCCGCCGGTTTGTGCCTGATGATGGCCGTCGCTTTCGGCACGCGTTTAAAGGTCAGAGACTCCCTGAATCAAACGCTGCCGTCGTTTTTCTTTATGATGTTAAACGGCTACCTGGCATACAAATATTTGTTGCTGGTTCTTAATTGATCTACAGAAGAGCAATCGCAAGCGACAGAACCAGGAATGTAAAGGCCGGTAAAGATTTTTTTATCGGATCCTTTACCTTGATATGCATACTAACAGCTCCCAGCATTAAAACTGCGATGCCATAGGCTGAATAGGTTTCCAGTGCCGGATATCCTGTAAGAAATATAGAAGCGAGAAGACCTACAGCAAATAACATTTTCAGCCCGCCAATGGTCCACATGAACCACACGGGGAGTCCGTAGGCTTTGAATTCTTCTTCCAGGTTACTCGCTCCTGCTCCTCTCCATTGAGTTTTTTTGCCGGATCTTAACAGCCAGACATTTAAAATGCTGAGGCCGACGATTACTTTTAATGCGATGATTAGATATTCCATAATTTCCCCGTTTAAATTCTAAGCTCTATTTATCTACCAACTATACTATCAATAAAAACAAAAAACGGGCTTATTACTAAGATTATATTTGAGGAGCTTTGACGGGTCGAACCGAATTCAGGGATGAGAGCAAGAGCCGGTTTCGGCCGTGGATATCATTAGACAATTCATAATGATAGTGGATAGCTTGAGGAGGCTGCTGCCAGCGGATTCATAAATTAGCCCCATTCACATTCTCCTAACAATTTCAATCTATATTGCACCGTAGTCTTTACGAAAGCTGTCTTTCTAAGCCAGAGTTCCTGCTATCGTGAGACTGACCATCCCGTCGTAACAGACGCACTTACATACGACCCGATATCACTCTCTCCACCGGCCTGAACTCTGATGCAAGGCGACCGCTCGTCGCAAAGTCTACGAATGTTTGAAATTTTGAGACCCCATAAGGCAAACAAAAAATAATATCGGAGTTATTATGGATAAAGAGAACAGAGATAGAGATAAGCACGTCTATAGATTTGGTGGCGGTGAGGCCGATGGCGATAAAAGCATGAAGGAGCTGTTGGGAGGGAAGGGAGCGAACCTGGCGGAAATGTCAACCATCGGTTTACCGGTACCGGCCGGATTTACAATCTCTACGGAAGCATGTCACTATTACTCGTCAAATAATTCAGTATGGCCCAAGGGCCTCAAAAAGCAGGTGAGGGACGGCGTGTCTTTCATCGAAAGTAATATGAATATGCGGTTAGGGGATTCGGAGCACCCGCTGCTTCTTTCTGTCCGTTCCGGAGCTGCGATATCGATGCCGGGTATGATGGATACCGTCCTGAACCTGGGACTCAATGATGATACTGTCGACGCACTGTCTGAGCATACCGGCAATGAACGGTTTGCCTTCGACAGCTACCGCCGGTTTATTGATATGTTTGGATGCGTGGTGATGGGTATTTCTCATCAAAAATTTGAAGATGCGATCGAAAAAATTAAAACAGAAAAAAATGCCAAAGTAGATACCGAACTGTCTGCTGATGATCTGAAAGAACTTGTGGACCGCTATAAAGCTGTCTATCGAAAATCGACGGGGTATATGTTTCCATCCGACCCGCTGGAGCAGCTCGAGCTGGCGATCAACGCAGTATTTGAATCGTGGGACAGCGACCGTGCCGTGAAATACAGAAAAATCAATCATATTATGGGCCTGCTGGGTACCGGCGTAAATGTTCAGGCTATGGTTTATGGAAATATGGGGGATGACTGCGCCACGGGCGTCTGCTTTACCCGCAACCCATCCACCGGCGAGAACAAACTCTATGGTGAGTTTTTAATAAATGCCCAGGGTGAAGATGTTGTTGCAGGTATCAGGACTCCGCTGGATATTGAGGAACTGAAAGATGTGATGCCGGATTCCTATGATGAGCTTCTGCACCTGGCCAAAAAGCTGGAAGTACATTATGAAAATATGCAGGATATAGAGTTCACCATCCAGAAGCACACGCTCTACATTCTGCAGACCCGCACGGGTAAACGAACAGGTCAGGCTGCCATCAGGATTGCCAATGACATGGTGGAAGAGGGGTTGATTAAGCCGCAAAAAGCCGTGCAGTCACTTGTTGAAACCAATCATCTTGATCAGCTTCTGCACCCTCAAATTGATGAGTCGTCGGAAGACGGTAAATCTGTTCTGGGATCAGGATTACCCGCATCGCCGGGAGCGGCCGTCGGGAAAGTTGTTTTTGATTCAGATGATGCTGAAAAGACAGCTGCGGAAGGCACTCCGGTGATACTGGTACGAGTAGAAACAAGTCCCGAGGATGTCGGGGGGATGTCGGCCGCAGAAGGTATTTTGACGTCAAGAGGCGGTATGACCAGTCATGCTGCAGTGGTAGCCAGGGGCTGGGGTAAGCCCTGTGTGGCCGGCTGTCAGGATATCGTGATCAACTACGACACCAGCTCATTCACGAATGGTGATGTGACAATTCACGAAGGAGACTGGATTTCAATCGACGGTTCAAAAGGAACGGTCTTCCAGGGCAAGAAGAACGTTGTGAAACCGGAGATGGATCAAAACTACAAAACCTTTATGGACTGGGTCGACCAGTTTCGGGATATGAGCGTTCGTACCAATGCAGACAGCCCGGTCGATGCAGCGAAAGCTATAGAGTTTGGGGCTGAAGGTATTGGCCTCTGCAGAACGGAACATATGTTTTTCGGTGAGGAGCGAATTACCGCCATGCGGCGCATGATTGTTTCGGAAAGTGAAGATGAGCGCCGAAATGCTCTCATGTTTTTACTTCCGTATCAGAAGAAAGATTTTCTCGAAATCTTTGAGGTAATGGACGGCCTTCCCGTAACGGTTCGCCTGCTGGATCCGCCGCTCCATGAGTTTTTGCCGGATGAGCCTGAAGAGATCAGACGGGTAGCGAAAGAGCTGGGTATGAAGCCTGAGAAGTTCATGCGAGTGGTACGATCGCTTAAGGAGTTCAATCCAATGCTGGGCCACAGGGGGTGCCGGCTGGGAATCACATACCCGGAAATCACGGAGATGCAGACCCGGGCTATCCTGGAAGCTGCCATCGAATTGAAAAATGGGGGCGTTAAAGTCTATCCGGAAATTATGGTGCCGCTGATTGGGACTCCGCAAGAGTTTCGAAGCCAGCGGTTTGTCATTGACCAGACCGCCAAACAGGTGTTCGATGAACTCAAGGACAGCATCGAATACAAAGTGGGAACAATGATAGAGATTCCCCGGGCGGCACTGGTGGCCGATCAGATTGCCAAGGAAGCAGAGTTTTTCTCATTTGGAACCAATGATTTAACCCAGATGACCTTTGGATACAGCCGCGATGATGCCGGGAAATTCCTGGGTGACTATCTGAAAGAAGGCATTTTGCAGGAAGATCCTTTCCAGGTTCTGGACCAGGAAGGAGTGGGGCAACTCGTGAAGATGGCATCCAAAAATGGCCGGGCCCAAAAGCCGGATTTAAAAATAGGCATTTGCGGCGAGCACGGTGGTGAACCTAAAAGTGTGGCCTTTTGCTATGAGCAAGATTTGAATTATGTATCCTGCTCGCCATACCGTGTGCCCGTCGCCCGACTGGCTGCTGCACAGGCTGCTCTGATGCATAAGAAAGAAAAAGAAGCAGCAACCGTGTAAGTTTCTGCCCTCCTCTTTGTGCTGTAGAGAGGGGGGTTATTTAAATAAGCTTTTTCCACGTAAATATGTTTGGAGTGCTAAAATAGTATAAGTCATCCCGCACCAGATGCAGGATCTCTAAACGTTGATATGAGTATGAAGGGGAGCTTCATAGATAAGCTTTTCAACTTAATACTATTAAACTTCGTGTAACTTTGGGTCTTTGTGCCTTAGTGGCAAAATTGACTAATTTAATAATCAAATTGGGAATTCTATCACAGCCTCTTGAGAGGAGACAGGGAATAAGCGCTTGCCTTATAATATGATTCCAGCTCACGGTCATTACAGAAATAGTAGCTCCAAACGATTCACACCCGTTCTGTCTCTTCATATGAGAGATCAGCCCTGAAGGTCATGGTTCGTTTGTTGCTGTGTTCAACCTTATCTTCATCGTCTATATTTGGCGTATCTGTGTGGCGTACATTACACTCAACCTCTTCATCGAGATATTCGCTGATGCTTTTCGAGATAAGTGTGTTTAGCTGTGATTTTGATAGCGTCTTTAATTTGTTGCTCATCTTTCTATCAGTTTAGGTTGGAATGCCGTTCACTGTAAAGAACACTGATCGGGGAGTGATCGTTTTGATGGTCAAGCCTCAAGTCTATACATTTCAGCATGTTGGTCAAAGTTGCCCACCTAGAAAATCTTTGGTGCCCACTTTTCTGATCGTTTCAAATTGATACGCCATGATTATCAATGAGAGTACCCCACAATGCAAATTCAGCAGTCATAAAGAGTGCGTTAAAAAAAATTCTAAAACAGAGGCAACCATTTCTCTATGCTCCGGGTATTGGCAAATGAAGCAGGTCCTTAACCCCGGATTGAAAGCTATAACAGATAACCATTAAATACGTGCTCATTATGATTTCAATAAGGACGAATTACAGAGAACAATCTGCCGGCCGAAAATCAGGAGCTGCATTGCTTCTGACGTTTATGCTCATCATTACAATGGCAGTTGCAGGGTGCAGCAGCTCAACGACAGATTCGGGAACGACTGATGAGAATAATGAGAATAACGGTACAAATAATCCGCCGGCCGCCGCAGATGTTACCATGGAAGGTCTCTCCTTTGTTCCCGGAGACCTCACTGTCGAAGTGGGCTCAACCGTGACCTGGCGTAATGAAAGCAGTGTCATACATACGGTTACAAGCGGTACTGACGGGACCCATGACGGGCTATTCGATAGCGGAAATATGAGTGCGAATGAAGAGTTTTCCTACACATTCACTGAAGAGGGATCTTATCCGTATTTCTGCGTTCCGCATGTGAACCAGGGAATGACAGGGACGATTACAGTTGTAGCAGCAGATTAATGTGTATTTATAACGCATTATGCCGCAGAGCAGCTGCAGGACTTGTTTTATCTCTGTTGATTATATCAGGCATCTCAGCTCAGACCACCAGCGGGGAGGTCGTGTACTACACGGATTCCGGTTATGCCGAGTTTACGTCGAGTGTTCCGCTACATTCATTTACCGGGGAATCCGACCACCTTACCGGGATGATCGATTTGAGGGAGAACCTGGTCGATTTCTACCTCGACCTGAATACTCTCGAAACGGGGATCGGGAAGCGTGACAGAGACATGTATCAAACGCTGAATGTTGAAGAGCATCCATTTGCGGAATTCACAGGTTCGCTTGAAACCTCGTTTAACCCGGATTCCTCTGCAGAACAGCTTGCCAGGGTGACCGGGAAATTTACTATTAACGGTGTCACAAAGAATGTGACAATAGAAGGGTCACTTCAGCCGAAGGATGGGGATGGAAGTATTGAACTAAATGTGGGCTGGGAGCTTCGGCTGGAAGACTACAATATCGAGGCGCCGGGCATTCTGTTTTACCGGGTAGATGAGGTGCAAAAAATTCAGATTGAAGCATTGCTTAAACCTGTAGATCCAGAGACTCTGAGTAACTGAAAGTCAATTATGGTAATGGCATCCGGTAAACCCAAACTATCAAGCTAAAATGACGGGGGTAAGTATGAGCTTTGGTAAACATACAGTTACAGGAATTTTCATCGTGGCGATTTGCGTCCTTTTTACTATTCCGGACAAAACAAACGCGCAGCTGTCGCGTGAGCGTGTGAATACAAACCCGGTCGTGGAAGATATTTTCTGGGGAACCACTAATGTGGGGATTGGAACAGTTCAGAACGTATCAGGAAACAATTTGAAATCGACCGTCATGCACACGTTCGGGCTGGTATCCGGTGGAGCAGATGTGTTCTGGGGCCTCGACCTGGGAGCGAATACGCGCCTTGGACTTGATTATGGCATTACAGACAGAGTGTCTCTCGGCATTGGCCGGATGACATTTAATAAGGTTGTGGATATCAGAAGCAAAGTGAATGTGCTAAGGCAAACCGAGAGCGGCTCGGTGCCTGTTGATTTGGCAGTGAAGTTGTCAACAGGAATCAGCACGCTGTCCGGACAGGGACTGGCATTTTCCGACCGGCTCTCTTATCTGTTTAGCGTTATGGCTGCGAAGAAATTTGACCGGCTCAGCTTCCAGGTTGCCCCGATGTTTGCCCGCTTCAACCGGGTACCGGCGGGTGACCAGAACAACTTGTTCGGGTTGGGAATTCTAACTCAGTATGAACTGAACGAGCGTTTTGCACTGAGTGCTGAATATCTGCCGGTTTTGGGTGATCGTAATCCCGGTACGGAAGATATGATGGCACTTTCATTAAACATTAATACCGGGGGACATATCTTTCAGATATTTTTTACAAGCTCGCAATGGCATGGCGAACAATATATTATGGCAAATAATACGGACAGGTTCTGGGAAGGGGATTTTCGTTTTGGTTTCAATATCAACCGTGTGTTCGGTCTGTAAGTTAAAATTTTATTTATGTGGCAACCATTTTGAAAAATCGAGGGTATTGCCATTATTAAGAGTATGACTATGTGAGGGAAGTGCCACACAAATTTTATCGGAGGCCTATAGAAGTTTGCTTGATGAAGTTTTAAATGGTTGCCGCAAACGGCAGAGAGCTAGCCAGAAACGTCTCTATGAGATGTTTTATGCCTATGGTATGAGCATTACGCTTTACTATGCCAATTCCAGAAATGAGGCAGCTGAGATATTGAATGACGGCTTCATGAAGGTATTCCGGAATATAAAATCGTTTGATGACAGTAAGCCGTTTAAACCGTGGTTTCGCCGAATCTTGATAAATACAGCTATCGATCACTATCACAAACATAAAAAGTACAAGCAGGCAGATTCTTTTGAGCATCATAAGAACCAATTGTCGGCAGGTGAAAAGATATTAAGTGGTATAGCGTATCAGGAAATTATTTCTATGATTCAGCAGCTCTCACCCGCTTACAGAACAGTCTTCAACCTCTGTATAGTTGAAGGATATAAACATAAAGAGGTTGCTAAAATGCTTGATATATCCGTGGGAACCTCAAAATCGAACCTGCACAAGGCAAAACAGAAATTGCAGGTGATGCTCGAAAAGAATTTAATTTAGAGATCTAAGATGGCAGAGAATAACAGTCATAACGACCCGTTCGACAATCTCTTCAAAAGGAATGAAGATCAAATAGACATTCCGTTTCAGGAAGAGGACTGGCTGAAGCTTGAGAAGAGACTGGATGCGTACGATGAAAAAATTCTCTATCGCAAAAGGCTTCGATACCTGGCGGCAGCAGCAATATTACTTATAGCAATGATGGGCTATCTGACCTCCGACAACCCGCTGCATCTAAATCAGACTGAAAGCCAGGTGCAAGAACAAATGACATTAAATGATGAGCCGTTGGACGAAGATTTGCTGTTAGACTCCAGCGCAGTGGACGGAGACGACATTCGTGTGGAGACAGAAACAGGTGTATCGAATGAAGCAGCAGATGACCAATCTTCTTCTGATGAATTT
>Ga0209936_1000229_pt1 | contig 36165 bp, 28 predicted proteins | sample SalPonR1_A_D1_MG_FD_185694 | JGI IMG/M metagenome (GOLD analysis project Ga0209936, IMG submission 185694) | Salt pond soil microbial communities from South San Francisco under conditions of wetland restoration - Salt Pond MetaG R1_A_D1_MG... ...
CGTATGGCCGGTGATACTGAAGCTGCTTGGTGCGGCTGCTATTACGATGGTAATTGCCGTTTGGATTGGGTATTCGTGAGATGAAACTTGATCAACGTCATCGCGCACCTGATGCGCGATCTCCCGTCTTTGAAAAGTGGGGGGGTGTTGCCATTGGCAGAACCTGTTGGTTGGGTGTGAATGGGAGATCCCGGCTCGGGGGCCGGGATGACTTCGACTGGTTCATAATCTCACCAACGTCATCGCGGGCCTGACCCGCGATCTCCTGTCTTTGTAGAGAGAGGTGCAGTGTAACTGGCATAACCTATTGGTAAAGAGTGAGTTGTAGACTCCGGATCTGGGCTGGATGACTGTGGCAAAAATAGTAGCATGTAAAATTAATTTACAATCTAAGTAACAAATCCAGAGAGTTCTCCGTAGAGGTGATGTATCAGTTTTAACAAAGAACTTCATTTCATTATGGCTACTTCAACAAAAAAACGGTTTCTTTTTTCGACTTTTCTATTGCTCATTATAACAGTGGGTGGATTTTTCTTCTACAGCTATTCAAACAATGAAACCGAGGTAAGCGAAGATGTGCAGACGGTTTCAGTTGAAACAGGAACCATCGTCGAAAAAGCACTTGCTGTCGGTACGATCGAGCCTGAAACCGAGATTGAAATCAAGTCGATTATTCCCGGTGTTGTAGACATCATCTTTGTCGAGGAGGGTCAGTACGTCAAAAAAGGCGATCCACTCGTTGAAGTTAGGCCGGACCCAACACCGTTAGAACTGGCAGAGGCTCAGCGGAATCTTGAAAGAACTCTCCTGGAGAAAAGAAATTTGGAGAATGAGCTGGAAAGATCTGAGGAGCTTAAAAAACGAAATTTGGTCTCGGATAGCGAATATGAGCAGGTTAAGGAGCAGGTAGATGATGTTAAGATCCGTGAACAGATCAACCGTGAGCGTTTGGAGCTACTTGAATCAGGCCGGATTACGATTGGCAACAAAACTATTGAATCAGTAATACGCGCACCGGTCGACGGCTATATTTTAGAGCAGCTTGTTGAAGTGGGAGACCCCATTGTTCCACTGACATCTTACCAGGCAGGAACACCTCTTATGAACATTGCTCAAATGGAAAACCTCCTTTTCAAGGGTACGGTGGATGAGATTGATGTGGGTAAAATTGCCATTGGACTTCCAGTGGACATCAAAATTGGTGCGCTGCCGGGTGTGATTGTGAAAGGGGAAGTGTCAAAAATTTCATTGAAAGCCCGCCAGGAAGATAATGCCACCGTATTTCCGGTAGAGATTGCTATCACAGATCGGGGCAGCACGACACTAAGGGCAGGCTACTCATCGAATGCAGACATCATCATAAAACAGAGCGTTGATGTTCCGGTGATACCTGAGCGACTCGTGCACTTCGATGACGATGGCAAGACAACTGTTCATATGCCTGGTGCGCAGCCCGGCGAACGAATTCCTGTGGATGTAGAACTTGGTCTAAGCGATGCAATTACGGTTGAGGTTCTCTCAGGCCTTGAAGTGGGTGACAAAGTACTTGAACCTGAAGCGAAAACATTGACCATCCGCTGATCTAAGCACCCCGGGGTAGAATGATGAGATTATTTGAAATTATTGCTGAACTTTTTCGGAATCTAAATCAACAGCGGTTGAGAAGTTTCCTCACCATCTTTGGTATCATGTGGGGAACAGCTACGCTGATATTACTGCTGGCGTTTGGATTCGGCTTCAGAGATCAAACCATTCTTAATATGCGCGGAATGGGTGACCAGATTGCCATCATGTTTCCCGGCCAGACCACCAAGGCTTTCGAGGGGTACGGCATAGGCCGGCCCATTCGGTTTACGGAAGTCGACGTGGTTATGATGGAAAACCGGATTCCGGAAATAAAGGTTGCCACGCCGGAATATATTCAAAGCATGCAGCTTGCGAATATGGAAAAAAGGAGAAGCTCAAATGTGGGTGGCGTGTACACAGAATACACCAATATGAGAAACATATTCCCGCAACAGGGAGGGCGATGGCTTAACCAGGCTGATATGAATGAGCAGCGCCGAGTCATCTTCCTGGGAGACAAACTGGCTATTAATCTCTTCGGTGACGAGGATCCGGTGGGCAAGCAGGTATTTGTACAGCAGGCGCCGTTTACAGTTATTGGCGTGATGCAGGAAAAGACTCAAAACTCATCGTATTCACAGCGTGATGAAGACCGTGCGTTTATTCCGGCGACTACATTTTCAGCAATGACAGGTACCAAATATTTGAATAATATCATTTATTCGCCCGAAGACCCTGCACAGGCAGATTATGTTCAGGACAGAGTATATGAGACATTCGGTGCAAAGTACCGGTTTGATGCTTCTGACAGAGATGCGATTGGTGTCTGGGATACAAACGAATTCTGGGAATTCATAGACATCATGTTTTATTCCATAAACGGATTTCTCGGACTGATTGGATTTTTTACACTTGCCGTTGGAGGCATTGGCGTTGCTAATATCATGTTTGTGGTTGTTCAGGAACGTATGAAAGAGATCGGTATCCGACGGTCTGTAGGGGCAACCAGAATCACTATAATGGGCCAATTTTTTCTGGAAACTTTTATGATTGTAGGCGTAGGGGCCGGAGCTGGATTTCTGGTAGGCTGGGGCCTCGTTCAGGCCACTCAGAATCTGCCCATTCAGGATTTTGTCGGCACTCCATTTTTTGCCCCTGAGGTCGGAATTATTGCATTTGCCGTACTTGGGTTTACCGGTTTTACGGCCGGGCTGCTTCCTGCTTGGCGTGCAGCCAACCTGTCAATTATAAACTGCCTGAGGTAAGGGGAATGATTAAGAATTTATTTGGTGAATTTTTTGCAGATCTGAATAGGCAAAAGCTCCGCTCGTCTCTGACGCTGATTGCCATTGCATGGGGTACGCTTTCGGTTATCATCCTGCTGGCCTTTGGCCGTGGTTTGGGTAATGGACTTTTGAACGGAATGTTGGGTGCCGGTAATCAGGTGATGATTGTGTATGGCGGCCAGACAGGGATGAACTATGAGGGGCTTCCAATGGGCCGGCCGATTCGATACACGGAGGAAGATGTGGAACAAATTGCTAAGATTGTTCCTGGGATTGAATATTCTACTCCTACTTATGGCCGATACGGTACCCGACTTGAACATGATGGCAATATCACTACTACCTATATGGAAGGTGTAGGCCCCGATTTTGATATTATGCGAACCATGTATCCTGCCAGCGGAGGCCGTTTTATAAATGCTGCTGATATTGAGCAAAGCCGAAAAGTTTTATTTTTGGGAGACGAGATTGCTGTAACTCTCTTCGGGGATGAAGATCCAATAGGCGGTGAGGTTTTGTTGAATGGGGTTCCGTTTACAGTTATTGGTGTGATGAAGCCAAAAATGCAAACATCGATGAGTAACGGACCGGATGCCACCAGAGCAATTATTCCTTACCCCACGTTTAGAAATCTGTATGGAGATCGTACCGTACGATCGATTTTGGTAAGGCCAGGGTCACCGGAGCTTCAGCCGCAAGTTAGGGACGGAATTGTGAACTACTTGTCGGCTAAGTACAATTTCCATCCTGATGACGAAGAAGCCATACCGATTTGGGATTTCATTGAACAGGAAGAGCAAACGCGAATGGTTGCGACCGGCCTTGAATACTTTATGTTTACCATTGGCTTTTTCACTTTGATGATTGCAGGTGTAGGTGTCGCAAATATCATGTTTGTGGTAGTAAAGGAACGGACGCGTGAAATAGGGTTGAAGAAAGCGATTGGTGCCCGAAAGGTACATATTGTGAGTCAGTTTCTGTTTGAAGCTATTTTCATATCATTGATGGGTGGGGCATTCGGACTGGCAATTTCAACGGCAATAGTTGAGTTTGTGCTGTTTCTCGATTTAAATGAGGGCGCGGGTGAATTTCTTGGCCAACCCGAAATTTCAGCACTTTCAGTAATTGTCACTGGTGGGGTACTTGTGATAATAGGCGTGTTGTCTGGAATCTTTCCGGCGATTAAAGCTGCCCGGCTGGATCCTGTAGAATCACTTAGGTACGAGTAATTATTAGTTTGGCTTAGATTTTCTAATGTCTGCATCAACCAAAGAATTATTAGACGGTTGACGCAGACATTCATATTTTAGGCACTTCTACGAATAGTTCACCAAACTTTGCACTCCATGCTTAGCGAGATATTTCTATCGCTGTTTGCGGTTACATTTTTCGTTGCCCTGATTGCGTTCTCAGCATATGGGTACATGCTCTTTGTTTTGCTTAAAAACGGCTCTGAAAATCTCAGGCCGGGCTCCCCTTTTGAATTCATAGTCTTTCTCTGGAAACTGATGATATATTACGTTAGGAGAGCGATGGAGGGTTTTTTTGGACTGGAGAAAGGACGGGATCTTGATTTCGTAAAACGGTTTGACGGTGAAATCAGAAACGTGGAATCAGAAAGAAAACGGATGCTTTTGGCTTACCGGCTCTTCTCAACGGCATATATTCTTTTCTTTATTCTTTTGCTCTGTCTCTTTGTGGTCTTCATCTATCTGGTGATCGGGCCAGCGATGTAGATCAATAATCGAACGCTGATGTAGGATTCTATTCCGGTTCGAGTACTCAATCAATACAGATTAATCAAATAATAAAAAAACCCGGACGGTTAGCAACCATCCGGGCGTGATTGGGAACTCCATTTATGGGCCTTTAAAAGCCCGCTTTAAATCTTTCAAATTTATTTGATCAGCATCATCTTACGTGTGATCGTTGAAGATCCTGTGTTCAGTCGATAAAGATACATACCGCTTGAGAGCCGTGATGCATCGAAATTAACCGAATAGTTGCCGGCAGCCTGCTCACGATTAATGAGTGTGGCTACTTCACGTCCAACCATGTCAAAGACTCTCAGTGATACATCAGACTGCTGGGGTAATGAATATGAGATGGTCGTAGATGGATTGAAAGGATTTGGATAGTTCTGCTTTAACACGAACTCGTCCGCAATTTCAGCATCCGTCTCATTTGATGTGACAACACCTCTTTCAAGTGTTACAGAGGAGCCTGTGCCTACATTTAAACCGCTGCCATCAGATGCCGTTGCACGGTGCCATATTGTAACACTGGCACCTGGATCAACACCAAGGGTTTCGAGAAGTCCATCAACTGTTCCGATAGTAAGAGGGAGTGAAGCCTCACTTCCTGCCGATGCAGCAAATGCTATACTGCTAAATTCGCTGTCAAGTGCTATTTCCCAGACATAGACGACGGGATCGCCATTCGCATCCTCAGAAGAGGTCCACATAGGCTCGAAAGCGGCACTGCTTTCACCTTCTACCGTAACCGTTGCCCCGTCAGCCGGCGCTGTAATTTCAGGTGCTGTAGCGGGAGCGACATTCGGAGCAAGTAATACCTGTCCCCTGACTTCGCCGCCCGGGTTATCAACCGAATGCACATTTGCATAGAGGCCTGCGGTTACAAGGGCAGTAACTTGTTCAGTGGTCATATCAAAGGTGTTATCCGCAGCGCTGTACGTACCGCTCCGTGCATCAGTCTCAGAATCAAGTGCTGGATCAAGTGCAATGGCTACGCCACCATTAGTGCCTGCAGCACCTGTGTGAAGGTGTGAACCTGCCGCACCAATATAATTGCTTTCAAGACCGCTGAAGCTGCCGGTTGCGGTAATGGTTCCACTATTTCTGAATTCAAAGGCAAGGCCTCCGGTGGCAGCTGTTGTTACAGGCTCAACTTCCGATGTACCTGTCAGCGATGTTGTGAAATAGTGCTGAGAGAGTGGGAGGAGTTGTCCTCGAATCTCCCCACCGTCTAAATCGGCGGTATGAACATTCACGTAGAGTGCTCTGCCTACAAGCATACCGACTTGTTCAGTAGAAGGTGTGAAGTCATTATTATTCGGTAAATAGGTGCCACTTCGTAAATCAGTTGCAAGGTCAGGAGTGAGCGCAATTTCCACGCCACCATTTTGACCCGCAAGGCCGTTATGTAGATGTGAACCAACGCTGGTATTATAATCAGATTCCAGCCCACCGAATGATCCGGTTGCATTAATCGTCCCTGAGTCAGCATACCATTCAACCATCACAGCTCCGGTCGCCTGGCTTGCGTTTTGTGGGATTTCGTTCATGCCGGAAAGCGGAGCATAAAAATAAATATTGGCTTCAGGTACTACTTGACCTCTTATTTCACCGGAGGGATTATCCTGTGTGTGAATATTCAGATAGTGACCGCGATTTGAAAGTGTTTCAACAACAGAAGCATCTACATTGGTGAATGTATTGTTCTCGGCCGTAAATACACCTGATATTCCATCTTCCCCAATTGTTGGATCAAGTGGGATTTCTACCCCGCCTGTTTGCCCTGCAAATCCTGTATGCAAGTGGGAAGCAGCGTAATCTGATCCAAGACCAGTAAAAGAGCCCGTAACGACCAAGTCAGTTCCGTCATACTCAAGTGAAAGACCGCCTTGGGCCGTACTTATGCTAGAGGAGGGTACTCTATGTCCACCAGATGCATATGTTTGAAAATATGTTTTACCGGCTGGAAGTATCTGACCGCGTAATTCGCCAGATGGATAAGCGTCAGAATGAATATTCACGTAGAGCTGTCTGGTCCTCATTGCGTCAATTTGTTCGCTTGTGAGGGTAGCAGTCTCGTCAAATGTACCGGCTGTATCATTATCGCTAAGAGTTGGATTTAGTGGAACTGCCACACCCCCATTCTGCCCGGTAAATCCAAGATGGATATGTGCACCTGTTCCACCAATCGGATTGAGCGGAGCAGATAAATCTTCAAAAGAGCCAGTGACAACGAGTTCCGTGCCATTGAGCGTCAGTGTTACCATTCCACTTGCCGTCGTAAATACAGGTGAAACTTCATTTGCACCGCTTAAAAAGGCGCGGTATTCTTCTCCTTCCTGCGCGAAAAGAGTACTTACTGTCATTATTAAAATCAGCACGGCCGAAGCGATAAGTGCTGAAAATTTGGTTAATGTAGCTTTTCTCATAAGTTGCCGGTTTAGTTAAGATTAAAGTTGCTTTGTATTTTATCTTGTATTTTAAATTGAATAAATGAGTTGACCGTTCCTCTGATTAAAATTCAATACGTTAAAAACGATACAATTCAAATTTTTAAAATTGGTTTTGATCAGGAAAAAAATAGTAGAAAGTTCATTGCAACTAAATGAACAAGTCATCATCACCCATTTGTCAATACCTGTATTTAGACAAAAGGGTTGCCTCTGTTTAAGAGAAAATCCGAATACTTGTTTTGATTGCATTTTAACAATCATTTTTTGGTACAATAATTCAGTGATAAAACGGTAGTTTTGAAAATTATGAGTCAGCTAAAAAAGGGGGATCAACGGTGAAAAAATTCTTGAGATATTTAATGGGAATCTTGTTTGTAATGGCAGGAATTAATCATTTTATCGATCCTGCGGCATACTATCCGCTTATTCCGCCATATTTGCCCCAGCCGGAATTATTAAACCTGATGTCGGGTGTATTGGAGGTGCTGTTTGGTATTGGATTAATGACAGAAAAATTCAGAAAAGCATCTGCCTATGGTATTATAATCCTAATGATCCTTTTCATTCCGGCGCATGTTCATCATATACAGATGGATGGGTGTGTTTCAGAGAACATCTGTATACCACTATGGGCCGCATGGGTTCGTTTAATAATAATACAGCCACTTATAATTTTATGGGCGTATTACTGCCGTAGATAGGTGGGTTTGAAAATGTATTATTCAGATTTATAGAATAAATAAAAAAACCTCCAAGGTTTCTTAAAACCTTGGAGGTTTAAGTGAACGGGACTATTTAATCTTCTGAAGGCCTGAAATCCTGAGGCTTTGATGGTTTGTTATCCAGAATCTCTTCTATCGCATCAATAACATCATCAGTAAGCAGATCGACCTTATCGATTGCTTTCATATTCTCTTTTACCTGCCCGGGTTTAGAGGCACCGGTAATCACGGTGCTCACATCCTTGTTTTTCAGACACCATGCAAGCGCCAGGTGTGGCATGCTGATTCCCAGATCATCGGCTACATTGGCCAGTTTACCCACTTTTTTAAGTCGCTGTTTGCCTTCTTCACTTTCAAGAAGAGACTCTTTCAGCCATTCATACTGATCCATAGATAGACGGCTGTCATCAGGAATACCATCGTTATATTTTCCTGTAAGCAGTCCACTGGCAAGGGGGCTCCAGATTGTGGTTCCTAACCCTATATCATCATATAGTGGTTTAAACTCGCTTTCAACCTTGTCCCGATGAAACATGTTGTACTGCGGCTGGTCCATTAGCGGTGGCCTGAGATTATGTTGGCGGGCAACCTGATATGCTTTTTGGATTTGTACTGCACTCCACTCACTCGTTCCCCAATAAAACGCCTTGCCTGATTTAATGACCTGATCCATTGCACGGACTGTTTCTTCGATGGGGGTGTGGAGGTCAGGCCTGTGGCAAAACACCAAATCAACATAGTCAGTCTGCATCCGTTTTAATGCAGCATTTGTACCTTCAATAATATGTTTGTAGGAGAGACCTGTATCATTTGGCCCATCGCCGCCCCAGAAGATTTTAGTTGAGAGTACGAGGTCAGACCGGTTCCAGCCGGCTTTCTTAATTATATTACCCATCATGGTTTCAGACTGACCACCCGCATAGGCTTCAGCGTTATCAAAAAAGTTTACTCCGGCGTCGAACGCTTCCTTCATGCAGTCAAATGCGACTTGTTCATCGACTTGGTCACCAAAGGTAACCCAGGATCCAAATGAGAGTGCTGATACTTTAAGTCCCGATCGTCCTAAATATCTGTATTTCATAGTGTTTGGTGTTCTTTAAGGTTTATATATATCAACGTGATAAGCGCAATTACCGTTCTGATTTTTGAAATGTACCAGCTAATGAATACTGATGTTAAAGTGTGAAAATTAGTGAACAAAAATTCATCAGAAATTTCAAAGTTTAGCTGATTAAGATTAGGCGGAATTTGTTTTATCTTCAAACTTATGGACATTATTTACCTGATTACCGGCATCTTGCTGCTTACAATTGGCGGCGAAATATTGATACGCGGAGCACTGTCCGCATCAAACCGTATGAGTATTTCACCTCTGCTGAGCGGCCTGCTCATCGTTGGTTTTGGTACATCATCGCCTGAACTTGCTGTTTCTATTGAAGCAGCCCTAAGCTCGAGTCCTGATATTTCTATTGGGAATGTGATAGGAAGTAACATCAGTAACGTACTGCTCATTCTTGGAATTTGTGCTATAATAACGCCAATGGCCGTAAAACCGTCAGCTTTGAGCAGGGATGGAGCCGTGGTTCTGGGTTCAACACTTGTACTTATGGTCATGATTGCCGGAGGAATTCTTGGCCGGCTGGATGCAGCTATTCTTCTCACACTGCTTGCAGCATATCTATTTTGGGCTTATCGAAGCGAGAAGGGCTCACCCGATAGCCCGGCGGCAGAGGTCCACATAGCGGAAGCAGAAGAGATCAAGAAAAAACCATCGGGAATTCCGGTAATTATTCTTTCAATTGTTGGAGGCTTAATACTTTTGATTGGCGGATCAAACGTTCTTTTAAAAGGCGCTATAGGAATAGCGGAATCATATAATATTTCTGAAGCAGTGATTGGGCTGACCCTGGTGGCTGTAGGCACGTCTCTTCCGGAGCTGTCAATTTCTGTTTTGGCGGCGTTTCGAAAACACACCGATGTGGCAATTGGTAATATTCTTGGCAGCAACATTTTTAATGTGCTTGGAATACTCGGAGTATCAGCATTTATGCAGCCTTTAACGGTGAATACACGAATCCTAGCTTTCGATCAGTGGGTGTTGCTTGGACTATCTCTTCTAATCATGCTATTTCTTTACACGGGTCGAAAATTAAGCCGCTGGGAGGGAGGTGTTCTTTTCCTGGGTTACGTTGCTTATATACTGGTTAGTTTTACTCTGTTTCCTGGCTGAGAAAAAGAATAAAGGAATCGTCGATATAAACTTTCATCATGACTATCTTGAATAACCATTAAATTCTGACGCAGTAACCTGTCTGTTTATGCGTTGGTGATCAAAACAGGTGGTCAGACATATTTAATAATAATTTTAATAAGGTTTTAGAACACATAATGGATTTAAAAATATCAGGTAAAGTATTAAAGATTTTGGAAATGCAATCCGGAGAGAGCAAGAATGGACCATGGAAGAAACAGGATTTTATTCTTGAAACACCTGGTAAGTATCCACGGAAAGTTTGTGTGACACAGTGGGGAGATCAGATAGATCAAAATAATGTTACTGAAGGTGAAGAAATTACTGCATTTATCGATATCCAGAGCCGTGAATATAAAGGGAACTGGTACACGGATGTAAAAGCCTGGAAAGTTGAAAAGGGAGCGGGCGGTGATCAGCCCATGAATCCGGATGATAATGTCATTGATCTGGGCCCTCCCGTTGATGAAGATGATGTGCCTTTTTAACCCACTCCTCTGTCTACTCTACCTACCTTGCGGAAAGGCGCCTCGGCGGCATGGGAAGGAGGACTCATGAATAAGATAGGCTGAGGTTCTTCGATTCTGCTTTTTCAACCTCAACCTTTTCAGTTGGAGCTGCGAAACTTGCAGTCCATGCAAGATTTTTTTGAGGCTGAGAGTCTTTGTTTCGGTTGATCTTAGCCTCAACCTTCTTTGATGAGGCATCAAAACTTGGAGCGCAATCAAAACGACTTGAGGCAGAGGTTCCTCGTTTCTGCTGCTCTAAACCTCAGCCTTAATTTCAGGACCCACTCCTCTGTCTCCTCTCCCTACCTTGCGGAAAGGCACCGCGGCAGCATGGAAAGGAGGACTCATGAAAAGGCATTGAAGGCAAGACATAGTCGCTTCTCAAGGTTGAGGTTCGTTGTAACGACTTTCCTAAGCCTCAACCTTCTCATTAGAGACAACAAATTTTGTTGCGCACACAAGGTTATTTAAGGCTGAGGTTCTTGGTAACGATTTTTCTCACCCTCAACCTTTTCAGAGGGGGCAACGACTTTTGTTGCTCACAAAAGGTTACTTAAAGCTGAATTTTTCGATGGCAATTCTACTAAACTTCAGCCTTCTTGGAAATGGCAATGAAACTTGCTACTCATAAAAAGCTACTTGAGACTGAAGCTCATCATTTCAACCCTTTCAATCCTCAATCCAAGAACTGCGGTACCATACGGTGATCTGTATTTTGCTCAAATGCATAGGCAATTTCAAGTAGAACGGGCTCGCTCCATGCACGTCCAAAGAACGAAACCCCAACGGGCATTCCGTCAATAGATCCCATCGGCAATGAGATAATGGGGTAGCCGGCGCGGGCGGATGGTGAACTTGATGCAAGCTGAAAATTATCGCCTAATATCAGATCTGTTTTCCATGCAGGAGATCCGGTAGGTGATACCAGCGCATCCAGATTGTTTTCATCCATCACGCGGTCGATTCCTTCCTCACGGCTAACCCGTAGCATCTGCTCCCTGGCATTTTGATATTCTTCAGAGTCGGTACCCTCCGTTTCGGCAGCAGATAATATGAGGCTGCGATCAAAAAGTTCTGTAGCGGTAGGTGAATTTCTGATCTGCTCTGCCATCTCTTCCATTGAGCCTATAATGGCGTCATTGTTCAGCGATTCTAAGTACTCATCTATGCCATCTTTAAATTCGTGCAAAAGTACCTGGAATGCATCTCCGCCGATATTTTCTTTAGTGATTTCATCGATTTCAATAACCGTGGCTCCTAGCTGCTCCAAGGTACGAATCGTTTCATGCATAAGAGTATCAACCCGAAAGTGATTCCCCATGGGTCCGGTGTAAAAACCGATTCGCTTGCCTGCAAGCCCGTCTGCGTTGAGGTACTGCGTGTAGTCTTGCTCAACGTGCTCAGCCGCTTCGACCGAAAGCGGATCAGCATCGTCTGCACCTGCAAGTGCTCCAAGAAGGATAGCTGCATCACGAACAGTTCGGGTCATAGGTCCCGCGCTGTCGGTAGTATACGAAATTGGAATAATACCGCCACGGCTCCAAAGCCCTACCGTTGGTTTCATCCCGACGACACCGTTTGCATTAGACGGACAAACAATTGAGCCGTTGGTTTCTGTACCGATTGTAAGCGTCGCGAGATTGGCAGATGCTGCAACGCCTGATCCAGCACTTGACCCACAAGGATTCCGGGTTATATCATAGGGATTGTGAACCTGTCCGCCAAGGGCACTCCAGCCACTGGACGAAAAACTGCTATGAAAATTAGCCCATTCACTTAAATTGGTCTTACCCAAAATAACTGCCCCGGCCTCGCGGAGTTTCGAGACAATGAAAGCGTCGTCAGGCGGGATTGATCCCTCTAAAAATATGGAACCGGCTGTTGTGGGGATGTCTGCTGTGTCTATATTGTCTTTCAAAAGAATGGGGACACCGTGAAGGACGCCTCGTACGTTTCCATCTTGCCGCTCTTGATCAAGTTGATCAGCTATTTCCAGAGCATTTGGATTGACTGTCAAAACTGAATTTAGTGCGGGCCCATTTCGGTCGATCTCTTCAATTCTATTGAGATATGCCTGAACAACCTGGCGGGTCGATAGATCTCCTGATTCATATCTATCCTGAAGTTCAGAAACCGTAATATCCTCCAGGCTAAGACGTTCGAATTCGGAGGGAGAATTTCGTGGTTGAGTACAGCTAATCAGCAAGAACAGAAATGGAAGAAAAAGCAGTTTTATTTTCATAAAGAGGGAAACAAGGATTAAAAGTTTCCCTAAGTAAGGCATATTTCAGATAGGGGTCAACTTTCACTCCCTGATCAAATATGCATTAGCATTGACAGTATAAAATGCGTTGAGGTGCAGAAGTTTTATTACGCTAGGACGTCTTCTCCTTATTGGTACTCTCTGCTTTAGAAAAAGATTTGGCCAGAATTTCTCTATTTACAGGCTTCGTAATAAAATCGATATAGTTCGTTTTTTTTGCCCGCTCATAGTTGTACTTGTCGCTGTTTCCGGAAATATAAATGACGGGAATCATCGATTCTTTCTGTATTGAGCTGGTTGCCATTATACCATCAATATCATCCTGAAGAGAGATATCCATGGTGATGATATCCGGTTTCAGTTTAAGGGCCATTTCAATGGCTTCGGCTCCTGTTGTAACTTTACCAATGACCTCATAGCCGAGGCTTTTGATTAGCTTTTCGAGAAGAATAGACTGAATCATCTCGTCTTCAACTATCAAAATATTGTTAATTGAGCTTTCATTTCCATTAACAGAGCCGTTATTCAGGTGACCATTGTCAGAATGTGAATCAGTTTTAACTTCCGACTTTACACCCAATGCATCCGTCGCAGATTCTGGTTTGTCTGATCTCACTTTCGCTTCAAACAAACTGATGGAAGAACTTTTACTGCGTGATTTGGTCTTCGGCGGTTTAGGCCGACCATTAGAAATAGTTTTTCTTCTGTTAGGCGCTGAGTGCTGAAGTTCTTTCACAACGGCTGGAACCAGATCACTCATTTCCTGTTTTGATAATGTTGCCCTTGCCCCATTTTCAATAAGTTTACCTGCAACATCGTCGGGCAACGCGTCAGAAATTAACAGGAATGGCACTTTAACTTCTAGTTTGTTTAGGATGCTTAAAGCTTCTACACTGTCAAATCCAGGCATATTATGATCGCAAAGTACAATATCCCATTGATCATTTTTAAGGGCCAAAGACAGTCCATCAGCTGATTCAACTCTATGTGTCCTTGGTCTGAAACCGCCTTTTCGAAGATGGCGAATCATCAAGTCAGCATCATCTCTGGAATCTTCAATAATCAATACATTTACAGGATGGCCTGTTTTGAATATTCGTCTTGTTTTCTCCGAAAGCATATATAAGACTTTTATAAGCAATTAATATAATAAACTCACTAATCTTGATGAGTCTTTATTCGAGCAATTGATACGTCAGTACCGGTGATATTATCGGTGTGAAATCTGAGCAGTTAAATTAGAATTACAGGAAGTAAACTTAAGTTGAATGAAATGGTGATCTGAGGTTTTTAAAGCACATTCATTAAGCTTAGAGAAAATAGAAGGGGTTAAATTTCAGGGCATAAGATATTGATAAATATATCTTTATGACTAAATACTGAGGATAGCTGTACTTCAGTAAATATCTGACTTTGTGAGCTGGAATTTTTTTCTGAGTGGAGCTTAAAGGCTAACAATTACAGAGGCTAAAACTCTTATTATATACGTCTGATTTATGGCATCCATATAGACATTAGCTGCTCGAGTTTTTCCGGCGAAACAGGCTTGCTGATATAGTCGGTAGCGCCATGCATGAGGCATTCTTCACGGTCGCCTTTCATAGCTTTTGCCGTTACAATAAATACTGGAAGAGACGTCATATTTAAATCATGTCGTATTCTGTCAATTGTTTCAAATCCATCCATTTCCGGCATCATGAGATCAAGTAATACTACTCCAATCTCATTCTTACGGGCTTTAAGTATATCAAGTGCGTCTTTACCATTTACGGCACGGTGTACAACGCGACCGTCACTTTCCAGAAGAGAAGAAATAGAGAAGTAGCTTTGATTATCATCATCTACAACAAGAACGGAGGCTGAAGTCTTTTTTAAATTTCTTAAATCTGAAGATGTGCCTTGTTTATTCTCTGTAGGTTTGATGAGCTGAGAGATGCGTCTCATTAGCTTTGAGTGACTTCCAACATTTTTGAGAATGACATCCGATGCATGCGTAAGCAATTCCTTTTTCTGTTCATTCGTCAATGATCTGCCAGAATAGATAATTACCGGTATAGAAGACAATGACGGGTCGGCTGCCAGTTTTTTCAGAACTTCCTGACCTGTTGCATCCGGCAGCGTTAGATCGAGGACAATGCAATCTACCGGAGATGTATTGAGAACGTCAATTGCATCTTTTGCAGTCAGTGCAATAAGGCATTCATCAACTATTTCCTCGGCAAATTCGCTGAGAGCATCATTTTGAATTTTATTATCATCGATCAATAGAAGCGTGCTTTTGCTGCCAGGTAATTCTTTCTCTTTCGAACCGGATGAAAGCATATGTGCAACATCAGATTTATTTAGCGGGAGTGAAGCCGCGCCTGACAGCCCATCTAAATGAATATCAGGAATAGAGTGCGACTCATCCGTAATCATCCAGACGGAACTGCTTTTTGCAATATCGATATTGTCAAGAATGTGCTTAGCCAGGCTCCACCCACTAATTTCAGATAAAAATGGATCAATCAGGATTGTGACAGGAACAGTTTTACTAAGAAAATCCAGAGCCTCATCTCCGCTCTTTAGAACCTTAAATGTCCTGGAATAAGACTTTAAGTGGGAATTTAGAGCTGCTGCAAGTTTTTGATTCTCTGAAATGAGAACCACGTCGGCTTTTTGCTCTGAATCAGTCAAAGGTGATGTGTCTGCGAGAATAGATTCGACTGTGGACTTTGAAACCGGAACTTCAGATGTATCGTGTTTTAAAGGCAGCGACAAGGTAAATGTGCTCCCGACTCCTTCTTTACTTTCAAGCGTGAGTGAACCACCCAGTAATTCTGCAATTTGGCGGCAGATTGACAAACCCAGGCCGGTTCCGCCAAACTTTCGCTGTGTTGATCCGTCAGCCTGGCGGAAGCTTTCAAACACAAGGTCTTGTTTATTTTCAGGGATCCCAATCCCGGTATCTTCCACTTTAAATAGGATCCATTCATCACTGGGCTGGTGCGGATCCGTTTCGATGTAAACATCAAGATCTACGCGTCCCTTCTCTGTAAATTTCATTGCATTGGAGAGGAGATTTCGGATAATCTGTTCCAGGCGAAGCTGATCCATGACAATTTCAGAGGGACAGTTCTCATAAACCGATAAAGAAAAATCAAGCTCATTTTCAGCAGCGATAGGTTCAAACACATCACCGATACCGCTCAGAAGTTCTTTCAGGTCAACCGATTCAAATGAAAGTTCCATCTCACCTGATTCTATTTTTGACAGGTCCAGAATTTCATTAATAAGGCTTAGCAGATTTTTGCCAGACTGTTGAATGACATCAATATATTTTTCCTGTTTATCTGAAAAGATATCATTGTTTGATTTCTGAAGCAGATTACTCAGCAATAGGATGGAATTCAGCGGTGTGCGCAACTCATGGCTCATGTTGGCAAGGAATTCCGATTTGTGTTTGCTGTGTTCAGCTAACTCCTTTGCAAGTTTTTTTTGTTCACGGATCCGCCTGGCATCTTTTTCACGATCCGTCAGGTCAAACCCGATCGCAGTAAAAAACTGCTGGTCGTTCTGCCGAATGAGCTGCAGGTGAATTTCGATCGGATAGGAAGATCCGTCTTTTCGCTTGTGCTTGGTTAGGAAAAGGTCTTTTTCCAACTCACCATTGAACAGGGGCTGCAAGATTCGCTTGTAGTCCTGAATTGAATCAAGGTGCGGATTAATGTCAATGGGAGACATTTTGTGAACTTGATCTGTATCATACCCGAGATTAGTTATAGCGGTGTGATTCAGATACTGAAACTTCAGTGTTTCGCAGTCAAATATATATATCTCATTCAGGCTGTTTTGAATAACCGTCAGAAGACGATCACGTTCAATTTCGGCTTCCCGGTGTTCTTTTCTCAACTTAGCCTCTTTCAGTTCCCGTTCGATTGCCGGTACGAGACGCTGAAGGCTGTCTTTCATCAGGTAATCATTGGCGCCTGCTTTCATCGCTTTTACAGCAAGCTCTTCGCCAATTGCCCCGGAGACCAAAATAAATGGAACGTCAAGTTTATGTTCTTTCAGAATGCCCAGAGCAGTGAGACCATCAAATTTTGGCATACTGTAGTCGCAAATGATCAGGTCCCAGTTTCCGCTCTTAAGGGAGTCCTCAAATTCCTTTCTTGTATCTACGGTTGTAGCGTCTGGATTATATCCGCCTCTTCTGAGATTCATCAGGATAAGTTCCCTGTCGTCTTCAGAGTCATCAACCAGAAGTAGGCGTATCTGCTTTTTAAGAGTAGGCATGTTTTGAAAGTAAAATCTGTGAACCGCTGACAATAGACTGTTAGTATACTGAAAATTTCGAACCGTGTGAATACTGTTGAGTCAATCATCTGAAATAGTCAGTATGAAAATGGTTGCTGATAGTATCGTTTAAATACTAAAGACCATGATGCACTTAAAGCATTATCTGAACGATAGTGGATAATTGTTAGGAAAAGAAGGCGTAAGAGCTGAAACTGCTAAAGATTGGAAGCGGGGAAGGCATTTTTAAAGTAATGCAGCTCAACCGCAATACGTCTGTTTTTTAAGAGGGGGTCACATTCAACGTTAACCAGTACTCGCTTATTAAAACGGCTGCTTTTTTAAACTCAGTGAAATCAACAGGCTTTTGAATATAGCTGCTGGCACCCAATTCATAGCTTTCTTTAATATCCTTGTCCTCACCAGAAGAAGTAAGCACAATTACCGGAATGTGTTTCGTAGAAACGTCTGAGCGAATTTTCTTCAAAATCGTAAATCCGTCAATAATTGGCAGATTTAGATCAAGCAGTATTAAATCCGGTAGAAGATGTCCGTCTTTATCACCCAGATTTTGATTGTATAGATAATCAAGTGCCTGGGATCCATTCTCCATCAGCCGGATATTCTCATAATTGAGTTTCTTCAACGCACGCATCGTTAATAATCCGTCATCGGGATTATCCTCAATAATAAGTATTGATTTATCTGATGGATGCATGGTTACTGCTGGATTGGTTTGTTAAAAATTGTTTGTTAAAACTACGCTGTTGATTTAAAAAACGTACAGAAGCAGTCATAAGTTGCCAGAAAATGTCTGTCTGTTTAAGATTATCGTCAAATATGACCGCGCCTGAATTCAAATCCAAGATTCTAATCTATGCATTTTTTGTGTTTGTTCTCATAGTGAAACAAAATTCAGCTCCACCTCCGGGCTCGCCTTCAGCCCATATTCTTCCAAGATGTCTGTGCACAATTCTTTGAACAGTTGACAGACCTATACCTGTGCCGGGAAAATCAGTTTCTTTGTGAAGCCTCTGAAATGGAGTGAAGAGTTTTTTTGCATAGTTCATATCAAATCCGGCGCCATTATCGCGAACAAAGTAAACCGTTTCACCATCAATTCGTTTTGACCCCACTTCAATACGTGTTACTTCTTCTTTTGACGTGAATTTCCAGGCGTTTTCAATCAGGTTTTGAAGGGCAACTTTCATCAGGTTTTCATCACCGAGTATATACAGGTCAGGCTGGATGATAAATTCAGCATTTCTCTCAGGCTCTATTTCAGTGAGATTTTTGGAAATAGATAGAGCAATATTTGAGAGGCTGATATTTTTCTTAGAGAGTTCTGTTCTCGATACTTTTGCCAGTTTTATCATATCATCAATCAGCGTGGACATGCGCTGGGCTGCCGATCGTACACGAGAAAGATAATTCATGGCAATATCATCAAGTGTGTCGCCATAATCTTCAATCAGTGCCTGGCTGAAACCATCGATACTTCGCAGCGGTGCACGTAAATCATGTGATACAGAATAACTGAAAGCCTCTAACTCTTTGTTCGCAATTCGGAGCATCTTGGTCCGCTCAATTACCTTGTTCTCGAGTTCATCATTCATCCGCGCTATCTGGCGCTCCGTTTTTTTCCGCTCCGTAATATCTTTAGAGATTCCACGGTAGCCCTGAAATATGCCATTGTTACTGAATAGCGGAATACCGCTTGTTTCAAAGATAGCGATGTTCCCATCTGAATCTTCAAATGATTGCTCCACTCCAACAAATGCTTCTTGTGTGAGGGCAAGCTCAGTAAATTCTTCCTCAACACCTTCTCGCTGTTTCATTGGGATAAGGTCGAGAATAGAGTTGCCCAGCACCTTATTCAGCTCATAACCCAGGATTGTCTGGATCTTGAGGCTGGAATAGGTGATGCATAAGTTCTCATCAATTTCCCAAATCCAGTCGTTGGTTGTTTCGATGAGGCTGCGATACCTTTCTTCACTTTTCCTGAGGGCATCTTCTGCTGCTTTGCGGTCGGTGATATCCTGGATATAGCCAACAATTTCAGTCAGATTGTCGTGCTGATCGTAGCTGCCTGTCGCTTTTAAAATCGTATGTACGGTTTTGCCATCAACCCTCGACGCCGGCATCTCATTATTATTAATCTGTTCTTTTTGCTGCAGACTTTCCCAAAAGAAAACCTGGTGCATGTAATTGGTAAACCTATCATTGAAATTACTCTGAAGAGCGGCCTCTTTTGATTTGAATCCGAAAAGAGAAATAAATGCTTGATTACACTCTTTAACTAAGCCGTCAGGTGAAGTGATGAAGCTGGGATTCAGGTCTTCCATGAAGAGCGTGCGATAGCGCTGCTCAGAATTTCGGACTTCTTTAACAGAATGTTTTTGCTCAAGAAGCTGCTTGAGGCTTGGAAGCAGTTTAGAAAGCTCCTTTTTGTGATGTGGGATGTTTTTTGATTCTTCAGTAAAGAAAAACCGAAGCATGTCATTTCTTCCGTTACTAAATGCCACCTGCATACAAAGAGAAACTAAAACATCGCTTTGTCGCAAAATTTCCGGGAGTGTGATATTGTTCGACTCTGAATGATCTGCTATCCAAACTTCGTCAATGACTTCAAGGCTGGGTTTGTAGAACTCACTGCTGCCGCCGGTAAGTCTGTTCAGAAATGTTTCCGACCCACTGTCGTCTCCACGAATAGTATGGGTTATGATCCAGGCTGAACTTTTAGCAATTTTTGATCGGCACTCGGCATAGACCGGACCTAAATGACTATTCAAAGTTTTTAATACCTCGCCCAATGCCGTGTGGTAGCTGTCGGCCAGGAATATCTCTCGTGTCAGTTCCGGCAGGAGCTCTTCCAAATTATCAGCAATTTTGCCGGGCGATTTATTCATATTGAGATCAGAATCAACTATGTATTTATATATTGATAAAATATGCGTTGACTATTGATAAGCCAAGAACAGAAATAAAATTATCCATTATTGTGATGCCGAGCGATTTTGATATTCACAATCCATGAGAACTTATAAAAAAAGCAGATTGCTCAATCTGTAAATCCAGTTGAATCAAGAGAGGCAGCCAGTGTGAGGAGGTTTAATACACGGCCGATTTCAATCTGTTTGAAAAGGTTGAATACTTACATGTTACTAAGGCTTTACAAATTCTTGTAGAGAATGATAGTTTATATGTTAGTTGGATATTTAACGCATTTGTAGACATTAAAATTTTATAATATTAGAAATTTTTTATATTATGAATTCAAGCATAAAAGTGCATTAATCCAAAAAAGGTTGAGAGCATTTACTATGCAGGTGATTTAAAGTGACAATGTTATAAACTCAGAAAGGCTGTCTTTACGCATAGATACAAAAATACTTTTTTCAAGTGATAATGGAAGAGAAACAAGGCCAACAACGGCATGGAAGTGCCGAGACCTATATGCAGGAAAAAAATCAAGCATCGGTCGACGATCAGACACATGAAATAGAGAGCCTTAAGCGCAAATATAAGCACCTTAAGGCTGTGCATCAGTTGCAAAATCGAACAATTCGCCACTTTATGCACAATGTAATGTCCCCTCTTAGTGCAGTATCGGGTTATCTTGAGTTATTGATTAATAACCTTGATGAAAGTGAAAAAGAGGATAAACTAACCCGATATAGCCAAAATATTGGTGATGGACTTGATGAAATTGGCTTTCTGCTCGAACAAATCCACGATATCTACAAAGAGGAATCTCACGCCGGAGCCACCGCTGATAATCCGGTGGTTGAACTAAACTGGCTTGTTAATGAAGTGAAAGAAATTGTTTCCAACTCTACAGATCTGAAGGCTTCCGATATCACATTTATCGAAGCTGGCAAGCCTGTGTTCGTAGAAGCAGAATTATTCCAGATTAAGCTCATGGTCTATAATCTTATCATGATTGCCGACAGTTTTTCCGGAGCAAATGGCACCTTGGAAATAAAAGTAGATCGCGAAAATTCTGAGTTTGCGCTATTTATTCGAAGTTCAGGAGAGAACATTCCGGACCCATCCCTCAGAGAATTGTTTGAATCGAAAAACATAATGCAGTTAACAGATGATCTTGAAGGGGATGGCCCATTGTTGCTCGGCTTAAAAATCTGTGCGCAAATATGCGATCAGATCAGCGGTAAAATAATCATGGATAAACGTGATCGGGAAACTCCGCAGTTTATTCTTTCGGGTCCCGTTACAGACTCAGACTCCCCATTTTAATCATTTGCGCATTCTTCATCAGACTTGCCCGTATTGGGAAATGGCAATCATGAGATCGCACGCAGAGGCTGGCAAAATAATATACTTCAGAAGTGAAATAGCTCATCAGTTGGCAGACTAAGGTCCTGGAAATTTGAATAATCTTTGCAATCTGAGTGCCTTAACTCTCTAAATATGAGGGTATTCCAGAATGTCATTCAAGTTCTAAAGAAAAACTCACAGTAGCCGATAAAAATTTTAGAACGACAAACAAAGATTGATTAAGTAACTAGTGTCATGTCAATGGTGAGATGCCGTTAGCGAGTCATCGGATGAGTCATTCATGAATGATGTATTGATCCGATACGACTCGATTTTTCGAAAAACTCATCCGATTACTACACAACATTTCATCGATGACACTACACTAGTTTCGTAAAATTATTCATTCGATTTGTTGTTGACAGAAGCGGTAAAGTTAGAGATAAAGAGTGTTGGGAGGTAAAGGCAGAGAAATAGTTAGGGTCAATTCCTGATGTTGCGAGAATCCTTAATGATGATCAAAGCAAAAAAGATTGATATAAACCGACACTATTTATAACCAATTGCTTTCAAACTTGAAAATGGTTAGTGGATAAACAGACGGGGAAAAACCCCATTTAAAGCGTTGCCTTTAGCCGGGCAACGCTTTTTTTATTGGAAAAAAACAGGCCATAACTTCCGAAAAGAAGCCTTCCGGAATTTGATTATCAGCTTATTATGTTTGAAAAGGGATAAGTGATACTGATTCAGATACTTACCTGATTAGCTGAATGAGGCGGGTGGGCAGTAGAGTGTAAATTGAATACCTTTGTCCAAATCGTTGCCCGATAACAATATGATTGCCTGTCTTCGCCTGGCGATAATTTGTGCCAGGCTGAGTCCGATTCCTAAACTATTTGCTTTCGTCGTGATAAAAGGGAAGTATAATTTCGATACTATATCTTCAGGAATAGGGTTCCCCCAATTAGTAACAGAAATTTTTCTATTGGATTCAACTTCAATTCTAATCGGCGAATCTGATCCTGAATAATGCTCAGCAGCATTTTGTATAAGTATTGTAAGAATGTGCCTCAGTTCAGCTTCATTGAACTTAAAGCTGTCAGTGGCCTTATTCAAAACAGACACTCTCTGTTTTAGATTTGAATCATATTGACTCAGCACATCGCGTATAACGTTTTCAGCACGTGACGAATCAGCTTCCAATTCGTTTTCTATTGTCACATCCGCGTAATGTAGACGTTCAAGTTCGTTAAGGATTTCAAACAGATAATCGAGGCCCTCGCTAACCTTTGAAAGTTTGTGCTGATCTTTCTTGTCAGAAACGGTTTCAATCATTTCGAGATACCCCCGCATACCCGTCATTGGGGAACGTAATCGATGTAGAAGAACCGCGATCATATTTCTAATCGTTACGAGTTCTGAATCATCAGGCACAGAACCTGGATGTTCTAAGACCAGTTTAAAGTAGTTTTTATTATTCCAGCGAAACTGCTGTTTTTTTAGGTAATGCCACTTGTTATTGAAAAAAACCAGCCCTTCAGATGTTTCCATATGTATAAGGCTATGAATTGATTTGCCATCAGGGCCAGGGCTTCCGCATGCGGATACTGCAGAATTATTCGCAACCAAAATAATATCAGATGCCCCGTCAATAAGAAACACTGGATCCTGTGTTTCAGAAATCAGTGATCTTAGGCTTTCAATGGATCTATTTTTTATGTCGTGCTTATCCATTCTGCTTTGTTTCAACTCCATTAACGTGCCAGTATAATCTAAAAATGTATGACGGTCAGCGATACTCTCCGGGGAAGTAAACCATAGGAGAATTGTCGCGTTTATAAAGTTTATCAGCTTCTTTTATGGAGTCTTAAGAAATAATGATTGTCTGGAAAAATTTGCCGATCGAACGGCTAAATCTACTGCTGTTAATCTGAATGAGTCAAGACGTACAAATAAACAGAATCTCGTTTTAATATTTTTTTGAATCGTTTAACAATTCTATACAAAGCAGCCGGGGAATTGTTTCCCGTATCATTTATATAGTGAGAGGTGATAACACGTGTTTTCATTATGTGAACCGGCACGGCAAAAATCTAAAAAAACAGGCAGTCTCTCTTCATAAGAATCGAAAAGTAACTTAAAGGAAACGGATGACTGACTTTTTAAACGATGAGGAGCATATCTTTAGTTTTGAGATAAGAGTAGATTAAAGACATAAAGATACAGGCTAATTAAATTAGTGATCGCTAGCTATTTTATGCGGTCGTAGTGGATTCTCCAATTAAGCGACCAGGTAGATCCATTATCCCTGGAAGATTCCCAGTCCCATGTGAATGAATCGGGCTGTATATTGTAGAAAATCATGCGCTGAAGAATTAATTCACCTTCTTGGTCGGTACCGGTACGTGAAAACATACGTTTATCGTCATCAAATTCACCGGTAAAATCAAGGTAGTCGCCGGTGTTATCCACCCAAGTCTGTTTCCATTCACCTGTAGTCTGTTTATATACAGAGTAGCTCTTACCGATGTAACCCGCACTGCTGCCTGTCACCCCTTCAAAGTTCTCTTTGATGACTGCACCATCCAGTATCCACTCAACTTTATTGAACCCGGTACCTGTGGTACTGTCGGGCTCTATCCAGGTCAGATCCCACTCACCGATCCAGAAATCGAAATATTCTTCAGGCGAAATCTCCATCGTGGACGATTGAGAATAGAGGCTGCTAGAATTAATAATTGTGATCAGAACGAGGAAGAAAAATGGAAGAATTGATTGTTTCATAATTGATGAAAGCAGATTTACTTTCGATTAAGAAGGCTTGAACCATAATACATGATTCGGTCATTAATAGGTAAAAGTTTCAATTTCTGCCTGACCATCTTATAGAAAGATGCTCTTACAGTAAAAAGAATTGGACCGGATTTTTTAGACTATTGAAAATGGGAGTGAAGGGTTAGTTATACAGGAGATAGGTTTGACGCGGAAACACAACAACGTGACTCAAAAGTGGCTGGTCGAAAATTCTTATCCTCGCAGGCTGTTCGTCGGAGATTAATGCTCTGTTTTATCCTCTTTACTTTTGGCTGCTAAAACAAGTGACCAAAGTGCAATTATTATCAGGCCGCTAAATTCTCGTGCTGCTTCTACGCCCACATACTGCATCCCAATTTCCTCAAAGATATTTTTAAACCCGGTTGCAGTGAGGTCAGGTATGATGGTAACTGCCCAAATGCCGGCTATAACAGCAAGCAATCCAGCTGCTATCCAATGAATTTTGTTAAAAGCATAAAGAATTGAGAGAAGAGCACCCCCAGCGTAGATCAGAACCCAAAAAAGCGGATCGGGATCGTTAATTTGGGCAATAGCAGATAGGCCTAACAAGACAGCCACAATGTAATTAATGTACCGAAAAGCCATAGATGTGAGATAATTGTTCAGGAAATCATAACTGACTGAATGAATCTACAAAAGACAATGGATTTTCAGAAATGAGAACATCTTTCAAATATAGCCAAACTTGTTTTAAACTTTTCTACAAGTATATATCCTGACTTCAATTGCCAATTATTCAGTTAATACCGTCACCATCAGGTTAAAGCCTTTTCATCGACAGCCTGAAAAGAACTCTGATCTTTGATAGAGAACGTCATAGTGTCAGGTATAAGCTGTAAAAGATGTTGGATTTACAGTCGCTATTAAGCGTTTTGAAAAACTTCTTCGCCCATAAGGTCTGATTTAAGCTGGATTAACAACTTTCCTACAATCTGTGAAATACGAGCTTCAGATAGCTCAAGCAGAAGCGCAATTTCGCTCATGGTCATCTCTTCGTAATAATATAGCGTAAGAATCAGTCGGTCTCTTTCTTCGAGCTGTCCGATTTTACGTTTCAGTGTCTCAGTTACTTCATTTTTTTCCATATTACTGTCTGGTGCTACGCTATCCGGATCTGCATGTACTTCATAATAATTGCCTGAATCCTCGTCAAATGTATTATCAAGGGAAAGGGCGTTTCGTTGCTGAACATACGTGAGCAGCTGATGATATTCATCAAGTGTCATATCCATCTCGAGAGCAATTTCATCTTCGCTTGGCATCCGGCCTAACTGCTGTGATTTTCGCTGGATGATTTCCTGTACCTGACCATAATTTTTTCTCTGCTTACGGGGAAGCTGGTCAATTTTTCGAAGATAGTCGATAACACTTCCACGGATACGATAGTAAGCGAATGTGTTAAACTGAATATTTTTTGTGCAATCATAGGACTCTAATGCCTGGAATAATCCGCTGATTCCGGCACTTTCCAAATCTTCCCGCTGTGTAAGAGGCTGATCAGGACGGTTGATTTTACCGATAATACTTCGGATCAGTGGCATGGATTTGCTAATGATTGAATTTCTAAGACCAGGTGCCGGATGTTCGAAGTAAGAGTCAATTAGTTCTTGTAATGATGCATTACCCATGGTTGAGTCCTTATAATTAGATTGTATTTCGGTTGTTAGTCAGTTGCTTCTTTAAGAGTCTTGCTCTTGTCGATCTGTAACTATTAGTTCCAAATACAGTACCAATCTTTAGAAGTGCGTTAAAAGGGGGCTGAGACGGTATCAGAGGTTTGATGAGCGGACAAATTCTCCAAATTGAGGAAAAGATTTCCAGAATGGAGTCAGTAGATTCCGGCAGGAATAAAAAAGAGAATGAAAAAACTGCTTTTATACAGTTAAGCCGAAAACGGGAGAAGAAAGGTCTGATCTTTAATGAAAAGAGATCCCTGCACCATCAAAAGCTGAAAGTGTACCCAAATTATCAGAATGGGAATAATTGGATAAGTAGAAAGGGCTTATAGGTCACAGCCTATATTTGAAACCCAATGGGAATAAGACTTGAGAAGAGATTGCCGCTTAATTAGAGATCCAGGTTATGGGCTGTTGGTGATAAGTGCTCTGGCAGTGGAAATGACTAAACTGTAACTGATAAAATCAGAATTAGGGCTTATTAATCGTTCTCGAAATTTTTCAGCTTATTTCGAATTGTTCGGTCAGATATACCCAATAGCTTAGCAGCTTCTTTTTGATTTCCCTGAGTGTGTTCAAGTGTTTTTTTAATCATGTGAAGCTCCATATCCTCAATCGACATAAGCGGCATGTCGGTCAACACTTCCCGGCTGAGTTCGTCATCAACATTTGAAAATAACTGATTATCGATATGCTCAATAGTGATTTTTGGGTCGTCACCAGAAAGGATGACACCCCGCTGAATTTTGTTGTCAAGTTCCCGCACATTGCCGCGCCATTCCTGATTCATGAGGTATTCCATGAGGTCATCACTGATAGATTTCTCACCCAGGTCGTACTTTTTTGCGTATCTCTCCACAAAAAATTGGGCAAGAAGTGGGATATCTCCCTTTCTGTGTCTGAGTGGCGGAATAGAAATTGGGAACACATTCAGGCGGTAGTAGAGATCCTCTCTGAATGATCCATCGGAAATTGCCTGTCCGATATTTCGATTGGAAGTTGCCAGGATTCGAACGTCCGCCTTGATAGGTTTTTGGCTTCCAACCCGGTAAAATTCTTTTTCCTGAAGGACGCGAAGCAATTTGGCCTGAACATTTATATCAATTTCGGTAATCTCATCGAGTAAAAGGGTTCCGCTGTTTGCCTCATCAAAGGCCCCCTTCTGATCGTTGATTGCGCCTGTAAAGGATCCTTTTTTATGTCCGAAAAGTGTGCTTTCGACCAGTTCAGAAGGTAGGTTAGCGCAGTTTATTTTAATATACGGAGCTTTTACGCGGTCGCTGTTGATGTGAATTTGGTGTGCAAATACTTCCTTACCGGTCCCGCTCTCTCCCTGTATCATTACCGGGGCATTGTTGCGGGCAATTTTTGGAAGAACCCTTAACAGCTTTGTAATATTAGAATCTTCACCAACAAACTTGATTTCGCCTTCGACAATCTCATCACTCAAACGCTTTACATGCTCAGATTTTTTAAGCTCTTCCTTCCTGGGACTTGATTTTGCAGACGGTGAGGGCTTACCGGGACCAATTTCTGAAGTGTCGGAAGTGAAATAGCGTTCAACACGAAAGATTATTTCTTTGGCTTTAAACGGTTTCGTAATGTAATCGAAGGCGCCTTTACGGAGTGCGTTTACGGAATGTTGAATATTACCGAAACCCGTAATCATTATCAGGCCGGTGTCAGGACGATGCTTCTTGACAAATGTCAGAATCTCGTCACCGGTCATTTCATTCATTTTCACATCGGTGACGACCAGATCAACTTCATTATCTTTCAGATAGTCGGTTGCTTCAATTGGATTATCAAACGCGATTGTTTCGAAATCGTGGCTAGACAGATGCTCGTTCATAAAGCCAAGCAGCAGTTTGTCATCGTCGATTAACAGTATGCGTCCTTTCATACAAATTCAGATAGTTTACAGGATGTGAGAAAAATGAGGGCAATCAAATAAGAAACTAATTTTAAGATACAAGTACGCGGGGCAAATCGTAAGTGCAGAACATTCTTGTTTTCAATCATGGAAAACAAAAAATATTAAAGCACATCAAGACCCAACTAACTCAAATTCTTAATGATGATGATCAGTTTTTATCATAATGAGTGGATCAAAATCTAATTAAAAAAGGTGTCAAATAAAACAAGGGGACAGGAAGGGGGCAGGAATAAACTAACATGTTATCTGCGCCTTAGTATGAATCTAAATTGTAGTTAACAGTATCTATTAAAGAGTGACACTGAATCTAAAAAGATGAGCTTCCTTTAGGAATCAGATAATAAAATTTTGGGAGGCGCCGGAAAAGAAAAGGTTTGAACGATTTGGATAAATAAAAAAGCCCGCCGACTATTAAGCCGACGAGCTTTTATTAATCCAGGTAGATTATCTGGTAAGCAGGTGTACTACTTAATCCAGCATTTTTTTGGCTATTACTTCCCAGACATCGGGGTTATCTAGCATCTGACCTATTTCTGTGTTGCTTGCTGCATCCGGAGAGACAGCTTTGGTGGCCATATATTCGTTGATATTTGCCTTTATTCTATTCAATTTTTCGGCTGACTCGTGGTTTAATTTTTCCAATTCAATTGATGCGAATAACTCTTCGCCTTTTTTTGACCCGTAAACATCTAATGTATCCTCGTAAGATATTGAGCTTTCAGACTCAGAGGTGGAAATTTCAGATGCTAATCCGTTTTCGGTAACATGGGTGCAGAAAATTTTTGACATATTATTGAGATCAGTGATTGTTTCTGTCTTTAATTAATTGTGTTAATACAGTATCAGCCGAAACCGATAACTATTGCTAAATTTTTTACCTGAATCTTTGTGACAGGTATCTCCCATAGATTGTAGAACACTTGACATCTTTGATCTTATCCATTGGATAAATCTGTGTTTTGAGTCAGTGCTGGCAAACCCATTTATATAATTTATCGGCTGAGAAATGGGGGGAGTTAAGATCTTTTCCGTTTATAAAGATTTTATAATATAAGCTTGAAATACCCCTCTGATAATCTGAATACAGGTATTTCCTTTAAGGAGATTTACTTTTAAAGAAGTTTTTTTAATACCTGAAGGCATCGATTGACATCCTGAGTGAATCACATTCGTAATAGTTGCTTTCATTGAAAACTTTGATTTTCTGATTGTTGCGAACTGAAATCAGGTGAATAGTTATCGGCTTAACTGCCCAAAATTGTAAGTGATAAAATCTTCCCTAAGTTTTTGTTACGACAGAAAGGGAAAGCGTAGCTATATATTGGTAAATCTCTTCAGTAGCTGACAAGAATTTTGAATAAATAAATGTGTTCCGATTTAAATATCAAATTCATTTGATGGCACATATAAGGGTATTGGTTTTTAGAGACCGGTAAAGACGGAGCATACAACTAAAGGATATTTTTCAGAAGTGTCTGGCAGTAGAGGTGCAATATTTTTTTTAATCCCACACTTGTAACCAAAAATTTTTTTGGAAGATGACTATTTAATATAGAGTGATTCAAGTCAATCCCGGGAAACGAGTCTACATATCTGACATCCATTTTTCATTATGTTTTTTCTGCTGATTCCTTCAGGATACATGCTAAGTTATCAAACCGAATCTCCAAGCCGTTCAAGGACGGGATGTAGAGGTTTTTGGGATTAGAGCTCATCTGACTCATAAAAAAATCTTAAGGAATCCAGGGTATTTGTACTTCTTGCCAAGAATGAGAGGTTATTAATCAATAATAATCTGTGTTTAAAAACATGCTAGCACTGTATTAGCCGCGATTAAGACATTATAACTGTACTGGAGAGCATTTTGCTTGGCGATTTTACTATTTTTCTGTCGGGTTAAGTGAATACATATAGCCCTCAAATAAAGATGAAAAAGCAAATGATACATATTCACTATTACTTTTTATACAATTCTTGATAGGAATTTATAAGTAATAATGGATGATAAGATTTAATTTAAGTGGGAACATTTTTCCAACATCAGAGAATATATACTCAACAAAAAATAAGAAAATGTACAGAGTGATTACTAAATATCAGCTACTAGCGCTTATCGCACTATTTGTTTTCGTTTCTTGTGGCGAAGATCAGGGACTTAATATCACAGATCCCGGGTTTAATGACGTCAAATCTGAATTAAAAATTGTAGATGGTGGTGAAAATGCGACTCTTGAAGTGATGAAAGGGAAGTCAAGCTACTATGATTTAGCACTACGCAATACAGGTTCAAACGATCATATCTCTATGGGTTCGAAAAAGGGATGGACACTCAAGTGGAAATCACCTGTTAGCGATGGCGTTACATTTGAAAACGTAACTCTCTTTTCTACATATAATGAAGATGATTGGAAACCTCTCAACTATCTTCTGAATAACAGGGATGAAATTTTAGCTGGCAATAACGAAACAGGAGTTCGGGAAATGCAGGCTGCTATCTGGATGCTGCTTGATTTTACGGGTTTTAATCCGGAGACAGTAAATGTTTCAGAATTACCGGCGGATATGCAATCAAACGGGCAGTATAATTTTGATATGAATGCCGCTCAAACTATTGTAGACAACGCATTATCCGGCGGAAATGGTTTCCAGTATACCCCCAGCTCAACCTATGCAGTTGTGGCCTCTTCATCATCTGAAGATGATTTTTTAATTATTGAAAACTCAAATTATGCATTTGAACTGGTAGATCTGAGAAAAGAATATGGGATGGTAGTCGCATGGGACATCAATGATAATGGACAAATCGCCGGCGGAAATCTCGTCGTTGAATCTGATGGAACGTCTGTAAGCATGGGCAATATTTTCGCAAGAGCGATCAATAATAATGGCCAGGTTGTGGGAAACAGCGGTGAACAGGCAGCTTACTGGGACATGTCGGAAGGGCTCCTTGGGTTAGGCTCACCAAATGAAGGTGACCGGAGTCAGGCTAACGACATCAATGACAGCGGCGATATTGCCGGTGAAGTAATTTTCGAACATCTGATTTACGAAGATGAAGAGTATGGGAATGTTTATGAGCAGGAATATCACAGTTTTGTTTGGAGTGAAACGTTAGGGAACAAATCGATTGGCGGTGAAGGCTGGGCGTTTGGTATTAATAACGTCGGAGATATTACAGGGTTAGACTATACAGTTGATAACAGAGCCTATATCTGGAATAACAACGATGGATTAAGCGCTTTGGGGTCTTTCCGCGGATTTGGTTCAGCAAGGGGCCATGCAATTAACAATACAAAACAGATTGTAGGTTCAGTTTTGGTGTCACAGGATGAAACATCCGTGTTTACCGGATCAGATGATATGAAGTCACTTGAGTTAGAGATTAAAAAGGCAAACCTGGATGGGGTCTACGGCAGAGCGCACATTCTTGAAATGATTCAAACCTCCAGTCTTGATCGTGAAGTTCGTTCGCTTGATGCTTCAATAAGTACGGATATTTCAGGATTTGAAAGCCTTGTTGCATCGAAAATGAAGAGTCATTCCTATCAATCTGAAGCTTTTATCTGGGACCAGAATCAGGGTATGATGAGTCTTGGAACTCTCGGTGGTGAATGGAGCACGGCCTGGGATGTTAACGACAATGGCCAGGTAATAGGATACAGCAGTATAGGTAACAGCGAGTCAAGAGCTTTTTACTGGGATGAAAATAATGGCATGCTCGAGCTTCCAACATTCGGCGGTAACAGTCTTGCACGGGCCATAAACAATGAAGGACACGTGGTGGGATATAGTTATGATGAATCCGGTAATTTTTATCCGGTTATGTGGAAAGTATCAATCAGACAGAATTCATAAGACCGGAAGAGGTACTCTTTTAATTGAAAGCGGATTCGGCATTGTCGGATCCGCTTTTTTTATTTTGAGCAGAAGACAAATAAAGTTGAGTGATCAACTAACAGCAGAATCAGCCTTGAGGGTAAACTTTTTTGGTCGCTTTATCCCCGACGACGGTCATCCAGGGGCGGACTGTCCAGCTTTCAACGATGCCATTTTTGACATAGGGGTCTTGCTTCGCAAAAGTTTCAGCGACTTCCGGTGAAACACTTTCAAATAACAGAAAAGCCTGGTCCGCTGGTTCCTGAAGGGCTCCTCCTAAAATCATGTCTCCGCATTTCTGTGATTTCCAGGCAAGGTCAAGATGTTCATCGCGGTGTGCAGCTCTTTTTTCCAAATAGTCGGGGGACAAGTCGTATATCAGCAAATAATGCATAAAGAAAGTGAATTGAATTAGAATAAGTGCAGTTATCACGTAAAGTAACTAATCAAAGAAAATGTTATTGGATGAAACCCGGATCTTTTGCAGAACATCTGTGTTATATTGAATACATTTATTGCTTGCCGAAAATTTAAGAAATAACAGCTATGAAGGTTTATTTAAACGGATCTTACATCGAGCATACTGAGGCTAAAGTATCAGTAGGAGACAGGGCATTTGTGTTTGGTGACGGAATTTATGAAGTCGTCAGGATTGTAAACGGGCGCTTTTTTATGGAAGATGAACATATGATCCGTATGGATGAGGGTCTTGCCGGTCTGAAAATCCAGATGAGCCAGGATCATCGGGATAATATTTCTGATATTAGCCGCAAATTAGTTTCCATGAATGGGCTAGAGAAAGGCCAGGCTAAAGTCTATATCCAGATTACCCGGGGAGTGGCATGGCCGCGGACTCATACATTCCCTGATCCGCCCGTAGAACCCACAGTTTATCTCTCCGCTGAACCTTTTACACCACATAAAGATCTTCATGAAAAGGGAGTGGATGCTGTGACAGTCTCTGATGTAAGGTGGAGCCGTTGTAACCTAAAAACGGTTAACCTTCTGCCAAATACACTTGCGAAACAAGAAGCCAGAGACCGAGGGGTTAATAGCGCTGTTATGATTCGTGATGGCGTGATCACTGAAAGTCCCAACGCAAATATATTTGCCGTGAAGGATGGTGTACTTAGAACCTACCCCGCTACCAATTATATTCTTAACGGGATTACGCGTCAGGCAGTTTTGACTATCGCAAATGAGGAAAATATAGATGTAAAACTCCAGCCTGTTGGAGAGCATGAGCTATTTGACATGGACGAGCTGTTTTTTACCGGCACAACCACAGATATTCAGCCGGTTGTTGAGGTGAACGGCCGGGCAATTGGATCAGGTAATCCGGGGCCGGTATGCAAGAAAATACAGCACGTTTACAACGCGAAGCTGGCAATGATGTAAGTGCTCCTTAAATAGAAAGGTCACGTAGTCTCTCATAGATTGGCATGCACTCTTCAAGAAGCGGCTTTAGTTCTTCAGGAAACGGTTCCGTTTTGGGCTGATAGGGTTTAAAGCCTGTTGATTCGTGTAGATTATGATACCAGTGTTTTGCCCAGACTCCGTCCTCTGGCCTCGCTCCTTTTTCCCAGCTCAGCATAGCTTCATCAAATGAAATCCCAATGGCGCTGCACAGTTTTTCAAGAGTCGTTCTGGGTGACATAAGAACTTGTTTAGAATCAAGAACCACGGGCGGGTGACCGTTTTCTTCGAGGGTTTCATAAAGCCTGATCTGATCCAGATACCCCACATCCTTTTTTCCGGGTTTCTGGATTTTGTTTGCAAAAGTAGGCAGCATTTCCCGGGGATCTCTTGTGAGCAGAATGTGAACCATTCCTTCCATAAATGATCGGTCAAGACCGTCAAGATGGTGCGTCATCTGCTTAAAAAAGACGACAGGTTTTGGGTATTTACCAAGAATCCAATCGATAACTTTCTCCCCGTCTGTTTCCATGCTTCTGATGACCTCTTCCGCACCGGGGTGATACTCATCCGCATTGGTATTTACAAGATAGTAGCCGTAAAAAGGTTCATCGACCACCTGTGTATCACTTCGCTGTGCGAAGGAGTACATCATTGCGGTGGAGATATTCCGTGGCCCCGACCACAGATTTATCCTGATAGTGGAGTCTTTAGCAGGCTCAGCTTTCATGTTTTGAATGGCCTGCCTCATGTTGTATCAATGTGTGATAGAGTTCAGAGAGCCTCTGGCTTACCGGTCCCATAGAACCGTCTCCAATCGTTCTGCCGTCGATCTCCACAACCGGGGTGACCCCTCCAAACGTACCGGTGACAAATGCCTCATTGGCACCGTACACATCAAAAAGAGAAAAGTTCTTTTCATGAACCGGAATATTATTCTCTCTGCATACTCTGATGATGTTGTGTCGGGTGATGCCGTTCATGCAGTATTGGCCGGTTGATGTCCAGACTTCATCATCTTTTACCATAAAAAAATTGGTAGCGTTGCATGTTGAAACAAATCCATTCACATCTAACATTAGGGCCTCATCAGCATCCGCCTCCAGAGCCTGTATCAGCGCCTGAACTTCGTGAAGCTTGCTGTGGCAGTTTAATTTCGGGTCCAAATAATCGGGTGATCCGCGCCGAATCGTGCTGGTAAACAGAGAAATTCCTCTATTTCGTGACTCTTCGGATGCGGTTTTGTACTCTGGGATGATGACCAGATTAGGGCCGCTGACTGTTAATCTTGGGTCTTGGGAGGGTGTTTTTTTGATCCCGCGGGTGATCATAAACCTTACATGAACGCCATCTTCCATATTGTTGGCATCAAGCGTTTGCCAGATTTTATCAGTGAGCTCTTTCCGTGTCATCTTCAGGTCCAGACCGATCGTTGCAGCAGCTTTCCAAAGACGATCAAGATGCAGGTCAAGGAAAACCAAAACACCATTATGCAGTCTTACAGCTTCCCATATCCCGTCTCCTACCAGATATCCACTATCAAATACAGAGATTTTGGCTTTGCTACGGGGAAAGAGATCGCCATTTATATAGATGAGAATTTGCTCGTTCCTTGAATCTTCTACCGCGTTGTGTGTACCGTGGGTCATAAAACAAATCTAATTAATGATATCAATAAAGACCGCCATAACGACATTGATGTAGAGCCCAGGAGCAATTATTCCTGCAATATCATATTTGTTTACTGTTAACACTATCGTTAATAAACGCTGATGAGTGCTAAAAATGAAATAGAATTTTACCTGTAATCAAATTTCAGTAAATCAGAGCCCATACGGATTATAGTTGGTAAGTAATGTAATGTCAGCATACATTGCCGGATTTCGGATCAATATAGCATCCATCTCCACTCAGGCTTCGCTGCCAATTTAGGTCAGACTCCAATTCACTCAGCCACTCTTCAATCTCTTCGTCACCTGATATAATTGTGTCACCATCCAAAATTTTGGGCAGATCATTATCTTCAGATATTTCGGTTTTGTATGACAGAATAAGTTCTTCGAAACGCGATTCTATCTCGTCTGCTTTTGGATCGTCTGCATGTCTGAAAAGTTTAATCATATCAAATCATAAGGTGTTGATTCAATGGTTATCAGTTTAGCACTTAGGGGTAAAATGTGATTACACTTGTTACTCCATGATATAGTAAATAACCTCGCCAGGCCCAACCGGCATGCCTATCCCGAAGATGAGGAGATAGAAAAGAATGATCCAGCCAATCAAAAAGAAGATGCTATAGGGCAGCATCATGGCGATAATCGTCCCGATGCCAAGGTTTTTATCATATTTATTCGCAAAAGCGAGTATGAGCCCAAAGTAACTCATCATTGGCGTGATAATATTTGTCACTGAATCACCAATACGATAAGCGGCCTGAATTACTTCCGGCGTATACCCAATCAGCATCAGCATTGGAACGAAGATAGGAGCGGTGACCGCCCACTGAGCTGAAGCTGATCCAAGCATCAGGTTTACAGAACCGGATACAAAAATAAACCCGATAAAGATTATTGGGCCCGTTGCACCCATATTCTGAAGAAATTCAGCGCCTTTTACAGCAAAAATCTGCCCAAGATTACTCCATCCAAAGTAGGCGACAAACTGCGCCGCAAAGAAAACAATCACAATGTAAAGGCCTAGCGTTGACATTGCCTGAGCCATACCCTCAATAATATCCCGGTCATCTTTCATGGTGCCAACGACCTTGCCATAGACGAAACCGGGAATCAGGAAGCAAATAAATATCAGCGCAACCACACCATCCAAAAAGGGTGAATCTTTCCAGTCGCCCGTTACCGGGTTTCGAAGAACACCATTTTCTGGTACAATGGTCAGTGCCAGGATCCCAAACATCACCAATATGGAAACCCCTGTCCATTTCAGCGCCCGAACCTCTTTTGGTTTTAAGGGTTCCATAGAGGCCTCATCAGAAACATCTTCCATGGCCATGTCTTCATCATACTCACCAAGTTTTGGCTCTACAATGCGCAGGGTGACGAATGCTCCAAG
>Ga0209936_1000232_pt1 | contig 35880 bp, 35 predicted proteins | sample SalPonR1_A_D1_MG_FD_185694 | JGI IMG/M metagenome (GOLD analysis project Ga0209936, IMG submission 185694) | Salt pond soil microbial communities from South San Francisco under conditions of wetland restoration - Salt Pond MetaG R1_A_D1_MG... ...
GCTATCGCAGTGAATTGGTGAACAGGCAGTGTTTAACATTCTACATCATTGTTAAAAAAATACAATTTCTATCGACAACAGGATAATTCTGTTGAGCGTGATCATAAAATATTATTCAGAAAATCCAAAATGGACTGACGCGATGGAAGTCAGCCCCTCCTACATTGACTAAAACACCCCTGTAAAACTATTTTTAACCGCAGGGACTCTTCGAGTCCGCGCAGAGAGCGCAGAGGTAATATGGAAACAATGAGAAAAGAAAAGCATTGAATATCCTGAAAGACTTAAACGATCTGCGCAAAATGGAGACTGATTTTGCACGAGCGTGTCAAGTGCATATGGATGAGGACGCAGAGTAAATCCAAAATCGCCTCACCACAGAGGACACGGAGTAAGATCTGAGGAGGTCAAGGTCAAAAGCTAACCCGTCGAGAAGCCTAGTAATAAACCATAAGGCCGGGTTGGCCGGACAGGCCGCAGAGTCTCGCCGAGTACACGCAGAGTTTGCAGAGGAAACCAAGAGCTATTCAACCCAGGATATCTGAGCAAAATGGATCCCTTGCTCATCCAGCAATAATCAATTCCCAGATAAAATATAAATATCTTCCCTGTTCATTGCTTTATTGCTATAAAAAATACACTTCGTATTTTTTCGTATACGTCCTGGGTTTCAATATGAATCATAAATCCATCTAGGCAATTAATCCCATATGTTCAGGACATATGGTCAAAACAAAAAATGTTTTGCTCTTAGGTGATCGCAAATGTCCCTGGAAACTCTTACGATCTTTCATGTCCATTTTCTTATTACCACTAAAAAAGGAACGATTCTTTTTTTGTGCATGTCCAGGGTTTCATAATAGAGTGTCATCATTCATATTAATTAAAGGAGGTTCCAGGACATCTGAGCAAAATAGCTTTTGACTTTGCTCGTATGCACGGAGATATGCAAGGTTATGGAATGATATTTATAACATTGGGAATGATACAAAAGTGATGAAATCACTATTCGGGCAATGGAAAAATCTGAAAAAAGAATTGGCTTTCAGATAGGCAAAATTGCAAAAACTCTGGCTCAGTATCGTAATTTCACGCCCTGAAATCACTATAATTTTAACCCAGGGCATACGGAAAAAATACGAAGTATATTTTCCGAAACAACAAGGAAGCGAACAAAAACACCACCGAGTTTTAATCCTCTAATTTTCTATAAGGATTTAAGCCTTTATATTGAAACCCAGGACATTCAAGAAAAAAGAGACTTTCTTTTTCGGAGGCAATAAGTAGACGAAAAGGAAAGATCACCGAGTTTTCCTGAGAGGCTATTATTGCATGAAGAGCAAAGTAATTTTTAGGCTTTGCTCGTATGTCCCGGGTTGAAATGCCCTTGACCTCCTCCGCGTTCTCTGCGACCTTTGCGGTTAAACAGGTTTTTATCTTTTGACTGAAATCTTGCGTGAAAAATTGACCTGCATTTTTCTCATTTACTATGATTTTCTCCATAACTTATATTCCAAGCCTTACTCAGATCTCCCTCAGATCTATCTCCGTGATCTCCGTGGTGAATAGCCTTTGACCTTCTCTGTGTTGGCTCGCAGATATTTATATTTGCATCTTTTTTCAGAAGCTGTCTTTCATAGTTTTGACATGTTTGTTCTCATCTGTCACTACAACGAGTCTGCGGTTAATATATCTTTAAGGTTATAAGTCTCTGCAGTGAGGACTTTTGGCTCTTTCAGTTTGACCTTTTGAAGATCTCTTTTGCTTCTGAAAGTCTCTGACATCCTGTAAAAACTATCATTAAGGTAAAAATGAATGTAAGCGAGATTATCATTTGAGGGAAGAGTATCATCAGAGAGAACATTATAAATCCCTCAGTTCTCTCGGCTAAGCCGGACTGGTAGTAAAATGATTTTACTGAGCTTTTATCTGCAAGGCTTCCTACCGTTAAAAAAACGGTCATGGAAAAAATAATGGCAGATAGCAGCAGGATCAGAGGAAAGGATCCCTCGGGGGTCCTGTAAGCAAGAGAGACAATTACAGTGACCTCGACGATGCGATCAGAGGTGATATCAAGCAGCGTCCCCCAGTTAGATGAAGTACCCTTTTTTCGCGCCAGGGCCCCATCAGCTGCATCGAGAAAACCGGATATCCAGAGAGCACCTATGGCTGATACACTAAAACCGGTTATTACAAGAACTGCAGAAAATAAACCGGTTATAAAAGAAACCATAGTAACTTGATCAGCAGTAAAGCCATATCTTTCAAGTAAACTGGCAAAAAGGTCAATGATCGGGTCGACAAATTTTCTTGCTTTGCTGTCCAGCATAGAGATCCTCCTTTTACTGCCCCGGTAAAAATATAATTTCTTCAGGTTCAAAGGCAATCAGAATATCACTTCCCTGTTTAAAGCTGTTGCTGTTTTTAACTGTCCGGGTTATATGCAGATTCAGGCCTTTATCTGTCTCCACGATCAGATGGATGATGCCTTGAAGGTAGAGACGGTCAATTATCTTTGCCTTACACAAAAAATTATCAGGTCGTGAATTTGAAACACATGGCTCAAGGCACTCCGGGCGGATAATAATATGGCCATCGCCAGTGTGATCATAGTTTACAGGTATAGATATATTTTTAAGTGTATCCTGAAAAAGTCTGTCTCTGATACTTCCTTTAAGGATGTTTTTTATTCCCAGAAACCTTGCAGTATAAAGGCTCGATGGTTTTTCATACAGAGATAGAGGAGTTCCTTTGTCAATGATAGAACCATCTTTGATAATGGCCATCCTGTCAAAAAGTGCAAAAGCTTCCTCCCTGTCATGAGTAACAAATAATGTTGTAAGCCCGTAACGTTTATGTATGACCTTAATGAAGGATCTCATCTCTTCCCTAAGGTTGGGGTCAAGGGCACTGAAGGGTTCATCCATAAGGAGAATATATGGTTGTGTTGCTACTGCTCTTGCTATGGAAACACGCTGTCTCTGCCCACCGCTTAATTCTGAAGGATAGCGTTCTTCCAGACCTTTAAGACCTATATCAGAAATGATCTCATAAGCCTTTTCATATCGTGTTTTTTTATTCAGTCCCTTTACTTTCAGGCCAAAGGAGATATTTTCAATAATATTCATGTAAGGGAAAAGTCGGTCTTCCTGAAAGACCATTCCTATATGTCTCTTTTCTGCAGGAGTTTCTGAAAGAGATCTATCGTCAAGTGAAATGTCACCCTGGTCTGGTTGTTCAAGACCGGCGATAATTCGCAGAAGGGTTGTTTTTCCACAACCGGATTCTCCGATCAGGCCGAAAAACTCGCCCTTCCGGACACTCATTTCGTTTATATTCAGAGAAAAAGGACTTTTAACGAAAAAAGTTTTTCTTATTTGTGAAATGGTCAGATCAAAAATAATTACATCCTCTTTTCTTTATAAAGTCGATTAAGGAAAATATCCATTAGAACAAGAAGGAATAAGGCTACGATCGCAAACAAAACCGCATAGGCAGACCCTGTAGCCTGATCCCCTCCCTGCAGGTATGGGAACATTCTCATTGTCAGAGTAATCACCTGTCCTTCACCAATAAGAAGGGTAATAACGTACTGACTCATCGAGATAAGTACCGTTAATGCTGTTCCTGCAACTATACCAGGCAGTATGAAAGGTAATACAATGCAACGGAACCTTAAAGATGGAGAAGCGCCAAGAACCATAGCCTGTTCCTCCCATTTATATCCCAGTATTGAAAAACTGATCTGTAGAGCTCTTATCATAAAGGGAAGAGTAGGTAATATATGAGCTATGATCACTCCTGTAATACTTTCCGTCAAACCCAGATACATGAAAGTCCTGTGCATTCCCATAAGAATAACCACAGGCGGGACCAAAATCGGCAGCATTAGAAATATCTCAATGGCCCTTTTTAGAGGGAAATTATATCTTCCAAGGGCATTACCCGCAGGTATCGCTAAAAGGATATTGATAAAGCTTGTTCCCAGAGCGATCTTCAAGCTGGTCAGAATTGAAGGCCAGGTTCCCGAAGATGTTCCCATAACATATTTCCATGCTCTGAAGCTCATTGACCGGGGGAGTATAAAGGGCCACTGCCAGTTTCCTGAAAAACTCATCATTACAAGAAAAATAACAGGTAATGCCATGACGGCAGATACGGCGAGGAATACGATCCCGGGGAAGGAAAAGCTATCCTTTTTCATTTTTTACCTCCCCTGGCTGAAGCAATTATTCTGCTTGTACAAAAATAAATGATAACAAAAATAAAGACTCCCGACAGCATGAGTATATTAACAGCGAGAGCTTCAGGGCGTTCGGAAAGAGCTCCAGTCCTGAAAGTATGATATGAAAGAACTGATAGAGCACGGGGATAGGTGACTCCAAGAATGAAAGGGACCTCAAATGCACCGGAAGTATACGCAAAAACTATTAAAGCTGCTGTTTCAAGAGGGCCTCTTAGCATAGGAAGTACTATTTCTCTGAAAGTCCTGAAATAGTCAGCGCCAAGAATTTTTGCCGATTCGATCAGCTGCATTTCCACTTTCAGGATCACAGGATACAGAAGAAGTACTATAAAGGGGCTGGTTTTCCAGATGTAAGCGATAATGATTCCTGCTCCAAATGAGTCATTTGTTATAACAGGGAAGCTCGACATTCCTGAAATAAAGCCTGCTTTGTACAATATCCTTGCAACCCATCCGCTTTGTATGAACATCAGGAAGATCATGTAGGCTGAAATGATATAAGGGAAGAGCATTGAAACCTGGAAAAAACGTTGAAAGTATATGCTTTTATCTTTCTTTGATCTTATCCGTATAAGGTAAAGAAAATAAAGGACAAAAAGTGCCAGGATCACTGCTCCGAGAGTTGAAAGCAAAGAAACACGAAAAGTGAAGACAAAAGAATTCCAGAAATCTGCTGAGCTGAGAAGCTGGACATAAGCATTTAAAGTAAAGCCAGGATCTCCCGTAAGCGGAGATAGCCCCAGGCTTTGGGCAAGTCCATATATTATTCCTCCTCCGAAGAGAAGAACAGTTACTGTCAGCGCTGGCATTAGAAGAAAATAATGTTTATTTTTTCCCCACATTTTCCATCCATTCGTCTTCTATCTTTTCGATCTCTTCTGATGAAAATTCCGCTATCCTGTTATTTTCAAGTATGTCAAAAGGAAGAGACCAGGGTTCAACTACAGTATTTTGAAGGATCTTCTGAAATTCTGGTTCCAGTTTTGAAGTGTCAATTGCCATTCCGTCACCCCAGACTTCAGGTTTAAACTTTTCTATCTGTGCCTCGGGGGAAAGCAGGAAGTTAATGGTAACCATAGCTCCTTCTTTACTTTCAGAGTTGAAAGGGATCCCGAGATAATGTGTATTGGAGAAGGTGCCATAATCAAAGATAAAAGTTCTTGATGTTTTGGGGAAGAATCCGCTCTTAACCTGGTTGAAACAGTGCAGTGGATTATAATTCATTGTCATCCATACTTCGCCATTTGCGTAAAGCTGATCAAGTATTCCAATGCCTTGAGGATAAGTCGAACCTTTCCGCCAGAGATATGGTTCTATGTCGCTGAAGTATTCCCATGCGAGGGGTTTCCCTTTTTCCAGGGGGATGGAATTATTATCAGACTTTTTACTGTATTCCAGAACAGCATGTCGCACGAAACAGCTTCCGGTAAAATCGGGTGGTGCAGGATAAGTGAACCTTCCAGGGTTGTCTCTTACCCACTTGCCCAGTTCTGCCATTGAGCCGGGGGGGTTTTTGACATGCTTACTATTATATATCATTACGAACTGTGCTTTACCCCATGGGGCTTCGTATCCTTTTACAGGCTTGGCAAAATCCAGTTTTATATCTTCTGCGTTTTCATCAACATATTTCTGGAAGGAAGGAAGTCTGTTTGCAAAGGGGCCTTCAAGAAGGTTATTTTGCATGGCAATGTTAAAATTTTCTCCGTTGATCCAGATGATATCAGTTTTACCTTTTTCTTTTCCGAACTGTTTTTCTGTTAGCAGTTTATTTATTATTTCACGTATATCTGTAACCGGCACTCTTTTCAGGATAATATTATATTTATCGTTTAATCTCGGACTTACCCACTGGTCGATGTAGCGGTTAGCTCCATTGTTCCCGCCCCACATGTACATATGTACTGTTTGTCCTTCAGCTTTGTGTACTAACTTTTCCCAGTTATCATTGAAATTATCGGTTCCCTCTGATGACAAGGCAGGTGTGGCACTTGACAGGATCAATACGAAGATGGCAAAAAACCATGTACAGGTTAATTTCATTAGGAACACCTCCTGATGAAAATATAAAGCAATTACTATTCTAACAGAATAAAGGTTACGGGGTGTTTGTTCTGTATTATAATTGTTTAAGTCGTTTTAGTGATATCTTTTAATGTCTGCAAAGGGAGTTTTTTGACATGAGTGCAAATGCAAAAAGGTATTTAAAGCCGCTGTTGCTTTTAATATTTCTTGTATCAGTATTTTCCCTACTTAGGTATTTTGGAGGGGTTGAAAAATTTCAGCAGGCTTGTAAAAATCTTGAATGTCTCGGGAAATGGGCCCCTTTCGGTTTTATAGGTCTATATGTAGCAGCGGTAACCCTCGCAGTACCGGGCAGTGCCCTTACTGCTATGGCCGGTGTCCTTTTCGGATCCTTCTATGGCGTGATCTATGTTTCTATTGCTTCGACTGCAGGAGCGACATTGACTTTTCTGATATCCCGATACCTCGCAAGAGATTATGTTTATGATAGATTGTCCAAAAAGGCATCATTTCGAAAACTGGATAGCATGACAGAAAAGTATGGTGCCGTTCTTGTTGCGGTAGTCAGGCTTATACCTGTATTTCCATTCAGTCTTGTCAATTATGGATTTGGGCTCACCAGAGTACATTTCGGGGTATATGTTTTCTTTTCCTGGTTATGTATGATCCCCGGAACTATACTCTACGTGGCCGGTGGTGATGCAGTCAAAAGAGCCATTGCAGAGGGCAGGATCCCCTGGAAACTTCTCATAGTGATCGGTCTGGCAGGACTATTCCTTTACTTGCTCTCGCGAAGGTACAGGTCAAAGTTCAAGTAGTTCATTTTCTCCTTCTGAAAGGGAATATCAAAAGAGCTAAAAATCCTGAAATGTCCTGAAAATCCGGCAGCCCTATGGTCATACCTTTTTGTCCAGCTTTGGGGGCCTTTACATAAGTCCCGAAGATCCTGTCCCATATTGACAGGGCAAATCCATAGTTGCTGTTGCGTTCTCTTTCGATGACCGAATGGTGAACTCTGTGCATGTCCGGTGTGACGATGAATTTTCTTATTATAAGATCAGCTTTTTCGGGAAGGTACACATTGCCATGGTTGAACATTGCAGTTGCGTTAAGGATTATCTCAAAAACAAGAGTTGAAAGTGGCGAACAACCTGCAGTAATAATTACAATACCTTTCAAACCCAGTGAGATCAGCATTTCAACTGGATGGAATCTTGTACCAGAAGTCACGTCGAGGTCGAGGTCAAGGTGATGCATCTGGTGGAGTTTGCCAAGAAGTTTTATGTGATGGAACATATAATGCTGAGTGAAGAGAGTCAGGTCAAGAAGGAGGATCGATAAAATAAATTCCGCAATGGGGTTAAATTGATAACTGTTAAAAAAACCTGTATTTGTTGATGCAGCCCAGACCGCAAAGGTAACAGCACCAAGGGGAGCGGTTATTCTGACTACAAAACCGTTCAAAAATGTTATCCCGAGATTATGGATCCACCGGATCTTTTTATCGATCCGAAGGGGTCTCCTTGGCAGTGCAATTTCCCAGAAAGCCATTATAAGAAATACGGAAAAGAATATCAGGATACGTAGAAGACCAGTCATGTCAAGCATCTATAAACCTTCTCTCTTTCTTGTGGTCCCGGCAGTGGATTATGCTAAGATATATTTTCGAGCCATTTGGAGACTTGCTTTTCTGCAGACGGCAGTGCAAAATCCTTAAAATAACTCCGTATGGCCTCTTCTGAAAAAGTTATACTACCGTCTGCAAAGAGATAATTCCTGGTAAGGACACATTTGAGCTGTTCCTGCCCCTCTTTCCAGTTATTTCCCAGGATGGATCTTATCCTTCTCCCTTCGGTTACCATTCTTAAAGGAAGGGCCAGGTCTATGCCAAATTTGCTGCACAAGCTTGTTGATGCATCTATAGCAGGACCTATCTGACTTAATTTTATCTTTCCATCATGTGATTCCCTTTCTCCGGCGACTATGACAGACAATCCAAGCTTCCTGGCCAGCGGAATGCGCTGAGCATGAAAGTATAAATGACAACCGAGACAGGGGCTGTAAAAACCATATTTCTTCTGGAATTCATAGTTGTACTTCCCGCATATCTCCCACCAGAATGGCGGGGATCCGGTAATTACCGGGTCAATTACTTTTACGTTACGTGAAGACATATTATTTTTCAGGACTTCAACTGCTCTGAAAGATGTCTCCCAGTTTCCGTATAGAGTACCGGTATATACTATAGATGGAAGCAGAACTTTCAAATTCCTGTCATCGACGGCCATTATTGCTGCTGCGATACTGTCTCTTCCAGCTATTTCTACCAGAGCGGAGTTTTTTTCAATTCTCAGCGTCTCGAGATCCTCTTCATTAAGCATCCATTCAGGTAACTCTGTTATGATCTCAGGTTTATTGCTCAGGATCTCAAGGATTCTTTTTTCCATTATATAAACCTCAGTGGTTCGTAAGTCCCGGGGGTATAGGGTTGATCTTCAGGTGTATCCATAAGACCTTTCAATTTCCCCCTGTCGAGAAGATTCAAGATCATGTACATGATCTCGTGTCCTCTCATATCCCCTAATCCACCTCTGGAAGCAGATATTTCATTGAAAAAGATCACTTCATCTTTTCTTGTATATTTGCCTTTCATAACTAAAGGAACTGTTTCTCCGGAGTGGATCATCGAACCTTTACTGGCTGTTGAATGGTCAGATGTTATCACAAGAAGGATCTCTTCGTCAGGAATTATATGGTCGAGAGCATATCCCATTGCCCTGTCAAGTTCTTCTATGACCTCTCTTTTAAGTTTGAAGTCCTTTTTATGTGCAGCTTCATCGGGGGCTTTGCTGTGGACATATACAAGATCATGATCAGTAGCCTCTAACGCCAGTTTCAGGCGTTCCTTCAGATCTTTTCCAGGTTGTCCTGTATCAGCGACTTTTTTAATATCCATTCCAAGGAAGGAACATAGGCCATGATAAATACTTCCTGAAGCTATGCAGAGAGCATTAAGACCCCATTTTGTCCTGAAAGGAGAAACTTCCTTTTTCTGTCCTGCCCTTTGTAACCCTACAATATTCAGTTCAGGCAGGCCTTTTGCTTTTCGGTCAAGATTTACCGGGTTTACCGACAGCCTGCTGTAGGTCCATAATGTATATTCATTTAGAAATTCTGCAGTTTTACTGGCTTTTTCAGGAGATCTGCATATTCCAAGTGGTTTGATCCGTATAATTGGCTGTTCTTCAATAATGGGATTAGAGTCGGTTATGTCCGGAGAAACATCTCCTTTTAGAGTTACGATGCCGCCTATCCCGCCAGTTGGAATAAATTCGAGATCTATTCCATACCTGGTGTAGTATGAAATATCATGGCATATTTTAAGGAACTGTTCTTCAGGCAGATCGATCTTTTCATGTTTTAAGAGGAATTGACTGTTTTCATTTTTGACATTGAAGATCCTTCCAAGTATTGCAACATCATTCAAACCCGTAATAATGCCTTTCCCTTCTGCTTCCAGGTATCCACGACCTGGGAAATCCCGGTTATCGTAGCCGAAAATTGAAAAATGAGCCATTTCACTTGGCATGGCTACACCCTTTGTATCTGGATGATAAAGACCATTGATACCAGATGCGGCAATGGCATCGAGATTAGGTGTATCAGCCATCTGCAGAGGTGTTTTATTCCCTGCTTCAGATATCCCCTTATCTCCAAGCCCATCAAGAACTACAAGAATGCATCTCATGACAGAATTTTACAATAAAGTTAGATAATATGAAATGAAAGAGTATTGACAGAAATAGAAATGTCCTGAATGAAAGTTGTGGAATGTCATCAGACATACAGGAAGAAATTGATCAGTGATTTAAAACGGGGGAAGCCAGAGTTTCCAGAACACTATAATCCTGTCCGTTGTGGAAGACAGGCTGGACGTCATTATCATTGATCGCCCTGATAAATCCCTGGATATTCTCAATGTCTTTAGGAAATTTTGTTGCGAAGCGGCCAACTTCTTCAGGAGTATGAGCATCACTTCCTCCGAAGGAGGGCATTCCGTTTTCAGAGGCTGTTTTTAAAGCTCTCAGGTTATCTTTCGGGGAAGTCCTGCCATTAAGAACCTCTATCCCCAGTGTTTTAGAAAAGCTCGCTGTCAGATCTCCAAGGCCCCTGAATCCCGGGCGATATGGATGAGCGCTTACTGCAGCACCGCCCATTTTATGTACAAGATCGATAAGTTCTGCCGAGCTTATCGGTTTTTGGGGCATTCTGTCCAGCCCGAACACCAGAATATCTCCGTCTGTTGTGAATACTTCGATACCAGGGATGATAAGCATATGGTGAAGTCTGGAAAGATTCTCTGCGATATCATAAGTTCCTGTATTGTCATGATCAGTGAAGCACAGACCATCAAGTCCCATTGTTTTTGCGTTGTCAATGGCTTCATCAATGCTTAAAATACTGTCTCCAGGGGAAAATTCCTTTGTATGGACGTGAATATCAATAATAATCTACATTCCCACCAATATTTGTCAATTGAATATCATAACCAATAGTAATAAGGCTTATCATCGAAAGTTATTCTATCCCTGATCGCTTATTTCTGCAAGTATCTTATATTCAATTTTTATTTGCAAAGTCTGTAAAAGTTTTGTTTCTGTGATAGACTGATACTATCATAAACTAACAAGTCTACCTGTCAGGAGGGGAAAGTTGCATGGGGATGAAGTGGAAAGATCAAATAACTGAACAACTGGCGATGGCCTTTCTTTCTTTGAAAGAAGTTGATGAGGTTTATGCTTTTCTGGAGGATGTGGCAACTATAGGTGAAATAAGGGCATTTGCCCAGAGGCTTGAAGTGGCAAGGTTGATCGATGAGGGTTACACTTATCCGCAAATAGCACAGCAGACTGGAGCGAGTACAGCAACCATCAGCAGGGTAAAGAAATTTCTTGAGTATGGGGCAGATGGTTACAGAACTGTTCTGGACAGGATCAAAACCGATAAATAGATCCTTAATAAGTGTTTTTAAATTATAAAGATCTTGAAAGATAAAAGTTATTAATATAGAAGCCGGACCCCCTTTTAAAAGATCCGGCTTCTATATGTTCTATTTTCCAGGTCTATGGACAAGTACATCGCATGGGGCATGTCTTACCACCTTGGCAGCGACACTACCGATGAAGAATTCTTCCAGGTTGTTCATACCCCTGTGACCGATTAGAATTATCTCATGTCCCTCTCTCTCGGCCATTTTTACTATCTCGGCGTAAGGAGTTCCTGTTCGAATATAGAGATTATGGGCAACTGAAAATAATTTAGTCTTTTCCACTCCTGCTCGAATCATTGCCTTAATGTCGTTCTTGACCTTTTCCTGGTCAAACCTTCCTGCAAACTCTTTGTGCAAAGGTATTTCCTGATCTCTGAATTCCATAACATGTATGAAATCCAGTTTTTCAATGTCGGTTTCTCTGGCATATTTTAAGGCAAAATCGATCAGGCTGGAGGATATTGAGCTCAAATCTATTGCTACCAGAGCTTTTTTCATCGTCCAACCTCCCTTCATTCAGCGAGCATCATTTATTCCTCTTTTGGTCTATGGACAAGTACATCACAGGGTGCATGTCTTACTACTTTTGCTGCAACACTCCCGATGAAGAACCTTTCAATATTACTCAGTCCTCTGTGTCCTATCAGAATAAGCTCGTAATTCTGTTTTTCGGCTGTTTCGACAATTTCTGCGTAAGGAGTGCCTTCCTTAAGTATTAATTCATGATCAACTGTGGAGACTTTTGAATCCTTAAGTCCTGTTTCGATCATTTCATCAAGTTCTTTTCTTACTTTTTCCTCGTCGAGATGGGGGGCAAAATCAACATATCCTGGAACTGCGATGTCCTTGTATGTCATTACATGGATGAAATCTACTTTGTCAATTCCAACCTGATGGGCATATGTCATTGAATAACTGATAAGAGACTGGCTGATATCACTGTGGTCAATGGCTACAAGCGCTTTTCGCATCCAAACTTCACTCCTTTTCTCTAATGATAATCTAACTTTATACCTAATTATATCACCTGTTGGCCGGTTTCTGAAGCCCAGGTATGTTGCCCTTTGACAAAAAGGTATTCTGGTACTAATATACCTAAATAAGAATCAGTTCGAATGGAGGATTTGAAATGAGTCATCTGGTAAATATATCTGAAGCGCTGTCACTTGCTCTGCACGGAATGGGGTTAATAGCTCAGGCAGGAAAAAAATTAAGTATCAGAGAGATAGCCAGTCAGACAAATTCCTCCGAGGCTCATCTTTCAAAAGTTTTCCAGAGGCTTGCAAGATCAGGGCTTGTAATTGCAACACGAGGTCCTAAAGGCGGTTTTGAGCTTTCAAGGTTTCCTTCCCGGATCACACTTTATGATATATACATATCTATCGAGGGGGATGTACTCAAATCTGAATGTATCTTACATGGAATAAAGTGTCCTTTTAAGCAGTGCCTGTTTGGCGGAATGCTCAGGAGAATAAACGAAGATTTCATTGAACATTTTGTATCGCATACACTTGAAGATCTTGTTAATGGAGACATGGTGTAACCATGAGAGCAGAAGGAGAGTTAATTAAATGAGAATTGAGAGACAGATAATAAAGATCGATGAGGATAAGTGTGATGGATGTGGACAATGCGCAGAAGCTTGTCACGAAGGTGCGATCCAGATTGTCGACGGCAAGGCCAGGCTGATAGGTGATTCATATTGCGATGGACTTGGTGATTGCATTGGAGAATGCCCCAGGGGGGCAATATCCTTTGAGATTAGACAGGCAGATCCTTACGATGAGGAAGTGGTAAAGGGAAGTTCACGTTGTGAGGAGGGGACTAATTCCAGCTGCCCTGGTTCCATTTTGGTGGATATGAAAAATAGTAATACAGTCACATCAGATGACACTTCTGTTAAAGAGAATATGTTATTTGACCAAAGTCTTGTGAACTGGCCGATCCAGCTGAAATTATTGCCCGAAAATGCTTCATTCCTTAAAAATAGTTCCCTTGTAATGGGGGCTGACTGTACTGCTTTTGCATACCAGGGTTTCCTTGGGGAATTTCTGTCTGGAGAAAATAAAGTTTGTGTGATTGGTTGTCCAAAGCTTGATGACAGCCAATTCTACAGGGAAAAGCTTGCGAGGATCATCGGTTTTAATGAAATCTCTTCTATAACTGTTGTTTTCATGGAAGTACCCTGTTGTGGAGGTATGGTAAACCTCGTCAAAGATGCTATAGAGGAGAATGCTTCAGATACTGATCTTCGTCTTGTCAAAATAGGAATAAAGGGGAATAAAATCAAAGAAGAAATTATCTGCTACAGATTCAGAGAAAAAGCTGGTTACAATGAATAGTTAGATGTTAGACTGCATTTCTTTAGTAAGTCAGCAGTGGTTGATCCTGGAATAATTGATAAGAAGATCTGCAGGGAAGGATGAGAGGCATGGAAAAATATTCAGATATCAGAGGCTGTCAGTTTTTACCCGAAGAGCTTGTTTCGTATCAGGAAGGTTCAGTCGTAAGTCGTACCCTGATCGAACAGAATGGAGGAACTATTACTGTATTTGCATTTGACAGCGGTCAGGCCTTAAGTGAGCATATGGCACCTTACGAGGCATTTGTCCAGATTATAGACGGTGAGGCGGAAATAATCATAGATGGCCAGCCAAATGCGGTAAGTCGGGGATCATTTTTAATAATGCCTGCAAATGTACCTCATTCTGTTAGGGCAAATGAAAGGTTCAAGATGATATTGACAATGGTAAGGGGATAAATATAGAAGATATCTCTGAAATCCAGCTTGAAAAACTGGTCCATAAAAGCTTTTCTCAATATGACTGACTTTCAAAAAATTAAGGCCCAATTCTGATAAGATCTTTTGTAATGAGAAAGAATAGTAATTTGAGAAAATAAAGCGATCCCGGAATTCTCTTAATTCCGGGATCGCTTTATTTTATTTCCCCAGCCTGGAGATTATTGAATCAATGATGAATCAGCCGGTACATGCCTTTTCTTCCTTCTTTGTTTTTTTAGTGTCCTTGGTAGTTTCTTTAACCTTGGATCTTTCGTCATTTTTGAGATCTTTCATCAGCAACACCTCCTGTTACCCCTATAGGGTATAACGAACGCAAGATAATTGCAAGTTATGAGATCTTGTTCCTGATAAAGATGTTATGATCTGTTCTACGGGATATTGTGTTTTATTTCAGATAAGGAGATGTTCTTTTGGGGGATTTTCAGATCGAAAAGATAATCGAAGTTGCAGGTTCAGCAGCAGATATTATTCTGAAGGAGCCTGATCCGATAATAGCAAGAAGACGGTCCTCATCAGATTACACAACTGCGACGGATCTTGAAGTAGAGGAATATATCTGTTCAAGACTCGAAAAACTGGTTCCTGAAGCGGAGATAATAGCAGAAGAATCTATCGGTACAGGTATTACCAGTCACTGTAACGGGCCAGCGTTTATTGTCGATCCAATAGATGGGACGATAAACTTTTTTCATGATTATAAAGCGTCAGCTATATCAATAGCTTACATGGAAAATGGTAAACTGCTTCATGGTGTTGTGCTTGATCCTTACAAAAAAGAGGTTTTCTCGGCGACACGTGGAAAAGGGGCTTTCCTGAATGGTGAGCCCATATATGTTTCAAAAGTTTCTGAAATGAAAGATGCTCTGTCAGGTTTTGGAACTTCTCCCTACAATAAAAAAGAAGGTCTTAAGATGCTTGCTTCTGCTTCAAGGGTTTATGAATCCTGCCAGGATATCAGGCGTCTTGGTGCTGCTGCCCTTGATCTCGTTCATGTAGCATGCGGTAGACTCGATCTTTTTTTTGAGACAGGGCTGAAACCATGGGATTTTTATGCGGGGATGTTGATAATCCAGGAAGCCGGTGGTTTATGTTCAGATTGGGCTGGACAGCCGGTAGAGGGAATGGCTGCTTCAGATATCTGCGCGAGCAATGGTATCCTTCATCCCTTGATTCTCCGCTTGCTTTATTCCTGAAAAGATCTTTTGTAAGATCATATTACTATCAACTTAATGTAATGTTATAATTATGAGAACTGGATATAATAATTAGCGTTAATCTTTACCTCATCCCGTCGTAAAAAATACGGTATTTTCCAGCGGATCAATATTTTTTATAAGAGGTGTAAAGTTGGTTTTGAAAAGCAATAACAAGACAGCCTCTTCAAATGAACCAGAGAAACTGAAACTTACCGAACTTGTCGAAGTCGGGGATCTGCAGAAACTTCAGGACTTTTTCTCAAAAAGTCATGATGTTGCTGCTGTTCTTATGGATCCTGAAGGTAATCCTGTTACCAGGAGCAGCAATTACTCTGATTTCTGCAGGATCGTTCGTTCGTCTTCCCTTGGCACAGAATCCTGTTCAAAGGTATCAGATCCTGAAGTCAGTACACAAACATTAGTGGAACCCCGGATCTATTCCTGTCCTAATTTCCCTGACATGATGATCGGTGTTGTTCCTTTAACAGTGAAGGGGCAGTACCTGGCCGACTGGCATGTCGGGCAGGTCATTGTAAAAGCTCTTGACGAAGGAGAAATACGCAGATTTGCCAGGTATGCAGGTCTTGATGAAGAAGAGCTTTTTAAAGCTTCCCGGACACTCATAAAGATGACAAGGCCCGAATTTGAGAAAGTCCTTCATTTCCTTGAATTATTGACATTCCAGGTCACTTTGCTTGCGCTTCAGAATCTTGAACAGAAAAAGCTTATTTTTGAGAGGGACAAGGCTGAAAATGCCCTCAGGCAAAGTGAACAACGCCTGAATCTCGCTCTTTCAAGCGCAGGCCTTGCATTGTGGGACTGGAACATAAGTACAGGAGATCTTCACATAAACAGGCGATGGGCTGAAATGCTGGAATACAGGCCTGAGGAAATAACTCCGGTATTTAACTCCTGGAAAGACCTGATCCATCCGGGTGACATTTCGGGAGTTATGAGTCTTCTCTATTCTCATCTCAAGGGAGAGGTTTCGTTCTTTGATGTTGAATACCGTATGAAAACAGGTCTCGGCAAGTGGAAATGGATTCACGACAAAGGACGCGTCGTTGAATGGGAAAACAATGGCAATCCGTTGAGAATGGTTGGCACACATATAGATATCAGTGAGCGTAAAGCAGCCGAGTTTGAGCTCCACAACAAATCTCAGGAACAGAATATCCTCCTGGATAATATTGATGTACAGGTCTGGTATATGAAAGATTGTGAGCATTTCGGGATGGTCAATCTCGCATTTGCGGAGTTCTTAGGTCTCAACCGGTCCGAAATACAGGGACACAGCATTTTTGAGGTATATGGAACACATGCGGAAACTATGGCCAATCATAACCGTGAGGTTATCAAGTCTGGGCGCATGCTGAAAACGGAAGAATGGTTCAAGGATAAAGATGGAAATGACAGATTGTTTTCCATCACCCGTTTTCCGAAGCTTGATGGTCAGCAAAAGGTTGAATTTATTATATGCACGGCTACAGATATCACAGAAAGAAGAGAATATGAAACAAAACTCGCGTTTATGGCTTCTCATGACCCTCTTACAGGTTTATATAACAGGCATTCCCTGGAACAGATCCTTGAAAGGGAGGCGGGAAGATCCAAGAGATATAATCACAGTATGGAATTCCTTATGATGGATATAAACAGGTTTAAAGAGATCAATGATAAATTTGGTCATCAGACTGGCGACAAGGTTCTTGTTGCTGTTGCCTCTATTCTTGAAAATGAGGTAAGGGAATGTGATCTTGTGCTCCGTTACGGGGGAGACGAATTCCTTGTTATCCTTCCAGAAACAAGCGGGCAGACCGCTGTTCTTAAAGAAAGGATACTTGGATCTCTTCAGAGATGGAATGAGAGCAATAATATCCTTACATTTCCCCTCAGGCTTTCAATTGGTTGCGCTCACTGGGAGCCAGGCAGTCCTAATTCAATAGAGGATACTCTTGCCGAGGCTGACAGGTTAATGTATGTTGAAAAAAATGGTGGAACCCTTCCAGACAGGCCTTTCCTGAATCTTATCTCCGATTCAGAAAAACTCGGGACATACCGTAGAATAAATTCTTTTCCAGGTAAACAGAACTGAGGTCACTTCAACCAGGTAAAACTGGTCAGGTAATATTTCAGTAAAAAGTTGACTCATTCCAGCATTTGATATTCAAGGGCACAATGGAATATTGATTGGCATAATTTGCCCTGATTTAACTTTTGTCACTTTTGTCAGAGGTGGCTAATGTTCAAGCTGGTGGCCGGCCATTGATACTGTTACGTAAGGGTAACTGTGACGGTAAAAATACTTGACAAAGACATTCAAAAGAATTAGTATCATTCAGAACTTTTCCAAAAGTAGGCATTGTTGAACAATAGTCTTCGGCAAAGTCTGCCAGGCAACAACTTTCTCTCACAAGGGCCGGGATGAATTCATCCCGGTTTCGATTTGTCAAAACTGCCGTAACACTTCGTTGATCCTAAGCTTAGAGGACTTTAAACAGCGCTTTGCTCGATCTCCCCGATTTTCTCCTCAAATCCAAAGATAGTTTCGTCCATATCTTCTATGGCCTTGTCCAGTTGGTCCATTCCACTGAAATTATAGCCACGGGGCAGTCGGTTCGCATAACGTTTTATTTTGAGAAGAGCCTGCAGAAAATTCCTTTCATAGGGGGAGAGGATCTCCGAGGCTACCAGAGCGTGAGGTTTATCTTCGTAGAAAAAGAGAAGGCCCATTTCAAGGTTCTCTTCAGGTGTCATTTCTTCGTACCATATATCTGCGAGAAGTAACCGAAATTGCTTTCTCTCACTTTTGGAAACCAGCTTTCTAACACCTCTGTCAATCTTTTTAAGTTCCGTTCCAAGTTCACTCGATATAATATCCGGGTCCATTACTGGCAGTGAACACTTCGCGATGTAACTTGCTTCCTCATGAATGGAAACTTCTTTTCTCAGCAGTTTCCCATATGCAGGTCTTAGTGAGACTGTTGCCCTTTCAGGTTGAGCGCGAGTTAGCCTTCTGAATATCTGTGCGGTGTTTGCTTCTCTCTGTTCGCAGGGGGAATTAGTTAGCCATGTTACATATCCAGTATCAAAAAGTCCCTTTCTTCCGGCTCTACCGGCCATTTGCAGAAAATCATTTTTACTTATGGGTTCCCTGTTATGGTACATTACCAGCTGGCCGAAGATTGCATATTCCGCAGGAAGGTTTACACCGAGGGCCAGGGCATTAGTACCGACCACAACATCTATGATCCTTTCCCTGAAAGCAGATTCCGCCAGAAGTTTTTCTTTGGGAAGCATCCCCCCGTGATATATGCCTACACCGCGGAGAAGGGGCATTGGTACATTGTCTACACCCAGTATCCGGGCTATTTCATAAAGTCTGTGGCGTTCGCTGCTTTTAACACGCTTACGTTTTCGGGCAAGTCTGAAAGCAAGCATCGAAGCACCTTTTTGTGAAAAAACAAATAAAAGTGCATCATGTATCTTTTCCAGCTTTAAGCCTTTTTTTACATTAAATACCAGCTTTGTTACTCTCTGATGGTTTTCATAAGTCAGAAAATTTCTGTGAGTAAGTCTTGAAAGGTATTCTCCAACCGAGGATGTTCCCCCAAATGTAGCAGACATAACCAGTATTCTGGAAGAAGCATCGGTTTGTCCAATTCCGTCAATATATGCTCTTGCCCGATGGGGGTCAGAAAAAATATAGTGGAATTCGTCAATTATCAGTTTCTGATCGGGGAGAGATGAATATTTCAGGGTATAGATCTCCTGAGTGCAGCAAAGTATACGGGCAGTTGAGTTCCTTTTAAAATCTCCTGTTTCAATACCAACATCAAAGCCAAGTTTTCGAAGATCCATGTATCTTTCATTGCTGAGTGCTTTTATGGGTGCAGTAAATATTATTCTTTCATGTCCAGGGTTCCTGACTTTACCGTCTATTCCCAGCAACCCTGCCCAAAGATATGCTACAAGTGTTTTACCTGATCCGGTGGGGGCTGAGAGAACGGCATTACGGTTCCTGATCTCCCCGAAAGCATTTACCTGCCAGTCATATAGTTCGAAGGTTGTCATCAAAAGATCCTTTCCGGTGGAATGTATGACCATTTTACATTATGTGGCAGATAATAGCTCACCAACGTTTTTCTCATTACGGGACCCTTGTGGCATTTTTGTTACTTATTTGAATATCTATGAACGAGAACTGTAAATGATTCAATTTATCAAGTGATATTCGTTTGAAAAAAGGTCCTCTCTTTCTTGTGGAAAGAGAAGTCGAGAATTTCTGAAAGAGATCTCGGTTGCTATTTTAACAGGTATTCTCTGCTGGTCCTGTTTTTCAGGGAAAACCGGAATAAAAGGTTCCTTCCAGAGCTTGTTCTCAAGTATAGTGTCTGCGAAGTGGTCTCCAAAGATAATTCGTCCAATATTAATGGCAGCATTTATATCCCTGTCAAGAAGGTTTCCGGAACTGCTCATGTATTGTTTTCCTCTGAGATGTCCTGGTCTGGATTTTCTTCTGAATCTTTTTGTGCCATTATATTCAATGCTTTCAAGCGCTAAAGCATCTATCTGACTTGTAAAAGACTCATCAGCCAGTTTTACCTCTATTCCTGCCAATGAACACAGGAATCTGAGGGCGTTAACAAGATGGAGAGTAATATTTAGATAGGGATTATCCCGGAGAGATTTGTATCTTACTTTGTAAGGGTTCTTTACAGAACGGTTTCCCAGCGCCAGTGTGCGTATCCCTTTTTCATTGCAATAATTTACGATGAACTGGCATCTGGATAAAATATAATTATTCAGAAAGGCAAGTTCTGTATCCAGTTTCGGGGAGGTTTTTTTAGCGATATTTCTGATGTTTTTTATCCGGGATCTTTCAAGGGTATTTCTTATCAGCATTGGCCGTTCTTCAGGTATATTACTTACTACAGCAAAAAGAGACCGCTCACCCATATCAATAGCTATACCGGGTTGTTGAGCTTTTTTACTTTTCATAATAAATCCTCCTCTCGGTATAAGGAAAAATTATCGATTCAAAACCTGAACAAAAAAGGGCGGCAGACTTTATGGTCAGTCAGCCGCCCATGAGTTTTTTACAGTTCTTTGTTGATCCCTTTGATTTTTCCGTTCAGTACGTGAACTCATCAAAGCACAACTCCTTAATTCAGAACCCGGAAAATAAGATCTATATTCTCTTCTTAATACTAAATATAGTGTTAAATGATCTCCTGGTCAAGGAAAAAACACTAATTGTAACATTGTCGTTATATTAATAACTAAATTTGTTCACTATTTCCACATTTGAAAAGTTTCTATTCTGCGTATGCTTTTTTCTCTTTTCTTCTCCAGGGAGCTCAGTTTTGATATACTCTGGTTATGTTCTATTCAGCTCAATATAACGATAGCTGGATAAAACAGGAAATAGTATATTTGCGTTTATATCGACAATGAATTTATCAAATGGACATTTGTATTCAGCGGAGGTGTTTATAAAAGATGACTCAAATATCGAACCGGGATGTCGAGAGGCTTTTGAAAAATATCTCTACACTTCTTGAAATAAAAGGAGAAACCCGTTTCAGGGTCAATGCTTATCGCAATGCTGCCGAAAGTATTGCTCAGGCGGGAGGTGATCTGAAAGATCTTGTCGAAAAAGGAGATCTCAATGATCTTCCGGGTATAGGCAAAGCAATAGGTGACAAGATAACAGAATATGTAAATACGGGTAAGCTGGACTATTACGACAAATTGTGTGAAGAAGTTCCTGAAGACCTTCTCACCCTTTCAGATCTACCGGGGATGGGACCCAAAAGAGTCAAGGCTGTTTGGGAAAAGCTTGGGATTACTGATATCAGGGGGTTGAAAAAAGCGGCACAGGACCAGAGAGTACAGGAACTTGAGGGTTTTGGACCGAAGATCGAGGAAAAGATCCTTGAGGCATTAGACCAGAAGAAGAAAAGTGTATCCGATCAGAGATATTCTCTTGGTGATGCCTGGTTCCAGGCCCAGCGGATAATTGCAAAGTTAAAGAAGGATCCCTCTGTTATAAAGATATCTGCAGGAGGTTCTGTCAGAAGAATGAAAGCTTCTGTAGGTGATGTGGATATCCTTGTAGCATCAGATAGGCCAGAGGATGTTATGGACCTTTTTACGTCCATGAAAGAAACAGAAAAAGTATTGTTGAAAGGTAGTACAAAAACAAGCGTAAAGGTTGAAAATGGAATGCAGGTCGATCTCAGGGTAGTTGAGCCTGCCTGCTGGGGTACTGCACTGCAATATTTTACTGGAAGTCAGGAACACAATGTGAAAATGAGGGAACTCTCCCTTAAAAAGGGGTTCAGCCTTAGCGAGTATGCGCTGTCACCGGTAAAAGAAGGACAGGATATGTTTTTTGAAAAGGAGTCTGATCTTTACAGGTATTTAGGTCTTCAGTGGATCCCTCCGGAACTGAGGGAGAGCTGGGGAGAAGTGGAAATGGCAAAACAAAACAGGATACCCCAACTTGTCTCTTTATCAGATATCAAGGGAGATCTCCAGTCGCATTCTGATTGGAGTGATGGAAGGAATACCCTCTATGAAATGGCTCGAACAGCATATGCAAATGGACTGGAGTATCTTCTTGTCACAGATCATTCCAGTGGACTTGGCATTGCTCATGGTATCTCGGGATCAAAGCTCATGGAACAGGTTGAAGAAATTGAGCGGATCAATTCAGAGTTTAATGACAGCTTCAGGCTCTTGAAGGGTATAGAGGTCGAAGTCAAGAGCGATGGTACTCTTGATCTCAATGAGAATGTGCTTAAAGAACTTGATATCGTTGTAGCTGGTATACACAGTTCTCTTCGGCAGGAAAGAAAAAGGATAACAGATAGATATTTAGCTACGGTTCAAAACCCTCTGGTTCATATTCTTGCACATCCCACCGGCAGATTGATCGGATCAAGAGAAGAAACTGATGTTGACTGGGATCAGGTTTTTAGAGCAGCTGCAGAAAACAGGACACTTCTTGAGATAAATTCAAATCCCATGAGACTTGATCTTCCAGGTAGATTGATAAGAAGGGCCAGAGAGTTTGGATGTCTTTTTGTTATAAATACTGATGCACATTCCACGGAGGATCTCAACCATTTAATATTTGGTGTCGGAACTGCAGGAAGAGGACTTCTAACTAAGGAGGATGTATTAAATACCAGTTCTGGGGGAAATGTCCTGTCATACATAAAGGATAAACCCTGAACACGGTATAGTATTACAGTTGAAAATCCAGGAACTTCTTTTTATCCAGTGTTAACTGTAAGTTTGGTTAGAAAATGAAGACTTTTCAAAAGATCTATGTTATAAAGCTGATCTGGAAAGGCTCAAAATAGGAAAATAATGATATATTCTTTCGAAAAAGATAAAGGAAGTGATATTGATGTCTCTGGGTGATGTTATAGGACCAGTAATGATCGGACCTTCTTCAAGCCATACTGCTGGTGCTGCCAGACTTGGTGATCTGGCCAGGATTTGTCTGGGTGCTCCATTGTCAAATGTTAAAATTTTCCTTCGTGGAAGTTTCCTGAAAACGGCAAAGGGGCATGGGACCGACAAGGCTCTTCTGGCAGGTCTGATGGGTTTCCAACCCGACGATCCACGGATAAGGGATGCTTTCAATGAAGCGGGATCCAGAGGACTTGTTTACAGTTTTATGGGTGAAGACGTTGATGGCGCACATCCCAATTCAGTAAGGTTCGAGTTGTTCTCATCCGACGGGCAGACAATGGAAGTTACAGGTGCATCAATTGGAGGCGGAGCAGTCGAGATCAGGGAGATAGATGGCTTCAAGGTCAATATCAGTGGTGAATATCCAACTCTTGTAACATGTCATAAGGATGTTCCTGGAGTGGTGGCATCATTAAGCCATTACCTTGCAGGGGCAGGTATAAACATTGCTACTGTGACACTTTCCAGAAAATCACGTTCAGGAATGGCTTCAATGGTAGTTGAAATGGATAATCCCATCTCTCAGAGTGACATTGATTCCATAGTTACCGAAAATAATGCAGTTTTAAAAGCCTTTGTCCTTCACTCGGATGGAGGTGATGCATAATGAGATCCTTTAAAGAGATAATTGAGATATGTGAAAGTCAAAAACTTTCTTTTCCGGAGGCTGTGCTGTTTCTTCAAAGCGAGGAAGAGGGTAAAGATAAGGCTAAGATATTTTCTCTTATGGAAGATCGTCTTGAAGATATGGGTAGAAGCGTCGAAGAGGCCCTTTCAGGTACATGGAACGGCATGTTATCAAGTGACCCGACATCACTGATGTCTGATTATTTCAATTCTAACGATCCCCTTTCGGGGAGTTTTATTTTCAGGGCATGTCAGATCTCCATGTCCGTGGCCTCATGTAATTCCTGTATGGGCAGAATAGTAGCTGCTCCAACTGCTGGAAGCTGCGGTATAATTCCAGGTCTGCTTTTTTCCTGGAAAGAAAAAGAGAGGTTATGCACCTGTGAACTTACAAATGCTCTTATAACTGCTGCAGGAGTGGGTGAGGTAATTGCAAAAAGAGCTACCCTTGCAGGAGCGGAAGGCGGTTGTCAGGCTGAGTGTGGATCTGCAGCTGCAATGGGTTCAGCGGCCCTTGTCTATCTGAGAAATGGTTCAGCCGAAGCTATTACACAATCTGCAGCTATTACGATCAAATCTGTAATGGGGCTGGTATGTGATCCCGTTGCAGGCCTGGTCGAGATCCCGTGTATCAAGCGCAACGGTACACTTGTCTCTCTCGCAGCAATAAGTGCCGACATGGCTCTTGCCGGTGTAAATTCAATGATCCCGCCTGATGAAGTTCTGGACGCTATGTCAAAAGTGGGTAAAAGTATTCCGGAGACATTAAGGGAAACAGGTCTTGGCGGAGTTGCTGCTACGGATACCGGGAAAAGGCTTGCAGAAAAACTGGGTCAGTAAATTAAAAGGGCTGGTCTGATAAGACCAGCCTTAAACTTGCCGCCTTTTTGTCTTTATCCTACCAATCCGCTGATTTTCTCTTTACATCAAACTCTTTGACAAGTTCTCTCATCTTTCCTGAGAGCCATAACAGCGCTATAAGGTTAGGCGCTGCCATCAAACCGTTCATAGTATCGGAGAGATTCCAGATATTACCCAGGAATTTTCCTCCGCCGCCTGCTGCTCCGACGACAACTACTACTATCCAGAGTATTTTATATACAGGTGCAACTTTGGGGCCGAATATGTACCTTGCACTTGTATCACCATACCAGTACCAGCCGAGGATAGTAGAGAAAGCGAACATTGCCAGGCCTATAGCCAGGGTCATGATACCTACCTGTCCAAGAACCGTTTCGAATGCTGAAAGTGTCAGCTGTGCTCCTGTCAACTCCGGATTTCCCGTGAGTACTCCAGTTACCATAATTGCGGTAATAGTAAGAGTACAGATCACAATGGTATCAAGGAAAACTTCAAAGAGACCATATGCGCCCTGACGGCAGGGGTGGTTTGTTACGGCAGTTGCGTGGACCATGGGTGCGGATCCAAGCCCGGCTTCGTTCGAAAAGATACCTCTTGCAACACCTTTTGTCATTGCCATTTTTATTGTCCATCCAGCAATGGCTCCTGGCATGGCCATTGGATCAGAGAAAGCATATTTTATGGCGTCGCTCCATGCCGGTATTATCATATTGCTGTTAAGGGCTATAACAACTATCGCCCCGAAGAAATAGAATACTGCCATAAAAGGAACAAGATAGGTAGTTACATGGGCTATTCTGGTTATACCGCCAATGATTACAAGGGCGATAAGAACAGCCACAATTACTCCTGTTATGTAGTGCGGAACATTGAAGGCAAGATTCATGGCTTCTGCAACGGAGTTTGCCTGAATTGCATTTCCGATACCAAAGGCTGCGAACATAGAGAAGAAGGCGAAAAGCCAGGCAAGCCATTTCTGCCCTGTCCCGTGTTCAAGGACATACATGGTACCTCCACGCCAGTTACCTTCTTCGTCTTTTCTCCTGAAGTGTACGGCCAGGGCAACTTCGGAGAATTTGGTTGTCATGCCGAAAATAGCTGTGATGAGCATCCAGACAAGGGCGCCCGGACCACCAAGATGAACTGCCGTAGCAGCTCCTGCTATATTCCCTGATCCGAGAGTTGAAGCAAGAGCAGTAGACAAAGCTCCAAATGAAGTTATTGTGCCTTCACCTTTTGCTTGTTTACCCAGATTACCAAAAACTTCACTGAACATCAGGCCAAAATAACGTACCTGTGGGAAACCAAGTACTACAGTAAGATAAACACCCGTTCCAAGGAGAAGAGTGATCATCCAGGGTCCCCAGACTATACCGTTAATCATGCCATTAATTCGCATAATGGCTTCCATCTGAAAAATTCCCCCCTTCAGTTAAAAACAAAACAATAAACAAAAACAGTTAACGCTGTGTTAGTTGGAAGAATGAGTGTGAAAGACAAACAAGGCGGCAAGTAAACTGAATTGCTGGTAACGGTTTTTCATTTCCGGTCCGGAAATGAAATCATAAGTTCCGATCACCCCCCCAGGTTTCAGAACTGAAAAAATTCTCAATTTCCTTGATAAAAAACATCAATAACTTACTTCATTATAAAGTATCAGCAAAAAAAAATAAATCAAAGAATGTATACTAAAAAGTGAAAAAAGTATCTAATCGAATACTGATATTTTATAAAACTTCAAAAGTTAAAAACATACAGTAGTTGCAAAGAGCAAAAGCCTAATAATCTTTATTGCATTTAATTAAATTGCGGGCTAAAACTTATATCTTTCTGTACTTCAGGCTCTTCCTATCCTGGTTATCTTTGTATTGCAGGTGTTCTCCGAGGTATTTCCCCTGAGGAAGATTCCCAAAAGAGCCTTAGCTCATGGTCGCTTAGTATCAATTTTGCTCTTTATCGAGTTATCTAGTAAAATCTAAATGGTTGTATCCAGGTATTTTAAATTTAATGAGAGTTGATAAAAATGCAGGAATACCTAAGGCATTTATTAAGGATCTCCCAGTCAATAGGTTTGTCTCTGGATATGGATAAGATGCTTGAAAAAGCTCTTTTATCCTATCATAAAGAGTTGGGGTGTATGTTTTGTGCGGTCATATCCTGTGAGGTTGAGACTGATCCTGTAAATGTTTTATCCTGCATGCCCAGGGAGAGTAGAATATTTCCCATATTAAATGATATCGAAAATACAATACCATATTTTGCTCAAACACATAGACCATTCACTTCTCTTGATGGACTAACAGATAATGGTCAGGTATTTCACCTTTTCAGGATACCCGACACAGGTTTGCTTGTCCTGGCAATGGGAGAAAAACCTCTTGATGTTTCTATCAGAACAGAGCTTGAGCCTGTAAATAAAAAACTTGCTGAAGCCTGCAGAAACTGCAGGGCCTTCAATGAGGTGAACTGTGAGATTAAAAGACTTCAGGCAGATGCTGAAGATCTTAGAAGGTCAATGGAAACCTTTTCCCTTGCATTTGGGGTCTCTAAGCAGGGCTTATGTGATTTTAACCTCAGTGAAGGTTCTCTTTTCATGAGCCCTGAGGTGTATGAAATACTGGGTTTTTCCCCTTGCGAATTTCCAAATACTCTGGAGGAATGGAGAAAGAGGATACATCCTGAAGATCAGAAAAAAAATATATTCTCCTTAAGGTCCCCAGAACTGATCAATGATTCATTTGAAACAATATACAGGATAAAGAACAGGCAGGGGCAGTGGATATGGATTCAGGGCAAAGGCGGTATTGTCGAAAAGTCTCTCTCCGGTTATCCGAAAAGGATATTATCTATAATTTCGGATATTACTAACTTGAAAAATTTTCAGAAACAGATGCAGGGCATTTACAGGGATCTTTACCAGTCTGCCAATACTGATCACCTGACCGGACTCCTCAACAGGCAGAGATTTTATGTCATTCTTAACGAAGAAATGGACAGGTCTGCAAGGTATTCTTCCCCTCTTTCCATAATCATGCTTGATATAGATCACTTTAAAGAAGTGAATGATACTTTTGGACATCAGACCGGAGACAGGATCCTTGAACAGCTTGCAGAAATAATCCAAAGCAGGGTCAGAAAAACAGACAAGACTGGCAGGTGGGGTGGGGATGAATTCATGATCCTTGTACTTGGTGATGTTGCAAGTGCCATAACTATCGCAGAAGATCTTAGAGAAGCTACAGAGGCTTCGGATTTTGACATACCTTTTGATGTAACTGTAAGTCTTGGTATAGCTCATTACAGATCTACTGATGATCAGGATTCCTTTATAACAAGGGTAGATGACGCTCTTTACAGGGCAAAGGCGAAAGGTAGAAATATCATAGTTACAGAAACGGGAGTTCCATAGCTGAAAAGTAATTGTTTTTCTTTTCTTATGTTGAAAATTTGTGATAGTCTTATTTTCTGAAGATCTCAGGTTTTCCTGGATCTGTTTTATTTTCATAGGGAACTGCTGATCTGTCCGCGAGTATGATCAGTTTATCTGAAGGCCGTATCATTCCCGCCGGGATATCAGTGTTCTCAAGCAACAGTTTCAGGGCAGAACGTTTTCGCCTGCCTGTCACACAGAAAATAATATTCCGGGAGTGGTTAAGGGCTTTAAGGGTCAGGCTTATTCTTTCTGATGGTGGTTTTGGTGAATCATGGATACTGGCAATATATTTGATCGATCCCAGTTCAGGCGCTGCCGGAAAAAGACTTGCGGTATGACCATCCTCACCGAGCCCGAGGATCGTAAGATCAAAAGGCAGGAGTTCTTCGACTTTTCCGTTCCCGGGAACTCGGTCATTTTCAAAAAAAGTTTCAAGGCTTACTATACTGCAACCCGTCCGGCCAAAAACATTTCTCAAAAGAGTATCATTTCTTCCAGCGTGTCCAGGGGGGTAACATCTTTCATCTGTAGGGATCATTGTGATCTTTTTCCATGGAATATCTCTGTATGTTGAGAAGATCCGGTAGGCGTCTAAAGGTGATGTTCCTCCTGCAAGGGCCGTATTACCCCCATTAATAAGGTATTTTGACATTCTGTCTGCCAGTGCCTCTGATACCTGTTTCCCTGTATTATAGGATATCAGATGTATCTCCACTGATGACCATCCTCAAGTATGTAGTTCTGGCATTTCGGTCCTTCGGAGTTATCCGGGTAAAGCTCCGGACGGGAAATATTTTTTTCCCATGCATCGAGGAGCGGCTGAATGATATGCCAGGACCAGTTGATCTCGTCGAAACGAAGGGAATGGCTGCTGTCACCTTCGAGGATGTCCTTTAACAGGGAGGAATAATCAGGGAGGGGCTTATACTCGTCACGCTGGTAAGGGGCAGTCAGGGAAAGGGAACTGGCCTCCAGGTTCATACCTGGTTTTTTTGCCTGAATGATCAACCTCATCTTTTGCTCTGGTTTGATATCAAAGATCATCCAGTTATTGGCAAAGGGTTCACTTCCACACATACAGGGTTTAAAAAGAGATAGAGGCGGCATCTTGAACTCTACAGCTACCTGTGTTCTTGTAGTCAGGAGTTTTTTTCCTGTTCGGAGGTAGAAGGGGACTCCCTTCCATCTCCAGTTATCTATAAAGATCTTGAGAGCAGCAAAGGTTTCTGTCCTTGAATCTGCAGGTATACCTGGTTCTTCAGTGTAACTGGCATAAGAACCTCTTACTGAACTCAAGTCTGTCTGATGTGGGGAAAGAGGCCTTACTGATCGAAATAACTTTACCTTTTCATCCCTCAAAAATAAGGGGTCTATTCTTGCCGGGGGCTCCATGGCTGTGAGAGCAAGTATCTGCAGCAGATGGTTCTGTACCATATCCCTCAGGGCTCCGACTTTGTCGTAAAACTCACCTCTGTCTTCTATCCCCTGTTTCTCAAATACAGTTATCTGAACCTGTTTGATATAGTTTCGGTTCCAGACAGGCTCAAGGAACATGTTTGCAAATCTTGAGACCATAATGTTCTGGACCGTTTCTTTACCGAGAAAATGATCAAGCCTGAAGATCTGGGATTCATTCCAGTTTTTATGGATATCCCTGTTCAATTCAATAGCGCTATCTTCATCCCAGCCGAATGGTTTTTCCAGAACAAGTCTTCTGAAACCATGACTTTCCCTGTTAAGCCCGGCTTCTGCAAGTATATCTGCTGTGATTCTAAAAGCTGAAGGAGGAAGGGAGAAATAGAAGATAGCATCGTTCTTTATGTATTCCGATAATAAATAGGCATCTCTGTGAGGATCTTTCCATCCCATATATCTCAGCCTGGATAAGAAAAGGGCCATCTTGTCAGGGTCAAAGTTATCCAGCACACTTTCAAGGGATGTCCTGATCCTGTCACGGAGTTCTCCAATGTCCTGATCCCTCCGGCCAGTTCCGGTTATCAATGTCCCATCAGGGAGAAGTTCTTCCTCCTCAAGTCTGAAGAGGGAGGGAATAAGTTTTTTTCTTGAAAGATTTCCATTTATCCCGAAGATAACAATATCAGTCATCCTTTTTTTCTCTTTCTACAGAATGTCCGCCGAAAGCGTTTCTTAGCACTGCAAGAATGCGGTGCTGGTAGTGTAAACTATCCCGGCTTGAGAATCTTTCGAAAAGAGATGCCGAGATAGCAGGCATTGAGACAGAAAGGTCAACACTTTCCTTCACGGCCCACCTCGCTTCTCCGGAATCCGGGACCCTGGGAAGAACTTCCTCGAGTTTCCTGTCTTTTTCGAATTCCGCGGCTGCAAGGTCAAGAAGCCAGCTTCTGATAACAGTTCCGTCTCTCCATGCCTGTGATACAGCTGAAACATCAATTTTGAACTCTTTTTTTGAATTAAGGAGGTCAAATCCTTCTGCATAGGCCTGCATAAGTCCATATTCAATGGCATTGTGTACCATTTTTGAATAATGTCCTGCTCCGGGGGGGCCTGCATGGACCCATCCCTTATCCGGTGCAGGAGCAAGAGCTTTTACAAAGGGTCGTATCATTTCCTCCGCTTCCGGCGATGCCCCGAACATAAGACCGAAACCCTCTCGGCGTCCCCAGATACCTCCGGAGACACCCATATCTATGAAGTGGATATGTTTAGCTGCCAACATATCAGCTATCCTCAAGGAATCCCTGTAATAGGAGTTACCTCCGTCTATTATGCAGTCACCATTACTGAGGAGATCACTTAAAGTGCCAATTGTATCGTTGGTTACCTTGCCTGAAGGCAGCATTACCCATATGATCCTGGGCTGTTCCTGTACTTCTGCAAGTTCATTAAGATCTGCACAGAATCTTAAACCATGTTCTATCAGACCTGATGCAGCGGAGGCTGTTCTATTAAAACCTGAAACGGGGAATCCGGAGTCTAACAGCCTTGCCGCTATCCCTGTTCCCATTCTTCCTAAGCCTGTAATGCCGATCTGTCTATTCATAACTTCAGTATATTATCATGCGGGGTTATATGCAAATATCTCTGGTTTACCGGTAACAGTCCAGAAAAGCAGAGATAAATCGTTAAAATAAAGAATTAACCTAATTTCCGGTAAATATCGATCCTGACGAAATTTACTCTGAGTTAACCGTCCTTTTACTGGATTTTTATATTGTTTTTATTTAGCATGATAGATAGAATTGCAAGTGTAGAGATAAAGTCTGGTCAGGAATTCAGAGTTTATCATATCGATATGGAAAGGAGATTGTTATGAAGAAAGCCTATGTTGTAGGTACATGTGACACCAAGTATCAGGAATTGGCTTATGTGAGGGATCTGCTTCAGAAAAGCGGAGTTGAGACAGTTCTTGTCGATGTCGGGATCAAAGATCACGGTCACAGTGTTGATATTTCAAACAGTGAGGTCGCTTCATTCCATCCCGAAGATCCAGGATTCCTTCCCGGGATAAATGACAGGGGAGAAGCTGTTATTGCCATGTCCAGAGCTTTTGAAAATTTTATCTCATCCCGAAATGATATAGGCGGAATAATAGGTCTTGGTGGTTCTGGCGGTACGTCTCTTGTTACTACGGGTATGCGGAAACTCCCGATCGGTGTACCAAAAATAATGGTTTCAACAGTGGCATCTTCAAATGTAGCTCCCTATGTCGGACCGAATGATATTTCCATGATGTATTCCGTTACTGATGTTGCAGGGATAAACAGGATCTCAAGGGTTGTTATGGGTAATGCAGCGCATGCTCTTGCCGGAATGATGAAAGAAGAGATACCGGAACCAGTTAATTCAAAAGAACCACTTGGTATGACCATGTTCGGTGTAACAACCCCTTGTATTAACCAGTTAATGGATATCTTTTCTGAGAAATATGACTGTCTTGTGTTCCACGCTACAGGGACTGGTGGACAATCCATGGAAAAACTTATCGATTCAGGAGTAATGAAGCATCTTATCGATGTTACAACTACAGAGATTTGCGATCTTCTCATGGGTGGCGTATTCAGCGCAGGAGAGGATAGGATCGGGGCAGTGATAAGGGCCGGGATCCCCTATGTAGGTTCCTGTGGTGCCCTGGATATGGTTAATTTCGGTGCTATGGAAACAGTGCCTGAAAAATATATGGGTCGTAATTTATATGTACATAATCCCCAGGTTACACTTATGAGGACTACACCTGAAGAGAATGAGCTAATGGGCAAATGGATAGGGGAAAAACTTAATAAGTGCAGTGCTCCGGTCAGATTTCTACTGCCGGAAAAGGGCGTATCCATGATAGATGTCGAGGGAATGCCCTTTCACGACCCTGAGGCGGATGAAGCCCTTTTCAGCACTATTGAAAAGACGGTAAAACAGGATTCCGACAAAAAAATAATCAGGGTTGCCAATAATATCAATGATCCAGAATTCGTGAAGGCTCTGGCTGAAAATTTCAGGGAAATAAATGCTGAATAAGCTTTTCAGGTTGTCTTTCAGGCTGTATTGAATGGAGGTTTAAGGTATGAACAAAATGTCAAGAAAAGAGATAGTGCAGAAATTTCGGGATATGATAAGCAGAAATGAGCCCATCATTGGGGGTGGTGCAGGTACAGGGATATCCGCCAAATGGGAAGAAGCTGGCGGAATAGACCTTATTGTAATTTATAACTCGGGACGTTACAGAATGGCAGGAAGAGGTTCTCTTGCCGGTCTTATGGCCTACGGTGATGCAAATACAATAGTCAAGGAAATGGCCAGGGAAGTTATACCTGTTGTAAAAGATGTACCTGTCCTTGCAGGGATAAACGGAACGGACCCGTTTGTGAATTGGGAGCACTTTCTTGGAGAATTGAAAGATCTCGGTTTTTCAGGTGTCCAGAACTTCCCGACAGTAGGACTTATAGACGGGCTTTTCCGGGTTAACCTTGAGGAAACAGGGATGGGGTATGCACTTGAGGTAGAGGCGGTCAGGAAGGCTCATGAGATGGATATGCTGACAACTCCATATGTTTTCAGTTCCGATGATGCCAGAGCAATGGCAGAGGCTGGAGCTGACATTATTGTCTGCCATATGGGTCTGACCACAAAGGGAGGCATAGGGGCAAGAACTTCAAAAACGCTTGATGAATGTGTAAAGCTGGTGGATGAATGGGCTGCAGCAGCGAGAACGGTTCATGAAGACATTATCGTTCTCTGTCACGGTGGACCTATCGCCATGCCCGAAGACGCAGATTATGTACTCAAAAACTGTAAAGATATTAACGGGTTTTACGGAGCAAGCAGTATGGAACGTCTTCCCGTTGAGATAGCTATAAAAGAACAGATAGAAAAATTCAAAAAAGTTTCCTTTTAGGCTGGTAAATAGATCGAAATTACAGGGCCTGTATATCTACAGGCCCTGTAGCAGTAAGGATCTCAGGATCTCCTGCTCTGGCTGAAGGAGAGCTTTCCCTTATCATAGATCTGATATCTCTGAGGTGTAACAGTGTGGTCCTTTTATCTATTCCTTCCGGAGCATATACCGTAAATAAAGCCGAAGTAGTTTCCTGCATGATCTTTGTCCGGAAGTCAGGACCGTAGATCACACTTGAAATGATGCCTGCCTTATCTTTCATATACATGTCTTCTTTTTTAAGTTCCTGTATGTTTTGATCAATGCGCTGATATTTTTCTGTACCATCAGCCCTGTCTACGATAACTGGCATATTTACCAGGTTGAGATCATGGATGGATGTCAGGAGAAGGTTATTCAATTCAGCCATGAACATTATCTGTAAAAGAGGATTTCCACTCGGTATCCCTCTATTTTTTAAAGCTACGGATTCAAGCTGCAGGAGCACATGATAAGTCTTTCGGAATCTTTTGTAATACCGGGTATAGGCCTGGATTTCAGGTATCTTTTTCAGGTCTTTCCTTTCACAGCCATGATATTTTTTTCTGATATCTTCCATCAGTTTCTGCTTAATATCTGACAGTACGGGATCTTTAGCTGGAGTGCTGAATTCAGTTACAGTTAAAAATCCAGTATGAGCCTCGGGAAATGAATTTTTAAACTTCTGGGAAAGCTGGAACATAAAATGTACTCCTCCTGCATGTAATATTCTCAGAAAAGCTCATGCTGTTAAGCTCACCGTTTTCTAGTAAGTTTATCTTTCAGTTTACCTGCAAGATCATTTTCTTTACTCTCTATGACCCGGACTTTCAATATCAGATCAGAGGCTAAAGACTGGCCTAAACTTTCAGCGTCCTCTTTTCGGCTCAGAGAATTGAAAAATGCTGTCTTCCCGGTTTTGTATATCATAGTAACGTGCCATTGGCGCTGTATCAATCCAAGATAGGGACTTTGTGAGATCTTGCTCTCTATCTGGATTTCATAGAGATCTTCAAAACTTCCTGTTTTCCTGAAGATCGGAAGGAAAGGGCCCCACCATAACCGGTATTTCCTCGAAGTGTAATAAATTGTAATATTTGGATACTGCAGGAGTACTATGGCTGCATAAAACCCGAAAACAAGAACAGGCCATAGCACTGGATTCACATAGGTAGCAAAAAATGTTCCTGCCAGTCCAAACATCAGTGCTATCAGGCTGTAAAACATTTTACGCTGGTTTTTGTAGCTGATGATCCTTCTTCCCGGATCGATCGTTCTTTTCATGATTCCGCCACCTTGAAGGTCTCTTTTCAGGAATTTTCCGCTACGCTACTTCAGCGAGGTGCTAAATAGAATATACCTCTTTTTATAAACTTCTGACATAGTTCTTCAGACTCATATTCAATGAACTAAAAGTCCTTGCAAATATGTGTTGTTTGTCACGAATGGAATGGATTTATAGTCCCGTATCATATTCCTTTACAGTGTTAAGCTTAATTTGTAAAGCAAATGAGACATGAAACAACTTAATTCATTGACCTGCAATGATCGAAAAGGCAAAACCATCGAGAGGTGGTGACGCAAAGCCACGGGTCTTTTCTGTAAAGAGGAGATGGCCGGGTTACCGAAAACTACCAGGTAGCTCAGGCATCTCGGTGTTAATCCGGAGATGTCTTTTTTTTTTAGATTTTCTGTTTTTTAGATTCTTTGTTCAGCGGAGGTGAAAACTATGGATGACAGGAATAACGCAGAGATCATGAAGATAATTGAAAACGAGATCCGAATGACTCAGTCTGAAACTGGAAATAGCAATATAAAACATACATTTGGTAATGACACTATGGGCGTTGCAAGAAACGAAAGCGGTGCTCAAAGCGTGAAGATATTTCTCGAAGAACTCGAAAAAAGAAAAACTGGTACTATTTCAAAAGGTTCTGTTTCTTCTTCTGAAATACAGGATTTGGCAGATGATGGATCTGGGGTGCCGGAAAAGCAAAATGAAGATGAAGTTCAGGAAGAAGAGAAAAAACCTCCGATCGATCCCAGAGATGGAAGTGCTGGTCCCGACGAGTTTTCATCACAGTATTCTGATCTCGATAGATCACAAGATACTGATATGAAAGAGGTGAAAGATGTAATGAAAAAAAGTATAAGGATAAGTCATGCAGATGATATGGTAAAAGTAAGGTTCTTGATAGGGCAGGAAGAGTTTGGAAGCATGTCTGTTAAAAACGGTTCAGGAAATGCTATAAGCTTCGGGGGGACTAAAATATTTATTGATGGTAATGAAACTATACTGGAGGTGTAGTCTACCCTGCTGGGTGACGTGTTTCCCGGTATATTTAAGAACAGCTTTCGTGGGTCCTCCATCCATGAAAGGTCTATATTCCTTTTGAGTCCCGGATATTTAATCCGGGACTTTTTACTTTTAGTTATCCTGGCAAGGTGTACCGACGTCGTTAGGAGCATTAAGTCCGTTGGAGTATAGAAAGACTCTCAATTTAGCTGCTGAGCTGTCCAAATAAACGTCCGAATCCCCAAATCCAAAATCCAAAATCGGCAATCTAAAATCGCCTCACCACGGAGTAAGGTCTGAGGGGGATCCGAGTAGTGCATATGAGGAAACCCAGGGACACGAGAAAACTTTCACCCTATTTTTCTCGCAAGATTTCAGTCAAAAGATAAAAACCTGTTTAACCGCAAAGGTCGCAGAGAGCGCAGAGGAAGTCAAGACCAAAAGCTTACCGCAGGGACTCTTCGAGTCC
>Ga0209936_1000236_pt1 | contig 35653 bp, 24 predicted proteins | sample SalPonR1_A_D1_MG_FD_185694 | JGI IMG/M metagenome (GOLD analysis project Ga0209936, IMG submission 185694) | Salt pond soil microbial communities from South San Francisco under conditions of wetland restoration - Salt Pond MetaG R1_A_D1_MG... ...
AGAATCCTTGGGCGTAACTGTAAATAAATATTTTAGCTTTTTATCACTCGACGAATTAGAAAGGAGCCCCCGATAAACTAAAGAAGTATCAAATATAGATACCTTTAAACGGCCATTCATATTACCCGATTCCAATGAACTACTCACAAGGTTAATCTTTAAAGTATCAATACTTGCTCCCCAATTCCCAAAATCGGCCTCCGGATACTGAATGATGTTATTCCCTTCGATACTTGCTGTAAACCCTGTTTTATCAATTATTAAATTGCTTACTGACAATGTAGGATGTTGCTCTTCGAAAGTTTTAAACTTCTCCGGGAATTCCAATGATGCTCTTTTGATATAAAATCCTTTCCAGGCAATGGTTTTAGTTCCATTATAATTTTTAGGAAAAGTTATTCCTTCCGGATTACGGGCCGATGAATAATCAAATACCATCTCCTGAACCAGCATTTTGTATCCTTTGGCTCCGCTTAATTCACAATGATCGAGGTTAGCACTTGCCAGCCATTGCCATCCGTTACCATTTTTATCTGCTTGTGTTTTAAAGTATGCTTTTACCAGTTTTGTAGAATCCGGATCAGGTGCAGGGGTCATCCACGAACGTGGAAACTCAACCTCCGCAGCTATAACCAACTTTTTAAAAGCTTTACAATCCCAGGAGGCAAAAGTGCCGGAGTCGGTCGGTGTTGGAGCCTTAAATAAAAAACTCCAGGTTCCTTCATTATCATAACCAAAATCCCGGGCGAGGTAAAGTTTTGCTCTACCATCTCCGGCTAATCCATCTTTATGAAAACAAATATCTTTAGCCCCCAGACCTAACCCAACTTCTGGCCCCAGCGATGGTAACTCAACATACATCGCTGCATTTAAACTTCCTTTTACAGGGGTAAATTTCATTCCAATAATTCCAATAACAACCTTATAGCCGTCATAATCTCTGTCAAAACCAATAGGAAGAGAAACCGAAGTACCACCAACAAGCCCGCTCACCAATTTTCCTGCACTGCTTGAATAATTATGTATCGATTCAAACTTCGCTTTATCCTGAGCAAAACTCAAAGCTTTACCTTCAAAATCATTTCCTTCCGGCTTGGAATATGGTGCAGCTTCATCAATCTTAGCATAGGCTTCCCCCTCATAAACTACATTGTCACTATTTACTTTTAACCCGTTAAATTCGACCAGAATATTTCCCCGAAGGTAAGGAACATCAATTGAACCATCTCCACTGAGATGAGAAGGAGAGCCAGATACATTATCAAGCTTTAACTTAAACTGCCCTATGGTTATGGTACTATCTTTCTTTAATGATTGTGTTCCGGGAGTGGTATTGGTAATTTCATCAGCATAGCAATCGCCCGGGCAGGCTCCTGTATCTGCAAGCTCACTGGTTGGTTTGACCGTAAAAACACCCTCGTTGGTCGTAACTGAATCCCTCTCACAAAATACGCTATCCGAACGTACAGAATCTTTATTATATTTTAATGTAAAAGTCCATACGTAAACCCCTGATGTATCAGCAGTAAAACTTTTCGATGTAGAGTCTCCATTAATAAAATTCAGGTCATATCGTGTAAAACCATTCATATCTGTGGAGTAAGCAAATATCTTTTTATCATCATTCCCTGTAAAAGAAGTATCCAGTTTTGCCTTTTCCTTTTTAGCATCTTTATTGGATTGTGATTCTGATGTTTTTTTCCAAACTTTAATATGCCCGCCGGTAATGGCTGATTTATTTATTTTAGGTTTTACAGACACCGAAAATTGAGGCTTCGTATTGGTAGTCCATTCACCATTATTTTCAGGCCTTTCCACAAGCATTTCAAAACAAGTTTTCAACGAATCAGGAATTATTTTAAATGACCTGGTTTGGCTGGTATAATAAGTATTATCGGAAGCATCCAAATAATTAACCCGGTAATAATAGGTCCCTGTATCTTTTATCCCATCCAGTTCAACCGTAATGGTATTAAATAATTCTTTACAGCTATCGCCTGATTGATACATTGTACTTTCAGGCACTAGCTTCGTTTTTGTTTGAACAATGGAATCAAATGATGCTTTCCCGGATAGTTCCACGGAAAACTTATTTAATGCTTGTGACTGAACCCCTGAAGCATGAAATGCAGGCATATTAAAGACATCATTATTTTCAAAATTTAAATTTTCCGGTTGAGGAATAGAAAAAGTACAATTAACTTTAGTATTTACCTTTATGGAGGTATCTTTTGCCGGAGCAGTTAACGTTGGCTTTTTAAATCCTATAAAAAAAGATGTTTCGTGAGAAGTGACACTTTGCGTTGTTCCATCTTCGAAAGTAAAAATTGCATCTACAAACCAATTATATTTTACATTGGGGGTTAGCTGGTTCATCCATTCCGGAATAATTTTATTTGCATCAACATTTGCAATTAACAAACTGGCATCATCTGTTGAGCTTAACTGCTGACCAGCTTGTGGACCACCATTAAAAGTAATTTTTCGTGTATTGGTATATTCTGCATTCTCACCCTCCTTTTTCAATCGTAGGGTAAATTCAATGGATTTAATTTCGTCGGAATAGGGAGAAAACTGTGTTACCAAATACGGGACATTCCAGGGGATGGTATCGTTTTGATGCGGATAAATATTTGTTAAACCAACAACATCCTGATCTGCTTCATTTAATCTAAATGTTCCCAACTCACTGAGTCCTTTATTTTTTGTGGCTGGATTACCATTCATATCAAAAGCCTGAACCAACCATACATACTGATTTACATTTTTGTAATAATCAAAGGGCATATCCGAAGGCAGGTACATGTAGGATGAAGTTAAAATATTACTTTTTTCTAACAATACAGGGTTCCTATCGATTGCTGTACGGGGTGACTGGCCCTCATATACCGGACATATCTTTAATTTATACGTTATTTGGTTGCGTGCTGCATTATAACTGGTAACGGGTGACCATAAAAAATTCGGAAAAGGAGAACTTATTACTTCATCATCAACTGGAGATATTAGTATGGGCGGTTCTGGTATTAATACTGAAAAGCTTGTACAATACTCTTCACCATTGGTAATATTTACTCCATTTTGATCATAAACACTAATACAAATATCGTAATATCCTTCTGGTATTGAATTTGCAGAAAACAACAAGGACTTGAGTTCAGCATTATAACTAATTGAATTCTCATCAATAAGTTGGGGGCCGTTTAAAACCGTTACCTGTGGCATCGGAGAAATTGTGAATCTCCTTGATGTTCTTCTGTAATTACTTTCGGCTATAACCGTACCATTCTCATTAGTTATTCTAAATCCAAACGAAGCATTTGGATATTCATTGGATGAGTGATTTGTGACTATGACTTGAATGATTGTCGGATCCTTTTGCCATTCGTAGATTTCAGATGGTGCAGGATTTCGCATGATTAAATTCAGATCGACCTGAGAATAGATTGGCGTTACGAATGCATACCATACAAACAATAACAGAATGGATATTTTTTTCATAAATGATGAAGTTAATTAGTATTCAGAATGAATGCTGTTTATTATAAAACATTATCTAGTACAATCATTAAATAGGTCATTTTAAATCAATTATCCCTTTTTTAAGTGATTTATATACAGCCTCTCCCCTGTTCTTCACTTTTAATTTTTTATAAATATTTTTAAGGTGAAACTTGACTGTATTCTCAGATTTTTTTAATTGAGAAGAGATTCGCTTATTTGACAAACCTTTTTCCAGGAGCTTAATAATTTTAATCTCCGTTTTTGAAAGATTTGAGTTTTCGGATCCCATAATAAAAGTCTATATCCAAATATCTGAATTATAGATGATTTATCTCCTACCCTTTTGGGTGGTTTTAAAAAACTACCCTATGAGGTAGGAAGAAAAAAAATTTAATAAATAGTTATGTTGGGAATTACTGTTTGATTTTATTTAAAGCTTCAACCCGGTTTTTAACATCAAGCTTTAAATAAATATTTTTAATGTGGTATTTAATGGTATTTGTTGAAACAAATATTTTTTCTGCAATATCGGCATTTGACATTCCTTCGTTTACGAAGTATAAAACATCTGCTTCACGTTCCGATAAATTATTTTTAACCGCTAACTTTTTAATATCTCTTTCTTGAATTTCATTATTCTTATTTTTAGAATCCTTGATTTGCAATAAATACTTTTGAAGTTCTGATTCCATTACATCCAGTTTCTGAAGACCCTTTTGTCTGAAAACATATGCAATAACAATAATAACAAGTACAGCAAGAATAAGAGAAACTATTAATCGATTGCGTGCAATAAGCTTTTGTTTCTTCGTTTCATTGTCTTTCTGTAAAGATTCTATTTCATTTCTTTTCCTTTCAATATCGTAAAGTATAGTTAAATCGACCAGGTACTGCTGGGTTTTTTCATTTACAATGCTATCGCCATAGGCATTTGAAAGCTTAAAGTAATTTAAAGCATTTAAATAGTTTTTTCTATTTTGCGCTAGCTCAGATAACAATTTATAACCTCTCATAATTGCTGATTTATTGCCTATTCTTTTAGCAATGGCAATGGCATCATTTATATATTTAATGGCTGTATCTCGATGGTTTTTCCTGGTATGATACCATCCAATATTTAACTTAGAATTAATTATGTATGTACTATCCCCACATTTATTTGCCATTTCTAAAGCAGGAACAAATAATAAATAAGCCTTATCAATATTATTTTTAAGCATCTCAATTGTTCCTAAATCATTATAGCATATTGCCTTACCATAAATAGAATTCATCTCATTGTTGTATTCCAACGATTTCTCATGATAGATTTTTGCAGAATCAAGCTGTCCAAGTAATCTATAGGTTTTCCCAATATTATGATTGCCAATAGCTTTACCCAGCAAACTTCCTAACTGTTCTTCATATTTTAAGGATTGTTTATAGTATTTCAATGCTAAATCATACTGTTCCAACATTCGGTATAATCCACCAATACCCTCATTTGATATCGCAATACTTTTTAGCATATAATCAGTTGAAATGTTACTTTCCTCGGCAGCTTTGAGTGCTCTTGTATAATACTCCAAAGCTGTTTTAGATGCGGATTTTCTCCGATATACAACGCCCATCATATTTAAGGATAAGGCTTTTAGATAAGCATCATCAGCGAGCAAAGCATTTTCATACGCTTTTTTATAATAAAAAATAGCAGGTAAGTAATCGCTCTCTATTTTCTTGCTATTCCCTAACATGCTGTAGGCAAAAGAGAGTGCTTTATAATTTTGGGTGCTTTCACTTACATTTTTAAATATCCCCATTTTAACTGAATCCTTCAATATCTCCTTTATAAATTTATCAGGGTCATATATATTGATTGAATAAGTTTCAGTTCGAGTAAACAATGAATCTAACCAGGATTTATTTTCTTGGTCAGATCTTAATTTATGGTCGATTTGAATTTCTTTATTTTGTGCATCTTTCATTAACACCCCTTGTGGAGTGTTGTTGCCAGATTTATTTGAGTTATTACACGAGAAAATAAAAAGTGAGAGAATCAGTACTTGTAAAAAAATATAATTTCTTTTCATTTTCTGATCTTTTTCCAACGAACGTCAATTTATTAAATGCAGATATTCAACATTTTTACAAAAATAACTTATAGTTTAAAATCAAATTTAGCAATGTTTTTTAAATTCGTGAAACGAATTTCATTTTTATTTTTTGATCAAAAAATAAATATTCTGCTGGAGGATTATACAGTACCCCTTTAACCAACACACTCATAATCATAAAAGTCTTTTTCTGAACGATTTAACAGGATTAAGATGAACTATAGGCAAGCTGTAGTTTTGTTTTGCTTTTCTTTTTGAGTCTCAACTCTAATTTTCGTAACCAAACAACCAAAATGGCTAAAATAATACGTGGCCAGATAAGCCAATGGATAGTAATCCCCAGGGCTAAAAATAACAATGGGTCTTCAATCTGAGAATGGGATATCACCGCATGATGATTTAACAAATCAGCATCTTTTCGATTCATCTTATTTTTATCCAGCTGATCCAAAACTACAGCAGCTCCATATGCTAATCCTATCGTATTTACAACGATTAGTGAAACCGAAGTACTTTCAGGCAAACCCAGAATACGCATCAACGGTCTCATGATACGGGATATCCATGCGATAATTCCAAATTCCTCCAGGATGTTCTGAAAAATAAACAAAATGCTTACCAGGCTTATAATCTTTAATCCCAGAAAAAACATATCCACCGCCCAATTTTTGAGAACAACAGGAAAGGTTTGGTTGCTTACAGTAATCTCATTTTGCACCAGCACCTCCCCTTGTGGTAATATTGCATTTAGAAATAACCCTGCAATAAGACTAAAAATAACCCGGATGGTTAGCATTCGAAAAACACTGGAACCCGATTTTTTAATAATGGCCGATTCAATAATAAAGCCGTGCGCTACCAGGCTCATAATTGCCAATATAGTAGCTTCCCGAACAGGTATTCCTAAGGTCGAAATAACCGCGATAACAGAATAAATATTGGTAAGCATGCTGGTAATTAGGACAAACGCCGATTCGGCAGGCAAACCTAACAGATTAAAAAACGGTTGTAACCCACTGGAAATCTGCGCTAACCACCCCGTGTAATTCAAAACCAAAACAAAAAAAGTTACTGGTATGGTAATCTTCAAAAGCCAGATAGTCGTCTTAGCAGCTTTTGGTAATGCCGGTTTAATGCATTTTAAAATACGATTGAATGATTGCTCTGTCTTCATCTTTAAATCTATAAGGCCACAAATATAGATTTTTAGACTTACTTCATTTATTTAAGTTTAATTATTCGTACCGCAAACTTTCTACCGGGTTTCTTCGGGCTGCTTTTAAGCTGTACCAGCTAATGGTAATTAATGTAAAGAAAAGGGCCAGAAAGCCGGCAAATATAAATATCCACCAGGGTAGATTCGTTTGATAAGCAAAATTTTGTAACCAACGATTCAGCAGATAATAAGCCAATGGACTGGCAATAATCAAGGCAATTAAGATTAATAGAATATAATCGCTGACAAACAATTTAAAAATACTTGCTGTGGTGGCCCCATTCACTTTTCGTATGGCAATATTTTTCGTTTGTTTTTTCGTGGTGAAAATAGTTATTCCCAGCAAGCCTAAAGAAGCTATAACAATAGCCAGAAATGAGAAGACACTAATAAGTACTGCCATTCTTTTTTCTTCTTTGTACAATTCATCAAAATTATCGGTCAAAAAGGAATGGTTAAACTGCATTTGAGGATAAACCTCCAACAATGTTTCTTTAATCTGTTCTGTTAATGATAATATATCCTTTGTATTATAATGTATAACCATATCGCGTATCATATAATCGCCTACCGCCAGGAACATAGGACCGGTTTGTTCATGAAATGAATGAAATTTAAAATCTTTCACTACTCCAACAATTTCTCTATCCCAGATATCGCCGCCCAATTTATAGTACTGTTGAGCTTTTTCATTAATCACTATTTTATCCTTTGCATTCTCTCCATAAAAACTAAATGAATTTCCTTCAGCCATTTTCAAATCAAATGTTTCAATAAAGTCTTTATCCACAAATAATCCTTCCACATTTATTTTTTCTGTAGGATCATCCGGCAAGGACATACTAACACTCATACGTCCATTGGATGGCGGCAACCACATAGCTCCGCTTATATTCTTAACTTCTTTTATTTTCAAGAGCTCTTGTTTAGCTGTTTGGAATTTTCCTGCCTGAACCAACTCTCCAACGGGGATTACAAGCTTTTTCCCGGGATTAAATCCCAAATCGCTATGCATAGCAAATCTCAGCTGCTTTACAATGCCTGTTGAGCCAATAACTAAACCAATAAATATGATATACTGCAAAGCAAGCATCACTTTTTTCAGACTGAATTTATGATGTGTATACATCTTCTCCTTTCGCATGATATCAAGGGGTGAAATTTTGTTAAAATAATACATCATATAAATTGCCGGTGTAATAACAACAATCACTAAAATAAGGAGTGTTCCCAGGACCATCTCCCAATTAAAAATGATAACGATTTGTTTATCGAAAACCTGATTGATTAAAGGCCTGAATTGTTCTATGATAATAAAAGCCAGAATAAAAGCAACGATTGAAATAAGAAATGATTCGGTAAACAATAGTTTTAACAGCGATTTTTTTTGTGCTCCTAAAATTTTTCGTACACCAATCTCTTTGGTACGGGAAACAATTTGCGATGTGGACAGAATAATATAATTGATACTGGCAATGAGCAGCACCAGTAAAGCAACGGCAGAAAAAATATAAATTGCTGTAAGGTTCCCTTTTTCATCACCACCCATTAAATCTTCAGATTTTAAATAAACCTCCGTAACAGGCTGTAGATAAAATGCCCTGTCATCTGGGTTTTCAAACTTACGGGCTGTTATATCATCCGATATTTTTTGAAATGATCCCTGGTGTAAATTTTCATCACACAGAATATAGGTTCTGAAAATCTCTAACTTCCAGTCTTCTTTATAATAACTAACCCCATACTCTACCTTGTCAGTTGACGTCATATATTTATTAATCTGCATCATGCCCAATTCCAGGGGTGAGATAAAATCGGGATCCATGGTTGAAGTTACCGGGAAATCTTCGTAAACCGCTTTAATAACTACTTGTATTTCCTTATCAAAACTAATAACCGTTAAATCCTTATTGATAATATCTAACGTACCAAAATATTTTTCAGCGGTTGATTTCGAAACAGCCACCTGATAAGGGTCATCTTCAAAGTTAGAAATATTACCTGTAATGATATGTGGTTTAAAAATTTCAAAAAAATCCGGGTCGGTAGAAATATAATTCTCGGCATTAAATTTTTGTTGATTAATATTGATTTGGGTACTGTGAAAATTAAAAATCCGTGCCGCTTTTTTAACCTCGGGATAACTTGCCAACAATTCATCGCGCAATGGATAGGGTGACTTTGGTGTTTTCCAGTGATGAACATTGTTTTGCTGAATAATACGGTAAATGTTTTCACTATTTTCCAGGTATTTATTATAACTGGTTTCCTGAATAATAAATATCAGAATAAAGAATATGGAAGCCAACCCAAGGGCCAATCCTAAAATTTTAATTAAGGTGATGGATTTGTTCCTTAAAAAATTTCTTACGGCTGTTTTAATATAATGTACCAACATAACTCATTTTTTTTAATTTCGGAATAACTGAACCAACCTCCATACCAAAAATTCAAATAACTGATAGTCAATCCTTTTAAAACAATCACCAAAAACAAAGTGTTGCAAAATCCAACATATGTGTTTAAAATAACAACAATATATTGTATTTTTATTGAACCAATAAATTAAGTATAAAATGATTAAATAAACCAATGATTAAATAACTAAATATGGCAACAGAAAAAGAAAAGTTCATCGAAAACCTTAAGAGAAGAACAAAAAAGTTAGCAACCGATGTGATATTATTTTGTGATACACTTAAAAACAGCAGGGCTACTCCGGTAATAACTTACCAATTAATAAAATCAGCAACATCAGTAGGAGCAAATTATCGTGCAGCATGCAGAGGCCGATCAAAAGCAGAATTCTTTAGTAAAATTTGCATCGTTGTTGAAGAAGCGGATGAATCGGAATATTGGCTGGAAGTTATCGATGAAACAAACTTATCAAATGACCATAAAGAACTATCCAGATTATTAATTGAAGCAAATGAAATTTCAAGGATCATGACTAAAGCAAAAAGTTCTGCTTATATTAAGAAACCTGTAAATTCTAATAAATGAACCATTACATATTAAATTATTGAAACATTGAAACATTGAAATATAAAAACATTGAAACATAGCAATATTGTACCATTAAATTATCGCATCATTGTATCATTAAAACATTTTATTATTGCATCATTGCATCATTGAAACATTGCATCATTGCATCATTGCATCATTGAAACATTGCATCATTTTATCATTGAAACATTAAATATGAAAAAAGGAAAAATACTCATCATAGACGATAACGAAGAACTTTTAATCGCCTTAAGGCTCTTTTTATCCGAGCATTTTTTGGTTATCGATACCATAAAAAACCCAAATCTTATCCCTGAATATTTGAGAAAAAATGGCTACGACCTTATTTTGCTGGATATGAACTTTTCTGCCGGCGTAAATACCGGAAATGAAGGGATTTACTGGATGAAACAAATCAAAGAGACGAACCCAAGTGTATCGGTTGTTCTCATTACAGCCTATGGTGATGTTGAGTTGGCTGTAAATGCGATGAAAGAAGGTGCCGCCGACTTTATTCAAAAATCGTGGGACGAGAAAAAAATACTTTCTACCATCCTATCTGCATACAATCTGCAGCAGTCGAAAGTCAGGATAAAGAATCTTGAACAAAAGCAAAAACACCTGAGCGAACGTATCGACCAAAAATATTCCAACATCATCGGAAAATCATCGGTTATAAAAGAGGTGCTACAAATGGTTGATAAAGTTGCACCTACTAATGCCAATATTTTAATTACCGGCGAAAACGGGACCGGCAAAGAAGTGATTGCCCGGGAAATTCACCGCAAATCGAACCGTTCTGATGAAGTGTTTGTGAATGTCGACCTCGGTGCAATATCCGAAAATCTTTTTGAAAGCGAACTATTTGGCTATGTTAAAGGCGCTTTTACCGATGCCAAAGAAGACCGTACCGGGAGATTTGAAATAGCTTCCGGCGGCACACTTTTTCTCGATGAAATTGGGAATTTACCCGTTGAGTTACAATCCAAACTTTTAACAGTAATTCAAAACAAAGAAATTTACCGGGTGGGCTCAAATAAACCAGTTCCTGTAGATATTCGTTTAATCTGTGCCACCAATATGGATTTGGATAAAATGGTACAGGAAAATCAATTCCGGCAGGATTTACTTTACCGAATCAATACCATACAAATTGAGTTACCACCATTACGAGAGCGAATCGATGATATAACGTTACTGACCGATTTTTTTCTAAGAAGATATTCAGAAAAATATCAGAAAGCACCTTTAAAATTTTCCGAACAAGCCCTAAAAAAAATGAAGGTACACTCATGGCCGGGAAATATCAGGGAATTACAACATACTGTAGAAAAAGCCGTAATTTTATGTGATAATAAAGAAATTAAAGAAGAACATTGCTGGCCCGATGGAGAAAAAAAGATAAAATTTTCTACTGGCAATACACTGAACTTAGACGAAAACGAAAAAATTATTATCGAAAGAGCCATTGCAAAACAGCAGGGAAATTTAAGTGCAGCCGCCAAAAATCTGGGAATAAACCGGTCAACTTTATACAAAAAAATCGAGAAATATGGCCTTTAGTCGTTTTAAAATAAGCATTATTATACAGGTAATCCTCATTGCATTAACAACTGCCGCCTTTTTCTGGTCTATTCAACAGGAGTATATGCTTGTTACAAGCTCATCACTAGTACTATTATGGATTGCACAAATCGCTTATCTTATCTGGTATGTACAAAAGTTAACCAGAGATATCCAAAAATTAATCACAGCCCTTAAATATGATGATATCTCCATTGGATTTGAAAAAGATAAAAAATCAGATCCTGCGTTTAATCAGTTATATAATGAATTACACGAAATCATTAACAATATTTCACAAGTACGTTCAGAAAAAGAAACCGAACATCAATACTTTCAAAATACAATAAAACATATTGGTATCGGTATCATTGGTTTTGACGAGGACGGAAAAGTTGAAATCTGCAATAAAGCTGTGTTGAACCTTTTAAACAGGCCAGCTATTTCGTATATTGATGATATAGATAAAACACTCCCGGGATTAGCAAAAACATGCAAAAACCTAAATCCGGGAGCTACAAAACTCATTAAGATGGTAACCAACAGCGAAACCTTACAATTATCGGTAAAAGCAGCAAATTTTAAAATAAAGGGTAAAAACATCAAGCTGCTATCTATTCAGAACATCAAGACCGAGATTGACCAGAGCGAAGTAGAAGCCTGGCAAAAGTTAATCCGGGTTTTAACCCACGAAATTATGAATTCGGTTAGCCCGATAAAACTGCTATCCGGTTCACTGGTAAAAATGTTTCAAACCAATAATCAAATAAAAACATCTAAGCAGCTGGACAATATAACCATCGAAAATGCTGTATTAGGCCTTAAAACCATCCGAAAACGCAGTGCCGGATTATCTGGCTTTGTTGAAACCTATAAAAGTCTTACCCAAATTCCTAAGCCCAATTTTTCTATCATTCCGGTGGCTGATTTAATTAAACATATCCAAACCCTTTTTGAAAATGACTTAAAACAAAAAGGGATTGATCTTATCGTTTCAATTGATCCTCGTGATTTAACTATTAAAGCAGATGAAAAACTTATTGAGCAGGTGCTTATAAACCTGATAAAAAATGCCCTTGAAGTCCTAGAAAATATCAATGATTCGCAAATAACCATAGAAGCAAACCAGGTTAACGATTCTGTAGACGTTAAAATTAAAGACAACGGGCTGGGTATTCCATCGGAAATGATGGACCAGATATTTATTCCATTTTTTTCCACCAAAGAAAACCTGCCTGACGGCAAGGCAGGAGGCTCAGGTATTGGTTTGAGCCTTTCACGTCAGATTATGTATTTACATGGAGGCTCAATTTCGGTAAAATCGACACCGGGCAAAGAAACGGTTTTTACGTTGCAGTTTTAATGAAATGAGGGTGTCCTAAAAGCCCTGTAAGGGCTAAAAATTGGTAACTCCGGGTGCAAAGCGGAGTATAAGCAACCAACTGTATCCGCAGCAAGCATCAGTAGTATTTACTTGCAATAACTAATCATGCTGCGGAAAATTGGAAAGTAATAAAGATATTTTTTTTAACTTAACCCGCCAAGCCGCTTGTAGCGGCTTGGCGGATTGTTATTAGATGAGATTACTCATACCGCAACGATTCCGTTGGGTTTTTACTGGCAGCGGTAATGGCCTGGTAACTTACGGTTATTAATGCTATAAACAATGCAAGAAATCCTGCTGCAGGGAATATCCATAATTTAATATCGGTATGGTATGCATAATTTTGCAACCAGCTTTTCATAAAAAAGTAAGCCAAAGGCCAGGCTACAACATTAGCAATGATAACCCATAGAGTAAACTGTTTAAATAATAAACGTACAATAGTTAAAACAGAAGCACCCAGTGCCTTTCTTATGCCTATTTCTTTGGTTTTTTGTTCGGCCATAAACGAAGCAAGTCCAAACAATCCTAAACAGGCTATAAAAATTGCCAATAAAGAAAATACCATAAATACTTCACCTGTTTTAAATTCTTCTTTATGCAGATTAATAAAATCATTCTCCATAATAGAATATTCAAATGGAGCATCCTGAACAAATTTATTCCAGGTATTTTCAACTAACTGAATGGCTTCATGATTAATTCCTGCATTAAATCTAACAGAAATAAAATCAGCATGACCGTCATCATTAATAAGCACCAAAGAACCCACATCCTGATGTAATGACCTGAAATTAAAATTCTTAACAACGCCGATAATATTCCACTCTGTAACATTATTGTTGTAATTTGTAACAATTTTTTGCCCTACAATAGGTTCCTCTAATCCAAATTCTTTTACTGCCGACTCATTGATTATAACAGCTAACGAATCGGTTGAAAAATCACGTGAAAAAAAACGCCCTTCTTTCATTTCCAGTTGATAGGTTTCATCAAAATCATATCCAACACGCAATAATCTGGGAACATAAGATTCTTCGGTATTTTCTCCGGGAATTGACATAGGAAATCCTCCAAAAATTTTTCCGGGTAGCGTATTGGAATAAGCAACAGCCGTTACCACAGAATTTTTTTCGAGCTCCTGTTTAAACGAATTAAATGAATTACCTAAATAACCGGCTTTCTCAATAATTAAGATATTCTCCTTCTCAAACCCGATATCTTTGTTTTTGATGTAATGCAACTGACTGTAAATTACAAATGTACAGATAAACAGGACAATGGATACGGTAAACTGGAAAATCACTAAAAAGTTTCTAAACCAGGAATGACTTTTACCCGAAAAAACCGAACTTTTAATTACACTTAAAATTTTTATAGAAGATAAATACCCGGCAGAATAGGCTCCTGAAAACAACCCTACAAATATTGCCAATAAAATTAATGCCGGAATAACCAAAGGATTCGTGGCGTATCCCACGTTTAACTCTTTGGATATAAAATTATTAAATACCGGTAGGATAGATTCAATAATAATCATGGCAATAAACAAAGAAATAAAACTCAAAACGATGGATTCAAAAACAAACTGCCGGAATAAAGCTCCGCGACTGGCACCTACAACTTTTCGTATACCCACTTCTTTGGCCCGTTTTGCCGAACGGGCAGTGGAAAGATTCATAAAATTTATACAAGCTACCACTAATATAAACAGGGCAATAATAGAAAATATATAAACATAAAGGATATTCGAATTGGGCTCAATCTCAAAATCGGTATGCGAATGCAGATGAATTTCGATTATGGGTTGTAATAAATATTTGAAATAATTACCCGCCTCGTAAAATGATTCTAAATCAGCGCCCAATGACATAACCAACTCTCTTTCGATATGAGTTAATGCCACATCATGTATTTTCTCATTTACCTTTCGGGGATTTACTCCCTCTTCCAGCAATAAATAGGTATAACTCATATCATTGGCCAGCCAGGTAGTATAAGTAGGAATATCACTACTAACAATCGAAATTAAAATATTGTAATGAAAATGCGAATTAGAAGGTGTATCTTCAACGATTCCTGTAATTAAATACTCATCTCCAAATAACTGAATCGACTTTCCAACCACATTCGTATTTCCAAAATATTTCCGGGCTGTAGATTCTGAAAGAATAACTTTGTAAGGAGAACTCAAAGCCCCCTGAGGATTTCCATTTATAAAATCAACATCAAAAATATCAAAAAAAGTACTATCCACATAAAACACATTTTCTTCCAAATACTGTCTTTCATCAATATTTACAACCATTTCGGCAGAAGCAAATGATGCTTTTACAACTCTGGATGATTTTAAAACTTCAGGAATCTGTTCAACAAAAGTTTGTCCTGCAGGCGAGCCGGTAACATATGCTTTTAGCTCATTTCCGCCAAAACTACCGCTAAGTCCTACACGATAGATATTTTCAGCATTTTCATGATACCGGTCATAAGAAAGTTCATCTACAATAAACAGGGTGATTAAAATGCTACAAACCATTCCTATGGATAAACCCAGAATATTAATAAATGAATAGGTTTTATTTCGAACCAGATTTCGTATGGATACTTTTAAAAAATTCTTGAACATAATTTTACGTTTTTAATGATTTTAGTATGCTCTAGCCAAAAATATACCAAACTTTATAATTTGCTGTTTTTAAGACACTTAAAACACAAAATACTTATTTCACTTTTAAAAAATGTAAAAATTTTTTACATTTAACTCAATTATCGAACACCTAACATGCATTGATTAATGAAAAGTAAAGGTAAAATTTTAATTGCCGATGATGATAAGAATATTTTAAAATCGTTATCCATCTTATTAGATTATGAATTTGAGAAGGTAGATACTTTATCAAACCCCAATTTAATTATTTCTCAATACCAAAAAAATAATTATGATATTGTTTTGCTGGACATGAATTTTTCGGCGGGTTTAAATACTGGAAACGAAGGAATTTACTGGCTAAACGAGATATTAAAAATCGATAAAAATGCCACGGTAATATTTATAACAGCCTATGGCGATGTTAATTTAGCTGTAAAAGCAATGAAGCAGGGAGCAACCGATTTCATTATAAAACCCTGGAACAATGAAAAATTAGTCCATACCCTTCAATCAGCTTTAAAAATCAGAGAATCACAACTAAAAATTGATAAACTCTCCAAAGACAATGAATCATTGAGCAGCGAAATAAACAAACCAAACGAAGAAATTATCGGATCATCGACTGCAATGCAAGAAGTTTTTGCTGTTATTGATAAGGTTGCTGTTACCGATGCCTGTGTTTTAATTACCGGTGAAAATGGAACAGGAAAAGAACTGATTGCCAAAGAAATTCACCGGCGATCTGCTCGAAAATCGAAACCCATGATTACGATTGATATGGGAAGCATACCCGAATCATTGTTTGAAACCGAATTATTCGGACATACAAAAGGTGCTTTTACCGATGCCAAAGAAGATAAAACAGGACGTTTTGAAATAGCCAACGGGGGTACCTTATTTTTAGATGAAATTGGCAACCTGCCCGTATCACTACAATCAAAAATTTTAACTGTTTTGCAAAAACAAGAAATTATTCCTGTGGGAGCGAATAAATCCATTCCAATAGATATTCGGTTAATTACGGCAACCAATAAAAATCCTGAAGAATTGATTCAAAAAGGATTATTTCGCGAAGACCTTCTCTATAGAATTAATACCGTTCAGATTCAACTTCCGCCTTTACGTAAACGAAAAGAAGATATTTTAGAAATAGCCGAATATTACTTAAGAATCTTTGCAACAAAATACGAAAAAAAAGGAATTAAATTCAGCCATCAGGCAATCAATACATTACAGCAATATCAATGGCCAGGTAATATTCGTGAGTTAAAACATACCATCGAAAAAGCAGTCATTTTATCAACCAACAATTTACTGGACCCGGATGATTTTATGCTAAAACAAAAACCTAAAAAACAAGAATGGCCCTTAAAATTCGAAGAAATAGAAAAAAAAGCTATTGTAAGAGCATTAGAAAATAATGAGGGAAAAATGACAGAAGCGGCCAGAGAACTGGGATTAACCCGTCAAACATTATACAATAAAATCAAAAAATACAATATCTAATCGTGCTTAGTAAAAAATTTTATATCCAAATTATCATTCGAATTATACTTATTCTGGTTAACTGTTTAAGTATTATTCCCTTTATTCTAAAAGAAGAAAAATTATTTACCATCCTTGGATTAGGATTTTTACTCTTTCTGCAGATATACTTGCTTCTTCTATATATCAATAAATTCAACAGGGATATCGCTGATTTTTTTGCTGCCTTAAAAACAAACGATGCTTCATTTGCTTTTCATGATAAAGTTTTTTCAAATATCGATAAAGAATTTCAGGACAATATCGAACATGTCAGAAACCAGCTTTTTAACATCACAGAGCGCAAAGAAATTCAGCAATCCTATTTTAAAACGGTCATTGAAAATACCCAAACAGCAATAATTACGGTAGGAAAAAATGGAAGGATTGATATTATCAATCATAGGGCCTTGGAATTACTCAACATCAAGCGAATCTCAAACATCAAAGCAATCGAAAATATACATCCGGAGTTTTATCAGTTAATCCAACATTCAGGAGCAGGCACCGAAAAAATGGTGATGATAAAAAGTAAAAACAAAGCAATTCCTGTAGCTGTAAGGATTAATGAGTTTAAACAAAAAGGCAATCACCTTAAAATTGTCTCCTTTCAGGATATCGAATCGGAACTAAATGAAAAGGAGCTACTTTCGTGGCATCAATTGATACGGGTATTAACCCACGAAATAAATAATTCTATTACACCCATTACATCATTGGCCGGTTCATTAGAAAAACTATATCATAAGAATGAACATGAATTTATCAAAAAACAGGACATTTCAGAAGAAATCATTGAAAAAACATCCGAAGGATTACATGTAATTTCTAATCGTGGTAAAGGTTTAATTAATTTTGTGAATAATTACAAGCAAATTGCTTCACTAAAACAATTGGATATTGAAACAATCAAAGTTGCCGAGTTATTCTATAACCTTGAGTTGCTGATGAAAGACAAACTCTCAGAAAAAAATATAAATTTACAAATTGATATAATCCCGTTTGACCTGGAAGTAAATGCCGACAAAAAATACATAGAACAAATTTTTATCAACTTATTAAAGAATTCGTTGGAAGCAGTTCCCGAAGAAAGCGGGAAAATAAAATTATCGGGATATAAAACTAAAAACGGCAAAATCATTTTAGCAATAAAAGACAATGGAAAAGGTATCGAACCCGAACTAAGAGACCAGATATTTATCCCGTTTTTTACTACCAAAAAAAACCTGCCTGACGGCAAGGCAGGAGGCTCGGGTATTGGCTTAAGCCTTTCACGCCAAATTATGCATCTGCATGGTGGTTCTATTTCGGTAAAATCTACACAGGATGTAGAAACAGTTTTTACGTTGCAGTTTTAATGAAACTATCGATTTCTAATAGTTCTCAAAATCAATCTGCTTTTTTACCGTAATAAACACAAGTTAGGCACCAGGTAATCAAAGAAAAAAAGCGATTCCATCCAATTGTAAATTTTAATATGAAACCTCTTAAATTGAATAAAAAGTACACTATTTTACTAGTAAAATTAAATTAATTAACTGGTGGGTTGGCCAGGACAAATGGCGAGCCATGCGTTGGAGTGAATTGCATTTGGATAGAAATAGTTATGATGGGGCTTGTCCTACATCGATTTACTATTTCATTCAAAGGCAAGAGCGGGTTGAAGCATCCCTGCCAGCCGGCAGGCTGGGTTTGTCCTTGATTTTTTTTTGGTTCGTTTCTTTTCATCAAAGGAAAAGAACGTTTACCTTCATGACCAAAGGGAATAAATGAACAATATTATAGAGAAATTAATTGCTATTAACATATTATTTTTATTCTAATTTTAAAATTTAAACCCGCCTAGCCGCTTAGAGCGGCTTGACGGATAAAAACTACTCATACCGTAACGATTCGGTCGGATTTTTACTGGCGGTTTTAAACGATTGTACAGTAATGGTTAACGATGCAATTACCAATGCAATAATTAACGCAAACAGAAAATACCATATATTTAATTCGATCCGGTAAGCAAAATTCTCCAACCAGTTTCTCATAAAAAAGTAGGATGCCGGAATTCCTATTAGTGAGGATATAAACACCCATTTCAGAATATCTTTATTAAACAACATAAGAATTAATCCTACATTAGAACCCAACGCTTTTCGTATACCAATTTCTTTGGTGCGCCTTGCAACCACAAAGGATGTTAAAGCTAAAAGCCCCAAAACTGAAATAATAATTGCCAGCAATGAAGCAACAAGAATCAGTTGATTCGATTTTTCTTCACTTCGATACATTTGCGCAAATTGCTCGTCAAGGAAAGTATAATTTTGCGTATAATCAGGGTCAAAATTCTTAAATACGGATTGTACATGTTTTAATCCTTGCTGAATTTGTCCCGCTTTAAGTTTTATACTAATAATATGAAAACCGCCCCAATAATGACTAAACACCAGGGGTTCAATTTCTGAATGCATTGATGCATAATGAAAATCTTTAATAATACCCTTTATTCTACCCTTGTGTAGCCAAACAAATATTTCTTTCCCAATCGGTTCATCCAGATTAAGCAACCTTGCAGCCGCTTCATTTAATATAAAAGTAGCACTATCGCTGGATAATTTATCTGAAAAATCTGACCCTTCAATAATTTCAAAACCCATTGTTTTAACGTAGTCATCCTGAACGCGGTTTTCATTCACTGGGATTGCTTCTTCCAGGGGCCATTCCGGAAGGCGAATATTCATTCCACTTCTACCCCTCCCAGGAACCGATTGGGAAGCAGTAACCGAAACCACATCAGGACTAGAGAGCAATTCATTTTTTATCGACTCATAATTCGATTGTATTTTACCGGATAAATTGGAGAAATATACAATTTGCTCTTTATCAAAGCCTAACCGTTTATTTTTCATATAATTTACCTGCGAATACAAAACAAACAAGGCAGAAATCAATGCTATGGCAATGGAAAACTGAATAACAACCAATAAAACATTCAGCGTTTTGTTTTTTCGTTGACCGGTAAACGTTCCTTTTAGGATATCGACAGAGCTAAAATGAGAAATATAAAGGGATGGATAAATTCCTGATAGAACACCTACTAAAAGAGAAATAGAGAAAAACAATAACAACAGATAAAAATCATCGATATATGAAATCTCAATTTTACGACTTACCAAATTGCTAAATCCCGGCAAAAATGATTCTACCAGCAACATGGCTATTAAGAAAGAAATGAAAGCAATTATTATCGACTCTCCGATAAACTGCTGAACTAAAGATTTTTTGGAAGCTCCACTTACTTTTCGTATTCCAACTTCTTTTGCCCTGGTTTCAGATTTAGAAGTAAACAGGTTGACATAATTAAAAACGGCAATAATTAAAATAAAAGCAGCTAAAATGGAAAAAATATAAATATACTGAATGCTTCCCAACTCAGCAGAGTCATAGTTTAATCTTCCGGAATGTAAATGAATATCAGTCAGAGGTTGCAATTCATGCGTATATTCAATCTTATACGCTTTAAACATTTCATTTACATAATCAGTACCTACCTTCTCGGTTTTTTGCTTAATATCAGGTGTAATAGGCTGATTAAATTTAACATACACATGAAAATTATTCCCTTGTTGCTTCATGTATGCTTCGTCGCCGGTATTTATAGATACCAGCACATCAAATTTAATATGAGTGTTTTCAGGAATGTTTTCCATGACCGCTTTTACGGTCATGTCAGCTCCGTAAACATGAATAGGCTCACCAACAACGTTGGTACGACCGTAAATTTTTTCGGCTGATTCCTGGGTTAAAACAACCGAATAAGGTTCTACCAGTGCTTTTTCCAGGTCACCCGCAACCGATTTAAATGAAAAAACACGAAAGAAACACGAATCGGCAAGTACCCTGGTATAAAACCCTCTCGATTCATTTTTTACTTTAACTTCATTCTGAACAAAAGATGACAAACGGGTAGCATACTCAATTTCAGGCACCTCATCCATTGCCACATTGGGTATTTCATAAATCGTAATAGGCATATGGATCTCCTGTTCACCACTTCGGGATGAATGAGAAAGCACCCGGTATATTTTGTCATGCTCATTGAAATGTTTATCGTAACTTAATTCCAATCGAACATACAAAAATAAAAGGATGGTGGCTGCCAGCCCTGCCGACAAGCCAACAATATTTATCAGCGAATAAATTTTATTCCTGGTTAAATTTCGTAAGGCAACTTTAATATAATTTTTTATCATAACTTATAATTTTTATTCATATTTTAAAGCTAAAACAGGATTTAAAGCGGATGTTTTTTTTATCTGAAACAATATACTTATCATAGCTAGGAATGAACCGGCTAAGGCAGGCATTAAAAACATTGTAAAATTTAACGATATTTTATATGGGAAATTAACAAGCCATTCTTGAATCATAAAGTAAGAAACCACCCAACCAATTAAAATAGCAATTAATAACCATCCTAGTATCTGTTTATACAGTAAAAAGAAAATATTTTTCCATGTTGCACCAAAGACTTTATTTATGGCAATAAATTTTATTTTCTTATTAATGGTTAAAGAAAGCAGGGCATATAATCCAATGATTGACAAAACAACTGCCAATACAGACGCAATTTTTATCATCGTTAATATATTTTCTTCCGTACGATACATTTTCTTAAAGTAGTCATCCATAAAAATATAGTTTGGTTGATATTCCGGATCAAAATCCTGCAATGTGTTAATAATAAAATCGATACTATTTTGTGAATGATTTTCATCTATGCGAATCCCCAAACAAAATTTCAGATCAAGATAAGTACTTAAAACCAAAGGTTCAATTCTATTTTTCATCGATGCAAAATGATAATCTTTCATTACGCCAATAATGTTGCACTTATGTATCCATAAATAAACTTCTTTGCCTATCGGATTTTTAAGTCCCAACTTTTTGACTGCCGTTTCATTTATTATAATTCCCATTTCTGTATGTGGTTTTGTAAAATCATGGCCGCCAATCATTGGTATTTGATAGGTATTTATAAAACCTGGTTGCACCCTGTTTTCGTGGGTATCAAAAGCTTCCGATTCATCTTGAGAGGGCAGCCTTAAGCTCATTGGGCTTCTGTCAGACCCCGGAATCGACATCGATGCAGTAACATCTTTTATTTCTGGATTTTGTAGTAATTGATTTTTTACAGCATCATAGCTATCGTTAATTTTAGAAGAAAGCGAAAAGAAATTTACTACCGACTTTCGGTTAAAACCCAAATTTTTATTTTTCATATAATCAATTTGCGTATTGAAAACATAAAGGGATACTAACAATATAATAGTAATCGAAAATTGAAAAATCACTAATAATCTTCTTAAATGGTCTTTCCGCTTTCCTGCAAAATCAATTTGTTGAAATAAACTTACAGGATTAAATCTCGAGATATAAAATGCAGGATACCATGCTGAAAACACTCCAACAACAACAGCCAAAGCAAAATATACAAAGAGTAATGGAGATTGCCTTATATATGATACATCGATAGGTTGGCTTACCAGATTGGAAAAATCCTGTATAAAAGTTTCAACCAGCAACATCCCCAGAAGAAAAGCAATAAAGGTTAACATAACCGATTCTGAAATAAACTGAAAAATAATTTGTCGTTTTAATGAACCCAATACTTTCCGAATGCCTACTTCACGATAACGCTTTTCGAATTGGGAGGTCATGATATTCAGATAATTCAATATGGCAACAATAAAAATAAAGAGGGTAACCAGAGAAAAAATAAGAATATAAAACCGATTGCCCAAATTAGCATAGTCACTGGAAAAATCTGATTTTAGATGAATCTTATCTATTCTTTGAAGTTCAATATCTACATTTACATGATTATAATTAGTATTTACAAATTCAGCAATATAATTGGCTATTCTTTCCAACTCAATATCATCCGGTTTGTTATTAAATTTTATATAGGTAGGAAAATCTACTGCATTCGACTGCATCAAACCTTTAGGAGCTGACTCGATAGCAATCAGAATCTCCGGGCGTATGTGTGAATTTTTAGGAAAATCGGGATAAACTCCGGTTATTTTATAATCTGTTTTAAAGATTTTTATAAATTGATTAATGGCAGGTTTATCTCTAAATAGTTTCTGTTTAACACTTTCTGATAATATTACAGTATATTTCTCATTTAACAAGTCTTCTTTATTTCCCTGATTATTCATTACCGATAAAGTATTGATTATTGAATTATCGGCATATACGCCACTAGCAACAACCTTTTCATCCTCATCTTTAGATATTTGATAAAAGGGATTGAATTCAAAAAATTTCCCTGCGTTATCAACGTTAGGAAAAGCTTTCTTTACCTCAGAAGCTATTTCATAAACGGTCGTTGGATACTTAGAAACAGAGTTTCCGGATTTATTTTTCGAAACTACCCGATAAATTTTTTGGTAATCATCATGATATGTATCAAAACTTAACTCATGAAAAATATAAGTTAATAGCATAATTACTGAAGCTAATCCAATGGATAAACCAATTAAATTTATGGCTGTATAGATTTTATACCGAACTAAATTTCTAAAAGCAATTTTTAAATAATTCCTAATCATTTTAGTCTAATTTTTCGATCATATATCTAAATCCGTACCAAAACTGTTAAAAACTTAAATATCAGCAATATAAAATAAGCACAACAAAAAATATGTTCGTTTTTGAAGCACTCTGTCGTTCGTTTTTGAAGCATTAAATTTTAAAATTAGATAATTAACTGTATTTTTATCAAAAAAATACAATGCAACAAGAAAAAATCAACTGTTCCCTCCTTATCATTGATGATGATATTGACGTACTCACATCAGCTGAATTGTTTCTTGAAGAAAATTTTAAAACAGTACTTACCGCTTCGGATCCCAAAAACATTATTCCCATAATAAAAAAGCAGGATATCGACATTGTTCTTTTGGATATGAACTTCCGCAAAAGACAGATGGACGGACACGAAGGAATTTTTTGGATGGATAATATTAAAAAACAAAATTCCGAAATCATCGTAATTCTAATGACCGCTTTTGGTGATATTGAACTTGCAGTGAACGGCATTAAAAAAGGGGCCTTCGACTTTGTTTTGAAACCATGGAAAAATGCCCGGTTACTTGCCACACTAATTGCTGCTTCGCGGTACAAAAAGAGTGCGAAAGAATCCATAAAATTTAAAGAACAAACAAATACACTTAAACAGGATATAGATAAAAACTTCTCTGAAATCATTGGTAAATCTCCTGCCATTAAACAACTAAAAGAGACCCTGAAAAAAGTGGCCGAAACCGATGCCAATGTTCTCCTGCTTGGCGAAAACGGAACAGGCAAAGAACTGGCTGCCCGTGAATTACACAGACTCTCCCCCAGAAGAAACGAAGCATTTATTGCAGTTGACATGGGTGCTATAACCGAGACTTTATTTGAAAGTGAGATATTTGGGCACACACGGGGCTCGTTTACCGATGCCAAAACCGATAAACCCGGGCGCTTTGAAATAGCCGATAAAGGAACCATTTTTCTCGACGAAATCGGAAATCTTTCATATAGCCTGCAAGCCAAACTTTTAACCGTTATTCAAAACCGTAAGGTTGCCCGCGTAGGTTCTACCAAAGAAACACCTATTGATGTGCGATTAATTTGTGCTACCAATATGCCGCTGAAACAAATGATTGATGCAGGTACATTCAGACAGGATCTGTTTTATCGTATCAATACCTTTGAAATTAATATCCCCCCTTTAAGAGAAAGAAAAGAAGATATCCCCGTATTGGCAGCATATTTCTTGAACGATTTTAAACAAAAATACAACAAACAGGAATTAAAATTTCATCCTAAAGCGATGACACATCTCAAAAATTACCAATGGCCGGGAAATATTCGGGAGCTTAAGAATATTATCGAAAGATTGGTTGTTTTATCCGATGGCAGGCAGCTAGTCATTGACCAGAGTCTTTTTTCATCTTACGAAACGAATACAGAAAATATTAAAAACAACCTTAATCTCGAAAAAAACGAAAAACATATCATATTAAAAGCGTTGGAAAAACATAGAGGCAATATTACAAAAGCAGCCAAAGAACTGGGAATCCAACGTAATGCACTATATAGAAGGTTAGAAAAGTATGGTTTATAAAAGATTCTCGATACTCGTTATACTCAGAATCATATTTACACTCATAAATATGGTGCTGATTTCCAATATCATCTTAAATCCTAACCGGTTATTTACAAGCATTGTTCTTATTTTGATTTTAATTGGGCAAATAGCAGAGTTATTGCACTATGTAAATAAAACCAACCGTACGTTAAGTAATTTTTTAGATGCCATAAAAGATAAAGATTTTTCGGATAGCCAGTATATCGAAATTGTTGACAAATCATTCAGTCAGCTTAATCAATCGTTTAAAAATATTTCGCGCGCCATTTTTGATTCCAAAATTGAAAAAGAGGCACAATATCATCTCTTAAACCTGATAATTGGCAACGTAGATACCGGAATAATTCTACTGGATAAGAACCAAAAAATTAACTTAATAAATGAAGCAGCAAAAAACGCCCTAAATCTGTCTCAATATAAGACCCTTGCAGATACCAAAACCGAAAATCCGGATTTATACCATTTTATTAACGAGGAAAAAAAGGCTGCTAAAAAAATTATCGAAACATCGAAACGGCAACTGTTGGTTTTTGTTAATCTTATAAAATTAACAGGTGATAATTATACTCTAATAACATTTAATGATATAAAAGAAGAAATGGAGTTCAAAGAAGTTCAATCATGGCAGAAGTTATTGCGTACGTTAAGTCACGAAATCATGAACTCGGTAACACCCATTTCCTCATTATCAGAAACCAGCTTACTACAAATACAACATGAATCAGGAAAATTGAAAGATTTTTCGGAGATAGACAGGTTAGCTCTTGAAAAAGTTCAAAAAGCTTTAGTAACCATTGAAAAACGTAGTTCAAATTTATACCATTTTGTAGATGATTTCAGGAAATTGGCCAAAATACCCATCCCACAGAAAAATAAAATATTCGTCAATGAGCTGGTTGATTTAGTGGAACAATTAATGAAACCAGAGCTTTCCAGAAATAATATTACCTTAAAAAGTTCTATCTATCCAGAAGACCTGGAAATATATGCAGATGTTAATCAGATAGAACAAGTGCTGATTAATATCGTTTTAAATGCCAAAGATGCAGTTCAAACGACTAAAAACCCAGAAATACAGATAAACAGCAAAAAATCCGGGGATAAAATTTCCATTGAAGTTATCGATAATGGAAACGGAATCCCTGATAAGCAAATGGATAAGATATTTATTCCTTTTTATACCACCAAAGAAAACCAGCCTGCCGGCAAGGCAGGAGGATCAGGTATTGGTTTGAGCCTTTCACGTCAGATTATGCATCTGCATGGGGGCTCTATTTCGGTACAATCAATGCCAGGCGTTGAAACAATATTTACATTGGAGTTTTAAAAATATCGCCGGCTTCCAGACGGTTATTGTACAATATATATAATAGAAACTATTTCTGAACTTCTATACAATGTAAAAAAACCAGCTGGTAAAATTAATTACTTACAGGTAAGGATGCCGGTCATTCTTCGTGGATTGAAAGCTACCAGCAGGTAATTGAAATATATTCCACCTGGCCGCTTGGAACGGCTAGGCGGATGAATTGAATCATATAATTTTTTCATATACCAAAACCTAAATCCTGCCTGCACAATGTCAATCAGGTAAAACCCATTAATGATTTTCAATGATTTTTGCCCCGCCCCTAAAGGGTGAATCATTGAAAATCAGAATGTTTAATTAAACACCTTGCCCCCTTTAAAGGGTTGGACTATCAAAAAGCTTTATCTTATTTGTGAGGAAAATCAATTAAACAACCACCATTCCCTGCTTACATGAAAATAATAAGTTGACCTATATCCTAAACAATTTTGTTTTTTTATATTTATACTAAAGATTATAGATATAATATGTCACAAGATAAAACAATGTTTTATGGAGCCAGCCCGGAAATGTTTGAAAGGGCTAAGGTTTTAAGAAATCATATGACGGATTCTGAGCAGCTCCTTTGGAATAAATTAAAGGATAACCAATTAAATGGAATTAAGTTTAGAAGGCAACATCCCATCAGTCAGTTTATTGTTGACTTCTATTGCCACCAAAAAAAACTTGTTGTTGAGTTGGATGGCGGTACTCATCAAAAAAATGCTCAACAGGAGCGCGATAAAGGAAGGCAGTTCATGCTTGAAGAATTAGGATTAACTGTCATTAGATTTAAAAATGAAGATATAAAAAAGGATATATCAATAGTAATCAGTAGGATTCTTGAGTATTGCAGCATATAATTTTTCAGGCTTCTTCCCTTTAGGGCCAGGGTAAAGAAGCCTGAAAAAAGTTTTCAATCCGCCAAAGAAATAAATTTGCTAAAATCGGGCTTACCATGCAGGTTCATTAAAATCATTACATTCTCTGTGCCATCCTCAACCAACATTAACAACTCTGATTTACGATCATTTTTTTGATGATAAACCATACGTACTTTATCTTTTTGATCATAAACAGTCATAATTTCTTTAAACCGACCTTCTTTAATTCCTTCAACCAAAAGTATAAATTCATTATTTCTAAACCTTTTGTCTGAAATTATGATTTTCATTTTATCAATTTGCTGTAATACTTCTCGCTCTTCATCCTCTAAATCACCAAAAGCTAATCCCATTTTAAAAATAAAACTCGGTATAACCATTGTAAATTCACTGTTCTGCCTTTGGTAGTCACGCACAACATCCTTTAATGTATTTTGTGCCATTAAAGAAGGGGTAATAAGCATTAATAAAAACAAAATTGCAGCTATTTTTTTCATCATCATCTAAATTTTAATTAATAAAAGTTTATCTAAAGACGAATGAATGATAGAATCGTTACAGAATCTAAAATAAAACTTTCAAAACACTGAAAATTAATTATTCAAAAACCATTACCTCATACTTGTAACTTAATACATATAAAATCGTCTCATGGTTATAAACTTTAAAAAAAGGATGAATATGAGAAAAAATAAAAAACACATTTCAATTTTAATAACATTATCATTTTTTTTAACAACTATAGCATTTACCCAGGAAAACAAGGTGATATTAAGTGGGAAAGTTACTGACTACGTTGGAAATCCAATCGATAGTGCCATTGTTTTAATCAAGGATCATAATTTTAAAGATGTATATACAACTTTTTCAGATACAGAAGGAAATTACAGTCTGACCGTAAAGAAAGGGACTTACTATGGGTTGGCTTCTGTTAGAATGCAGGATTATGGAAAAACAAAACTGGAATTCTGGGCATGGAATCTAATGGTAGATGATACGATGAATTTGGATATAAAATATGACAAATTAGAAGTTTATGGTGTTAATGTATTCAGAGTTCAGGGAGCATACCCCGGTTATACCATTTATTTCAGGCCCATGGCTTTAAGTCGATACTTTGAAAATAATATCAGGCAAAACAATCCTGATTTAGCTCCCGAAAAAGAAAATTTAGAGGTCAAAGTTTTTATTAATGATGAACCTGTTCATGTAAATCTAGTGCAAGGAGTAAAAGAATTTGCAGGCAAAGACACATTAAACGCTTACCTGGTCCATACAGAATTAGGTAATAATAAGGATGGTGAGAAAACAAAAATTCGAATTGTTTTAAAAGACAAAAAATATGGCGATATGGGGGAAGCCTATTATTTCCTTGAAAATTAACAAATTAAATTCGTGCCACGTATTCTAAGCGTGACACGAATATATTTTTAAAAATAATCTTCGGGATTTACATTTTCACCATCTTTCATCACTTCATAATGTAAATGCGGGCCGGTTGAAATTCCCGAACTTCCAATATATCCAATAATATCCCCTTGTTTTACTACAACACCCTCTTTTACATTATAACCAGATAGCTGTGCATATAAAGTTGAATAACCACCTTCATGGTCAATAATAATATATCTTCCATATCCTTTGCCTTCGCGATGATTTTGTTTTACTTTTCGAATCATTCCATCAGCAGTTGCAAAAACCGGGGTTCTTTTTGGTGCAACTATATCAACAGCATTATGCATACGAATTATTTTATATATTGGATGCATTCGCATGCCAAATTCCGAAGAAATTTCCACACCGTCAATTTTCTTTACGGGAAAAATAGAGGGTGCTTTAGTTGACTTTTCAATAGTTTGAAGTTTAACCGTATTAAAAACCTTTTCTGTGGATGTTTCTATTGTAAAAGCAGACAAAAGAAAAACGGTAAAAGGAATTATGAATATCAACTTCAGTTTTGCTGTTTTACTTGAATTTATTCTTGTTATCATTTTTATTCTGTTTTTTGTTAATGAATAATTAAAATGGCTGGCAAGATTCACTTCAAAACTCTTTTCTATCTGGCCCAGGATGATTTTCTGATAAGCAATTTTATCCTTATTTACTTTCATCACTCCCCGATCGGCCAAATATTCATGAATTTCTTTAAAAGCTCTTCTGTACCTGTACATGAAAGGATTAAACCACTGAAAAACAAGAATTAATTCAAGAAGGATAACATCGATCGAATGTATTTGTTGTGCATGAACGAGTTCGTGCTGTAACAATTCTCTCGAACCATAATCATCTCTTGAAATAAAAATGTAATTAAAAAACGAAAATGGAGCCGTGTTATCATTCAAAAGTACTATTTTTTTATTCTTATCATGTATTATCTCATTGGCATGTATTGTTTTTATTATTTTATAAAACTGATATACAAATCGCAATAAATACAATCCGGTAATTAGTAAGTAAATAAAAAAAATGAAATTAAAATGTGAAACAGATTCAATAGTCTGTTCCTTTAGATTATTTACTGTGTTTCCAATATACAGATATTCGTTAAATTCGAACTGATTTTTAGAATCTGCCAAATCAACAGATGCTGAAAAATCAAGCAATGGAACCAATAGAGAAAAAACAACACCAAACAAAAGGAAAAAACGGTTAAAGCCAAACCATGTATCACGTTTCATGAACAATTCGTAAAAAAAGTAAAAACAAGATATTATGATAGCGGCTTCAAAAAGATATTCCATTACTCTTTGGCTTTTTTCTTTAACTCAATTTGCTTTTCAAGCTGTTTTTTTAATTTTTCCAGCTCCGTTATAGTCAAATCGTTTTCTGTTGTAAAAAACGAAACCAACCTGCTGGCCGAATTATTAAAAAACCCTTTTACTACTCCTTTAACAAATACTTTTGCATAGTCCTTTTTACTAATGAGTGGATAATATTCGTTCGATTTTCCGTAGGTTTTAAACCCTATAAATCCTTTGTTAACTAGCACACGTACAACCGTTGAAATGGTTGTGTAAGCAGGTTTCGGATCGGGATATTTGTCAACAATATCTTTTAGGAATCCTTTTTTAATATCCCAGAGATACTGCATTACTTGTTCTTCAGCTTTGGTTAATTCTTTCATAAAACAAACATATAACTATTTTTTTAATTATACAACTATTTTTATAGTAACAAGACTAAAAATATCATTAGTATCTAAAAAGTGCTTTGTAATAGAATGTTAATATTTCATTTTTATAATTCCATTTATATGCTTATTTTTCGCTATCAATTCAAAACAAAAAATCATGAAAAAAACGCTACTCCTATTAAGCACCATTTTAGTCATAGCAGGCTGTGCATCAAAAAGATATACCAAAAAAGCTGTTAAATTCGAAGAAGCAGGATTATACGAAGATGCAGCCGAATATTATTACGAGGCAGTAAAGAGAAAAGATTCGAATGTAGATGCCAAGCTGGGTTTACGAAAATCCGGACAGATAACTTTAGACCGAAAGCTGGCTGATTTTACCCAGGCCTATCAACAAACCGATTATGAAAAAGCGGTATACAATTACCTGGAAGCAGAAAAGTATTACCTTAAAGTTAAGCTGGTAAATGTAGAATTAGATTTTCCTGAATATTACAAAGAATATTACGAGGAAGCTAAAGGAGATTATCTTAATAAAAAATATGCCGATGGCGTAGATAAATTAAATCGTGAAGATTTTAATGCAGCATTAGCAGTTTTCGAAGAAATAAAAGGTATTGATGCCAGTTATAAAGATGTAAAAGAATTATACATCACAGCAAAATATGAACCCATGTATCGTGAAGCAAATCATTATCTCGAGAATGGACTGTTTAGAAAAGCCTATTACACTTTCGAAACAATTATAAATGGTGCAGGGAATTACAAACAATCAGTTGCTTTAAAAAATGAAGCCCAGGAAAAGGGTACTATTACTATCTTAGTTTCAGATATATCATACACTTCATACAACTACAGGGATGCGTCAAATAAAATTACTTCAGGTATTAAAAGTAATTTAAACCGATTAAATAATCCATTTCTGAAAATAATTGATCCTGCATCACTGAATGTAAATATTTACGAAAACGGACAGATGAATATGAAGGCTGCCAATCTTGCCGGCATTAGTGCTGTTCTAACAGGAGTTGTGTCATCTGTAAAGACAACGAACGGACGAGTAACAAAAGAAAAGCAAAAAGGATATATTAAAGAAGTAACCAAAACAAAAAATGCCGAAGGTGAAGAAATAGAAAAAGTAAAATATTACAAAACGACTTACCTTGAATACAAACAAAACAACAGAGCATCGTTGTCAATGAGTTTTAAACTTGTTTCAACCGAAAATAATTCGGTACTGGCATCGGATGCATTTAATAAAAGTAACTCAGACCAAATGCATTATGCTGAATATAAAGGAGACCAGAACAAGCTAATTCCGGGCTACTGGAGATACAAGGATAAAATTACGAAAGAGGATGTTCAGCATGACAACAAAAACGATGTCAACAAGTTACACGCCCTGCTAAAAGCAGATAAAGATATTAAACCGGCACAGGAACTGTTGAATGAACTTATCGAACAATCGGTAAAAGATGTAACCTATGCTATTGATAAATATAATCCTGAACAATAATGAAAAAATATCTGGTTATCCTTACGTTTATTTTAAGCTCTTGTGCTGCGAAAAAACAAGCTGCAGAGTTTGAAGCATTACCTGACTGGGTAAAACAAAAACCGATTATTCCGGGTTATTACGTTGGAATAGCTTCGGTAAAAAAAGTAGGAACTTCAGCGCAGTATATTACAAAAGCACGAAGGCAGGCACTTGCCGATTTAGCCGAAAGTGTATCTTCAAATGTGAGCTCAACCTCTGTATTACATGCCATTGAAACCAAATACGGATTTTCAGAAACATATGATCAAAAAATACAAATAAGTACTGATGATTATCTTGAAGGGTTTGAACCTGTTGCCTTTTACGAAAACGAAGATGCCTATTGGGTGTATTATAAAATTAACCAGCGCACCTACCATGAAATGAAAGAAAAAAGAAAGCAGGAAGCCATTGCCACCGCACTGGCAAAATACCAATCGGGAAAAGAGGAAGAGCAAGAAAACAAACCCAAAGAAGCCATCTCCTTTTACCTGCAGGGGCTACAAGCTATAAAACAATACCTAAACGAAGAGAATCCTGCGAATTACAATAATCAAAATATAGATATTGGCAATGAACTATTCGTTTCGGTTAACAGAATTTTAAATAACTTAAATATAAAATCAAAAAGAAACTCAGTAATAGTAAAACGAAGAGAAAGTTTTAAAGATAACCTTGAATTTTTAGTGACTTTTCAAGAAACCCCTGTTCAGGGGATACCTGTTTCTTTCTTATATACAGGCGGTTATTTAAAAAAAGACCAAAAGGACTCTGATGCTAATGGAATTGTTCAGTTAGAGCCGGAACCTATTTATTCGAAAAACCAGCAAGAACAAATAACAGCATCCATAGATTTAAAAGATCTGGCACAACAATCCGTAGATGATCTCTTTATCCGCGGATTGATTCAAAAGCATTATATCAAACCTGCCACCGTTGATATTTTTATAAAAGCTCCATCTATTGCACTTGACATGGATGAAAGCAGGTATAAAGAAAGTCAGTGCAACAAAATTACCGGTATTTTTAACCAAAATATACGTCAATTTGGATTTATAAACCCATCCGGAAAGATTGCAGATTATATTTTAAAACTAAATTTTGAATACAGAGAGGGAGAACGTGCCGGAGGGCTTATTTCGGTTTATATCTCGGGCGAGTTAATCATTCAGGATAGTTCAGGAAAAACAACCTGGAATAAACAAACAGAAAGTATTAAAGGTGTGGGCTACAGTACCGAAGAAGCAAAAGATGAAGCCTTTGAACAATTCATAACTTCATTAAACCGGAAATATTTCAAACAAGCATTGGATGCTATTCAGTAAAAACGATTTTTCATTAAGCTTCAAAAACACATGCTTATAAAACCTCCCCGTTTGCCTTCAGGTAAAACGGGTATTGATAAAAATGCATATCATATCAGAAAGAATCCAGTTTTTTTAAATATCATTTTTCAATCATTAATTAAACCAATTGAATAAAATCAGTTCTAACAGTTATCTACTCAAAAATCAGTATCCATTATGAAGAGAACCTTACTTATAGTCATAACTTTAACATTTGTTGCATTATCAAATGAATCATTTGCACAAGAAGATCCTGTTATTCAAAAAATAATTGAACTGGGAAAAACAGACAACCAGACCATGCAACATCTCGATATCTTAAGCAACCGTTTCGGAGGACGCTTAGTTGGTTCGGATGCTTATGAAAATGCTGCCCAATGGGCGTCTCATAAATTCGAAGAATGGGGTATGGAGGTTATTATGGATGAAGCCGGAGAAGTTCCGGTAGGATTTAATCGTGGTCCATGGTTTGGACGTTTAATTGGTGAGCATGGAATGACCTTACATTTTGCAACTCCATCGTATACCTCTGGAACCAAAGGCGTGCAGCGAGGGCATGTGGTCCTTGAGCCTAAAACACAAGCTCAGTTTGATCGGATGAAACACCGCTTAAAAGGAGCCTGGGTATTAATTTCAGGAAATAGTGACGGATGGCCTGTGGATATCTCTAAAAACGCTGATGCAAAACGCAAAGAGATTATCAAAGAAAATGAGGAGATAGAAAAGAAAAACCGTGAAATAAGCCGGGAAAACTGGGCCAACCGTAAATCGGGCACACAAAAAGAGCTTCTTCCCTATAAAGATGAACCTGCTGTATTTTATAAAGAAATGGTAGAAGCCGGGATTCTCGGAATCATTCAATCATCCAAAGTACCCATTACAGCTTTATATGATCGTAAAAACATTGACAGCCTTACCTTTGAAACATTACCTACAGTGCCTGATATCAAACTGGATGAACATCAATATGAAATCATAGAACAGATGGTTCAGGAACGCAGGTATTTTCAACTAGAATTTGATATACGGAATCATTTTAAAATGGGGCCAATAAAGTATCACTCAGTAATTGGTGTAATTCCCGGAACAGAATACCCTGACGAATACGTAATTATGGGCGGGCACCTCGATGCTTATGATGTAGCCACAGGAGGTGTTGATAATGGCTCGGGGGTTTCTCCGGCAATGGAAGCTGCAAGACTTATTATGGAAGCCGGAGGAAAACCCAAACGTACCATCTTGGTATGTTTATGGGCTGCCGAAGAATTTGGCTTGCTGGGTTCGAAACACTGGGTGAATCAAAATAAAGATAAACTGAGTAAAATTTCTAATATGTTCAACAGAGATGGAGGCCCCACAGTCCCAACGAGCATAAGTGTTACGGAGGCTATGTGGGACGATTTTGAAAATATATGTGCTCCGTTAAATGATATTAACCCCGACTTCCCTTTTAGGTTGAATAAAAGAGAACCCAGACAAAGGCCAAAAGAACCCTGGGGTACAGACAGCGGACCATTTGCCGTTGAAGGTGTGCCTACCATTGGTTTTGGAACCGAAGATATTAAAGGATATAATTTCAGTTATGGCGAAATTTGGCATACCGAACGCGATTTATATAACAAAAGTATTCCCGAATACCAGAAACATACTTCTATCGTAACCGCTATTGTTGTTTATGGAGTAGCTAACCTCGATCACCTGTTATCGCGTGAAGGATATTATATTACAGAAAAAGAGGAAAAGAAAAATAAAAAAAGAAGAAAAGAATAAGATAAAGCCCATATATCAAGGGATTTATCTAATATAAAAAAATAAACCCTTTATTTATAAATTATAAGAAAACGATAAAACTATGAAATCTAAACTTTTTTTTACCCTTGCTTTAACATTCATATTTACAAGTTTGTTGGGGCAAAATGAACCAGTTACAGAAGCTAACTACAGATTAGCCGAACAATTTTCGCCTACCAAAGTTAAAAAAATGGTTTTTAGCACATCCGTTCGCCCCAACTGGATGAAAACAGGTGATAAATTCTGGTATTCATACAAAACATCCAACGGAACCAATTATTATATTGTTAATTTAAGCAATAAGACCAAAAAGAAGATGTTTGATAATGATCATATGGCGGCCATGTTAACATTAATCACAAAAGATCCATATGATGGACAGCATTTACCTGATATAAAACCTGAATTTAAAAAAGGTGACACCGTTTTTCAGTTTGATGTAAAAAGTTCTCAGGAAGAGGAAATAGAAAAAAAAGATAC
>Ga0209936_1000239_pt1 | contig 35569 bp, 28 predicted proteins | sample SalPonR1_A_D1_MG_FD_185694 | JGI IMG/M metagenome (GOLD analysis project Ga0209936, IMG submission 185694) | Salt pond soil microbial communities from South San Francisco under conditions of wetland restoration - Salt Pond MetaG R1_A_D1_MG... ...
ATCAGCATCTTATGTTCTGCTACACACTTTACCCAAATACATATCATTACACATGACATTAATTTAATTCAAGTTAGTGCAAATATTAAAAAGAATCAACGTAATCTAGACTTTTTCTTCTGGGGCTTAGCGTTTTAAAAACATAAAGTTAATATGAATCATAGCACGAATAAGCATCGCACTATATTCCAGAACGTTTTTTTTAATATGAAGTAAAATGCAGTATGTCTTTAGACCATCAATCTTTAAACATCCACGCCTAAAAATATTCTGATTACATAGCCAATAGCGAAGGTAAAAGCGGCTACTCCCATGCTAATGGTAAACATTTCCCAGAATCGTTTCTTAAAATTCAGGTTTTTGGCAATGGCGATGTAGTAGTTAAAAAACAATATGATCAGAACAGCAAAAGCCAGGGTCATTCCCAAACAAATAAAATAGTTGGTAAACAAGAGGTAGGGCAGAATTAAAATAATCACGGTGCCAATGTATGCCAGTCCGGTATAAATGGATGACGCCAGGGCTTTAGCTCCATCGCCTTCCGATTTGGTAGAAAGGTATTCTGAAGCCGCCATAGAAAAAGAAGCGGCTATTCCGGTAATTAATCCGGCCACAGCAATAAGGCGTGTATTTTGTAAGGCAAAAGTCAGTCCGGCCAGTGTACCGGTAAGCTCAACCAGTGCATCGTTTAATCCTAATACGATAGAACCCACATAATCGAGTTTCTTCTCTTTGAGTAAATCAATTAATTCTTCTTCGTGTTGATCTTCATCAATAACAATGTCTCTGGCTTCGGGAATGTATTCGCAGGCTTTCTCATATTCTTTCTGCGCTCCTTCTTCTCCTTTTTCCATCAGGCGGATGCCAAAAGTAATGCCAAAGATCCGGGCCAGCCAATAAAACTTGAATACTTTCCAGCGGTTGGGTTTTATCTCTTCACCACTATAGGTTTTCCAAAAATGATAGTGCCTCAGCTCATCATCACCGATACGTTGCAACGTTTGGGCATTCTTCTCATCTTTTATTTGTTTTGATAATTTTGAATAGATGTGATATTCGGTAATTTCGTTTCGCTGAAACTGTTTTACCTGTTTAATCTGTTCCGGGGTTAGTTTATTTTTATCCATTGATTTTCGGTTTCATGATTTCAAAAACAAATTTAACAAAAGAGTCTTATTTAACCTAAACCATAAATAATTATAATTGCTGCGATCCAATCAAGGTATTCAAAGAGTGTATGGGCAGCCCTCCGGTTAAAAAACGACCCCCAGCAACACATTAAAATTATCGGCTGCATCGCCGTGAGCTTTCAGGGTAACTCCTGCCGACAAGCGTTTGGTAAACCGATAGGAAAGACTGTAACGCTGAAAAAAGTTACGGGGTTTGTCGGGAGCATAAAGGTAAGTGCCCCAATGCTGAGCAAAATCAAATTTCCCGAACTGCAAATGGTGCCCCAACAAAAAAGAAACCTGCTGATGGTCTTTTGCAATCCCCGCCCTGGAAAGTTTTTCTTTTTTTGCCCCGTCATAAACATAATCGAATCCAACGCTAAAACCGTTTAGCTTACTTACTGTTCGTCCGGCAATACCATATATACCGGCTACGGGGGTATGTTCTTCGGGGTATTCTTCATCTGCCGCAACCGATTCAATCGTTCCAAAAGGATACAGACCATAAAAAAATACAGGTTTAAAACGTTCCTTCTCCTGCGCTTTAAAACGGAGTTCTCCTGCGGGCTGGTAATTCAATCCCAGCCCAAACATGGGAAAGTTCATTCCATAATTGGGATCTTTTATACCGCCATTGGAGATATGGCTGTATTTGGCGAACAACAAAAGCTTACACTTATCCGTCAGCGTATAATAAATATTGGCATCCGCATGGATAATAAAACTAACAGCGGTTGAAAAAAACTGATTGGAAGGGTTTTCCTGCTCATCATACACTTTGTCGAGAAAACTGACTCCTACGCCCATGCGGGCAGAAAACAGCAGCCGGTTTGTCCGGAATAAAAAGGGTTCGGCAAAGCCTGTTACATTATACGAGCTGCCCACAACATCCGGATTGTTATAGTTAACATACAGGAACGAAAGGCCCATTTTCGAATAGCAGTTACACTGCTGCCAGTTTTTGTCTTTAAGCATCACCCGGGCATACTCCAACTCAATACCCAGGGGGTTGGTATGGGTTAAGTGTTCAATTTTAGCTGAATGCGGAAGGATAAGTCCATATTGTGCCTTCAGGGACAGGGATACAGGATTTTTGGTCTCATCCTGCCCCAAAAGAATGTTGCTGATGAGCAGTAAAACCATAAATAACAGATAATATCTGGTCATTTTTCTTCTGCACATAGGGGGTTAAAAATACAAATTCACAGGCTTTTATACAATAATCGTTGCATAGTATCGTAAAGTTATTAACAATGCCCAAAAAAATTAGGTTCCGTGTTTTTAATAAAAAGTTCACAAACCAGTCAACGGTAGCTTTTAACTTAGATATATTTTTACTTTATTTGTTTGTTGTGATTTAATTAAGGAGCTATACTCATTGAATGGAAATTGAAAAGAAGTTAAAGAACAGGACTATTCTTGCTGTAATTTTAGTGCTAATGGTCCTCTGTTCAACCTATTTTTATTTAAGCCTGAAAAATCATCGGCAATATCTTAACTGGCAAATCCAAAAGGACAGCGAGGTTACAGCTGTTGAAATCAAAAATTTGCTGTACACTACCAATCGCATTTACCGGGAAAAAATTCGGTTTTTTGTAAACAATCCCGAAATAAGACAAACATTTGATGCACATTCAATCGATGAACTGTACAAAAAAGCTTACCCATATTACTCCGTATTAACCAACGAAGATCCATACCATTTTGTATTAAATTTTTACTATAACGACAATTCACTGGCCCTGAATTTAGAAACCGGCCCCGGTGAACAGAAGAAAAAGGCAGATCCCTCATCGCTGGTTGCGGAGGTAAACAAAAAACAAAACAGAAAATCTGCTTTCGAATTTCATGATTCTCGGTTGTATTATAAAATCATTGAACCCGTCATTTTTCAGGGCAACTATATTGGATGTGTTGAGTTCGGTATTCGCGAGAATGAAATTATCGAAAATGTATCCCGGGAGCATGATGTAATTATCGGAAGCTTATTCGACACCCGGGAAGTGGCAGATCCGCTGAAAAATCATTTTTCAGGACTACCACATAAAGAAAATATTATCATCCATTCATTGTTTAAGCAGGATTTTTTCAATGCTATTGTAGAAGAAAACAACCTTTTCGGGGAGGAAAAAATAAACTACCAGGATAAGTATTATCATATAGACCAGGTAGAAGTAAAAAACAGTTTTAAAGATGATGGTTTTGTAGGCGTAGTATTTCTCAAAGACATTACCAAGCTGCATAATGCCTACCTTGCTTCTGCTTATCGTTCCGTTTTAATTATCATTTTCATCTTAGGGATTGTCTTTTTAATTCTTCATTTCTCTTTCAACTTGCTTTTACGCAAATTTTTTAATTTACAGGACAGTATCGATAAGCGGCTGGCAAAAAAAACAAAAGAGATATCAGACACCAATGCCGAGTTAAACCAGATTTTTAATACCACCGGCAACAGCATGCGGTTAATTGATACCGATTTTAATATCCTGCGGGTAAACCGTACTTTTTCGATGATATCGGGAATAAGTAAAGAAAATGCCGAAGGCAAAAAGTGTTATAATGTTTTTCCGGGACCCTACTGCCATACTGCCGATTGCCCCTTAAACCTGGTAAAAAATGGAGAAGAACGTGTTGAACAGGATATCAAAAAAAGAAATAAATCAGGCGAAATTATCCCCGGGATTTTAACCTGTGTAGCTTTTAAGACTCCTGAAGGCGAGGTGCTGGGTATTATCGAGGATTTTAAAGATATCTCCCTGCGGGTGGAAATTGAAGAATCCCTGCGTCGATCGGAACAAAAATTTTCCACCTTTATGGACAACTTACCTCTGGGCGTTTTTATTAAAGATGAAGATTTTCGTCCGGTATATATGAATAAATATATGGATGCTGTTTACTCCTCGGCATATTGCCTGCATAAAACACCACAGGAGATTTTTCCGGAAAAATTTGCTCAGCGGGTAATTCAGGAAGACCAGCGGGTTATGGACGGCGAAGTGCTGGTTACAGAAGAGCAGTTGCCTGACAAAACAGGAGAGCTCATCGTCTATCAAACCCATAAGTTCCGGTTCAGAGGGGCCGACAACACCTGGCAAATAGGCGGCCTGGCCATTGACATTACCCAAAAGAAAAAAACCGAATATGAGCTGAAAAAATTGTCCAACGCCATTCAGCATTCACCTGTATGTGTAATCATTACCAACCTGAAAGGACAGATAGAGTATGTAAATCCTGTTTTTACCAAATTCACAGGTTATACACCGGAAGAAGTGCTGGGTGAAAAAGTAGGTATATTAAACGATTCAAAATCGGCTCAGGCATTCTACAAAGACATTATAGCTACCGTATCGGAAGGCAAAGACTGGCAGGGAGAAATACAAAACCGCAAAAAAGACGGAGAAATTTACTGGGAGCTGGTATCCATATCTCCCGTAAAAAACAATAAAAATGAAATTGCCCATTTCATTATCATTGCCGAAGACATCACCAAACGCAAACAAAACGAGAAAGAGCTTATGCAGGCAAAAGAGCAGGCCGAAGAATCCAACCGCCTGAAAACAGCCTTCCTGGCAAATCTTTCGCACGAAATACGAACCCCCCTGAATGCTATCATTGGCTTCTCAACCTTACTGCTCGATGAAGATCTCCCTTACGACGAAAAGGTAAAACTGAATAACTTAATCAACGAAAACAGTCAAACCCTGCTAAAACAAATCGACGATGTCATTGTAATCTCCAAAATACAGTCGGGGAACTTCGAAATTAACTACACAAAATGTTATGTCAACAAGCTTTTACTGGATTTATACGTTTCTTTCAGTATAAAAATTGAACAAAACCTCCAAAAAAATCTTCGTGTTTCGATAAACAAAGGGGTAAGAGATGAAGATTTTTCGTTTGTAACCGATAGCATCCGTTTAAAACAAGTGCTGTTTAACCTCATTGAAAATGCAATGAAATTTACACAAAAAGGTTTTGTGGAGTTTGGTTATTCATTCGTTAAAGATGAAAATAAAATCCTTTTTTATGTGATTGATTCCGGTATAGGAATCGCCAACGACAAATTTGAGATGATATATGACCTTTTCCGGCAGGTTGACGAATCCTATACCCGCGAATATGGAGGAACAGGCATTGGACTAACCATTGCCAAACGAATCGTTCATCATCTGGGGGGCGAAATATGGGCTCAGTCTACACCCAACCAGGGAACAAACATCTATTTCACCCTCCCTTTAGTTCATAAAAACAGTAACGAGAAAAAGCCTCTTGAGGACATTAAACCATTAACTTTCGACTGGGAAGACAAAGTTTTTCTAATCGCAGAAGATCTAGATACCAATTACACCTATCTTAAAGAATTGTTAAGCTCAACCAAAGCGAAAATTATCTGGGCAAAAGACGGTAAAGAAGCGGTTGATTTGTGCTTAAAAAATAAGATTGATTTGGTTATCATGGATATAAAAATGCCCAATATGGACGGATACGAGGCAACCAGAAAAATTAAAGAACACAAACAGGATCTAAAAATCATTGCTCAATCTAATTTTACACGCGATGATGAGAAACAAAAATGTCTGAATGCAGGATGCGATCACTACCTGCCAAAACCCATTAGTATTGAAACCCTCTTTACAGCGATTAACAATGCTTTTTCAAAAAATTAACCGTTCATATTTAATCTTTTAAAAGATGCAGATAAACATAATCGCTTGAACGTTTCTAATTTTATTTTAAAATTTATACATTTATACCTTAAAAGCTAACAACTTAAAAAATCATGGTTATGATTGCAACCTATATTCAGGAATTACTGGCTACCAATAACAGGGTTATTATTCCTAATTTCGGCGCTTTTTTAGTACGGGCAACATCAAAAAGTAAAGATGCAGAAACCCTGGACAAGAAATTAAAAGACATTTACTTCAGCCCTTTCTTAAAATTTAACGATGAGCTGTTAGAAAAATATATCATAAAAAAAGAGGGGGTTACCAAAGAACAGGCTTCTGAAAAAATCAAAGAATTTATTGATGCGGTAAAAAAAGAGCTTGATAACGAAAAGCCTTTTGAGATTAAAGACTTTGGTAAATTTATTATTGACAAACAGGGTAAGGTACAGTTTATAACCATCGCTAACGAAAAGGATGAGGAACGTTCCAAAGAAGAGAAAAAAACGGCACCGGTAAAAGCCGAAGAACCCAAAACAAAAAAATCAACGGCTCAAAAAACCGCATCGCCCAAAACGAAAAAAGATGACGAAAAGGCAAAAAAAGCGGATCAGGAGCCCCCAAAAGAAACAAAAAAAGAAAGTGTGAAGAAAACCCGGTTGCAAGAATTTACTCCTGAAAAAGAAGAGCCCGCCAAACCTGAAGCGCCAAAAACAGGAAGCTACCGGAAAGAAAAGCAACCGCTTAACAAAAGTGTTATATGGACTGTGGCCATCGGTGTTCCTATTGCTGTTTTACTCATTTTTGCACTAATTAATATAGATAAAATTGAGGCCATTTTTAATAAGGACAAAAGCAAAACAAAAGCTACGACAGAAATAGCACAAGAAAAAAAATCCACTTCAAAGGAAGAAAAGGTTGCAAAAACAGAAGAAGCGTCCAAAAAACAAACAGCTGATAAAAAAGCAACCGTTGATACAGACAAAAAAACAACTACAGCTGCAAAACAAGAAACAAAGTCAGCTGCCCCGGCACAAAAAAAATACTACATCATTGCAGGTAGTTTTAAAAATGAAAATTATGCCGAACGTTTTCTGGAAGATCTGAAAAAGCAGGGATATAATGCCGAAAAGCTTGGCGAAAGAAATGGAATGCATGCGGTAAGTTATAACTCCTTTTCTGATAAAAGAAAAGCGTTAGCCGAATATCGCTTTTTAACCCAGGAAAAAAACCTGAAAGCCTGGATTTTATATTATTAATAAAAATATTTTCTTAACTGCAAAAGCCGCCATTATTGCGGCTTTTTTTATTTTTTGCCCCGATAACTTGAAAAAAATAAAACTTACCCTTAATTTCAACATATAATTTTACGAAATTATCCATGTAAAAATAGTTAATTTGCTTTTTATTAACCCATCAAAAATTTCATGAAGTGAGGATTAAATACATAGACTTAATAGAACAAACCTTCGACTTTCCTCAGAAAGAGTTTAGCTTAGATAATGACAACCTGCTTTTTCACGAAATCCCCCTGATGGAACTTATCGAAGAATATGGAACGCCGTTAAAATTTACGTATCTGCCCCAAATTTCTAATCAGATCCAACGGGCAAAAAAATGGTTCCGTAATGCCATGAAGAAGGTCAATTACAAAAGCAACTATTATTATTGCTACTGCACCAAAAGCTCCCATTTTAAACACGTTCTTCACGAAGCGTTGAAAAACGATATCCATATCGAAACCTCATCGGCTTATGATATCAATATAGTCGAAAAGCTTTACGAAGAAAAAAAAATCAGCAAATCAACCTATATCATTTGTAACGGGTTTAAACGCGAGGCATACATTGAAAATATAGCCCGTTTAATCAATCATGGGTTTTACAATACCATTCCGGTGGTTGATAATTTTAAAGAGCTGGACCAGCTGGAAGAGCTTATTGAGGTGCCTTTTCAGATTGGTATCCGTATTGCCTCAGAAGAAGAGCCAAAATTTGAATTCTATACTTCACGTTTAGGAATCGGATATAAAGATATTGTCTCTTTTTATAAAAAGCAGGTTAAAGAAAATCCCAATATTCAGCTTAAAATGCTGCATTTCTTCATAAATACCGGGATTAAAGACAATGCTTATTACTGGAGTGAACTGGTAAAATGTTTAAATGTTTACGGTGAATTAAAAAAAGTTTGCCCCGAGCTCGATTCATTAAATATTGGCGGGGGATTCCCCATTAAAAATTCATTGTCGTTCGATTATGATTATGAATATATCGCCGATGAAATTATTTCACAAATCAAACTGTATTGTGAAGCCAACAATTTAAAAGAACCTAATATTTTTACCGAGTTTGGTTCATTTACGGTGGGCGAAAGCGGTGGTATTATTTATTCTGTTTTAGGCCAAAAAAAACAAAACGACCGGGAGGCATGGAATATGATTGACAGTTCCTTTATGACGACTCTCCCCGACAGCTGGGCTATTAATAAGCGGTTTATTCTTCTTCCTGTCAACAAATGGTACCACACCTACGAAAGGGTTTTTCTGGGCGGATTAACCTGCGACAGCGATGATTATTATAACTCCGAACAGCATGCCAATGCCATCTATCTGCCCAAAATATCATCGGGCGAACCATTATATATCGGTTTTTTTAATACCGGTGCCTACCAGGACACCTTAGGCGGATACGGAGGGTTGCAACACTGTCTGATCCCCGGTCCAAAACATATTATTATTGATAAAGATAAAAACGGAAAACCAACCACCCGGTTGTTTACGAAAGAACAGGAACCTCAGGATATGCTAAAGATATTAGGGTATAACAAAAAATAATCAGCGAAAATGATGAAAAATTACGCCGGAATACCCGATGAATATGCACAATTAGAAACCTCAAACATTGTGCTTATTCCTGTACCCTACGACGCTACCAGCACGTGGATTAAAGGGGCCCACAAAGGGCCTGACGCTTTTCTCGAGGCTTCTGAGAATATGGAGGTTTACGACATAGAAACCGATACTGAAGTTTACAAAAAGGGGATCTTTTTATCTGAACCAGTCACCGAAGACAGCTCACCCGAAGCAATGGTTGACCGGGTCCACGAAACGGTGCTTACATACCTTAAAAAAGGAAAATTTGTTACGGTTTTTGGTGGAGAACACTCGGTAAGTATTGGTTCCATTAGGGCATTTAAAACCCATTTTAATAACCTTACGGTCCTGCAAATCGATGCACATGCCGACCTGAGAGACGAGTACGAAGGCACACCATGTAATCATGCCTGTGCCGTGCATGAAGCACAAAAATCAGCAAACCTCGTACAGATTGGTATCCGAAGCATGGATGTGTCGGAAAAAAAGTTTCTCAAGAAAGAAAACTGCTTTTTTGCCCACGAAATTCATGCTGACCCTAAATGGATGAATAAAGCAATGGACAAACTCACCGGCAATGTATTTATAACCATTGATCTGGATGGCTTTGACCCCTCCATTATGCCGTCTACCGGAACGCCCGAGCCCGGAGGATTAACCTGGTACCAGGTGGTTAATTTTATAAAATTAGTTGCAGCAAACAAAACGATTGTCGGGTTTGATATCATGGAGCTATGCCCCAATAAAAACAACAAAGCACCCGACTTTTTAGCAGCTAAATTGTATTATAAAATATTAAGTTATGTGTTTAATAAATAATTAATTTTTTAACCACAAAGTTCTCTAAGGATATCACTAAGGGCACCATGAAAAAAATTTACGCTATTGAAAAATTTTTTAAAACTGTTTTAGATTGTTCATTTAAAATTCATTCTTCATTAGGACCATGACTTCTTGAAAGTGCTTACGAGGAATGCTTGTTTTATGAAATTCAAAAAACAGGTTTACAAGTTGAAAAACAAAAGGCTTTACCTTTGGTTTACGAAGAAGTAAAACTTGATGCTGGTTATAGAATAGATTTATTGGTAGAAAACAAAATAATAGTTGAAATAAAATCTGTTGAAGCATTATCAGATGTGCATTTAGCACAAATATTAACCTGTTTAAAATTATCAGGGTGTCACTTGGGTTTATTAGCAAACTTTAATGTCAAACATTTAAAAAATGGAATAAAACGTGTTATTTTCTAAACCTTCGAGGACCTTTGTGAGGGACTTTGAGTTCTTAGTGGTTAAACCTTCTTAAAACATATATTATGAAAAGAAATACCATCTCAAAATTTATCGACGAACATTTTTTACATTTTAATGCAGCAGCCCTTAAAGATGCTGCCCAAGGATACGAAAAACACCTGGCCGAAAACGGGAAAATGATGATTACCCTTGCCGGAGCCATGAGTACCGGCGAGCTGGGTAAAAGTCTGGCCGAGATGATCCGGCAGGATAAAGTACACATTATTTCTTGTACCGGAGCCAATCTCGAAGAGGATCTGATGAACCTGGTGGCTCATTCACATTACCAAAGGGTTCCCCACTACCGTGATTTAACACCTAAGCAAGAGTGGGAGCTGCTCGAAAAAGGACTCAACCGGGTTACCGACACCTGTATCCCTGAAGAAGAAGCATTCCGCCGGTTGCAAAAACATATTTTCGAAATATGGACAGAGGCCGAAGCAAAAGGCGAACGATACTTTCCGCACGAATACATGTATAAAATGCTTCTTTCGGGAGTTTTGGAACAGTACTATGAGATTGATCCTAAAAATTCATGGATGATGGCTGCTGCAGAGAAAAATCTGCCCATCGTTGTTCCCGGGTGGGAAGACAGTACCATGGGCAATATTTTTGCTTCATACTGTATTAAAAAAGCACTAAAACCCTCAACCGTAAAGTCGGGAATTGAATACATGACTTATCTTGCCGACTGGTACATTAAAAACTCGGATGGCAAAGGCATTGGGTTTTTCCAGATTGGCGGTGGCATTGCCGGTGATTTTCCCATTTGTGTAGTACCTATGCTTTACCAGGATATGGAGATGGAAAACATTCCGTTCTGGAGCTATTTTTGTCAGATCTCGGATTCTACAACCAGCTACGGCTCCTATTCCGGTGCCGTACCCAACGAAAAAATCACCTGGGGTAAATTGGATATTGACACACCAAAGTTCATTGTAGAATCTGATGCAACTATTGTAGCACCGCTTATTTTTGCTTGGTTATTGAATTGGTAAATACCCAGCTAGCGAGCGTTTGCAACGCGTGCAACAGAAAATAAAGAATAAAAAAGAAAAGAAACCAGCTCGCCCGGACGTCCACGTCCGGTCGATAAATAGCAGGAAAGGTAAAAAAATAAGTAAAAGAATGCATTTAAGACAAAAAGAAAATATAGGAGTACATGAAGTGTTTGAAAAAGGCACGGAAAGCATGTCCGCGCCAGGGGGGTGCATCATCAAAAGCTTGATTTTCAGGAATTAATATGATCTAAAATATTCAAACAAAATAAAAATGAAAATCAACACCATAAAATACCTGCTTATCATCACTGCTTTTTCTTTTGTTTTTTCATGTGATACTCAAAAAACTGGCGACTCAAATTTTACTAGATTAGATCGATGGCTCGATTATTACGGCTTATCATTAAACGATTTTACCGATACCCTGAACATAAAAAACAATCCATTTCTAACAACAGATTCAGATCCTTCGTCCCCTCATTTCAGATTATACCGGGATCTTTTTGTCTATTCGCCCGACAAACAATATGCTGTTGATATAGACAGCTATTTTCTGGTGCTGGAAAAAAATAACGAGGACAGCCCGGTATGCTATGGAACCAATGCTGACCAGGAAATAGCCCTGATAAACCTCGAAGAACACGAAAGACAACGTATTCTTTTTTGCGGAACAGCCTGCCGTGCCGAAGAGGTTCAATGGACAGGGAATCACAACGTTCTGATTATGGGGTTTTCTCAACCCCGCCACACATGGATACCTGTAATATGGATCGTTGATACGGAAAAAAAATCCTTACAAGAAATAAAAACAAATAATGTACCGATAAATAAAAAACCAAACAGCTACAACCAGTCTGTTCGGTTAAATCATATCGTTTTTAGATAACAGAAAAATCAATAGAAGGTTATTCCCAGTATGGAGATATCATCAAAAATAGCGGTGCTTCCCTCCATAATTTTTTGTTTTTTAATAATGGATTGAATGTTTTCATCAATCCCGGCGTCGTTCGCCAGATTCTGCTCAATTTGTTCTGTACCAAAACTAACGCCGTCATCACCAATTAATTCAACCAGTCCATCCGTATAACAAAAGAGTTTGGCTTTTTGATCAATAGTTATGGCTCCTTCTTTGATGGTTGGGATTTCATTTAACATGCCCATACCCACGCATCCGTCACGTAAAGATAACAGCTCCCGGTCGTCCATTTTATAAAATAACGGGGGATTATGTCCCGCATTGATAAAATTAAGCCTTTTTGTTTTATAGTTATATCTCGCCATAAATAAGGTGATAAACTTTTCCCCTTTAGCGCTGGCCATTACACGTTCGTTAAGTTTTACCGCCATATCTACCAGTGATGATTCTGTGGTGAAAAGGGCTCTGAGGTTGGCTTGAAAATTAGACATTAACAACGCGGCCGAAATACCTTTTCCGGAAACATCCGCAATACAAAATCCTACTTCATTTTCATTCAATTGAATAAAATCGTAATAGTCACCTCCTACCTCCAGGTGTGGATGATAAAAGGTAGAAACAAAAATTTGATCACTGTGGGGTAAGGTGTCCTTTTCCGGAATTAACATGGATTGCATCTTAGAGGCAAGTTCCAGCTCTTTTTTCAGGGCCTCTTGTTTAAGAGATTCGTTATATAAACGGATATTTTCAATGGCAACAATAATAATATTCGAAAGGGTTTGAATAAAATGCAGGTGCTTTATCGTAGGGCTTACCCCTTCTTTTTCTTCATCAATATCACCAATTAAAACAAAGGCAACAGGAATGTTATTGTTAAAAACAGGAATAATATTATCAAAAACGCGTAATGAAGGATTGGGAGATGCGGTTATAAAAGAAATCTCTTTATGCTCCAGTAAATCCTTCTCGACTTCAATTTGGTCAATAATTTGCTGCGAACATCCTGAACTTAAAATCAGGTTCCATTGTTTGTCAAATTTAAAAATCAGGATTTTACCGATATTCAGATCTCCTCGCAATATTTTTTCATACCGCTGCAACAGCTCTTCTGTAGAAAGATTGGCATTAATAGCTTTCGTAATGGTTAGTAAGGTATTTAACTTAAATGTAGAAAGCTTAAGCCTGTTTATTGATGCTTTACCTGCAATATCCATAAAGATTTAAATTCCTGATTTTCAATTTGCATTAAATATATAAAAAAAACTTAGAAAAATAAAGCCTTTTATTCTTTAACCCGTTCGTTATAAGAACGATCTCTGGTGTCTACTTTTATCTTATCGCCGGTAGAAACAAACAAAGGAACCATTATCTCAGCTCCGGTTTCTACTGTAGCTGGTTTAAGCGATGTACTTGATGAGGTATCCCCTTTTAATCCTGGTTCGGTATAAGTAACTTCTAAAACAACAAACGGGGGAAGCTCACAATATAATGGCGTTTCAGTATCTGCATGATATACTGCTTCTACCCCCTGCCCTTCGATCAGTAAATCCGGCTGATTAATTAATTCTTCCTGGAACGAAACCTGCTCAAAAGTTTCGGTATGCATAAAATGATACCCTATGTCATCTTTATACAAATATTGATAGGGTCGTCGTTCAATTCTTGCAGTATTTACTTTGGCTCCGGCATTAAAAGTTTTGTCAATAACCTTCCCTGTTTTAAGGTTCTTTAACTTGGTTCTTACAAAAGCTCCGCCTTTACCAGGTTTTACATGCTGAAACTGAACAATCGTAAAAAGCTCATTATTAAAATCGATACACAATCCGTTTTTAAAATCTGATGTACTTGCCATAATAAAATATTAGTTAATAATTTCCTGCAAAAATAAGTAAATCCTTTAAAAATATCGAACGTATTTTTTTACAGAAGGTTATTTAATTTATTGTAAAGGGTATTTTAGTCCCGCATAATCAATTAAATCGCATTTAATAGAACCAATAATTAAATCTATTCTTACTTGTATCGGGACAAAATTTTTGTCTTTAGAAATCCACAGGGTAACATCATCTTCTGAGTCAAAGATACGCCCGGGCTCAACCACGGGAGAAAATTTCATGGCATTAAACTTTCCTAATTTTGTCTTAATGGTTTCATCGCCTGCATATCTCATTTTTAAAGGAAAAATCTCATCCGAAAAGTAGGTGTCAAAAACGATTTCATCCCCAATATCATGAATATCATTGAGCATAGCTTCACGAAAATAATACAATGTGGCCAACATATCCATAATATTTTCCGGTACCTCATGCTCCCCCGATTTTTGACTAATTACAATATTCTTCTCGTGATTATACCTTACTTCGTTATAGTACCTGTAATTTCCTTCACTAATATTTCTAATGGCCAGATAGGGAAGGCCTGTGGCATAATCAAAATAACTTTCATAAATATCTCTTACTTTATAAATCTTATCGGCAAGACCTGTTGTATTGGCCCGTGCTTTTGCATGATACACTTCTTCTCCTTCAAATTCGGTTTTGTTTAAGGTAAACGTAGCCTCCCCGGCATGAATAAAACCAAATCGGGCAACATAAACAAGCTTTTCACCACTTTGGAAAGGTTGCTTAGAGGGTGCCGTTTGGGCATAGAGCATTGAGGCTGTCCATAAAAAGCCAAACAAAAACAGGATATGGAATCGATTTTTTCTCATGATTAAAAATATTCATGCAAAATCTATGCAATTTTATTTAAAGATATTTTTTTTAGGTTTGGTGGCAATAAAATCTTTCAGATAAAAAGGTTCAAAATAAGCTACATTTTCAAATTTTTCCTGTTGGTAAAAACGCTCGGAAAGGGAAGCCATATAATTCGCCGAAAGAGAAAAGCCGGATAGAAAAAAGGCATTCCTGTTTTCAACCGTATCCGTAATTTTCTCTGCACCATTTCCAAAAAATATCATTTGCTTTGCATGTAAAATCTCCTTGTAAGCGTCCCGATCAATGATTTCTGCTTTAACATCTCTTAAAAATTCGCCGTTGAAATCAAAAAAAGCAGAGTAAACCTCCATTCTCCGGGCATCAATCATAGGGACCAGGACAGACTGTTCAAAATCCGGAATATGTTGGTTCTCTTCTTTTACCTTCTGTATCAGTCCGAAAGCCATAGATTGCAGGGTATTAACCGAAATCAAGGGAATGTTTTTTGCATAGCATAGGCCCTTGGCTGTAGAAACACCAATGCGTAATCCTGTATACGACCCCGGGCCTTTGCTTACAGCAACTGCCTGAAAATGACTAACCGTAAGGTTCAGTTCTTTTAATAGTTCATCAATAAATACGGTAAGGTATTTCGCATGCGATTTTTCATCGTTTGTTTCCTTAAATCCTATTACCTTTCCATTTTCTGAAACAGAAACAGAGCAAACACGGGTCGCGGTCTCGATATTTAAAATTAAAGCCATAAATTTCTATTCAATCTTCTTAATATTCATTTCATAAATCAATCTTGCTGAAATAATTCTTCTTTGTCAACAACTTCTACCCCCGTTCCGTCTTTCAGCTTTCTGGAGATAGCGCTATAAGGAGCGGTAACCACCTTATCCTCCGTTGTTAATCCGTCGGCAATTTCAATATATTGGTTATCCTGAATCCCGGTAATTACATTTCTTTGGTTAGCCATATCTTTGGAAACAATAAAAACAATCTCATGATATTCATCAGCATCAGCTTTGTTCAATGATTCTGTTGTATCGGTATTGGACCGTGTAGTTACACACTGGATTGGAACCGTTAAAATCTCAGGCTTGGTATTGGTCTTTATATCAACCGTAGCAGACATGCCCGGCCTGAAAGGGTTCGGGTAATCCTTTTTAATCAGATGATGATACGATTCTTTTAACAACAGTATTTTAACATCAAAACTGGTAACCTGGTCGGTTGACATACCTGAAACGTTAGCTGAGTTTGCTATTTCCGTAACTACTCCTGTAAATTTTTCACCCAGATACGCATCTATTTCAACAATTGCTGTATCGTTTAATTTTACTTTTACAATATCATTCTCGTTCACATCAACTTTTACTTCCATTCTGCTTAAATCGGCTACCCTAAGCATGTCGGTACCCGCCATTTGCATCGTTCCAACAACCCGTTCTCCAATTTCAACATCCAATCTGGATACTGTCCCATCCATCGGAGCATAAATGATTGTTTTGCTTAAATTTTCTTTGGTCTCAGATAAGGTTGCTTCGGCACTTTGAACCGAGTATCGGGAAGCTTCGAGTGATTTTTCTGCTGCTGTCAGTTCGGCTTCCACCATTTCAAAAGAGGATAAAGCAGACTCATAGTCGGCCTGCGAAATGGTTTCCTGTTCCCAAAGAGTTTTTGACCGTTCGTAAGCATTTTTTGTTTGCTTATATTTAGCCTCTATTTGTTTTAAATAGGCCCGGGCATTTGCATAATTTGCTTTTGCAGAGTTTACTGCAGCCTCTGCCCGATCTACAGCAGACAGATAAATGTCGGGTTTTATTTTTAATAACAGATCCCCTTTTTGTACTTTTTCTCCCTCCTGTATTTTAAGCTCTACAATTTCTCCGGATACATCCGGAGAAATCTTTACTTCGGTTTCAGGTTGTATTTTGCCGCTGGCGGTAACAATCTCTGTAATGGTTCTTATTCGTGGGTTTTCAACACTAACTTTAAGGGTAAATTCCTGGCCAAACCATCCCGCTTTTTTCCCAATAATTGAAAAAACAATAAGGACAAAAGCCGATAAAACAAGATATTTAAGGAGTTTATTGCTTTTCATAATAGATAAGCTGTTTATAGTAAAAATATAGTCTGTTTTCTGCCAATAAAAAATCAAATTTAAGAAATCTATCAATTTAAATCGTTAAATTGTATTTTTTTCAAAAATATTATCTTATAATTGAGACATCAATAATAAAATCCACGAAACATTTTAATTGTTCAATATGTCTATTCTGAGTAAATTCTTTAATGCTTTTATAAAATTATTTGGACATAAACGCAACCTGATCAATATTCTTCTCATTCAGACCATCATTGTTATTGCTATTATTCTTCTGGCTGTCGGCTATTTCTGGTTATACAATGAATATGCCACGTACAAAAGAATTAGCGACAGAATCCACAGAAATCATATTGAAACCCATAAGGATTTGGTTAAAAACGAAACCCTTAAAGCAGTTGATTATATTTATTTTAAAATACAGGAAACCGAATCGAAACAGAAAGAACGGCTCAGAAGCAGAATTTATATGGCACATTCGGTAGCAGAAAGCATTTACGAACAAAATAAAAACCATAAATCTGCGAATGAAATCAAGCAATTGATTAAAGAGGTTTTGCGACCTGTTCGTTTTAATAATAACGAAGGTTATATATTCATCGGACATCTTGAGGGATACGATATATTGTACCCAACCGCTCCCCACCTCGAAGGAAAATATATTTATGATTTGCAAGACGATATGGGTAACTATATCATGCGTGATGAGATAAAAATTGTGAAAACCCAAAAAGAGGGATTTGTTACAGGCTACTGGAAAAGACCCGGCTACGATGATGATATGACCCATAAAAAAATTTCTTTTGTTAAACTTTTTAAACCCTATAACTGGTATATCGGAACAGGTGAGTACGTTGAAGATTTTGAAAAAGAAGTACAAAATGAGGTTTTGGAAAGACTTTCCAACATACGATACGGACAGGAGGGTTATATTTTTGTCAATACCTACGATGGTGATGCACTAATTAAAGATGGCGAAATTGTAACAGAAAAAATAAACCTTTGGGATTATAAAGATCCCAATGGGGTAAAGGTTATTCAGGAGGAACGAAAAGCAGCAAAAAACCCTGACGGGGGATATATTTACTATTCGTGGAAAAAACTTAACTCCGACCAGATTGTTTCAAAAATGTCTTATGTAAAAGGAATTCCTGAATGGCAATGGATGGTAGGCGCAGGGGTCTATTTTGAGGACATTAATCCAATTTTAAACCAGCAAAAATCCGAACTTAAACAATCCATACAAAAGAACATGCTGACCATCATTCTTGTCTTTGGTGTTGTTCTTGCCTTTCTGTTTATCTTTGCATACTTTCTATCTAAAAAGGCGAAGGCTAATGTAAACTCTTTTTTAGATTTTTTTAAAAATGCTTCTCAAAATCTTGAAGAAATTGACGAATCAAGGTTGGATTTTCATGAGTTTAAGACGATTGCTCATTCGGCAAACAGCATGATTCGTGAGATAAAAATATCACAAAACAAGAAAAAAGAAGATGAAGCGATTTTTGAGAGACTCTTTGAAAGTGCTCCCGAAGCTATCGTTTTAATTGGTAATGACGGAAAAGTCATTAAAGTAAATAATGCCTTTACAAAACTGTTCGGTTTCTCCAAAGAAGAACTTATTCATCAGGATGTAGATGATTTCATTGTTCCGGAGGAATTAAAAAACCAGGCAAAAGAATATCACGACCGGATACTCAAAGGATTAGATCTCGAAGCCGAAGAAATTAGAATAAGAAAGGATCGGTCAAGGGTCTTTGTTTCCATCCTTTCAACACCCATTACTTATAGAAAAAATCAATTAGGGGTTTATGTTATTTACAGAGATATTACCCAACAAAAAGAAACCGAAAGAATATTACACGAAGCCAAAACAAAAGCCGAAGAGTCAGACCGGCTAAAATCGGCATTTCTAACCAATATGTCTCATGAAGTACGTACTCCAATGAATGCGATTACAGGTTTTTCTAATTTAATCCTTAACAGAGACCTTTCAGAAAAAAATAAAATCGAATATTTAAATATTATCAATCAAAGCAGCAATTCTTTATTGGAAATTATTGATAATATTATTGATGTTTCTAAAATCGAAGCAGAAAACCTGGTAGTAAACAAAGTGAAGTGCAATATTAACACTATCCTGGATGAGCTCTTTATAGATGCTCATCAACAAAAAAAAGAATTAGGATTAAAGAATGTTGATATAAATTTAATCAAAAATAATCACGCTAAATCTTTTGAAATGGTTACAGACCCCAAACGGTTTAAACAAATTTTCTCCAATTTATTGGACAATGCACTAAAGTTTACCGAAAAGGGCACCATTGAGTTTGGCTACACGATTGAAGAAAAAAACCTTTTATGTTTTGTTAAAGATAGCGGTATAGGCTTTTCAAAAGAACAGTCAGCATATATTTTTGAACCTTTCAGGCAGGCTGATCACACCTCAACCCGTAAACATGGAGGCACAGGTCTCGGATTAACACTTGCCCAAAAATTAGTGGAATTATTAGGAGGGAAAATAGATGTTGAAGCGGAAATAAACAACGGTGCTTCTTTCTATTTCACTATTCCTTTAGAGCTCTCCGAAGAACATCTGGAAACAAGCCTGTTAATGTCGAACAAGATTAACTGGGAAGGAAAAAAGATTCTGATTGCTGAAGATGTACAAACCAATTACCAGTTTTTGTATTCGGTATTGAAAAAAACCAAAGCGAACATCTCCTGGGCAAAAGATGGAGAAGAGGTTATTCAGATGGTTAAAAAAGACCGAAATTACAACCTTATCCTTATGGACATACAAATGCCCAAAATGAACGGACATAATGCTTTTAAACAATTAAAAAACCTGGGGATAAACATACCGGTCATAGCACAAACAGCATATGCCATGGATAGCGATATCAAAGAAATTAAAAAGTTAGGATATCATGATTATCTTATAAAGCCTATTGAAATCAATACCTTATTCGAAAAATTAAAAAAATTCCTGAATTAGTTCAAAGCATGGCAGAAAAGATTATGTACATTGAGGGAGTTGGGAATGTGAAATTTCGAAAAAATAAACGTTCGAGAAATGTCAGCATATCCTTGCGCCCCGGAAGGGGTGTTACCGTAACGATCCCTTTTTTTGTCAGTTATCATGCTGCAAAGAAATTAGCAGAGCAAAAGAAAGAATGGATAAATAAGCAACAGCCCAGAATTAAAGCTATTGAAAACCGTTCCACGGTATTTACAGAAAACACAACATTTACAACAAGAACCAGAACGCTAAAAATAAACAAACACCCCGACAACTTAATAAAAACAATCATTACGGACCGTTCGATAGAAATTTTTTATCCTTCTGCAGAAAACATCCAGTCTCCATCCGTTCAAAAAACCATAAAAAATTCTATTATTGAAGCCTTAAGATTTGAAGCTAAAGAATACCTGCCTGCCCGGGTAAGTTATCTGGCTCAAAAATATCATTTTAACTACCGAAAAGTTTTTGTCAAAAACAACAAAACTCTTTGGGGTAGTTGCTCCGGGGTAAACAATATCAATTTAAACCTACATCTTATCCGCTTACCCGACCACCTGATTGATTACATCATTATACACGAACTTTGTCATACCAGAGAAAAAAACCATGGTAAAAATTTCTGGAATTTAATGGATTCATTACTGGGAAATGCTAAATCATTATCGAAAGAGCTTAAAAAATATTCCATTAACATTTATTAGCAATCTTCCTGTCGCATTTATTTATTTACATTAATTTGATTTTTTCTTAAAATAATGTAAGTTTAACGGTTGTTTCCTAACCTGTTTATAAGATGAAAATAAAAGCGAAATTATTACTTTATATTCTCTCAACTTCGATATTAATTTTTATTGCAGTCATAGGGTATATCACCATTAAGTCGCAAAAACTGGCCTTAACTGAGACACAAAATGTTGCCCAAACCACTGCAAAAGAGTATGCCAATATTATCAAAAGTGAACTTTCATCTGACTTCAAGGCTGTAAAAACACTTGCTCAGGCCGGACAGGCTTACCATAAGCTACCCTGGGATGAATGGAATCCTGTTTTTCTTGAACAACAACAAAATGTTATCCGTGAAAATTCACATTTTTTAGCTGTAGCAACCAGCTGGGAACTTCAATATATCGATCCCGAATGGGATAAACCTTTTGGTCGGTACCTTAACGGATGGGTGAGAGAAGAAAACGGGAATATTAAACAGCTGGAAGCTGAGTTAAATACCGATGGCGATGTATTTTCAAGCAACTATTATAAAATGAAATCATCAGGTCAACCCATGATTGTTGATCCGGAGATTTATAATTATTCGGATAACGAAGAAGACCAGTATTTAAACTCCAATATTTCAGCACCCATCAAAATGGGCAGCTCATTTATCGGCCTTGCGGGAGCAGATGTTGATTTGCATCGTTTTCAGGAAATTATTGAAACCGTTAAGCCTTTCGACAACAGCTATGCATTCCTGTTGTCGAATAACTGTACTTTTGCTGCCCATCCCGATAAAACGCTTATGGGAAAGCTTATGGCAGATTACAACAAAGATTTTTTTGAAAAATATAATATTGCTCAGCAAGTAGCTGCAGGCGAAGTTTTCTCTTTCACCCATAAAAATAAACAAAAAGAAAAACACTATTATGCTTTTGCTCCTATAAAAGTGGAAGGGATTGAAACTCCATGGTCGCTGGCTATTGTAGTCCCCAATAAGGTTATTACATCTAAAGCAAACCGGATCTTAACGAATGCTTTAATCGTAAGTTTTGCTGGACTTTTGATATTATCGTTGGTTGTTTGGATCATTGCACAAAATATTACAAATCCGATAGAAGAAGTTACCGGAACCCTGAAAAATCTATCGCTGGGGAGAATCGACGAATCCTTAGTCATCGAAGCAAAAACAAAAGATGAAGTAGGAGAAATGACGGTGGCCCTCAATACCTCGATTAAAGGTTTAAATAAAAAAGCCGAATTTGCCAGCGAAATTGGTGCTGGCAATATTGATACAGCGCTTGATCTGTTAAGTAAAGAAGATAAACTAGGCCAGTCGCTTATTGCAATGAGAGATAGTTTACAAAAAGCGCGGGATGAAGAAGAAAAGATAAAAAAGGAAGAAGAAAAACGGCGCTGGGTAAACGAAGGACTGGCGAAATTTGCCGATATTTTACGCCAAAATAATGATGATCTGTCGGTGCTATCCATGAATATTATAAAAAACCTGGTTCGCTACCTCGGGATTAATCAGGGAGGATTATTCATAGTAAATGACCAGGAAGAATCAAAAAAAACATTACACCTTTTAGCCGCTTTTGCTTTTGACCGTAAAAAATATTTTACCCGGGAAATTGAAATGGGCGAAGGTCTTGTTGGGACCTGTGCTATGGAGAAACAATCCATTTATCTTACTGAAATACCCCAGGATTATGTGCATATTGTCTCCGGGTTAGGAGGTGCTAACCCAAACAGCTTATTGCTTATCCCATTAAAAATTGAAAATGATATCCTTGGTGTAATAGAATTGGCATCGTTCAGTAAATTTGAACAACACGAAATTGAATTTACCGAATCGGTGGCAGAAAGTATTGCCTCAACCCTACGATCGGTGCAAATTAATACCAAAACATCCGAATTGCTTGAAAAATCACAACAACAAGCTGAAGAAATGGCTGCCCAGGAGGAAGAGATGCGCCAAAATATGGAAGAATTACAGGCCACACAGGAAGAGGCTGCCCGCAGAGAAAATGACTTAACCTCCGTGATGAATGCCATTGACAGTTTTCTGCTAAAAGCAGAATTAAATACCAACGGACAGATAGTTAGTGTAAACGATTTGTTCTTATCTACTTTCGGGTATACGAAACATGAAATTATCAATCAAAACCAGGAAAAATTATTTCCGGATGAAGAGTCTGAACGGTTTAAGAAAATATGGGAAAGAATTGTAAAAGGACAATCCCATAACGAGATTTTTAAACAAAAATCAAAAAAGAATGAAACCTTATGGCTCATAACTTCATATACTCCGATATATACTGAAGATGGAAATCTTATAAAAATTCTTTATTTCGCTTTTAATAATACAAATTCAAGAAAAGAAAAAGAAGAACTAAAAAGAAAAGTAGCAAACTATGAACAATCGAAATAGTTATCTTATTTTTTCAAAAAGCTTAATTTCGTTTTATTAAACAAGAATTTATACTTTTGAACGATTGACAGAACCTCAAAAATAAAATAAGCTCCCTTATGAAAATAAATCTTACCCTGAAAAACAAAATGCAGCTGTTCTTAATTACGATATCGGTAATTATCTACGGGGCAGCCATTGGTTATATAAGTATAAATGCAAAACAGACCACTTACAAAAATGCTGTTGATCTGGTTGAAGCAGAAGCCGCAAGATACGCCAACAATATTCAATCAGACATGAATGAATATATGGCCATTGTGCGTACTCTTGCAAAGGCATTTACAGTATATGAGGACCTATCCAGAGCGCAATGGGACCCAATGTTTATTAAAATGTATGACAGAGTTTATCGGGACAATCCTGACTTTTATAAGCTTTGGGATAGTTGGGAGTTAAGTAAAATTGACAGTAGCTGGGACCAATCCATCGGGAGAATATCGAATGAATTTGGACGAATTAACGGAGCTATTTATAGCAAACAAGACACAAGAAGCCTTGATGGAGACTCAGAAGTTTACGCGGACATTAAATCTCAGGCCCGCGAAATGATACTCCCCTTATATTTCGATTTATTTACCGAAGAAAACCAGGATGCAGAATTAATGACAAGTCTTGTAAGTCCTATTTTAATTGATAACCAGTTTCACGGAATGGTAGGTGTTGATCTAATCCTGAAGCAGTTTCAGCAAATGGTTGAGAATATTAAAATTGAGCAATTTCCTGGTACCTATGCATTTTTACTTAGCTATGAGGGCCTGTATGCCGGTCACCCCGAAACTGAATGGCTAAATCAGCCTGCAGTATTTACGCTTAAATCAGGCGAAGAGCTCTCGATGACCGACCGCATCGAAAAGGGAGAAAACTTTTCAATTATCACCAAAGATCAGAATAATGATACCCATTTTGTTGCATTTGCTCCCATAGCCATCGGACGTACCAATACTCCCTGGTTTTTAGGGGTTTCGGTTCCCATAAACTCAATCATGTCACAGGCCGACAGAAACTTTATGATTTCAATTATTGTTGGTTTTATTGGCATTCTTCTGCTTAGCTTAGCCATTTATGTCATCACCAAAAATATTTCTGACCCGATTCAAAAAATTACTGAGTTACTAAAAAAACTTGCCCTTGGTCAAACCAATTTAAAAATGGATCTCTCGGTAAATAGCGGGGATGAAATTGAAGAAATGGCAGATTCACTTCAACGTTCCGTAGAAAGTTTAAATGAAAAAACAGAATTTGCAAATCAAATAGGAAAAGGAGATCTGGATCAAGAGTTTAAGCTTTCAAGCGATGAAGATGAGCTGGGAAAGGCACTTGTTAATATGCGAAACAGTCTTTTAAAAGCAAGAGAAGATGAAAAGAGACGTAAAGAAGATGATCAAAAAAGGAGATGGGTCAACGAAGGATTGGCGAAGTTTGCCGATATCTTACGTTCAAACAATGATGATTTAGATAATCTGGGGCATGATATTATTAAAAACATGGTGTATTATCTCGAGGCTTGTCAGGGAGGTTTATTTTTACTCAATGATGAAGAAAAAGATGAAAAGTACCTCGATCTTATCTCTGCTTTTGCCTACGACCGCAAAAAATATTTCGAAAAACGAATAGTATATGGAGACGGCATTGTTGGCTCTTGTGCTATAGAGAAAGAAACCATTTATATGACCGATCTGCCTCAGGACTATATTGAGATTACTTCAGGCCTGGGAGATGCAAACCCTGATTCTTTACTGGTCGTGCCGCTAAAAATTGAGAATCAGGTTTATGGTGTAGTTGAAATCGCATCTTTTAATAAATTCGAGAACTATCAGATAGAATTTGTTGAAAAAGTTGCCCAAAACATAGCCTCCACCATACAATCAGTAAAAGTAAGCATACAAACCAATGAACTGCTGGAAAAATCGCAGCAACAATCTGAAGAAATGGCCGCACAGGAAGAAGAAATGCGCCAGAATATGGAAGAGCTTCAGGCTACACAGGAAGAAGCGGCAAGGAAAAGTGCCGAAATGGAAAGCCTTATTAACGCATTGGAAAACTCAAGTAGTATTGTTGAATACAATATTGATGGGTACATCACAAAAGTAAACGATAACTATCTTAATTTATTAAATCTTTCCCGTGCCGAAGTTATCAACACCCACCATTCGGGGAAAATGGACTTTACCAAGATACAAAAAAAAGAATACAACAAATTTTGGAACGAGCTAAAAAAAGGAATAACCAAAAAAGAAAAAACAAAATTTATTGTTGATGGTAAAGAACTTGTTTTTGTTGAGATATATACTCCAATTATGAATGAAGAGGGAAAAGTAGAACGTATTTTAAAGATCTCCAATGAAATCTCTGAGTTTGAAAAATAATCATCGCGCATAAACTTTTTTGATATGAAAATAAAACTTAAGATACAACAAAAAATACAGCTTTTTATAATCGCATCGTCAATCATAATTTATAGTATTGCTCTTGGTTATATTAGTTTTCAATCAAGAAAAATGGCTTATAACGATGCGATAAAGCTAACCGATAGCCAGGTAGAAAAGTCTGCTAATAATATTAAAGCTCAATTTGACGCACAACTTTCTGCTGTGCTGACGATTAGTCATGCTTTTCAAGTATACAAAGACTTTGAAAAAGATGAGTGGCAGGACCTTATTCATAAAATATACCTCAATGTTTTTAAAAATAACCCGGATATTTATGCGCTGTGGGATAGCTGGGAACTTAGTGCAATTGACAGTACCTGGGATAAATCTTATGGAAGAATCAGCCATTCAATCTGGAGAGAAAACGGGGTTGTTAAAGAAAATATTGAATTACGAAGTTTGGATGGAGATTCAGAGTTATATGCAGAAACAAAATCTAAACTACAACCTCACATAAACGAGCCGTATTTTGATGTAATGACCGAAGGGAAAAAAGAATCCCTTTTAATGACCAGTTTAAATGCTCCGCTGGTTGAAAACGGGAAATATATTGGGGTCGTTTCTTATGATATAACCTTAGAGCAGATACAAAACATTATTGAAGAGATTAAACCTTATCCCGGAAGTTATGCTTTTATTATATCAACACAGGGCGCTATCGCCGGACATCCTGATGAAGATCTGTTGAACAAAAATATTCAGGATGTTTTTCCTGAAGTTGAGCAAAAAGAAAACCTCCTGGAAAAAATTGCTGACGCCCAATTTTTTAGTTATACCACAAAAGATGAAGAGGGCTTAGAGCGTTATGTTTCTTATGCGCCCATTCAGGTTAAAAACACTACAACGCCATGGTCTATTGCTCTTTCTGTTCCCATTAATACAATTATGCAGCAGGCAAATAGAAATTTCAGAATCTCTATTTTAGTGGGCATTGTTGGTATTTTACTTATGTCATTGATTATTTTAATCATCAGCAAAAATATTACCAATCCCATTACACGCATTACGAAGTTATTGAAAAAATTAGCTGTTGGACATCTTGATGAAAAAATGAGGATAAAACTCGATACCGGTGACGAAATTGAAGAAATGGCAGATGCTCTGAATAATTCTATTGTCGGATTAAACAATAAAGCTGATTTTGCAAACCATATTGGCAAAGGGAACTTAAAATATGACTTTAAGTTACTTAGTGACGAAGATATTTTAGGAAAATCGCTTATTGATATGCGAAACAGCCTGATAAAAGCCAAAGATGAAGAACATAAAAGAAAAGAAGACGACGAAAGAAGAAGATGGGCTAACGAAGGATTAGCAAAATTTGCTGATATCCTCCGACAAAACAATGATGATATCGAGAAATTAGCTACTGAAATTATCATGAGTTTGGTGAGTTACCTGGATGCAAACCAGGGTGGACTATTTATTTTAAATGATAATGATAAAGAAAATATTTATTTCGAATTACTCTCGGCTTATGCTTTTGACCGAAGAAAATATCTGCAAAAACATATCCAACCCGGAGAAGGACTTGTAGGTACATGTGCCATGGAAAAGAAAACCATTTTCATGACCGATATCCCACAGGACTATATCGAGATAACTTCCGGACTTGGTAGTGCCAACCCAAGTTGTTTGCTTATTGTTCCGCTTAAACTGGAAGATGAAATATTAGGGGTTTTAGAAATTGCATCATTTAATATTTTCGAAAAACACGAAGTTGAATTTGTTGAGAAAGTAGCCGAAAGTATTGCATCAACCCTTGCAGCAGTCCGCATCAATATCCGAACTACCGAGCTTTTAGAAAAATCACAACAACAAGCCGAAGAGATGGCTGCTCAGGAAGAAGAGATGCGCCAAAACATGGAAGAGTTGCAAGCTACCCAGGAAGAATCCGCTCGTAAAAGTGCCGAAATGGAAGGGCTTATCGAAGCATTAAATACATCAAGCTATGTTATTGAATACGACCTTGACGGATATATTCAGGATGTAAATGATAATTATCTGTCCTTGCTGGAGGTGTCAAAAGATGAGGTTATAGGAACCCACCATTCGGGGAATATGGAGTTTACTGAAAAACAAAAAGCAGAATACGAAAAGTTCTGGAAAGATCTACGGGCCGGAAATGTACGCAAAGAAACTACTAAGGTGAAGGTTAAACAAAAAGAACTGATTTTTGCTGAAACGTATACGCCGATAAGAAATGCTGATGGTGAAGTATTTAAGGTTCTGAAAATATCCAATAACATTACCGAATTTCAAAAAAACCAATAAGCCCAGGCAAAAGAATATTGAAAAAAAAATCCCGTTATTCAACGGGATTTTTTCAGGTTATATTACAACTAAAATTATTTACATTTTACAACATGCTTCATTTGATACTCGGCAGTTTCCTGATAATCGCCTTTAGCTGCTTTTGAATAAGCATCACAAGCAGCGTCATTATCACCTTTGCCAAAGTATGCATTTCCCAGCTCATAATAAATCTTTGCATCTCTGGAGGTTCCTTCTCCATTTAATAAGTCCAGCGATTTATTAGCCATTTCAATGGCTTTATCCCATTGTTCAAGTTTATTATAAACAGCTGATAATTGATAGTATAAGTCAACATCAGGTTCTTTGTATTCAAACGATTGGGTAAAATAATCGGCGGCATCAGCATAGTTTTCTGCTCTATAGGCTTCAGCACCTTTTTTAATAAAGAAATTTCCGGCTAACGATTTAATATCTTCTTCTTCATCCGATTTGTTTTTAGCAATCGCTGCTTCAATCCCTTGGTTGGCTGTTTCTTTAAGTGCCTTAATGTTGTCTGTTTCTCTTAAGGCCAACACTTTATATTTGTATGCTTTAGCATCATAAGGATTATAATCTAAGGTCTGATTAAAAGCACTTATTGCTTCGTCATATTTATCTTCTTTTAATAAATTGGTTCCTTTGATACGATAAAGCTGAGGAATTATACCTTCTGCTTTTCTTAAATACTCTTCACTTTCATAGGTCTCAGAATATTCAGCCAGTTTTTCAAAGGCAGCTATCGAGCCGTCATAATCTTTTTGTTTGTATAATCCCAATGCATACCTGTATTGCGTTACAGGTATTTGTTTTATGGCTGTTGCCCGGTTATCATTTTCAAATTCACCAAGCTCTTCATATATCGAAACACATTTTTTAAACGATTCTACGGCTCCCAAATAATCTTTTGCTTTCGATTTTGCTACTCCGTCCTTTAATGCATTCACTGCATCAGCTGAAGTTTGTGCATTTAGATTAACTGCAAAACCCAATAAAAAAATCATTGCAGTTATAGTACTCATTAATTTTACTTTCATGGTTAAAACTTTTTAGTTTAGGATTAAATTTATTCTGTTCTTTTAGCCGTTAAAAATATAAAAACGAACCAAATTATAAAATTTTTTTTACATTTAATTGGTTACATATCTCAATTAATAACAATGAGTTATGTTTACATGCAGTACTATTCAATAACTGTGCCATTTTTAGCGATTTGATAAAAAACCTGGTTTTCGGTAAAAACAACCTGAATAATATCAAGAACCACCAAATTGACAAGAATCTTTTCGGCTTTATATTTGGATAATTTGGCTAACCGCATAAACTTTGAAAATGTAATTTTTTTATTATTATCCAGGTAATCAAATAATATCTTTTCCGGCTCGGCATAGCGTACCAGTACCCCTTTTCCAAATTTCTTTTTATTCCATGCTTTAAGGTATATATTATTAACGATAAAGTTCTGGTCGTTTACCCTGATATATACACGATATTTTTCATCTTTGTTGGGTGCTGTAATTAATTCACTGGATAATATTTTAGGAATAGTGATTTCAAGAAGTGTTTTTCTTTCCATTTTCCACACTTTTGTTTCAAATGGAACTTCAGGCTTGCAATACATTTCAGCTGCTGCCTGAACCATATAAAACTCTTCATCGCTTTTCACCCCTGCAATGGAACCATTATCTCTGACACCAACCAACAATTTACCTCCATCGGTATTGGCAAAAGCAGCCAATGAACGGGCAATTTTTTTTGAATCAGTAATGGAGTGTTTAAAATCAAGCTGCTGATGTTCTCCCTGTCTTATCAAGTCATAAATATATGCACTCATCACTAGTATATCATCAATAATTAGCGAAGATAAAAAAGTATTTGTACAAAAATATTTTTTAATGCTTAATAAAAAAGGATGTATTAATATAACCTATTTATTCAATGCCTCAGCACCCCCGACAATTTCTGAAATCTCGTTGGTAATGGTTGCTTGTCGGGCTTTATTGTAGGTTAGCTGTAGCTCTTTTATCAAAGAGGTAGCATTATCGGTCGCTTTGTGCATAGCGGTCATCCGGGCACCATGTTCGGCTGCCAGCGATTCTAAAAGCGCTTCGTAAAAATTTAATTTTAATGATTTAGGAATCAGGTTTTTCACGATATATTCCTGGTCGGGTTCCATAATATAATCGAAGTTCATAAAAGATTCTTCTTCTTCACAATAATTGACCGTAACGGGCAAAAACTGATCGCTTGTTAAAACCTGGACTGCTGCATTTTTAAACCGGTTGTACACAAGCATCACGCGATCATAATTTTTATGAATAAAAGATTCGATAATTTTTTCGATTAATGGAGTCGCCTTTTCAAAACTAAGTTGTTCCAGCAAATCATTATCAGAACCAACAACTTTATATCCTTTTTTTGTAAAATAGTCGGTAGCCGCTTTTCCTATCGTTAAAATATCCACATTTCCTTCTTCGTTTTCGCCATAATAATCTTCATCGATTAAACGAATGGTTTCTTTAATTACATTTGCATTAAACCCTCCACACAAACCTTTATTTGAGGAAACAACAACCAGGAGTATCTTTTCTGGATATCCGGATCTTGCATAAATATTATCCTCAGCCAGGTTAACCGACCTGCTGATATTGCTTAAAATTTCATTTAATTTATGAGCATAAGGTCTCAGGTTGATAACGGAATCCTGCGCTTTTTTTAGTTTTGCTGCAGATACCATTTTCATGGCGCTGGTAATTTGCCGGGTAGATTTTACCGAAGTAATACGTGTACGAATATCCTTTAAACTACTCATAGGTTCGCTTTATTCCATTTTAAATTTTAAGGCCACATCCCGGGCAACGGATTCTATGGTTTTAGTTACTTCTTCGTTTAAATCTCCTTCTTTAAGCATTTTTAAAACATGCTCATGTTGCATTTCCATCATATCCAAAAAGTCGGATTCAAACGATTTAATTTTTTCCAAAGGCACATCTTCAAGTAAGCCTTTCGTTCCGCAATAAATGATTGCAATCTGTTTCTCAACCGACATGGGAGAATATTGTCCCTGCTTAAGAATTTCAACATTCTTTGCTCCTTTATCAAGAACAGCCATGGTAGCAGCATCCAGATCGGAACCAAACTTTGAGAAAGCTTCCAGCTCGCGGTATTGTGCCTGGTCTAATTTCAATGTTCCGGCCACTTTTTTCATCGATTTAATCTGCGCATTTCCACCTACCCTCGATACCGAAATACCCACATTAATGCCCGGACGTACACCCGAATTAAAAAGGTCTGATTCGAGGAAAATCTGTCCGTCGGTGATTGAAATCACATTGGTAGGGATATAGGCAGACACATCTCCCGCCTGGGTTTCAATAATAGGGAGAGCTGTTAAGGAGCCTCCTCCTTTGACTTTTTCTTTAATCGGCCCGGGCAGGTCATTCATTTGTGAAGCCACTTCATCGGCTTCAATAATTTTAGCGGCACGCTCGAGGAGTCTTGAGTGGAGGTAAAAAATATCTCCCGGATATGCTTCCCTTCCTGGGGGGCGGCGTAAAAGCAAGGATACCTCGCGATAAGCTACGGCTTGTTTTGACAGGTCGTCGTAAACAACTAACGCAGCTCTTCCGGTATCTCTAAAATACTCGCCGATGCATGCTCCGGCAAAAGGAGCATAAAATTGTAATGCTGCAGGGTCAGATGCCGTAGCTGAAACAATAACTGTATAGTCCATCGCTCCATGCTTTTTCAGTGTTTCGGCAATGTTCGCTACGGTAGAGCCTTTTTGTCCTATGGCTACATAGATACAATATACAGGCTCGCCACGGTCGTAAAATTCTTTCTGATTAATGATAGTATCTATGGCAATGGCTGTTTTTCCGGTTTGTCGGTCGCCAATAATTAACTCGCGCTGTCCCCGGCCAATAGGAATCATTGCGTCAATAGCTTTAATCCCGGTTTGAATGGGTTCGTTTACCGGCTGCCGATAAATTACGCCAGGAGCTTTACGTTCAAAGGGCATTTCAAAAAGTTCGCCATTGATAGCCCCTTTTCCGTCCAGAGGTTCTCCGAGTGTATTTATCACCCGTCCTAAAAGCTTTTCACCTACACGGATAGATGCAATTCGTTTGGTTCGTTTAACTTTATCGCCTTCTCTGATTTCTTCTGATGAACCCAGAAGTACCACACCCACATTGTCCTCTTCAAGATTTAAAACAATGCCTTTCATTCCGCTTTCGAATTCAATTAATTCGTTGGCTTGCACATTGGACAAACCATAAATCCTGGCAATTCCATCACCAACCTGTAATACACTGCCAGTTTCCTGCAACTCGTTATTCGTGGTAAAGCCTTCCAGCTCTTTCTTTAAAATATCCGATACTTCTCCGGGTTTTATTCCAGCCATAGGTTTTTATTTAAAAAATTTTATTTCTTATAATGTATTTCAAAGTCTAACATCTCTTTCTTCAGACGTTCTAAATAATGAGCGACGCTTAAATCCAGTTGTTTATTTTCAATCTCGATAATCACCCCCCCAATGATATCCTCATTTACTTTCTGTTTAAGTTCTACCGTCGTCTTAAACTGTTGCCCGATGGCTTTTGTGATCTCATTTATTTCCTTATCGGAAAGTTTAATTGCGGTAGTAATTTCAGCCGTTTTAATCCCTTTAAATTGCCGGTATAAATCAATATAATTCCTCAACATCCCTTTCAGGTGATTTTCGCGCTTATTTTTAATTACCAGCTGTAAAAAAGCTGAAGTATACTCATGTATCTTTTCGTTAAACAAATCGGTTAAAACAGCGCTTTTCCGCGAAATCTTTACTACAGGATGTTCCAGCAAAACAATAAGCTCAGGAATCTCATGTAACGCTTGAAAAATAAGCTCAATATCATTTTTTATTTCATCCACCAAATTCTTCTCTTTGGCTAAAAGAAACAATGATTTTGCATACCTTACATTGATCTGGCTGTGAAACATAAATGGATTAATTTAACTCAATATTTTTTACTATCTGACTGATTAATTGCTTTTGTTTTGTGCCATCTGAAAGATGCTCGCGTAATAATTTCTCAGCAATACCCACAGATAATTGGGCAATTTGATTTTTAATCTCATGCATAGCCTCTTCTTTTTCTTTGAAAACGCTTTGGCGGGCCTCTTCAAGAATTTTCTGGGCTTCTTGTTTTGCCGTTTCTTTCGCCTCTTCAATAATTTGATTTTTTGCCTCTTTCGCCTCTTTCAAAATATTTTCCCGTTCAAGCTTCGCTAAAGCTGTAATTTTCTCATTACCAAACTCAATCTTTGCCATTTCTTCTTTCGCTTTTTGAGCTGCTTTAAGGCTTTTGGCAATAGATCTTTCACGTACCTTTATGGCTTTTAAAATCGGTTTCCAGGCATATTTAATCAGGACAAAAAGTACTATACTGAATGATAATATCATCCAAAACAGCAAACCGATATCCGGTTTAATGAGTTCCATACGATAAATTTTTAATTAAACGAGTGTGCCCAAAAAAATCAGCTTGGTTTTCAATTTTGGGCAGCCAATATCCTTTTATACAAAAAGTACAAGGAAACATACCACGATAGCAAAAAATGCTACCCCTTCGATAAGTGCTGCCGAAACAATCATATTCGAACGAATATCTCCGGCTGCTTCGGGCTGCCGTGCTATAGATTCTACAGCAGTACTACCTATTTTTGAAATACCATAAGCAGCTGCAATGGCTGCAATAGCTGCACCAATCGCTGCACCTACTTTTGATATTGCAGCACCTTCAATAGCTAATAAAATGATTCCTAATGTTGACATAAGTTTATAATTTTAATTGATAAATACTATTTTAATGGTCTTCTGCCACAGCCATTCCAAAATAAATAGCCGACAGAACCGTAAAAACATATGCTTGTATAAATGCTACCAGCAATTCCAAAAACGACATAAAAACCGTAAAAATTACCGAAACAGGCGACACGGCTAATCCGATTACCTCACTGATATTTCCAAAAATAAAAATCAAACTAAAAAAACCTAAAACAATAATATGCCCTGCCGTGATGTTGGCAAATAGACGTATCATTAAAACAAAAGGCTTGATGATAACCCCAAAAAGTTCAATAATGGGTATCAAAGGCAAAGGTACTTTCAACCACCAAGGGATTCCGGGTGCATTAAAAATATGTGCCCAGTAATTTTTATTGCCGTTAAAGGTTGTGATAATAAAGGTTACCAGAGCCAAACCCATGGTAACCGTAATATTGCCGGTTACATTTGCTCCACCCGGAAATATCGGAACAAGACCTAATAAATTGTTTAACAAAATAAAAAAGAATATGGTTAACAATGCCGGCGTAAATTTTTCATAATGTTTTTCTCCAATACTGTCTTTGGCTACATCATCACGAATAAAAAGAATCACCGGCTCCATCAATGATTGTAATCCTGAGGGCGGCTGGTTAGGATTCCGTTGATACGCTTTCGCTATAGAAACAAAAACCAATACCAGAATGATACAGCTGATGATAATGGCTAATACATTCTTCGTGATAGAAATATCGAAAGGCCGGGCAACAAATTCTCCCTGATCATTTATTTCAACAATTTTATTTTTAAATGTTCCTTCATCGGCAATTTTGAAACCTTTATAAGAATGATTGTGCGCTAATTTACCGGACCAAAATGTTACCCATCCTCTGTTTTTACTGTACAAAATTACCGGTAAAGGGATCGATACATGATGATGGTTATAGGTGAAAAGATGCCAGCCATAATCATCTTGTATGTGGCTAAAAATAAACTCTCCGGTGTCGAATCCTTTTTGTTCTGAGTGTTCTGTATTCGAAACAGTATCTGCTTTAGACAGATTATCTGATGCAAATAGGTTGTCAGAAACAAAAACTATAAAAAGTAAAGAGAATATTGTATTTACAAGGATTCTATTCATACAAAAAGAATTGGGTATTTACAAATTTAATGAATAAATCATAAAAGTATGACTGAATTAAAAAAATAAAAAAAGCAGTACAAATTTGTACTGCTCTTATTACGTAAAAAAATATTTATTGTTTCCTATTTTATGCCCCTAATCCTGCACTAATTAAGAAAGTAGCAGCAAAAGCAATAATAGCGTACAACTCAGGGAATACAGCTAAAATAAGTGTATTACCAAATACATCGTTACCGCCACCAATTGCAGCAATACCATTGGATGTTACCGTACCTTGTTTCATTGCTGAAAACAGAGCAACAAAACCTAAGAACAATCCCATGGATAAAATAGCAATACCATTAAACAAAGACATTTCAGGTGTAACAAGATTAAACAGCTTGTCGATTACGAAATAACCACCAAAGCCATACAATCCCTGAGTACCCGGCAATGCTGCCAAAAGCATATAGTTACCAAATTTATCCGGGTCTTTTTTTAATGCGCCAATTGAGGCATTACCACCCATTGATACTCCAATAGCACTTCCTATTCCTGAGAGTGCAATCATAAATGCTAATCCTGCATAAGCTAAATAAACTGCTGTGTTTGCGTCCATAAATTTATTCTCCTATTTTTTTATTTATTTCTATTTTGAAAATGGTTTATATTTCTTCCCGCCGCCCATAAAGCCGGCATTTTTATAAAATTCTACAAATGTTAAACGTAGCGGATGAACAAAAGCTCCCAGCGAAGCCATAAATATATTTAATCCGTGACCGATGATTAAAATGATAATAAATGGCAAATAACTCAGGAAACTTCCACCCAAAAATTGTGCAGCAATCTGATTGAATACCAATCCTAAAATTGCACTGGAAATTCCTAATGCAAATAAACGAATGTAGGATAGTAAGTCACCAAAAACACCGGTTATCATGTTGTATACATCATAAAGACCGGAGAATACGCTGACAATCA
>Ga0209936_1000240_pt1 | contig 35568 bp, 34 predicted proteins | sample SalPonR1_A_D1_MG_FD_185694 | JGI IMG/M metagenome (GOLD analysis project Ga0209936, IMG submission 185694) | Salt pond soil microbial communities from South San Francisco under conditions of wetland restoration - Salt Pond MetaG R1_A_D1_MG... ...
CCATACTGCATCGCCTGTGCGGGCCCCATCCCCCGGCGGAGCATCTGCGAATAGCGGACGAAACGCCGGTTGTCTCGGTGGCACCGCGTCTGGTCAAACGCGGCACCGACACCTTCGTACAGATTCCCGACGCTATCGGCTACCGGTTCTTCGAAGAGAAAATCCGTCGGGACTGAGATGTCCGGGCCGCAAGACCCGGAAGAGCTCAGAATCGGTACCCGGCGCTGCTTGCCTGTGCAACGCCTGCAGCGGCGACCGGCTTTTCCACGACCCTGAACAGCACCCCCGCTCAGCCCTGGGCAACTGCCTTCTTTTCCTGATCCGCAGCATGTGCATCGGCAAATGCCGCCAGCATGCTTTGCTCGTGCGACTGCGCCTCGGCGGTATCCAGTGGACGCTCCAGAGCTGTCCAGTCGATATCGCCATCGGTGGCCAGATTCTCGAATTCGAGAATGCCTAGCTCCTCAAACTTCGGCCGTATGCGATCCGTGAGCAGACCAATGCGGTTCAGGTTGGGAATAACCCTCTGGAACAGCAGGTTGCGGAAGGTCGACATGACAAAGCCCTCGAGAACCTGCTTGCGTGCTTCTTCGACGTCCCAGCCAAAGTGCTGGAACACGTCGGTCGCCACCAGCCGCTCGCGGCTCACGACACAGGCCTCATAGGCAAACTGTGCGCGCTCTTCGCGCTCCTCGTCCGTCAGCGTCTTGACGAACTCCTCGAGGTAATTCACGCCAAAGGTCACGTGGCGCGCCTCATCCCGGGTGACCAGGTAAACCACGTCCTTGAGAACCGGATCGGGCGTGGTTTCCCGCGTGGTGTTGAACGCCGACAGCGCCAGCCCCTCAATCACGATCTGCATGCCGATGAATTTCATGTCCCAGCGCGGATCGGTGAGAATCTTGTCGATAATGCTCTTGAGGTGGGTGTTGATGGGATACATTACGCCGATGCGCTTCTGTAGGTACTTGTTGAACACCTCAACGTGACGCGCCTCGTCGAAGGTCTGGGACGCCGCATACAGCTTCGCATTCAGCGTCGGCGCACAGGAGCACAGCTGCGATGCCACCAGCAGCGCGCCCTGCTCGCCGTGCAGGAACTGCGACAGGCTCCAGGCATTCATATGCAGCCAGAATTCATCGCGGGTCTTCTGGTCCATAGCGAGGTAGGGGGGGTACTCGTGCAGGTTCATCAGCTCCGGCGACTGGTACTCCTCAGGCCAGGGGCGGTCCCAGTCAATGTCCATTTCCGGATCCCAGTTCAACTGCTTGCCGAGGTCATACAGCTTTTTGATGCGGTTGTCCTGGACGGTGTAGTCCCAGTTATAGGAGCCGGTCAGTGGCGTCTGGAAAATCTCGGCAATGTAATCCACCTGGTCGCTGGTCAGCAAATCCTCAAGATCGGGATTCTCTTTCGGGTAATCCGCACCGGCAAAGTGCTGGATCTTGCGCGGCGCCTGGTCTTCCCACTGGATTTTCATGGCGTTTTCTCCTGTTATGGCCTGGTCCAGTCATCGACTATGCGCCTCGACCGTGGTGGCAACAAGGTGAAGTCTTGTCAATATGCAGTCATTTATGGCCAAATGGGCTATGTCCCGCGCCAGTACGCCTGCACAATACGCACTGATTCTGGTCGATCTCGTTCGACGCCAGGGACATTCCTTATCCGCCATTCTGTCAGGAACGAGCCTGGCGGCCAGCGGCATGCAAAGCGTCGGCGCTCGCGTCAGCCAGAGTGATTTCATGCAGCTGGCTGTCAACGCGCAGTCACTGACCCGGGATCCCGCGCTGGGGCTGCACCTCGGCGAGCGCCTCAACCTTAGCGCCCATGCGGTGCTCGGCCAGGCGTTCATGACCTGCCAGGACCTGCACGAGGCGCTGGACCTGTTCATGAAGTACTACCACCTGCTGTCGCCGGAGCTCGAGCTGTCGCTGGAGCGTACGGAAGAGGACTATCGATTGACCACGGTCGCGGCACCGGATCCGGCAATGGAAGTGTTCGGCGCAGAGCTCATGGCCGCCGCCATGCTGAACACACTGCGCGGCCTGCTCAGTCGCAGCGACTTTATGCTGCGTGTCGATTTCCCCTATTCTGAGCCAGCCCACGGCGAGACCTACCGCGCCTTGTTCGGCAGCAACAGCGTTCACTTCAACTGCAGCCACCAGCGCATCTGTTTCGACCGTCGGCTGGGCGACACACCCCTGCCGTCGTCCAATCCCGCCCTGCGCGAGCTCTACGAAGACGAGTGTGCGCGCCTGCTTACCGACCTGGAAGGCACTGACTCCGCGGTCGAACAGATTCTCAGTCTGTTGCGCAAGCTCGAGGGGCAGTATCCGCAGATGCCGCAGGTCGCGCGCATGCTCAATACCAGCCCACGCACCCTGCGCCGACGGCTTGACGCAGAGGGCGCCTCATTTCAGCCGCTACTGGACAGCGTTCGCGCCGAGCATGCGACCCGCTATCTCAAAAACACGCGTCTGCCGCTGGCATCGATCGCCTACATGATTGGCTTCAGCGATCCGTCGAATTTCCGGCGCGCCTACCGCAAATGGACCGGCGTAACGCCGGCAGAGGTGCGCCAGCGTGGCTGACGCACTGCAGATCTTCGCCGGCAGAGAGGCGGCGCGTCGGCTGGCCCGGGAGGGCTGGTCGGCGGAACAGTTCAGCCTGCTGCTGGGGGCGTCCGGTGGCCCGAAGTGGTTTGTGCTGGCCGCGCTGGACCGCTACCTTTTCGGTGACTTTCTGCAGCGCTCGTCACAGCCTCTGGCGACTCTTGGCTCGTCGATCGGTGCCTGGCGCCACGCCTGCCTGGCGCAGCCGGATCCGCTGGCAGCACTGGACCGATTCGCCCACACCTACATCTATCAGACCTACAGCCAGCGGCCCGATGGTGACGAGATCACCGCGGCCAGCCGCAGTATCCTGCGGTCCATCATGGGCGCAGACGGCGCGACGCACATCGCCGACCATCCGCGAATCCGGCAGCACATTGTCACGGCGCGGGGGCGCGGCGCCTGCGGCACGCGCCACCCGCTGTTGCTGCCCCTGGGCCTGGCCAGCGCCGCCGCCGGCAACACACTGAACCGCAGCCTGCTGCAGCGGGCATTCCAGCGGGTGCTGTTCTCAAGTGCGGACGCCGTCCTGCCCGGGCTTCCTCTGGACGATTTCGATACCCATCGCGCACCGCTGACGGCACAGAATGCCGAAGACGTACTGCTGGCGACCGCTTCCATTCCCCTGCTGCTCAACGGCGTGCGCGACATTTCCCGGGCACCGCCTGGCCAGTACTGGGATGGCGGCGTGATCGACTATCATTTTGACCTGAAACACTACGCGGATACGGGTCTCATGCTGTTTCCGCATTTCTCGTCGGCGATTGTTCCCGGCTGGTTCGACAAGGGCCTGCGGAGGCGCCACACCCGCCCGGGAGCGTTCGACAATCTGGTGCTGCTGAGTCCACACCCCGCTTTTGTTGCCAGCCTGCCCGCGGCAAAAATACCCGACCGCAGTGACTTTAAGCGCTTTACTCCGGAGCAGCGCACCTCCAACTGGGAGACCTGCCTGCGGCGCGGCGAGGCCATGGCGGAAGAGCTGGCAGCGCTGGTGGACGGCAGCGACCCTCTACGCGGCGTAGTGGTCTCGCCTGACCTGTGATCAACCGATGTTGTCGTCGAGATAGCGCTGTATTTCCGCCCGCAGTTTACCCTGAAACGGGGACGCCAGAAGACTCAGTTTGACGTTCACTGCTATCTGCCGGTCATCGATCTCCAGACGCGCATCCACGCCCGACCCCTTCACGGCAACAACGTCATCCCCATGCCAGGTGGACCGCAGGCCATGCTGCGTCTCCAGCCGATCCGCCAGTGAGCGCGCCGTATCGCGCAGGGCTTCTCGCGACATGCTGTGTGTCTTGCTCAGGCGAAATTCGGACATGCTTGTCTCTCCCCGAGGCAATCCGGGCCCCGTCAGAAAAAGTTGATCAGACGCGATTGCGGCGCATGGCAATCCAGTTGCCCGACAATACCAGAGACAGGCCAACCAGTGCCCACAGCGTCCACTGGAAGCCTTCCAGTACAGTCGATATCAACAGCGCGACAATCGGAAAAAGCAGGGTTGTGTAGGATGCCCGATCGGGGCCAATGCGGCCGATCAGCGTCACGTAGGCCCAGAACGCGAGCACTGACCCGAAAACGGCAAGGTATAACAGTGAACCGATATATTCCGCGGTCCAGGCAATACGGACAGTCTCACCACGCAAGCCGGCAAGGAGATACAGGGCAAGGCTGCCATAGAACATACCCCAGACATTACAGGTCAACACAGGCAGCTGCTGCCGGTGATTGCGCACGGCAATGATGTTGCCGACCGAGGCACACAGGGTGCCAAGCGCGCACAGCACCAGACCGCGCACCGCCGCCGGTGAGAAATCCAGCGCCCGCAGCTCCGGCAGAAACACGCAGGCCATGCCCACAAGGCCGAGCACGGCGCCGATGACCACCGCACCGCTGACCGGAACCCCCATGAACAGCGCACCGTTGATGATATTCAGAATGACCATGGTCGAAAACACCACGGCAATCAGGCCGCTGGTCAGTTCCCCCGCCGCTGCGTAGATAAACAGGTAGTTCACCGAAAACATGCTCAGGCCCTGGGCGAGAACAAACAGATGATCCCGGGGACTGAGACGGGTCAGCCGGCGGGCCGGCAGCATCACCGCGAGCATCAACAGCGCCGACAGACCGCTGCGATGGGCGATGGAGACGATTGGCGAGACGTCCCCAAGCTGGTACTTGATGGCGATCCACGTCGACCCCCAGACAAGCACCGTGTAGATATACAGAAAAGTTGTGTTCATGGCGCCCCTGCCGCTCGAGAGAAGCAATGTAGCACAGGGCCGACGCCTGCGATGCGGGAAAAATGCAGTACAATATGCCCATGGACAATGAGATCGACAGCCAGAAAACGGCGCAGGCAGCGCCGGATACATCACGCCGCTTCCTTTTCGATGATGCGGATATTCGCGGCGAGACCGCCTATCTTGACGCGGCTCTGCGCGGCATCCTGGACAATCACCAGTACGCCCCCGGTGTGTCGCGCCTGATCGGTGAGTTCGTGGCCGCCGCCGTGCTGATCAGCAGTACGCTCAAGTTCGACGGCCGTCTGACGCTTCAGGCCCGCAGCCGCGGACAGGTTCCATTGCTGATGGCCGAATGCACCAGTGCACTCGATGTGCGCGCCATCGCCCGCGGCGCCGAGAAAGCAACCGCGCTCCCGTTCCACGAACTGATCGGTGAAGGTCAGCTGGCCATTACGATTGAGCCCAATAATGGGCAGCGCTACCAGGGCATCGTGCCGCTGTCCGGGGCATCCCTCGCCGAGTGCCTGGATGCCTACTTCGAACAGTCAGAGCAATTGCATACCCGGCTGTGGCTGTCATGCGACGGCAGCAGAGCGGCCGGCCTACTCCTGCAGCAGCTGCCGAGCAAGGTAACGCCCGATCCTGTTGTCCGCGAGGAGCAGTGGCAGCACGCTTGCGCACTGGCGGCCACCATCACGACAGAGGAACTGCTGTCACTCTCCAGCGCCGATCTGCTATATCGTCTTTATCATCAGGATCAGGTTCGCCTGTTTGATCCGCGATTTCTGCAGTTTCACTGCAGCTGCACACGGGACCGCAGTCGCCGCGCGCTGGAAAGCCTGGGCGCAGCGGAGATCACGTCGATTCTCGAGGAACAGGGCAGCGTGACCATGGATTGCGAGTTCTGTAACCAGCGCTACGTTTTTGCACCGGATGAGCTTCTGTCGGACGGCGGCAAAACCCTGCACTGACGCCTCACGGCGCAACGGTGATACTGCGCCCAGAAGGCTTTCAAAGCGGTTAGCGGGGCGCGTTGGAATCTGACATAATCCCGCCTCCAAGAGCCTCCAGCCCACGCTGCGACCGCCCTCATCAGGCGAGAACCGCAGGTAATACAGGATCTACCGATGACCGGAGACAACGAGATTACCCAGGAATTCATTGACCTGGAGCCCGCTCAATTTATCGAACATGCCATCCGCCGCGGCGAGGGGAGGCTGGCGGACACCGGCGCACTGCTGGTTACGACCGGCAAGCGCACCGGGCGCTCTCCCGCCGACCGCTATATTGTGCGCGAAGCCAGCAGCGAGGATGCCATCGACTGGGGCGCCATCAACCGACCCTTCGACGCCGATCAGTTCGACGCCCTGTGGGACAGAGTGGAAAGCTATATCGGTAAATGCGATCGCTTTATCTCCCACCTGCATGTCGGGGCCCACAGCGATCACTACCTTCCGGTGAAGGTCACCACGGAATGGGCCTGGCACGGCCTCTTCGGTTACAACATGTTCATCCGACCGGCCCATTACAATGCCGGGCACAAACCGGAGTGGTCGGTTCTGAATGCTCCGGGCTTTGTCTGTCACCCCGAGCGTGACGGCACGCACTCGGACGCCACGGTGATCATCAACTTTGGCCAGCGCAAGATTCTCATCGCCGGCATGCAGTACGGGGGAGAGATGAAGAAATCCATGTTCTCTGTGCAGAATTTCCTGCTCCCCGAGAAAGACGTGATGGCCATGCACTGCTCAGCGAATGTCGGCGATGCGGGGGATACCACCCTGTTCTTCGGCCTGTCCGGCACCGGCAAGACCACGCTCTCCGCAGACCCGGACCGCCACCTGATCGGGGATGACGAACACGGGTGGACCCGCGGCGCCGTTTTCAATCTCGAGGGCGGCTGCTACGCCAAGACCATCGACCTGAGCCGTAAAAATGAACCGGTCATTTGGGATGCCATCCAGTTTGGCGCCATCATCGAGAATGTGGTCGTTGATGGAAAAGGCCATGCCGACTATAGCGACACCAGCCTGACCGAGAACGGCCGCTGCTGTTACCCGCTGGAACATATCCGGAAACGCGTCCCCGAGAATGCCGCGGGCGAGCCAAAATGCGTGATATTCCTCACCTGCGATGTGTCGGGCGTACTGCCGCCCATTGCCATTCTCTCCAAGGAGGCGGCGGCGTTTCATTTTCTCAGCGGCTACACCGCGCGCGTCGGTTCGACGGAAGTGGGCGCAGCTGCCGGCATACACCCGACCTTCTCCACCTGTTTTGGCGCACCGTTCATGCCGCGCCCGGCAAGCGATTACGCCGAGCTGCTGATGAAGCGTATTGATGATTTCGGCAGCCAGGTCTATCTGATCAACACTGGCTGGACGGGTGGCTCCGGCGCACCCGGCGGCACCGGCTCACGTTTCCCCATCCCCGTGACCCGTGCCGTTGTGGCGGCAGCCCAGAGCGGCGCCCTGCTGAACGCCGAGACACGGCATCTGGACATTCTCAATCTGGATTTCCCCGTCCAGATTCCGGGCGTTGACGATGTCTACGTGGATCCGCGCGCGAGCTGGGGCGATCCAGCGGCTTACGATGAACAGGCGCGAACACTCGCCGCCCTGTTTCAGGACAATATTGGTAAATTCGACGTGTCCGAGACGATAGTCAAGGCCGGCCCGAAAGCCGGCTGAGACTGAGCCGGCTGACCCGATTTCCAGAGTCACGAGTTGCGCCAACTCGTGACTCTCGCTGACCACTAGTATGTTTGCTCTAATTTTTACGATTAGTCTCTTTCTGTCTGCAGCATGGTCGCTGCGCAACAGGCAACAGGAGAGACACCATGGTCGAAGAAACCAACGCAACAACGGCGGGCCCTGAAGGCGCCGCGAAAGCCGCGCCGAAGCGCAAGACTGCGGCACGCAAGACCGCGGCAAGCGCTGCAAGCACCCGCAAGACCGGTGCACGCAAGACGACGGCGCGCAAAACTGCCGCCAGCAAGAGCGCGGCTGGCAAGACCACAACCAGACGCAAGAATGCACCGCGCAAGTCCGCGGCGCGCAAAGCATCCCCCGACATTGCAGCGCGGGCCCGCGAGGCCTCGCGTGGCGCATTCCTGGCCAGCCTAGGCTTCTATGGCAAGGCATTCGACCAGGTGCAGGACCAGTTCAACACGGTTCAGAGCCAACTCGAGAGCCGGCGCAAGAAAGCCGACAAGCTGTACGCCGACCTGGTAAAGCGTGGCGAAAAAGTCGAGAAAAAAGCGCTCAGCGCGATCGACGACATAGACCTGTCGCGCCTCGAGTTCACCAGTATCACCGATCGCAGGCAGCTCGAAGCGCGTCTTGGCAAGGTTCGCAAGCGCTTCTCCGAACTGCGCGAATCCGTGAGCTTCAACTCGGCGGCGTGATACCTGCAACCCGGTTTTATTGTCCGATCGCTGGACACCAGGGGCCCTCGCGGCCCCTTTTTTTTGTCACGAATTCTGCGGTATTGTCGTAACTGCCCATGGTGGGTTCTGCACTCTGACACGGAGGCACCAGCATGACCGACGACAAAAACAAAATGACGGACAAGGCAAGCGAGATAGCCAAGCACATCTGGCTGGCGGGCGTTGGCGCCTACGGCCGAGCAGTGGACGAAGCCCATGGTCGGCTGGAAAAAGCCGGCGTCGAATCACCCAAGCTGTTTCGCGATCTGGTCAAAGCGGGTGAAGCGCTCGAGGAAGAGGCGCAGGGGGCTTTGCAGGCAGGCCAGCAGGCGCGACATTCCGTAGAGGAGCGCATCAACCGGGTTCGTGACAACTTCAATTTGCAGCGACCCGTCAAGGGAGAGGATCTTTTGGCGCTGCACGAGAAAATCGACCGCCTGAACAATAAGATCGATGCCCTCAGCGCCTCGCTGGCGGCGAGCGGCGTCGTCAAGACACCGCGGAAGTCAGCAGCGCCACGGAAAAAGAAACCCGCGGCGGGAACACGAAGAGGGACGAGTGCGAAAACCACCCGCGGTCCGAAGCGGCTTAGCTGAGCTCTCTGCTGCGTGAAAACCCGCGATCGTATCCTCATAACCAGCCTGGAGCTATTCAACACGGAAGGTGAGGCGACAACCACGACGCTCGACATTGCCAATGTTATGGAGATCAGCCCGGGCAACCTCTATTACCACTTCAAAGGCAAGGAACAGATCATCAGCGAGCTGTTCGAGCAGTACGAAACAGCGCTCGGCGGCACATTGACCGCGCCGCTGGAGCGACCTCTGAGTGAATCCCGGGGTCAGGTCGAAGACAACTGGTATTACCTGTACGTCGTGCTGGAGGAAATGTTCCAGTACCGCTTTCTCTATTATAACCTCGACAATATCCTGCAACGCTACGAGGGCGTGCGCAAAGGCTTTCAGCGTCTGCTGCAGCTGAAGCGTGCGGCGCTGTATGCCATCTGTCAGACGCTGCTGGAGCAGTCCGTCATCAGCGCCCGCGAGCAGCAGCTTGTCGGCCTGGTCGATAACATGACGCTGACGCTGACCTTCTGGTTCAACTACGAGAAACTGCTGCACGGCCGGGACCAGCAGCAGGTCACGATTCATCAGGGCGTACTTCAGCTGCTGACCATGATTGCCCCCTATCTCGGCAATGAACAACTGACGTTTTACCGGGATTGCGAATCGATCTACAAGCGCATGCTGGATGACGAGACCCGTCGCAGGCAGCGGTGAGAACACGAAGCAACGGCGCCCATTTGCGGACGCTGGCGGGAAATCAGGAATTCTTGAACAGCAGCGCGGTATCCGCAGCGGGCAGCTGCAGTGTCGCCCCGTGACGCGTCGCCCACCAGGCAAAGGTTTCCGCACTGAAAAAACACACATGGGTGGGATCGTTCCTGTAATGCCAGCGCAAAAAAGCGTCCCGGTCCGACACGCGCTTGGTCATGATGCCCAGAACACCGCCAGGGCGCAGTAGCCGCCAGAGGCGCGCCAGCTCATCGCCCGGCTTGTGCAGATGTTCGACAACCTCGGTTGCCGTGATGAAATCATAGCGCCCCTGCAGAACAGTCTGGTCCGGGTAGTAAAAAATGTCATAAAGGGAAAGGCGACAGCCCCGCTCTTCCAGCATCGCCGCCAGGGCCGGCCCGGGACCACAGCCAAAATCCAGACCCCGCGCGCCCGCTTCCAGATAGCGCAACAGGGGGTCCGCGAGACGCGACAGGAAACGCCGGTAGCCAGGATCGTCGGTCGAATTCTCGTGCAAGTCATACTCGGCTTTCTCGCGCTCGGGAGAAAGAAAAAATGCCGGGGGCACCCAGACCAGCAGACAGCGCTGGCAGCGTCGGTACTCGCGCCGGCGATCGCGCGCGAAGATCGGCATATACCCGGCCTGGGGCTGGCCGCATAGCGGGCAGCATGTCGCGTTCATGTTCTGTTACTATCTCCCGCTGTATTACGGTGGGCCAGATCGCCGACCATTCCATCCAATAACCTGAGATCAGCAAGGAGCCTCACATGACCCTCAAAACCGGCGACAGTATCCCCGCCAGCACCCTCAAGACCATGGGCGATAATGGTCCAAAGGATATCACTACCGATGAGCTGTTCTCCGGCAAGAAGGTGGTCCTGTTTGCCGTGCCCGGTGCCTTCACGCCGGGCTGCAGCATGACCCATCTGCCCGGCTATGTGGTGAATGCGGACAAGATCAAGGCCAAGGGTGTCGACACCATTGCCTGCATGGCCGTAAACGATGCCTTTGTCATGGATGCCTGGGGCAAGGCCCAGAATGCCGGCGAGATTCTCATGCTGGGTGACGGCAACGGCGACTTCACGCGTGCTCTTGGCCTTGAACTCGACGGCACCGGCTTCGGCCTGGGCATGCGCTCGCAGCGCTTTGCGATGATCGTCGATGATGGCGTAGTCAAGCACCTGGCCGTTGAAGAGGGTCCCGGGGTTGAAGTCAGCGCGGCGGAGTCGATTCTCGCTCAGCTGTAGACGGAACGGGCAAACCGGCGCGCCCTGTCAGGAGCGCGCCGGCAGCGATGGAAAACAGGCAGTAGGCAAGAAAGTAGTAGAAACCTGACCCGAGCTCCGCGTGCATGCGCAGTAGCTCACCCGCATGGCCGGATGCCCTGCCGGCCATGAAAGTTACCAGCACTGCAATCACGAACACGTCGGCCATGGACCACTTGGACAACGCGGCGTTGATTCGCAGCAGCAGCTCCGATGCCGCCGGCGGCGCAGCGATTGCGGCTGCCAGAATCAGCATTTTGAGCACAGGCACCACCATACTGAATGTGACGATCAGTATCGCCACCAGCAGGTTGCCCTGCCTGGCAAGTTCCCCGGCAAAGCCGGCAATAGACTGTGTTTGCCGGTAGACCTCAATGCTCCCTTCAAGCCGGTCGAGCCCCAGAAACTGACTGATCATGTCGAGCATCTGTCGCGACTGGGAGTCGACCTGCCCACCCGCCAGTGCGTCCATGCCGAATTCGGCAAGATCCGCGCGCTGGATGTCACCACTCAGGGTCAACACCGGCTGCGATACCCCGGGGTACAGCAGGGCGATGGCCGCGACGATACAAAAAAGACAGGCGATACGACGACGAGTGGACATGCAGTTTCCGTTTCCGCTTCAGGTCATGGTAATAGGGAGAGTCACGTAAGGGTAACGTAGCAGCACAGGCTGATGACGGCGACCCCCAGCAAATTCAGCTGCAGGCCTTCACGGGCCATACGCGCGGTGCTGACCAGGCCACTGCCATACACCACAGAATTCGGCGCAGTGGCAACGGGCAGCATGAAGGCACAGCTCGCGCTCATGGCAGCCGGCACCATGATGATCTGCGGCGCTATCCCTGCGGCAATCGCCGCCGCCGCCAGCACCGGCATCAGCAGCGAGGTACTCGCCGTGTTCGATGTCGCCTCGGTCATGAAGGTCACGCACAGACAGATCAGGCTGATCAGCAGTAGCAGTGGCAGTTCGGTGAACCCGGCCAGCCACAGCCCCATGAGATCGCTGAGCCCCGAGCTGACAAAACCCCGCGCCAGGCAGATACCCCCGGCAAACAGCAGCAGCACACCCCAGGGAATCGTGCTGGCCCGCTCCCAGTCAAGCAGACGCCTGCCACGTCCATCAGGCACCAGACACATAAGCACGACCGCCAGCAACGCAACCGAGGCATCATTAGCCTGCGGCAGACCCAGCCAGAGGCTCCAGCCGCCAAAGGGTTCGGAGCGGGTCACCCAGGCCAGTGCCGTGAGACCGAACACCAGCATGACGCGTCGCTCGGCGACACTCCACCTGCCGACCGTTGGCAGCGTCAGACGCAAGGATGACGACATGCCGCGCGTCAGCAGAAACGCCATTGCCGGAACCATGACCAGAACGACCGGCACCGCCCAGGACATCCAGGTAAGAAAGCTGATCGTCTCTCCTGTGGTGTCAGCGTAGACCTGCATGAATATCAGGTTCGGCGGCGTGCCGATGGGAGTTCCCACGCCACCCACGCTGGCGCTGTAAGCCATGCCGAGCAACAGCGGCGGCGCCAGCTTTTCCCGATCAGCGCTGCCGTCGAGCACCGCCAGAGCAACGGGCAGCAGCATCAGCGTGGTCGCAGTATTTGAAATCCACATGCTGAGCACAGCCGCCGCCGCCATGAAGCCCATCACTAGGCGACGCGGGCTGTGTGCCCCGAACAGGCGGATCATGGCGAGCGCAATTCGTCGGTGTGCACCGGAACTCTCCATGGCGCGCGACAGCAGGAAGCCGCCCAGAAGCAGGAGAATCAGCGGCGAACCGTAGGCCTCGCCAACTTCGGCCGGGGTGAGTACGCCCAGCAAGGGCAGCACGGCCAGCGGGATCAAGGACGTGACCGGAATGGGAACCGGCTCGAATATCCACCAGACGACGCAGACGATGGCGACGAATACAACTATCGTGATGTCCGGTGGCTGGCCTGACGCCTGGCCCAGAAACGCCGCCAGAAGGGCCAGGCCAGGCCCGGCCCACAACGCGACGGATTTCAGCACAGGCGGGCAGGATCCAGTATCGCCACAGGACGCTCATGCCCTGACATCACAGTGATGCGCACGGTTACTGTGGCAGACGAACTTTGCAGCATGGATTATTTTCTCTCGGATACCGCAACATCCTGTCCCATGCCACCGCCTCTGTAAAGTTCCACCAATCGCCAGCAGGGCGGTGGAGCTGCTCCGGCACTCCGCGTAAACTGCTGCCATGTCTGTGTCGCCCTCACCACTCGTCGACCGCTTTGGCCGCGAGGTCAGCTACCTTCGCCTGTCCGTTACGGATCGCTGCGACTTCCGCTGCGTCTACTGCATGTCTGAGAACATGCAGTTTGCGCCGCGCAGCGAGATCCTCTCGCTTGAGGAGACATACCAGGTCGCTGAGGCCTTCGTCGCATTGGGCGTGCGCAAGATCCGTGTGACCGGGGGTGAGCCCCTTGTCCGCAACGGCGTCATGCAGCTGCTACGCCAGCTCGGCGGGATGCCGGGCCTGAACGAACTGGTAATGACGACTAACGGCTCAAAGCTGAGCACTTTCGCCGTACCGCTGCGGGAGGCCGGCGTGAAACGCCTGAATATCAGTCTCGACAGCCTGCGCCCCGACCGGTTTCGCGAGCTGACCCGTCACGGCGACGTCCAGCAGGTGATTGCCGGCATTGACGCCGCCTGCGGCGCCGGCTTCGAAGGCGTGCGCCTGAACGCAGTCGTCCTGCGCGGTCGCAATGAGGACGAGGTGATCGACCTGGTGCAGTTTGCCTGCGACCGGGGCATCGACATCGCCTTTATCGAGGAGATGCCGCTCGGCAGCATATCGGAGCACAGCCGGGCGCTGGCACACATCAGCAGCGCTGAGCTACAGCAGATCATTTGCCGGCACTTTGAGCTCGAGTCTCTCGGCGATCCCGCGCAGCATGCCGGGCCGGCCCGCGAGCACCGGATTATGAATACCAACAGCCGGGTGGGCTTCATATCCCCCCACAGCAACAACTTCTGCCACTTGTGCAATCGCGTGCGGGTGACCGCAGAAGGCCGACTGCTTTTGTGTCTTGGCAACGAACACTCGGTTGATCTGCGCGCCGTGCTGCGCGCGGAGAACGCCAGCCCGGCGAGGCTACGCGATTGCATTCGCCACGCCATCAACCTGAAACCCGAGAAGCACCACTTCACGCACAATGATGAGCCGGACATCGTGCGCTTCATGAGTGCGACGGGTGGCTGACATTAGCCCATGCCACCCTCACCCCTGCAAAACGCGGTAACCACAAGAGGCAGACCTTGAACAAACAGGCGACACCCCAGTTCGAGTCGATCGATGCAATCAGACAGGGCTTCGATGCACTTGGCTACATCTGCAGCGACCGTATTGCCACAACGGTTTTTCTGGCGTTCCAGCTGGGCAAGCCCATATTGGTAGAGGGCCCTCCGGGAGTAGGAAAAACCGAACTGGCCAAGACGGCGTCAGCGCTGCTGTCACAGCCGCTGATCCGGCTGCAGTGTTACGAAGGCCTTGATGAGGCCAAGGCACTGTATGAATGGAAATACGGCAAACAGCTCCTATACACCCAGATTCTGAAGGAAAAACTGGGAGATCTTCTGCAGGGCGCAGACGATCTTGGGGCGGCTGTGGAACGACTGCACGCGTTCGGTGATATTTTCTACTCCGAGGCGTTCCTGGAACCCCGCCCCCTGCTGACGGCGATGCAGCAGGAAGATGGGGCAATTCTGCTGATTGATGAGATCGACAAGGCAGACTACGAGTTCGAATCACTGCTTCTCGAGGTGCTGTCGGACTTTCAGATCTCCATTCCTGAAATAGGGACGGTGCGCGCAAGGTCCCGCCCCATGGTGTTCCTGACCAGCAACAATACCCGGGAAATCTCCGATGCCCTGAAGCGCCGCTGCCTGCATCTGTACATCCCCTTCCCCTCGGTTGAGCTTGAGGAGCGAATTGTCCGAAGCCGGGTGCCGGGGATTGACGACACGCTGCGCCGGCAGCTGGTTGCCTTTGTCCACTCCCTGCGCGATCTGGATCTGCGCAAGACGCCCGCCATCTCCGAAACCATCGACTGGGCACGCAGCCTGCTGTTGCTGCACGCAGACACACTGGATGCGCGGCTGGTTCGCGACAGCCTTGGCACCCTGCTCAAATTCGAACAGGACATTGAAGCTGCACAGGCAGAACTCGGCACATTGCTGAACACCAGCGCCGGTCAGCACGAATGAGTTATTAGGCAGAACTATGCCAGCCAGCCTCATCGCCTTCATTCAGATCCTGCGCAGTCACGATGTTCGAATATCGCCGGCAGAAACACTGGATGCGGTGGCGACGCTGCAGCTGCTCGGCTATGCCCACCGCGATCGACTGCGCGCCGGCCTGACGGCCTCGCTGGCCAAGACATCACGGGAACAGCATATCGTCGAGACCTGCTTCGATCGTTATTTCGGGCAGCGTGACACCGACTTCAGTGGCAAAGACGATAACGATGACGCAGAGGACACGGATAGCGCCGGGTCTGCGGATGCCGACCCGGAATCGCCATTACAGGACGGCGGGGAAGCCAATGACGGCGAGCGTGAGCTGCTGGACTCCGCAGCCGAGACCCATGACAGCGTTCGCGAACTGCTGCAGTCATCCCTGATGCAGGGCCTGATGAACAATGAACGCGCACAGCTCAGTGCTGCCCTCAGGCGCGCCGGCAGCGCGTCGGGTATGGCGAATATCCAGATGTTCACCCAGAAAGGCCTCTATGTGCGCAGCATTCTGCAGGCCATGGGCGAGGAGCAGCTGCGAAACGCGGTTATCGACCTCGAACGGGACGAGCATCCTGCACTGGACAGTGTAAGGCGATACCGCGACATCTTGCGTTCCCAGGTGCGCGACTACGTCGATGGCCAGTACCTTCTGCATGCCGAAGGCAGAAACAGCCAGTTCATGGATGACATTCTCAGCAAGACCCGCCTGAGTCATATAGAGCGCCACTACATGGAACGGGTGCAACGGCTGGTCGAGAAAATGGCGCGTCGCCTTGCCAGCCGCCATTCCAGCCGACGCCGCCCCGTGCGCCGCGGGCAGCTGGACATGCGCAAGACCCTGCGCGCGGGTGTGCCCACGGACGGCGTCCTCTTCCGCACTCACTGGCAGCGGCGTCGCCGGGACAAGGCACAGGTACTGGCGCTCTGCGATGTCAGTGGTTCCGTCGCCGCGTACGCAAAGTTCCTGCTCATTTTCCTGTACAGCCTGCAGGACATTCTGCCGCGCATGCGCAGCTTTGCCTTTTCAAGCCACCTCGGTGAAATCAGCGAGCTGTTTGAAACCCATCCTGTAGAGCGCGCCGTGGAGCTGGCAAACTGGCAATATGGCGGTGCCACCGATTACGGAGGCAGCCTGCGCGATTTTGCGCGCCTTGCACTGAATGATATAAACCGACAGACATCAGTTATCATTCTCGGTGACGCCCGCAATAACCGGGGGAATCCAGAACTGGAAATCATGCAGAGTCTCTATCAGCGAAGCAAGCAGGTCATCTGGCTCAATCCCGAATCGCGCCAGGCATGGGGGACCGGTGACTCCGAGATGCTCCGCTATCTCAGTGCCTGCCATTTTGCCGCCGAATGCAACAGCCTGCGGCAGCTGGAGCGGGTAATCGACCAGCTATTGCGCAGCACGCGATAGCGCTGCTGGCGCCCGCGGCCTGATGCCTCTATCCAGCGAACATATTCCGTTACCCTGCTCGCTCCGCGACGCAGTCACCCAGCGCTTTCCACAATCCGGTGGCGAGGCAGGGCGCGAGACACTCACACGTGACCAGTTGATCCGGCTTCTGGGAAAGCTGGGCGATGACGCAACGTCGCCGCTCATCAGCCTGCGCCGTCAGGCTGAGAGCGAAGGTGCAAGCGGCAGTCTCGAGCCTGTGCATGGCTCCATCGTGGAATGGGTCACGCTGTCATTCGATTACTGGGAAGACCATTATCCGCTGGAGCAGAAGCTCGCTCTGGAACTGCGAAAACTGCTGCCGCTGGTCATCGCGCTGGCGGTGTCTGACGAGCATTTCTTCACTGCCGGCGCACACCCCCTGCATCAGCTGCTGGACTGCCTGCAGCATAGTGCCGTCGGCTGGCAGGAGCGCCTGGACCGCGCCGGCCAGATGCTTGAACAACGCGTCGTGCGGGCGGTAGTCAGAGCTCGTGAGTGGTTCGAGGACCGCTCCGTGGATTTTGCACACATCACGCGTGAACTTACTGCCGCTGCCGAACGGGATGCCGCGCGCGCCCAGCGAATGGTACAACGCCTCGCCGAAGCCGAGGCCGCCAGCCTGAAAACGGAGCAGGCGAGGCGCGACGCCGCCGACGTGATCAACAATGGTCTCGACAAGTACCAGCTGCCTGCAGCCATCGGCGAATTTCTGAAAGGCCCATGGTTTGACAGCGCGCAGCTGGTCGCCCTCAAATTTGGTACGGACTCCCATGAGTGGCGTCAGGTGCGGCGCGCGACAGAACATCTTATGGAATCGGTTCAGCCCCGCGAGGATACCGACGATGCCAACCGCGATCGCCTGACCAACATAGTCAAGCGTCTGCCACAGGAGCTCAGGGAATGGCTGCTCAGCCTGCAGCACGACCGAGACGCAGCAGATGATGCCATCGGTCTGGTGGAATATGCGCACCTGAGATTGCGGCATGGCCAGAACCTGGGACTGACGCGCATCCCACCCATCGCCATCACCGGCTCCCGCCCAGCCCTGGAGAGCCATGACCGGGACGCGGTGGAGCTGAGCAATGGTCACTGGTTTCTCATGCAGGACGACCAGGGGGAGCTACGCGCCCAGCTGACGCTGCAGCTGGAGGAAGGCCAACATCTACTGTTCACCAATGTCGTGGGACTCAAGGCCCTCGATCTGCGCCGCGATGAGTTTCTGCGACGTCTGGGCGAAAACCGGGCGCGACCCCTGCCCGCCGAAGACTCGTTCAGCCTATCCCTGGCAAACACCGCGGGCGTGGACAGCGATGAGACGCTGCGAGCCCTGATCGATCCGTCGTTCGTGCCCGAACCCATCGACGCTGGCATGGTCGATGCGAACGACGCCGAGCCCGACGTTCCCGCACCCGTGCACCTGGAAGACAGTGGCGCGCCCTCAGGCGGCAGGTCGGAACACGCGGCATCAACCTTCGTGGCGGAAGAGTGGGAGGACCCCCTGCCCGGCCTGAACCGCCGCACAGAGAGCCCCGCGGCCGATCCTGCGATACCCGAAATCGAATCCCTCGAGCTAACGCTGACGGAAGACAGCGATACCGGCTCGCTGCCCCCGCCCATCCGCCCGCCCACCGCGGCGGCGCCGGCCCGTGAGCTGCGCCAGGCAGAGGCGAGGCCGCCCGAGCGCCCGGCCCAAAGGTCCCGGGAGCAGCATGCGCCGGTCTCAACTCCGCATCGCGCAGATCGCGCCGGGACCGTCTTCAGCGAGCGTCATGAGACGGGCCGAATCGGTGGTGAGCGTGGACCGCTCACGGAACCGGAGATAGATGTCCCGATGGGTGCCTGGCTGGGATTTCACGACGGTGAAACACCGATCATGGCCAAGCTTGCGGTCTACGATCCACGCCGGGACAACTACATCTTTGTCAATCGTCGAGGCATTGCCCTGCGTGAGCTGTCGCGCGACGAGCTGCTTGGACTGATTGACGAAGGGCTGGTCGACATTCTGGAAACACGATCCTACTTTCGCGATGAGGTGCAGCGCGCGCGGGGCCAGCACAATGACTGAACGGGGGAGAGTTGGATATGCACGGTAAAAACAATCGGCGCTATTGCCGACTGCCCCTTGAGAGCACGGTGTTTATCGAGCTGGAGTCGCCAGCGCCCGGTAGTCTCGGGCCGGGGAAGGTGGTGCGCTGCCACACCCTTGAGGTCTCACGCTGGGGCCTGCGTGTCCAGATTGCCCAGCGTGTCACGGTGGGTGCCATTCTGCAGATTGGCGTGGATATCCCCGGCAATGACGAGCCCTTTTACCTGGTGGGCCAGGTGCGCTGGAGAATGCAGGAAAAGGACAAGCCGGGCAGCTGGCTTGCAGGCTTCGAGATACTCAATGCCGCGGGCTCGGACCTGGAGCACTGGGAACAGGCGCTACAGGTGATGGAAGTCAGAGAGGACAACTGATTCATCGCACATCTGTACTCGCCGAGCGTTCGCCGCTACACTTTTGCGCCGCGACGCGAGCAACTGCTGCGCGCCTGCGGCGATGACCCTGGCACAGGATACGCAACTTGACATCCCACTGGCACCGACAGCTGCAGCAAGTGACTGCAAATCAACCCGACTTGCTCAACGGCATCCAGCGCGGCATCGAAAAAGAGAGTCTGCGCATATCCGCAGAGGGCACGCTTGCGCAAACACCGCATCCGCCGGCTCTCGGCTCCGCACTGACGCACGGGGCGATCACGACGGATTATTCTGAAGCGTTGATGGAATTCATCACCCCCGTGAGCACTGGTATCGATACCACGCTGACAACGCTGGCGGACATTCACACGTACGTCTATCGACACCTGGGCGATGAGCGGCTGTGGGCGGCCAGCATGCCCTGTATTGTTTCCGGAGACTCGGGTATCCCGGTTGCGCAGTACGGATCTTCCAATGTCGCGCGTATGAAAACCGTGTATCGGCTGGGTCTGGGCAATCGATATGGCCGCACAATGCAGGCGATTGCCGGCATTCACTACAACTTCTCCATGCCGGACAGTTACTGGGACGCCAGCTGGCAGGCCGACGGCTCACCGGGCAGGCGACAGGACTATATTACCGATCGCTATCTCGGGCTGATTCGCAACTTCCATCGCTGGTCGTGGCTTCTTATCTACCTTTTCGGCGCTTCTCCGGCCGTCTGCGCCAGCTTCCTGCAGGGACGCGGGCAGAAAAAAGCGCTCCAGGCCTTCGATAGCGAGGGCAACACGCTCTACCTCCCATACGCAACGGCACTGCGTATGGGAGGGCTTGGCTACAACAGCGCCGCGCAGCGTGGCCTGCAGGTCTGCTACAACTCACTGGACAACTATATCCACGCGTTGAAAGACGCCATCATGCAGCCACACGCCGACTACGCCAGCTATCCCGCCGGCGAGGATGGTCACTACCAGCAGCTCAACACCAGCCTGCTGCAGATAGAAAACGAGTTTTACAGCACCATCCGACCGAAACGTGTGGCGGCCTCCGGCGAGACACCACTCGCCGCTCTGAACCGCGCCGGCATTGAGTACATCGAGGTACGCTGCCTCGACGTGAGCCCGTTTCTGGCGGAGGGCATTGATGCAGGGATGATCCGTTTTCTCGACACATTCCTCCTGCACTGCCTCACCGATGACAGCCCTGCCTGCGATGAACGGCAGCAGTCCATGCAGGATGCCAATCTGGAGGCAGTGGTTAACCGTGGCCGCGAACCCGGCCTCACGCTGGACACGCCGAGTGGCGCAAGGCCGATGGCCGCACTGGCAAGTGAGTTGATGGATGCACTGATCCGGTCAGCAGACGCACTCGATACGTCGCATGGCGGCGAGGGCTATCGTATTGCACTGGAAGCGCAGCGCGCGAAGATCGACAACCCCGGACTCACACCTTCGGCGCGACTGATAGAGGAAATGCGCGAACGCGACATGCCCTTCTACCGCCTTGGGCTGCACTACAGCAATCACTGGGCGGAGCACTTCCGGGCTAGACCCCTGTCGCCTGAAACACTGGCGGCGCTGGATGCCGAAAGCGCGCGATCCGTTGAAGCCCAGGCGGCGCTGGAGAGCAGCGAAACACAGGATTTTGCCGCGCACCTCCGAGCCTACTACGATCAATATGCGGCTCTATAGCTGCCATCACGGTTTATCGCAGGAGCCAACATGCACCCACTGATGCAAAAACGCCCGGTTTTCTTTGCCCTTTTCCTGATACCTGTCCTGGCCATGGGCTTCGCGGTGCTGTTCCTGCAGCAGGCGCTGGGGCTGGCCCCCTGCCCGCTTTGCATCACGCAGCGCGGCTTTGTCGTGCTCGTGGGCCTGTTTGCACTGGCGGCGTTTATTCACAACCCTTCGGGGATCGGTCGCCGTCTCTATGCCGGACTCTGTACGCTGGCTGCTGTCGGTGGTGCCGCCGTTGCTGGCCGGCATGTATGGCTGCAGAGCCTGCCTGCAGACCAGGCACCTGCCTGTGGACCCAGCCTCGACTACATGCTGGATACGCTGCCGCTGAGTGAAACCTTTGCGCTGGTCATGATGGGGGACGGCAATTGTGCCGAGACACAGTGGACCTTTCTCGGAATGAGTATACCTACTCAAACGCTACTGTTGTTTCTGGTTCTGGTTGCGCTGGGACTCTGGCAGACAGCCAGGCGCTAATGCCATGAGGGCGGAGTGGGAGGAAATCCGACGCCGGCAGTAGCGCCGGCGCCGAAGAGCTGTTGCGATATCAGCTTTCTTCGCCTTCTTCGTTGTTTTCTTCCTGGCTCGGCACTGACAGCAGCTCAACTTCAAAGGTCAGCGCGGCGTTCGGCCCGATCACCTGTCCCGCACCACCAGCACCGTAGGCCAGCTCCGGCGGAATGAACAGCTTCCACTGGGAACCCGCCGGCATCATCTGCAGTGCCTCGGTCCACCCGGCAATGACCTGATTCACACCGAAGGTCACGGGCTCGCCGCGCTTATAGGATGAATCGAACTCGGTGCCATCCAGCAGTTTGCCGCTGTAGTGCACTTCCACCGTATCCTCAGGCCCAGGTGTAACGCCGTCGCCCATTGTCATGACCTCGTACTGCAGGCCTGAGTCAGTAGTGATGACACCCTCACGCTGGGCGTTCTCTGCCATGAACGCCTCCGCCGCAGCGGCATTGGCTGTCGCCAGGGCTTCCTGGTCCGCGGTCTGCTCAGCTTCCAACTGCTCCTGGAAAGCCATCATTTCGGCCTGAATCTCTTCCTGGGTCAGACGCTGCTCAGCACCGGAGAAGGCATCGCGCAGGCCCAGTGTGAATGCATCGATGTCCATTTCCATGCCGTCTGAGGCCATATTGCGGCCGAGGCCAAGTGCGACGCCATAGCTGAGGCGCTTGGTTGGCGTATCGAGCGTGACATCGGCAGCGGAATCGGCCGCACCGCTCTCATCTGAGCCCTGATCACAGGCCTGAAGCCCCAGTGTCAACGCTGCGATCGCGAAGGGGAGTATGGCTTTCTTCATAAGTGAGTCCGTCAGTTGTGAATGAGATTGCAAGTGCCGAATGGTACTACCCCGACAGCTATTCAGCTACCCCGGGGTTTTCCGCCGTCAATGCTGGCCAAAGCAGTGCTGCAACGCGATGGAAAAAAACTTCTCGGGCCTCGACACAGGCCGGACATTCGCTCCCGCCTGGCAGCACCGCCTGGCAGTTGCTGCGAAGCAATGCCGGGCCCGCCGCCGCGCCAGGCAACGCAGACGTCGCCTCAAGCGCGGACTGCAGCAGATCCACCTGGCTGCGCTCCGCCTCCAGCTCCAGTGCTTTCACTCGCTCGCGCAGTGACTCTGCGGCCAACCTGCCGCGCCAGCGCCTGCGCAACGCACGCAGCGGCAGGACTACCTCGTGTCGCCATTCCGCGGTTGCAGCGACCAGGCTGCCAGCAAGATCCGGCGTAATCTGTCGTTCGTTGCGCGTCAGGATCGCCGCGGTGAGAAGCAGCAGACTATCGGCCTCGCAGGCATCCTGAACGTTAACGCAGGCCTCCGGGATACCGGGCGCTGAATAAAGATCAAGCATTCCCTGCCAGAGTTCGGGTACCGCCATATCATCACCCATCGATTATCCTGTATGTCTGGTGGACCCGCGCAGCGCACCGTAGAATTCCCGCCATGATCATACTACGGAATATTACGCTGCGACGCGGCAAGCACCTGCTGTTCGCCGACAGTTCAGCGACGCTGCAGGCTGGGCAGCGCATCGCGCTGATCGGCGCCAATGGCAGCGGCAAGTCGAGCCTGTTTTCCCTGCTTCTCGGCAAACTGGGTGCCGACGCCGGCCACATAGATGGTATGGAAGGGCTGCGCATCGCTCACATGGCACAGGAAGTTGAGGCCAGTGACGCCACTGCCGCGGACTATGTGCTCGAGGGCGATGCTGCCATCGCCGTGCTCCTCCAGCGCCTGAAAGAGCAGGAAAAGAGCCAGGACTTCGAAGGCATGGCAGAGACCCACGTGGCACTGCAGGAAAATGATGGCTACAGCGCCGAGGCACGCAGTCATCGTCTGCTGAGCGGGCTGGGGTTTGCCCCGGGAGATGCGGGACGACCGGTCAGCGAATTCTCCGGCGGCTGGCGCATACGCCTGAACCTGGCGCGCGCGCTGATGACACCATCTGACGTTCTACTGCTCGACGAGCCGACCAACCATCTGGACATGGATGCCAGCCTCTGGCTACAGCGCTGGCTGCAGGAATATCCGGGCACGCTGCTGCTCATTTCGCATGACCGGGATTTCATCGATGCCACCTGCGAGCGGGTGCTGCACATCGAACAGCAGCAGCTCAACAGCTACCGCGGCGGATACACGGATTTCGAACAGCTTCGCGCCCTGCGTCTCGCGGAACAGCAGGCATTGCATGAAAAACAGCAGCGGCGTGTCGCCGAAATCGAGGATTTCGTGCGTCGCTTCCGTTATAAGGCGACCAAGGCCAGGCAGGCACAGTCGCGACTGAAAGAGCTGGAGCGCATGCAGCAGGTCGCCGCCGCACATGTCGACAATCCCTTCACCTTCAGCTTTCCCGAGGCGCCCGCGCTGAGTGATCCGGCGATCTACCTGGAGGAAGCCTCCCTGGGCCACGCTGGCAGGACCCTGCTGGATCGCATCAACCTGCGGCTGCACCCCACGGCGCGCATCGGCCTGCTGGGTCGCAACGGCGCCGGCAAGACGACGCTGCTCAAGAGCCTGGTCGGCGACCTGCCGCTGGTGGCGGGCAAGCGTCACGTCAGTCCGGGGTGTCGTGTTGGCTACTATGACCAGCAACAGCTGGAGGTGCTTGATCTGTCCGCCACAGCTGCACAGCACCTGCAGCGACTGTCACCGGACGCCCGGGAACAGACCATCTACGATTTCCTCGGCGGCTTCGACTTCCGCGGCACCCGCGCGGATGATGTAATTGCGCCATTCTCCGGCGGGGAAAAAGCCCGCCTGGCCCTGGCAATGGTGGTCTGGCAAAAACCCAACCTTCTGGTACTGGACGAGCCGACCAACCATCTCGATCTGGAAATGCGCCACGCACTCACATTGGCGCTACAGGCCTTTAGCGGTGCAGTACTGCTGGTCACCCACGACCGCCACCTGCTGCGCAACACCGCAGACGAGCTGTGGCTGATTGCCGATGGCACCGTGCAGGTCTATGACGGCGATGTCGCCAGTTACGAGCGCGCGATCGCAGCTGAATCACCCGCCGAATCGCGTCATCCCGCGCAGGCACCCTCGACGCCCACGACAGCCACCAGCGAGGACGCGCGCAGCCGGCGCCAGAACGCGGCTGCCCGCCGCGAGCAATTGAAGCCCCTGCGCCAGACCCTGCGCGCTATCGAGAAGGACATGACGCGCAGCGAGGCCGAAATGCAGGATCTCCAGGCGAGGTTGGCAGACCCATCCCTTTACGAGGATGACCAGCAAGAAGAACTTCCCGTTCTGCTGAAACGTGAGGGTGAGCTGAGACAGCTCACGGAAGCGCTTGAAGAGCGCTGGCTGGAGACACAGGAAGCGCTGGACAGTCTCGGCGCCTGACAACTAACGGGCGGCCCTGACAAGAGCCCATTTGGCATCCCGAGACAGAGTTTTAATGGAGGCCTCGAGGCGCTGCGCCTCGACCCGGTTTTCAACCGGCGTCGACCACGCCAGTGCGACCGGCCGTCGCGATCGGGTGTATCTCGATCCACCGACAAGCTCCCCGTTATGCTGACGAAGACGACGGGGGAGGTCGCGGGTGATTCCGGTATACAGGCTGCCATCGGCGCACCGCAGCAGGTACACGCACCAGCGAGTGTTCACCGGTGCCGCAACCGCGGAATCATCGATCATGCTGTGCTCGCAGAAATCCGCACCCGTCAGCGGGCTTGAATTGGACGCGACGCATCCCAATGATAGACTGCAACTTCTGATTAATAGTTCTTTCATTGCCCATCAGGGCAGGCCTTGTTCAATATTCCGGAGAATCCCATGAGTGAGCACATCGTACATGTGACCGACAGCAGTTTCGATCAGGACGTCCTGTCCGCAGATGTTCCCGTACTGGTGGATTTCTGGGCCGAATGGTGCGGCCCCTGTAAAATGATTGCGCCTATCCTCGATGAAATTGCGACGGAATACGCCGGCAAGCTGAAAATCTGCAAGGTTGACGTCGATTCCAATCCCGAGATCCCGCCGAAATTCGGCATCCGCGGTATCCCGACACTGATTCTGTTCAAGAATGGAAATGCCGAGGCGACCAAGGTGGGCGCACTTTCCAAGACGCAGCTGGTCGATTTCATCAAGGAATCGGTCGAGTAGCAGACGACGGTGCCGATTGCACCCAGGCAGTCGGCGCCGCTGTTGAAGCAGGCATTGTCACCGTGCAGAAGGCGAGCAAGCCCGCTATGGCGCATGGCTGAAAAAGCGGTAGACGCCCCTCTCCCGACATGCTAACTTTCAAATCGTTGCTACCTCCCGTGCAGCGATAATAACCCCGTAATTCAATTGGCCGCTCCAACGTCCTGGGCGTTAAGCTCGACACACCCGATGCCAGCGCGTGGCCATACACGGCTCTCTTCAATCCCATACCCCAGAAAAGTCTATGAATCTTACCGACCTGAAGACCAAATCCACCCAGGAACTCATCGACATTGCGAAAGAGATCGGCCTCGAAAATATGGCCCGCTCGCGCAAGCAGGACATCATTTTTTCTATTCTCAAACGCCATGCCAAAAGCGGTGAGGATATCTATGGCGACGGAGTACTTGAGATTCTTCAGGACGGTTTCGGATTTCTGCGCTCCGCAGAGGGCTCCTATCTGGCGGGACCGGATGATATTTATGTGTCCCCGAGCCAGATTCGCCGCTTCAATCTGCGCACGGGTGACACCATTTCGGGCAAGATACGCCCCCCGAAAGACAGCGAGCGTTATTTTGCGCTGTTGAAGATCGGCGAGGTCAACTTCAACCGACCGGAAGATTCCAAAAGCAAGATCCTGTTCGAAAATCTGACGCCACTGTTTCCGACCAAGCGGCTCATTCTGGAAAAGGGCAACGGCAGCACAGAAGACCTCACCGGCCGCATCATCGACCTCGTTGCACCCATTGGCAAAGGCCAGCGCGGTCTTCTGGTAGCGCCACCGAAGGCCGGCAAGACCATCATGATGCAGAGCATGGCCCAGGCCATCATGAGCAACAATCCCGAGTGCTACATAATCGTGCTGCTGATCGACGAGCGACCCGAGGAAGTTACCGAGATGCAGCGCTCAGTCGGTGTCCGTGGCGCGGAAGTCGTGGCCTCCACCTTCGACGAGCCCCCCTCGCGGCACGTGCAGGTAGCGGACATGGTGATTGAGAAAGCCAAACGGCTGGTCGAACACAAGCGCGACGTGATTATCCTGCTCGATTCCATTACGCGATTGGCGCGTGCCTACAACACAGTCATACCCAGTTCAGGCAAGGTGCTGACCGGCGGTGTCGATGCCCATGCCCTGGAGCGGCCCAAGCGCTTCTTCGGTGCCGCACGTAACATCGAGGAGGGCGGCTCGCTGTCGATTCTGGCCACTGCGCTGATCGATACCGGCTCAAAGATGGACGAAGTCATCTACGAGGAATTCAAGGGCACCGGCAACATGGAGCTGCATCTCGATCGCAAAGTCTCTGAGAAACGCGTGTATCCCGCCATCAATATCCGTCGCTCCGGCACCCGGCGCGAAGAACTGCTGACCGCCGAGGATGAACTGCAGCGCATGTGGATTTTGCGCAAGCTGCTGCACGGCATGGAAGACACGCCGGCGATCGAGTTCCTGATCGACAAGCTGAAAGACACCAAGACCAACGAGGAATTCTTCCTCTCGATGCGCCGTAAGTAGTCCGCAACCGCGTCGTCAGCGGGGCGACGTTGCTATACTGTGCCGCCCTCTGATGGAGCAGCACCATGGCAAGCAAGTACGCGGACCTGCGCGATTTCATCGACGCCCTGGAAAAACAGGGTGAACTGAAGCGCATTGACGTGGAGGTCGACCCGTACCTGGAAATGACGGAGATTGCCGACCGCACCCTGCGCGCCGGCGGACCTGCCCTGCTGTTCACCCGCCCGAAGCACCACAGTGTTCCAGTGCTTGCCAATCTGTTCGGGACTGAGCGCCGCGTTGCCATGGGCATGGGCGCAGAAGATGTTTCCGCCCTGCGCGAAATCGGCGAACTGCTGGCCTACCTTCGCCAGCCAGACCCCCCCGCCGGTTTTCGCGACGCCATCGACAAGGCGCCACTGCTGAAAAAAATCATGAGTATGGGCCCTAAGCTTGTGCGCAACGCTCCCTGCCAGACTCACGTTCGCGAGGGCAGTGCGGTCGACCTGTATGAGCTGCCCATACAGACCTGCTGGCCCGGGGACGCCGGCCCGCTGGTCACCTGGCCGCTGGTTATTACCCGCGGGCCGAACAAGAAGCGACAGAACCTCGGCATTTACCGCATGCAGCTGATCGGCCGCAATCGCCTGATCATGCGCTGGCTGTCACACCGCGGTGGCGCACTGGACTACCGTGACTGGCAGCTACAGAACCCGGGCAAGCGCTATCCGGTCGCCCTGGCCCTCGGCGCCGACCCGGCTACCACGCTCGGCGCCGTCACGCCGGTGCCGGACACGCTGTCGGAATACGCCTTTGCCGGACTTCTGCGCGGCGGCAAGACCGAGCTCGTAGAATGCATCACGCCCCTGTGCCGCGAACACGGCCTGCAGGTACCGGCCACCGCAGAGTACATTCTGGAAGGCTATCTGGAACCGGGAGACATGGCCGACGAGGGGCCCTTCGGCGACCACACAGGCTACTACAATGAAGTCGACAGCTTTCCCGTTTTCACGGTGGACGCGATCACCAGCCGGGAATCACCGATCTACCACACCACGTACACCGGACGACCACCTGACGAGCCCGCCATTCTCGGCGTTGCACTGAACGAGGTGTTCGTGCCGATACTGAAGAAACAGTTCCCGGAGATCGTCGACTTCTACCTGCCGCCGGAGGGCTGCTCGTATCGCATGGCCGTGGTGACCATGCGCAAAGAATATCCCGGACATGCCAAGCGCGTCATGCTGGGCATCTGGTCCTTCCTGCGTCAGTTCATGTACACCAAGTTCATCGTAGTGACCGACGACGATATCGATCCGCGCAACTGGCAGGACGTGATCTGGGCCATTACAACGCGCATGGACCCGCGGCGGGATTGCGTCTTCGTGGACGATACGCCTATCGACTATCTCGATTTCGCCTCACCCGTGGCCGGTCTCGGCTCCAAAGTGGGGCTTGATGCCACCAACAAATGGCCCGGGGAAACCACCCGCGAGTGGGGACAGCCCATCAGCATGTCCGATGAGGTGAAAAAGCGGGTTGACGACATATGGCAGTCACTCGGGCTCTGAAGCGCAGGAACCAGCGCTTGATACCGCGTGCTCAGTGTTTTTTGCCGGCGTTGATATCCACGCTAATGAGGCGGTCTTCTGCCACTGCGCCCTCCGGCAGTGGCAACTCCGGCAGCCCGCGGTCCTGCAGCGCCAGACCGGCACAGAAATACTTGCTGGCCTGCAGGTAGTCTCCGCTGGCGGCAAGCAGACGACCGAGCTCAGCACAGGCCTCATCGCCCGGATCGACATTGATGCTGCGCTCAAAGTAATCCCTCGCCTGCCCCCACAGACGCTGCCGCGCCGCCAGCCGGCCGAGGCAAAGCAGCAGCGTCGGCTCCTTCTCGCGCCCCCCCAGCCAGCTTTCCGCAAGCGCCAGCTGCTGCTGGGGATTCTGCCCGGGCAATCGCCCGAACTGTTCGACCAGCACCGGATCCCAGCGTTTTTTCAGACTGCGAGCGATCAGGTTGATAGTCTCCTCTGTGGCACCGGCGTTCGCCAACAACGCCAGATAGCGATGCAGCACGCGATCGTCGTTCTGAAGATCCGCCGGCGTCTGCTTCCAGGCGCGATGCAAGGCGGTCACCGTGTTGTCACCGAGGTCACCCGCCGCCACTCTGAGGAGGCGCAGCGCTGTTTCTCTGCGCAATCGCGCCAGCTTCCTCACCGACAGCACCTCATGCTTCTGCAAGTCGGGCAGGAGCGCGCGAAGACCCTCCCAGTCCGACAGGCCGAGCATTGCCTTGCTGCGCAGGCGCAGCGACAGGGGCGTACGTGAACCGCTGGCCTCGGCGCGATCAAGGCTTGCTAGCGCGGACCCGTACTGCGCGGCCTGCAGCTGCATCTCCGCCTGCACCAGATCCACCGCTGCCGCGGCCTGACTGTCTGACGCCAGCGCAGCCTCAAGATCACTTCGCATCTGCGATCTGTCTTCAAGCTGAAGGCTGGCACGCGCGGCCATAAGGTGATTGAAAACAGGGGTATCAGCATGACGGGCGCCGCGCTTGAGCTGCCGGCGGGACTGCTTCCAGTTACCTTCAATGAAATTCATCAGCCCACGACTGGTCAGCCGTGCCGCCTGCCGCCGATTGCGCGACTTCGCCCAGAACACAAGGGAGCCCGGAGTGGAGAGCACACGCTGCAAAAGGCGCAGCACGGCATACAAGGCCAGCACTATCAGGGCAATCAACAACAGCCCTATCCACAGGCTGGTCTCAATCGTGTATCCATTGTAGGTGAGCAGCAGGTAGCCAGGATCGCTGTCAATGAGGCCGACAATGCCGGCGCCCAGCAGGAGAGCAACAAGCGCCACAAAGAACAGGCGCATCATGGGCCGGCGTCCCCGTCGCGCTTGCGACCCGCCATGGCGGCCTGCATGGCCCGCAGCGTCTCCGACGCATCCGGCACATCGACGCTGACGGGCGTCGCCTCGAGGTCTTCCAGCTCTCGCAGCATTGCCACTGCCGCGGGTTCGTCGTCGCTGCCGGGGATCTGGTCGATCCAGGCCCGCGCACGCTGCAGGCTTTCACGGAAAAGACGCGAATTGCCCGATAGCAGCGCAGACTGGGCCTGCTCCAGCAGCATGCGCAGGTTCTGCCGCAACATAGCTTCCCACTGTGGGTCCATCAGAGCCTCTGACGGCCCATCCCGGCGACGGAACACCACGTAGCTGGAGAGTTTCTCCCGAGCCTTCTCGTACCCGAGACGGAGCCGATCGCGCCAGTCTCCGGCCTCGGTAATAGCGGGCTCGTTAATAGCGGGCTCTGTGATAGCGGGCTTCTCGCCCGGCGCGGGCAACGAGAACATAGCGAGCGTGACAGTCTGTTCGATCAGGGCACCGAGGCGGAGGTAGATTCCCTCGAGGTCAAGCCTGGGTACGGCCCGCACGGCCGCCATATCCGCGGCCAGGGCGCGGCGAACATCCAGCAGATCGGCCGCATCGATCTCCCGCAACAGGTCGTCCGTGCTGCGTAGCAGCGCCTCCGCCGCTGCAGTATCACCCGTCATGATCAGCCGCTGATTGGCAAGACGCATCAGGTGCTGCGCCTCTGCCAGCAGCCAGTTCTCACGATCGTTCCCGCTGAACCGGTCGAGCCGTGCTCGCTGGCGAGCCAGCTGGCTGTCGAGGGCAGCAAGCTTCTGTTCGAACAACTGCTGCGCTCCTGCCAGCGCTTCCTCCAGTGACGACACACGCCGATCAATGTCCAGCTGCAGCCGCTGCGTTTGATCCCTGCCATTGTCCAGCTGGCGGGTCTGTTCGCGCAGCCTCTCTACCTGATCCTGCCACTCACCGCGGAGCACCGTCTGCGCAGCGGCCACCTCCAGCTCAACCTGGCGCTGGAGATTTCTGCTCATCTCGTCGACACCGGATAGGTCGCTGCCGGCTTCCGTCTCTAGCAGCTGAAGTCGCTGCCGCAGCTGGCTCTCGCGCTGCTGGGCCTCCAGCAGCGCCCAAACACCCGCGGCGGCGAGAAACAGGACAAGCAGCAGCGCCAGCCAGGCGATGGCGTTGCTGCCTGAACGCGCCGCCGGTGCAGCACCGGCGGACGGGACGGGACCGGACGCCGCCGGCTCCAGTGCTGCAGAGGCGGAAGACGCCCCAGGATTGTTGCCCTCGTCAGCCACCCATCCGCTCACGCGTCAGATCCCACTCCTGCAGCGCCGCCAGCATGGCATCGTCAGAGGCATTGTCGGCCACTGTGACATCCCGCCAGCCGGCGGCCCGCGCCTGCTCGGCAACCCGCGCAGAGGGCACCACGAGGGCACAGTGCCTGCCGCTGGGTTGCGCGGTATCGGCAGGTTCGAGAAATACCCTCAGGTTGTCCAGCGCCTCCCCGCTGGATACCAGTATGCAGGCCACCTGCTGTTCGTCCAGCAAGCGCTGCAGCGCCTCTGGCGCCATGTCCGGTGGTAACCTGCGATAGCAGCGCAGCTCATCCACCTGCGCACCGCGCCCAGCCAGCGCCTCGCGCAAGGCCGTGCGCCCTCCCTCGCCCTTGACTATCAGTACACGCTTACCGGCCACCGCCTGCAGCGAGGGCAGCGCCAACAGCCCTTCACTGGTCATTTCCACTCCCGGCGTCTGCACGGCGATCCCCGCGGCCCGCAGAACATCGGCGGTACTGTCGCCCACTGCGTAACACTGAACCCCGCATGGCCAGGCAGAGCGCCCCGCCAGCAGACACTCAAGGCCATACCGCGCCGCGTTACTACTGACAAACAGGCAGTGCGCGTAGCTCTCCAGCGTGTCGGTCATCGCCTGCTGGGCAGTCTCCAGAGCGATGGGTGACACGATCAGCAGCGGCTGGTGTACGGGCCGATAGCCGGCCGCTGCAAGACCCGCGCACAACTTCCCGGCCTGACCCGCCGGCCGGGTAACCAGCACAGATCCGCTAACGGCCATACACCGCGGCGAGAATGTCAGCGGCACCCTGGGCCAGGAGATCATCCGCGACGCCTTCGCCCAGGTCATCGGCGTCCCGCGTACTGCCTCGTGCCTCGGCACGCAACACAAGGGTTCCGTCCGGACTTCCCACCAGGGCCCGCAGCCACAGGGTGTCGCTCGACTCATGCACCGCATAGGCGGCAATCGGCACCTCACAGCCACCCTGCAATCGGCGGTTTACGGCACGTTCAGCGGTAACACACTCCGCGGTAGCAGAATGATGCAGCACCTCCAGCATCGCACGGGTCGCATGATCGTCGGTCCGGATCTCTATTCCCACTGCGCCCTGGCCACCGGAAGGCAGCGACTGCGCCACCGGGATGCGGTTGCGGATGCGATCACCCATTTCCAGACGCAGCAGACCGGCGCAGGCCAGTATGATGGCATCGTACTCACCATCATCGAGCTTGCGCAGCCGCGTGTTGACGTTGCCGCGAAGGAAGCGCACGGTGACGTCAGGGCGAAGCTCACGCAACTGGCACTCGCGTCGCAGGCTCGAGGTTCCCACTACACTGCCGGCAGGCAGTGCCTCAATCGTATCGTAGTGATTGCTCACAAACGCGTCAGCAGGCTCTTCGCGCTCGCAGATCACGGCCAGCCCGAGGCCGTCGGGAAACGCCATGGGCACATCCTTCATGGAGTGCACGGCAATATCGGCGCTGCCGTCAAGTAGCGCGGTTTCGAGTTCCTTAACGAACAGGCCCTTGCCGCCCACCTTGGACAGCGGCACATCGAGCAACTGATCGCCGCGTGAGGTCATGCCCAGCAACTCGACCTGGAGGCCGGCGTGCGCAGCCTCGAGTGCGTCGCGAACGTACTCGGCCTGCCACAATGCGAGGGGGCTTTCGCGGGTCGCGATGGTGATTTTCTGCGCCATGTTCTGCTCTCTCATCAGTTCGCTGACATCATACCAGCGCCCGCAGGACGCGGCGAGGCGGTGCTATACTCCGCCCCGGAAATCAATTTCGCCTGAGCAGCCAATCAATGCCGGAGCCAAACAGACCATGAGCAGGACCACTGACACCAGCCACGTCTGGGGCGGACGCTTCAGCGAACCCACGGATGCCTTCGTGCAGCGCTTCACTGCGTCCGTCGACTTCGATCAGCGCCTGGCCGCACAGGATATCTCAGGCTCTCTCGCACACGCCGATATGCTGCGCCAGGTGGGGGTACTCACGGCAGCGGAACACCGACAGATTGTCGATGGCATGCGGCAGATACAGGAAGAGATCGACCGCGGCGAGTTCAGCTGGTCGATGGCGCTGGAAGACGTGCACATGAATATTGAGGCGCGCCTTACCGAACTGATCGGCAGCACCGGAAAAAAACTGCATACGGGTCGCTCACGCAATGACCAGGTAGCAACGGATATCCGGCTGTTCCTGCGCGACGCCATCGACACAATCAGCGCCGCACTGACCCATCTGCAGCGGGGCGCGGTGTCACTCGCCGAAGCCCACGCCGATACCGTCATGCCAGGCTTCACCCACCTGCAGACCGCGCAGCCGGTGACCTTCGGCCACCACGTACTGGCGTGGAACGAGATGCTGGAGCGCGATCACGGCCGGCTTTTGGACTGTCGTGCGCGGCTGAATCAGTGTCCGCTCGGAGCGGCGGCGCTTGCGGGAACCACCTATCCTATAGATCGCGAGCACACGGCGCGGGCGCTGGGTTTTTCTGCACCAACAGCGAACAGTCTCGATTCGGTGTCGGACCGTGACTTCGCTATCGAGTTCTGCAGCTTTGCCGCACTGCTCATGACGCATCTGTCGCGCATTTCCGAAGAGCTTGTGCTGTGGACATCGGCACAGTTCGACTTTGTGCGACTGCCGGATCGCTTCTGCACCGGTTCCTCGATCATGCCGCAGAAAAAGAATCCGGATGTACCCGAACTGGTGCGCGGCAAGACAGGCCGCGTCAACGGCAACCTGGTGGCGCTGCTGACTCTCATGAAGAGCCAGCCACTGGCATACAACAAGGACAACCAGGAGGACAAGGAGCCGCTGTTCGACACGGTCGATACGGTCATCGACAGCCTGCGCGCCTTTGGCGACATGCTGCCGGCCATAGAACCCTGCATCGACAACCTGCGCGAGGCAGCCCGCCGCGGCTTTTCCACTGCGACCGACCTCGCCGATTATCTGGTGCGCAAAGGCATGCCGTTCCGCGATGCGCATGACGTCGTCGGAAAAGCGGTTGCCCACGGCATAGACCAGGGTCTGGACCTCGCTGAAATGGACCTTGCCACGCTGCAGTCGTTTTCCACGAGTATAGAGCAGGACGTTTACGCCGTGCTGACGCTGGAAGGCTCCGTTGCTGCCCGCAACCATATCGGCGGCACAGCGCCGGAGCAGGTTCGCGCAGCGGTCGATCACGCCAGGGCGCTCCTGGAGCAGCGGGACGCGCGCGCCTAGAAAACCTTCGCCTGGCGCCGGGGGATCGCGCGGCAGGTTCGCACAGTCACCGGCGCGGCGTTATACTTCGCCGCCTTTTACTGACGTATTCACTGTGGGGATAGCCATGTTTCGCACACTGCTGTTTATTGCCTGCGTCGCACTGGCGAGCTGCGGTCAGACCGGACCGCTGTACCCACAGCCGGAACCGGAACCGGAAACGCTGGCCGGCATCGATCGCGCCGCCAGTGTGCAGCGACTGCCGTGACCCGGCGCGAGGACGATAACGCGGTTTTCACCCGCCGCGGCGGCGAACTGCATATTGAGGCCGTGTCATTGTCGGCTGTTGCCGACCGCGTGGGCACACCCTGTTACGTGTATTCACGCGCAGCCCTTGAGGGCGCGCTGGATGCCTACCTCGATGCACTCTCGGGCTGCCCTCACCTGGTCTGTTACGCCGTCAAGGCAAACGCCAATATCGCCGTTCTCGATGTTCTCGCACGCCGTGGCGCCGGCTTCGACATTGTCTCCGTCGGCGAACTTGAGCGGGTGATTGCCGCCGGTGGTGACCCTGGCAAGGTGGTGTTTTCCGGGGTCGGCAAGCAGGCCGCTGAGATGCGCCGCGCGCTCGAGGCTGGCATCCGTTGCTTCAACGTCGAGTCGGCTGCGGAACTGGAATTGCTCAACACGGTCGCCGGTGACATCGGCCGACAGGCGCCTGTTTCCATCCGCGTCAACCCCGACGTCGATGCCCGGACACACCCCTACATTTCGACTGGCCTGAAGGAAAACAAGTTCGGTGTCGACAGCGATGAGGCCATGCGTGTTTTCGGCCGGGCCGCAGCATTGCCGCATATCGACGTCATCGGCATGGACTGCCATATCGGCTCGCAGCTGACGCAGATCGCACCCTTTATCGACGCCGCCAGACGCATGCTGGCACTGGTCGACAGCCTCGCCGACGCCGGCATTCACCTGCGCCACCTGGACCTCGGTGGCGGTCTCGGCGTCCGCTATCGCGGCGAGTCGCCGCCGCCCGTTCGTGACTATATTGCTGCACTGCGCGAGTGCCTCGGCGAGCGCCAGCTGGAACTGATTCTGGAGCCCGGCCGCTCGATCGCTGCGGCTGCCGGCGTCCTGCTGACCGAAATCCTCTATCTGAAGCGCACGCCTGCACACAACTTTGCTCTCGTGGACGCGGGGATGAACGACCTGATCCGCCCTGCGCTCTACAGCGCCTGGCAGGACATCCAGCCTGTGGTGGAAAGCACGGGGG
>Ga0209936_1000241_pt1 | contig 35546 bp, 36 predicted proteins | sample SalPonR1_A_D1_MG_FD_185694 | JGI IMG/M metagenome (GOLD analysis project Ga0209936, IMG submission 185694) | Salt pond soil microbial communities from South San Francisco under conditions of wetland restoration - Salt Pond MetaG R1_A_D1_MG... ...
ATTTAAAGGAGTATAGTTGGTCAACTATGAAGATCTTATAGTTTTATAGAGAGCTTTGCCTTGATATTTTTACAATAAGTTAAAAGAAACTTTTCCGAGTTGTGGTTTCAAGATCATCGCTTCTCTGTAGTAGAAATGTCGCACTCTACTCCCAGGCTCATATTTCACGATACAGGAATATTACCGGACCTGGAAATATACAGGGAACAGTTCAGGAGAGGAGATGAAATTGAAAAAGCATAATGCTTTTACTGCTGGAAAATATCATAAAAGAGAAAGTGAATATAAGGAAACAGCTTAATTTTCGAAAAGGGATCTCAATTAAAAACTATTTTGTAAATGGAACAAAAGCTTAAACAGAAATGATCTTCAACGATCAGGTTCGTATAGCATGTTTCATTAAGATTAATTTTTCTTAAATTATACATACACTGCTATAGCCATCAGAGAGGCATGGTCTGAAAATGATTTGAATTGTTATACAGAGAACGGAAAATTTGATCGGTATTCTGAGTAAGAAGGTCTGACTTTTCGGAAAACTCATTTAAAGCCGTGGACGAGATCCTCTCAAGATCCTTGATGTCAACACAGGAATTTCCCATTTAACATACCTCACTTTTTTTGAACATGTTAACATATTCCAGTTAAGGAACAAGAGCTATATTATGTTGCCAAAGTTAAAAACGAGATCGAAAAGCAGATCTTGTTGTAAAATATAAGGCTGATACTGATTTTCAATAGGAGGCGAATCCATGTTCACCATCAAGGAATTTCTCAATGAAGAAGTAAAACCGGCTTTAGGATGTACCGAGCCCGGTGCAGTAGCACTGGGCGTAGCAAGAGCTGTAGAGGAACTCGGCGAAACTCAGATTGATGTCCTTGAAGTAACCGTAAGTGACAGTATATACAAGAACGGAATGTACGTGGGCATACCCGGAACAGGAGGGCTGAAAGGCAACGACATCGCGGCAGCCCTTGGAGCAATATGCGGCAGATCAGAATATGGACTTGAAGTTTTGAAAGACTGCAACAAGGAAAACCTCGAAAAAGCCGGGAAAATGATCGAAAGCAACAAAGTTTACATAATCCCCGACATGGATCGTCACGGAGTTTATGTAGAAGCCTCTGTTAAATCCTCGAAAGGTTCAGCAACCTGCATAATAGAGAAAGAACACTCCAACATAACCAGAGTTACAAAAGATAATAAGATAGTCTTTTCTGCAGATGATACCGATAATTCTAATGGAAATAGCGGAAGATCAATTCCGGATCAGGTATTGAAAATGAATTACAGAGAGCTTGTTTCTCTTGTTGAACATATGGACGAAGAAGACATAGACCACGTTCTTCAGGGTGTGGCTATGAATTACAGGATCGCAGAGTTTGGATTTGAAAATAATGTCGGCCTTAATCTGGGCTCGACCATAAAAGAAATTGCTGGGGACCAATACGAATCAGATGATCTCAGCGCGAAAATAAAATCTGTATGTGCTGCTGCATCTGACGCAAGAATGGATGGAGCACCTCTTCCAGTTATGAGCAGCGCAGGAAGCGGAAATCATGGTATAACTGCAATTATTCCCGTAGCAATAGCAGGTGAACACTATAAAAGATCAAAAGAAGATATTGCGCATGCCCTGGCCTTAAGCCACCTTACAACATCATTTATAAAAAGCAGGATGGGGCGTCTAAGCCCTGTATGCGGGTGCGCTGTAGCAGCCGGGGCAGGGTCCGCGGCAGGTATGGTCCATCTAATTGGCGGCGACATTGATCAATCAGTCAAGGCAGTGGAGATAGTAATCGGAAATCTTGTAGGAATGCTTTGTGATGGAGCGAAGGAAACCTGTTCGCTGAAAGTCAGTACAGGAGCTTCAGAAGCTTATTACGCAGCTATGCTTGCCTTAAAGGGACAGCACCTGTCAGGATGTCAGGGCGTTATCGATGCAACTATCGAAAAAACCGTAGAAAACGCTGCGAGAGTAAATGTAGAAGGAATGAAAGATGTCGATTCCATAATAATAGATATCATAAGGAAACGATTTAACTGATCCTCTATAAATAGAAAAGAAAAAGGTCCCGGAATAAAGATCTTGAATTCCGGGACCTTTTTGACCGATCACCTTTTAAGAGCCTGTAAAATATCCTCTGGTTCCAGTCTTTGCCTGTAGTCAGATCTTTTCCATGACAGAAGCACTATTCCAGACCTGTCCACGATGAAGGTTGCAGTAACAGGCAATTGCCAGGATTCATCTCCATTGTATTCTGGTATCACAAGTCCAGCACCTTTATAAATTTCCCTTACCTCAGGAGGCACGGTAAAGACCAGATCAAGATCAGCGGCAAAGCTGTTCGAAATATCTGAAAGAAGGGGATAATCAAGTCCCAGCTCATTTTTCAGTTCTTTTGAGAATTCAGGAAGCATAGGTGATATCGCCACAATTGAAGCACCTTTCTTCCTGACTGAAGCAAAAATCTCCTGATAGGCCTGCAACTGCAGACGACAGTAAGGTCACCATTTACCCCTGAAAAAAACAGCTACAAGATCACCTTCTTCAAGAAGGTCTTCCGAGGAGACCTGTTTCCCTTCCTGATCCTGAAGGTCAAAAGCCGGAAAGAATGCACCTTCATCCGGAATAATATCCTCGATACCTGAATATTTTAGATCATTTCGAAATTTTTCCAGGATTTTTCTTGCACTATCAGGGAACTTTGCTGAACTATTACGCACCTGCTCATCCAGTTCTCTCTTCAATGTCAATTCTCACACTCCCCTTCAGGAAACAGTCAATAAAGATCCACTGATAATGATACCATCAGTTTAAAGCTTCATCCAGAGAGCTATTTATCGAGAATAGGGGTTTAGATCATTAATTATAAGTTTCAACCTAAAAATATCTTATAAAAATATATAGATTGGATACGGCAAGTGTAGAAAGCATCAGGATTCCTCCCTTTACAAGATAAGCCTTGAAATCTATTTTCAGGCCTGATCTCTCTGCTGCTCCTGCCATGACAAGATTTGCAGAAGCGCCGACAAGGGTTCCGTTCCCCCCAAAACATGCACCAAGGGCAAGGGACCACCATAGTACATCCGGGCTGGCTGAACCCATGGATGCAAATTCTTTCACCAGTGGTATTACAGCGGCAGTATACGGGACATTATCCACTATGGACGACAGGATCCCTGATCCCCATATCAGGAAAACGCTTAAGATCTTGAGGTTTTCTCCAATGGTACTGAACACAAAATTCGCCAGCATATGGATCAACCCAAGATGTTCAATGGTCCCGACAAGCATGAATAAAGCTGTAAAAAACAGTATGGTCACCCAGTCAACTTCTTTCATTATCTCTTCCACATCAACAGGACAGATTATCAGCCCGAGAGCAGCTCCAGAAAGAGCTACTGTAGCAGCTTCAATACCAAGCCTGCCATGAAGGACAAACCCAACGAGAACAAGCAGCATAACAAAAAGGATCCTCTTTGTAAGGCCTTTATCATCAGTGCTCCTGGGTTCCTTGAAGTTTTCGGCTATCTCAGACGTTTTTTCGCTGGGTCTCAGTTGTTTCCCATACCAGATAAAAAGGAAAAAATACATCACTACAAGAGAAGCAAGTACTGCAGGCCCCAGATTAATAATAAAATCATTAAATGTAAAACCTGCTGCAGAGCCAATAAGCAGGTTGGGGGGATCTCCTATAAGAGTAGCTGTACCACCTATGTTAGATGAAAATATCTCTGCAAAAACAAATGGCATCGGATCTATTCTAAGAACATCCGATACAGCAAGGGCAACTGGGCCGATAAGAAGAACTGTAGTGACATTATCAATAAGTGCCGAAATAATTGCTGTTAAAAAAGAGAGTAGAAAAAGAAGTATCCAGGGTTTTCCGAAACTCAGTTTTACCGCCTTTACAGCGACAAACTGAATGATCCCCGTTTTTCTTATGATCCCAACTATTACCATCATCCCAAAAAGAAGGCCTATGGTATTAAAATCTATGTAGGAAAAAGCATCTGACTGGTCAATAACGTGGAGTAGGAGAACGGCGGCAATTCCGGCAAGGGCAGCTTTTAACCTGTGGAGCCTTTCACTTACTATCAAAACATATGTAAACAGAAAGATCGTAAGACCTGTTAACTGGACTATACTCATTATGAAAAACATCTCCGATAGACTCTATAACTCCGATTGATCCGGGGCTTATTCTGATACATTATACATAATACAAATAAAGCCCTTTTGCAAGCTATGAAATGATACTACTAATTTTCAAAATTGCAAGGCCATTTATATACTTTTTAGCAATTCCTTGAAAAAAGATCTTTCAATTGATACTATCCATTTCGGGTTCAGTTTCCCCTTAGTTGTAAAGACAGGGATAAACATGATAAAAGTCTTTATCGAAGGGAAAGGATGAGTTATTTTGCTTGGTACATGTATACTGCCTCTGTCACTTAAGGAATCTTTCAGAACGATCCGTTCGATCGCATCGTTCATTAAAGACCTTGGTACAGAAAAAATATTTTTATCACACGTTTTCGAAGGGAAAAGAATCAGACAGAAACAATCTGAAAAGATGGGAGATATAGCAGAGGAACTCAGGAGTATGGATTTTATAGTAAGTACACACAGCCTTAAGGGATCTGTTGTTGACGGAATAATGGATCTTACAAAAGAACTTACACCAGATTTTGCAGCACTACCCTGGCATAACATAGACCCCCTGAGAAGATCACTTGTGGGAAGCATTGACATCGACATAGTAAGATCTATTGACATTCCTGCCCTTATTTATAAAAAGGAAAGTATAAGCTCGAACCCGGGGTTGGACTCGATTATATATGCAACCAATTTTCAAAGAACCGACAGCATTGTAGTTCCATATCTCAGTGGAAACTCTCTCCATGCCCGGACTCTATACCTTTTGCATGCAGGGCAAAGGGCTCCCGATCCTGAAGCAGACCAGAAAAGAAGATCACTTATCAGGAACAGTCTTGATAGACTGGCAAAAGAATGTCGTGTCAATTTTGATAATGTAGAGACCATAGAAACAGTTGGCTCGGTAAGGACCGAAATAGTTCGGGAGGCAAGAAGGAAAAAAGCGGACATGATAATTATGGGGAAGACAGACAGTAAAAAAAGTATCGACAGGATATTGGGATCTACGGCAGAATCGGTAGCAATAAAATCACATACGAATATTATCCTTATACCGGCAACGGGATCCTCAAAGTCAGGAAGTGTTCTAAATGGATAAAAAACCTGACAACACCGTATTCATAATGTCGCTGATCATGGTGCTGACAGTAGTGGCAACCGGTATCATCAGCCCGGAATTCCTCCTTCAGCTTTCCAAAACACTTCACAAAGAGATCATAAGATCATTTGGCTGGGGATATCTTACAGCAACTTTCTTTTTTCTCTGCTTTTCTCTTTTTCTTGCTTTCAGCAGGTTTGGAGATATAAAACTCGGAAAGGACCATGAAAAACCAAGATATTCGTATTTTGGATGGTTCAGCATGCTCTTCGCTGCCGGTATGGGGATCGGCCTTATATTCTGGGGTGTGGCAGAACCAATGAGCCATTTTCTTAACCCGCCGTCATATATTGCCAACGGTTCAGGAACAGCTGCGGAATTTGCCATGACCCACAGTTTCTTTCACTGGGGTATCCAGCCCTGGGCTATATACATAGTAATGAGCCTTTCAATTGCATTCTTTTCTTTCAGAAGAGGAATGCCACCGCTTATTTCAAGCTGTTTCTATCCACTGATAGGGGAAAAGATTTACGGGCTCACAGGTTATATAATTGACATCCTTGCTGTTTTTGCAACTATCTTTGGAATAGCAACTTCCCTGGGATTTGGAGCTTTACAGATATCGAGCGGACTTGGGATGGTCCTGGATTTTGAGGTAACCAATACTGTATATCTGATACTTATCGCTATAATTACTGTTCTTTTTCTCGCATCAAGCCTGACTGGCCTGGATAAAGGGATCCAGTTTCTGAGCAAGCTCAACATACTTATAGCAACGTGTCTTCTGCTCTTCATGCTTGCAGTGGGTCCAACATCGTATATTCTTGACATTCTTACGAGTACAACTGCAGATTATCTTTCATCATTTCTGAACATGAGCCTTTCCACTAATCCGTTTAAGGGCTATGACTGGACGCATTCATGGACTCTTTTCTACTGGGCATGGTGGATATCATGGTCACCATTTGTCGGACTTTTTGTGGCCAGTATTTCCAGAGGAAGGACTGTCAGGGAATTTGTTCTGGGAGCATTGACCGTACCTACGATCTTTACTTTCCTATGGTTCAGTGTTTTTGGAGGATCGGCCTTTAATCTGGAATTCGGTAAAGCACCGGGGATAGCGGAAACCATAACTTCTAATATTTCTACAGGACTGTTCGAATTATACAGTTATTATCCCTTCAGTACAGCGCTGACAATTATTACAATAATGCTGCTTGTAGTTTTCTTCATTACGTCTGCAGACTCTGCAACCTATGTACTTGCAATGATGACTTCGAACGGGAAACTGATTCCTCCAACTTCAAGAAAGATCATCTGGGGCCTTACAGAGTCTTCTGTAGCTGCCATACTTCTTCTTTCAGGAGGACTTGATGCTCTTCAGAAAATGGCAATAGCAGCAGCTCTTCCCTTTACAATAATAATGGTATTTATGTGCCGAAGTCTCTACAGTGGCATGAAATACGATATGGCTGAAACTTCAGACAAGCTGGAGATCGAAGATCTCCCTCAGGAAAGCCAGGTCAGAAATATCACCTGATATCGTTTGAAAATGAATTGCAGGCTCCAGGAGCCTGCAATTCATTTAAACCTGTGGATGAGAAACAGGACCATCAGGAACTTGACATTTAAAATCGCAGATCACTTCACCGAATAGAATCTCCCGTCCATGCTTCCGAAAAGAAGTCTCTTTGAAACAATAACAGGAGAAGAAAGAATTTCCCTGCCCGTAGAGATAGTCCACATAAGATCTCCCGTAACTGCATTTACAGCGTACATATTTCCGTTAGAACTCCCCAGAAAAACAGTCTTTTCTGTCACAGCAGGTGATGAATATATACCTCCACTGGAAGAGAAAGTCCACAAATGTTTCCCCGATTCTGCATTTATGGAAAAGAGCTTGCCTGCTACTGTCCCCACGAATATACGACCTCCATCTACAGCGGGGGAAGTTGTTATCTCAAATCCCGTTTCGAAACGCCATGAAGGTATAACTCCCCTGATCTTCGTTGCATAAAGGGTACCATCCCAACCGCCGAAATACACCATTCCGTCATAGATGGAAGGTGAAGCGTCAATGGGTCCCCCTGCTCCACCTCCCCATATCTTTCTGCCGGTTTTGACGTCAAGAGCATGGAATTTCCATGTGTGATCTCCAAAATATATCAGATCATCATGGACGACCGGTGAACATCTTAATTCCCTTCCAGTATCGAATTTCCATACCTTTTTACCTCTTTTACGGTCAAGAGCATAGAGATTTCCGTCTGCACTTGTAAAATAGACATACTCTCCGGATATAGCGGGAGAAGAGTGGATCGCACCTGTATTGATCTCTGTACCAGCATTGAAATCCCAAATAAGGTCACCTGTAGATGCCTTCAGGCAAAGGAACCGTCCTCCAGCATTCCCCAGATAAAGCATATCTTCTTTTATAGCCGGCGCACCATATATCGAATTACCCGTGTTAAAACTCCATAAAAACTCACCTGTTTCGATTTTAAGAGCATAGACCATACCCATGGAATCTCCAAAATATACCCTTCCCTCAGAACATGAAGGAGAACCCGATATCCCCGCATCTGCATCAAAGGTCCATTCAACCTCTCCATGGTAAGGTGGTTCACTTTTCTCATATCTCCCTGTCTGCTGGCTATTGACCCTGAACATAGGACTTTCTGCGAAAGAAACCCCCTGAAACAAAAGAATCAACAAAACCATGGCGGGAACTGACAGGAACAATTTTCCTTTCAAACTGGATAACACCTGTGATCACCTCTTTTTATTAAGCTGAAGAGTTATCTTGATAGTAGAATAACATACAAATAAGGTTTTTATATATAAGCAGACGAAAATATCTGCAAATTATTATTCCATTCTCTCTTTGAACCAGGATATTCCTTAGATACCGCCAGAATTACAATAACAGTTTCCCAAAGACAGGCCAACCCTGCAAAAGAAAACTAAATCTTTAATCAGCTTAATACTATTTCAATTGAAATTATTTTTACAACAAGTTAGATATTCCCTTAAACACATTTTACTTATATTCATGATTATGATATTGTCTGAATGTCGACATTAGAAAGAACTGTTCAATTACTTCTCTGCTCCGAAAGGAGGTCATATGTTGCTGAATATCAAAAATGAAATACAGAACAACCTTGAAACACTCATTGAACTGAGAAGAGACTTTCACAGGCATCCTGAAACGGGTTTCAGGGAATTCCGTACATCGGAAAAGATAGCATCTTTCCTGGAAAACCTCGGCCTCGAGGTAAAACGAAACATTGCCGGGACAGGCGTTTCAGGCCTGCTGAGAGGAAAGGAAGGGGGTAAGACGCTTTTACTTCGCTCGGACATGGATGCTTTGCCGGTTAACGAAGAGACCGGGCTACCCTTTGCCTCTGTAAATGAGGGAGTGATGCATGCATGCGGCCATGACGGACATATGTCAATGTTACTGATCGCAGCAAAAATACTGACGAAACACAGGGAAAGCTTTAAGGGCAATATCAAATTCGCTTTCCAGCCAAACGAAGAAGAAGCCGGAGCAGAGGAAATGATCAGACATGGAGTCCTTTCAGATCCTGAAGTAGATGCATCAATGGGCCTTCATCTATGGTCTCCCCTTCCGACAGGGACCATAGGACTAAACCCCGGCCCTGTCATGGCGGCAAGTCATTATTTTTACCTTACCATAAAAGGTAGGGGTGGACATGCAGGCATGCCCCATAAAGCTATAGATCCAATAAGCACTGCCGTAAAGATCATTGAAGATGTTCAGCATCTACAGACAAGAGAGCTGGACAGCCTCGAGGAACCTACCGTTATCATGTTCACCGGAATACATGGCGGAACTGCACCAACAGTTGTACCTGCAGAGATACAAATTCAGGGCTCCATCAGATTTCTTCATGACAGGGGGGAATTTGTCGAAAAACGTTTTGAAGATATCATTTCTCATATCTGTGCTATGACCGGAACTGAATATGAACTCAAAATTGTTATCGGGAACAGGCTTCTGTCCAATGATAACGATATGACTGATCTGGTCCTAAGGGAAGCCTCCGAAACGGTTGGCCAGAAAAACATACAAAAAAATATGAGAATGATGGTAGGAGAGGATTTTGCCGAATTCAGCCGGAGCGTCAGAAGTGCCTTTTATTTCGTCGGGACAGGGAATCGTGACAAACAGACAGACTATTCCCATCATCACCCGAAATTCAACATCGACGAGGATTCATTGCCCATAGGGATCGAAATGCATGTAAGAACAGCACTTGCGTACCTTGATCAGTAAAAATCAAGTTCTGACAGGTTAAATATAAAATCATATATGGATCATGGAGGATGGATAAAATGTTCAAAGCTAAACATTTCAAGGAAATAGGTCAATTCATGGAAACAATGGGAATTCCCGGAAGGGATGGATGGTCTCTGCCGGACTCGGAAAAATCTTTCCCTGACGGGTGCCACTACAGGATAGAGATCGCAGGTATTGAGAGATACTCTACCCTTGTTGCAATGGTTGACGAAGCAAAAAAGAGAAAGCTTAACGTCCACAGGGCTATCTGCACTGTAGGTGGTTCCACATATTGCGATTTTCAGGAACTTAAGGATATGGCCAGACTTGCGAGAGATGAACAGATAGAAATAATAATGACCATGGGACATCGAAAAGCATGGGATACGGGTTCCAAAGAACTTGGATACTCCGAAGGGATCGTGCAGGGCCCCCGCCACAGAGGTTCAGATAACGTAGCTTACTGGTTAGAAGATATGATGCGTAATCTTGAGGCAGGAATAAGAGGTTTCCTCGTTTATGATGAAGGAGCTCTCACTATTGTCAACAAGATGAGGGAAGATGGATTTATACCCTCTGACACTGTTTTTAAATGGTCTGTCTTTGGAGGACAGTGCAGTCCCGCAGGAGCAAAACTTCTTGAAAAACTGGGAGCAGACTCCATGAATCCTCTCTCAGATGTATCTCTGCCTATCCTTTCAAGCATTCGCAGCACCGTAGATATACCCCTTGATGTCTACATGATAATCGTTGACAGCTTCGGCGGAATGTTCAGAGCCTACGAAGTACCAGAGATAGTCAGAACAGCTGCACCTGTATACTTCAAGATAGAACCGGGAACATCCGAAGCGGACATCTACAAACCATGGGTAACAGAAAGCTGGCACCAGGAATTCATCAGGCAGAAGGTCAAAATAGCATCTATACTGCAGGAGATAATGGAAAGAAGAGCACCTGAGCTCAAAATGTCTCAGCAGGGACCTGAAGATCTGAGTATCCCCGTAGTTGATTAAAGAAAAAACAAAAAGCAATTTGAAAAACCGAGGAGTGCTTAATAATGAACAATGTCTGGGAAGAAGCCCTTTTCAACCTTAAACAGGCTGCAGAGGCAATGAAAATGAAAAATGACATTCATGAAAGGCTTGCCAAGCCAATGCGTTTTACAGAGTTCACTATTCCTGTACGCATGGATGACGGCTCAAGAAAGATGTTTACGGCTTACAGATCGAATCATCAGGATGCCACAGGACCTACAAAAGATGGCACACGAGTTAAACCTGACCTCACTCCTGAGGAAATAAAAGCTCTATCTCTTTTCATGAGCATCAAACATGGCGCATCAAATATACCGGCGGGCGGAGGGAAAGGCGGTATCAAGGCTGATCCATCAAAGATGAGCGAAGGCGAATATGAAAGGCTTATCAGGGGATTTATGAGAAAGCTGAGGCCCAAAGGAGCCTGGGTTGATGTTCCGGGAGCCGATATCGGTACTGGTAAACAGGCAATGGCATGGATGCTCGATGAATATGAGCAGATAACTGGTATGCATTGCCCTGCAGCAATAAATGATAAACCTGCCATTCTCGGGATCGGTGGATCCCTGGGAGGCTATGAAGCCACAGGAAGAGGTGTTGCCAGATGTACCGTGGAAGCCTCTGAAGAACTTGGCATGGAACCAGGATCCTCAAATGTGGTTATCCAGGGATTTGGACAGGTAGGTTCCATTGCTGCAGAATCCCTCTATGAACTTGGTTTCAGGATCACAGCAGTATCTGACATAAATGGAGCCATCTTCAATGATGATGGCATTGATATCCCTGCTCTTATGGAATATGCAGAAAAGGAAAAAACCATCCGGGGCTTCTCCGGTGCTGAAGCAATGGACTCTTCAACCCTCCTTGAAAAGGAATGTGATATCCTAATCCCTGCTGCAGTCCAGGATGTGATCACTTCTGCAAATGCTTCAAGACTTCGGACAAAACTGGTGGTTGAGGCAGCTAATGCACCAACTACTCCAGAAGCTGACAGCATACTGCAGGAAAAAGGTATAAGAATAGTTCCGGACGTTCTTGCAAATGCAGGTGGCTGTATAGTATGCGATTTTGAGCGTATGCAGGGACTCAGTGGAGATTACTGGGAAGCAGAAGAAGTTTACAGACGCCTTGACAAAAGAATGATGAACGCATACAGGGAAGCACAAAAGGTAATGAAAGAAAAGAATATTTCCATGAGAACCGCTGTCTGGGTGAATGCCCTTGAAAAAATAACAGAAGCAATGGAGATAAGAGGCTGGAGCTGATAGCTCTGAAAATGACAGGGGTACCCGCTACCATGGCTCTACCCCTGCCTCCTAACCTTTAACGGATTTTTTATTTCAGCTCAGAGAGGGTAATGAGTAATGAAAGATACTGGTATTTTTAAAAATGAAAGCCTCAGGAATCGTGTTGCAGATCATATAAGAAGAGAAATACTCCTTGGGCACAGATTCAAAAAGGGAGAACATCTCAGGGAAGTTGAGCTTGCAAAAAGGCTCGATATAAGCAGATCTACCCTCAGAGAGGCTCTTAAAGAACTCGAGGCCCAGGGACTTGTTTGCACGATTCCCAGAAAAGGTACTTTTATCTCTGATTTCGACCACGAGGATTTTATTGAGATCTACAGACTCCGCTACCTTCTCGAGACTGATATTTACAGGGTCCTTATTGAACAGAACCTGCTTTCAGAATATGACTTTAAAGAGTTGAGAAAGATAATCGACCAGATGGTCGAAATAACAGATTCAGACCTTTCAGATCAGGAAATGTTCATCCGTTTCAATGATCTTGATATAGCATTTCATTGTTACCTCTGGGAACGATCAGGTAAAAAGTGGTTCATCCAGATGCTGAAAAATATTTTTTTCCAACTCAGGCTGGCAATGCTTCAGGATCTTATACTTGAAGACAATATCGAATCTTCTGCCAGTATCCATTACCAGATCGTAGATGCCCTTGAAAACGGGAACCTTGAAGAAACAATGAAAGCCCTGAGAGAACACATACTGGTACAGAATATTGAAGAAGACCCTGAATAGAGTTAAACTGAACATGAAATTACATTAACCAGACAAATGGTCCATGTTATTGGACAGGAGGGATAAATTATGAATGGACATCCCTTTTACATAGCAGATGTTTTCGCTGAAAAGAAATATACAGGCAACCAGCTGGCAGTGATAAGGAACGCTTCCGATCTTTCTTCAGATGATATGCTATCCATTACACGTGAGATGAATTATTCTGAAAGTACTTTCATCCTTTCTGACCATCCCAGGGATGGTGGATATGACGTTCGAATATTCACTCCCGGCGGTGAGGTACCATTCGCCGGGCACCCCACACTGGGAACCGCCGCACTCATAAGAAAAAAGATCTGCCCTGAAAACCCCGGAGAGGTTATCCTTAACCTTAAGGCTGGAAGAATACCAGTGTCCGTAGAAAATGACGTTTTCTGGATGGAGCAGCTTCCTCCTGTTTTTGGAGATACTTATGCACCTTCAGAAATAGCACCCATTCTGGGTATAGATGAGGAGGAGATCGAAACTTCCTTCCCCATCCAATGGGTTTCCACAGGACTTGCAACCGTTATAGTACCCTTGAGAAACCTGGACGCAGTAAAAAAGGTCAGCATCCAGATGCAGGATTATGTTCCCTTCATTGATAAACACGAAAAAGTCCTGTTCCTTGTATTCGCAAGGGAAACTTTGTTTGACAAAAATAACATTCATGACAGGGTCCTCGCTCCCTGTCACGGAGTTGCAGAAGATCCTGCCACAGGCAGTGCCAATGGATGCCTTACAGGTTACCTTGTAAACCACCGCTGTATGGGCCAGGAAGATTTCCATGAAGTACGGGTTGAACAGGGCTATGAGATCAACCGACCTTCCCTTCTCCTTCTTTCCGGGTACAGAAAGGACGATGAAATAAAGGTTCACGTGGGAGGTAATGTTATTTTTACAGCAGAAGGAACACTTTTCTGATAAACTTGCTTTCAGCGTAGACGATCAGATCATTAATAATATTTCAAGGAGTGATGTTAGATGAAAAAGATAATTTCAACTGACAAGGCACCAGCAGCTGTGGGACCTTATAATCAGGCAGTAGAAGCTGGCGGATTTGTATTCTGTTCCGGCCAGGTTGCACTTGATCCGGCATCAAAAGAGAAAAAACTTGTAGGAGATGACGCTGCAGGTCAGGCAGTTCAGGTTCTCAACAATGTCAAAGCTATCCTTGAATCACAGGGACTTGGTATGAAAGATGTTGTAAAGGCAACTGTATTCGCAGTAGATATCAACGATTTCAAGGCTGTAAACGAAGTTTACGCCACTTTCTTCGACACAGAAGCACCCGCTCGTTCTTTTTTCCAGGTGGGAGCTCTTCCACTGGGAGCAAAGGTAGAAGTCGAAGTTATAGCCTATAAAGGCTGAAAAACTTAAACACGGGAAAGACATTGAAATACAGAGGGGAATGTCCCGTCAGGGACATTCCCTGATTATTGTCAGGATACGAGTTTTCTCAAAAGATCTTCAAAATACGTTTTAAGAAACACCTGGAGGAAATATGTTTAAAGCAGATTATCATATTCACAGCTGTTTTTCGGGAGATTCAAATGAATCAACCGTGAATATTATTGAGAAGGCCATTAGTCTCCAGCTTGACGAAATAGCCCTTACAGATCATCTTGACTTTGATTTCCCCAGCGAAAAAGTTAATTTTGACCTCGACCTGCCCGCCTACAGAGAAGCCTTGTCCAGACTCCATAATATCTCTCACAAAGGCCTGCTTGTAAAAAGGGGTATCGAGGTCGGAATGCAACCACATCTTGCCGAAAGACTTGGGCATGTCATAGATGAAGAGAAACTTGATTTTATTATTGGCTCCATACATTGTGTAAACAGAACTGATCTATCTGAGGGATCTTTTTTCGACAGATACTCTAAAGATGAAGCCCACCGGATCTACTTTGAAACCGTTTATCATAACCTTGAACTTATGAATGGAATATCCGTCCTTGGTCATCTCGATTTCATAAAACGATACGGTAAAAGCCAATATGGCCAGGCACACACCGAAATCAATTATGAACTCCATATGGACATAATCGAGGAGATCCTTCGCCTTGCTATAGATAAAGGGACAGGTCTTGAGATAAATACATCAGGATTCAGATATGGCCTGGGACATCCGCATCCTCACGAGATCATACTCAAACGCTACAGGGAACTTGGAGGAGAGATCATAACCCTCGGATCAGATGCACATTTATCTGAACAGATCGGAAATGATTTTGCCATTGCAACTGAAATACTTGTTAAAACGGGTTTCAGATATATCTGCAGTTTTTCTGATAAAAAACCTTTCTTCCATACAATTAGAATATAGTTTATATGAATGAAAGGTAAAGATTTATGTAAACCTTACCCTTTTTGACTTTAAAACTTGTATTTATTCCCTCCTGGTTGTATCATTCCTTTTCTGTGGATATAAATATCATTTTTCAAAAATCGAGATCTTATTAACGGAGATGTAACTAAATGCTTGATGTTAAAAAAATAAGGAACCTTGCAATAATTGCCCATATCGACCACGGCAAGACAACGCTTATAGACTCCATATTCCGATCAGCCAGGGTATTCAGGGATAGCGCCAGGCTGGACGAGAGGATAATGGACAATAATGAACTTGAAAAGGAACGAGGTATAACCATCAGGTCTAAACACTGTACGGTCACATGGGATGATTACCTCATAAACCTTATAGATACTCCGGGACATGCCGATTTTTCTGGCGAAGTAGAGAGGGTCCTTTCCACCGTAGACTCGGTCCTTCTTCTTGTTGATGCCAATGAGGGACCAATGCCTCAAACAAGATATGTTCTTAAAAGGGCACTGGAACTTGGTCTTAAACCCCTGGTGTTCATAAACAAGGCTGACAGGCCAAACGCAGATCCTGACGGCGCTCTCGACAAGACATTTGATCTATTCATCGAACTCGGGGCAACTGATGAACAAACTGATTTCCCCGTCATTTACGGATCGGGCCTGATGGGCTGGGCTGTAGACGATATTGAAGATACGGAAAGAGAAGGAATGGATGCTCTTTTCAGAATGATAATTGAACATGTTCCTGCACCGGAAGCCGACCCCGATGCTCCCTTCCTTATGCAGGTGAGTACTCTGGCATGGAACGAGTACACAGGAAGGATCGGCTGCGGCAAGGTACTTCAGGGAAGTATCGGTAAAGGGGAAACCTTCAACCGTACTTCATGCAGATGGGTCAATCCCGAGAAAGAGGACAGCACCTGGGAAATTACAGGAGAATTCAGCGAAAAGATCTCTCAGATATGGGTAACCCGTGGGCTTGACAGGATCGAGATCGAAAAAGCATCTGCCGGGGATATTGTATGGATAGCAGGCCCCAGGGAAATAAATATTGGGGATACCTTTTCTTCTACGGAACTTGAAAACCCAGCAATGCCTCCTCTTGTAATAGAGGAGCCGACTGTATCCATGTTTTTCCTGGTAAATAACGGCCCCTTTTCAGGACAGGAAGGACAGGCAATTACTCTCAGACAGCTTAAAGCAAGGATCGAAAAGGAAATGCAGACGAACGTTGCCCTGCACATGGAAGACCTTGGCAGGCCTGATGGCGTAAAAGTCTCAGGCAGAGGTGAACTACACCTGGCGATCCTCATTGAGGAAATGCGTCGTGAGGGTATGGAATTCTGTGTATCCAGACCTGAGGTAATAACAGAAGTTCTGGAAGGAAAGGTCTTTGAACCTATGGAAGAACTTACAATAGAGATACCTGAAGAATTCCAGGGAGTAATATTTGATAAACTTTCAAGAAGAAAAGCCCGTATGGTAAATATGAACAATCCACAGACTGGTATGCTGCAGATAGAATTCCGTATACCTACAAGAGGGCTTATCGGATACAGAAGTGAATTTTTAACTGATACGAGAGGCCTGGGCATAATGTCATCCTGTTTTAATGGATATGGTCCCTGGACCGGAGAGATCAATCCTCGAAATCGTGGATCCATGATAAGCATTGAAACAGGAGAAGCAACAGGTTATCAGCTTGACAACCTTCAACAGAGAGGAACCCTTTTCATCAAGCCAATGGAGAGGATCTATGAAGGAATGATCATAGGCGAACATTCAAGACCTGGTGACATGACCTGCAACCCCGCTAAGAAAAAACAGGTAACGAACCACAGGGCTTCTACAAAAGACATGGGAATAAAGCTTGATGTTCCCCGGATCCTTAATCTTGAAAAAGCCATAGAATGGATAGATGGAGATGAACTTGTGGAGATAACACCACAATCCGTAAGAGTAAGAAAAGCTATAACCAGCGAGAATGAACGTAAAAAACTTGCAAATAAACAGATCTTCAAATAAATAATAAACCTGGAATAATTCTGAACTGAAAAAAATACCATCTAAAGACCGGTCCCATTGATAAAACTGAATTCAAATATAAGTAAAACGTTCAAAAGAACATTTTCAGCTTTGAACCCTCAGTTTTCAAATTATATCAGTGGCGGAATATTTTTCTATTCTGCCACTTTCAATAACTCCGATCCAAACACTTTTACAGAGGTTATTTAAAATATGGAACATATTTCTTCTTATATACCTGTCTTTGGAAGTCTCGTAAACGGGCTTGCTGCATTTACAGGAGCCCTTCTGGGACTTTTAATACATTCCAGATTGCCTGAAAGAGTGACCGCAATCAGCTTTCAGGCTCTTGGGCTTTTCACATTTATAGCAGGAACATCAATGGCCCTTTCGAGTAATAACATGCTCATAATGGTTTTCAGCATAGTTGCTGGTTCCATAACAGGCGAACTTGCCGGAATAGACCAGAAGATAAACAGTATCTCCAGGCACCACCCCACCAGTGGAAATGAAAATGGAAGTACTTCCTTCCATGAAGCATGCGTTATCGCTTCCCTTCTCTACTGCGGGGGATCTATGGGTATACTTGGTGCTATTGAAGAAGGACTGGGTGGATTTCCCAATCTCCTTATGGCAAAATCAATGCTCGATGGAATAGCTTCAATTGCCCTTGCCTCATCCCTTGGACCCGGCGTTGTACTGGCTGCAGGAATTATGTTCCTTTTTCAGGGAAGCATAACACTCTTTGCCGATTCTATTCAGGATCTTCTCACTCAACCAATAATTGATGAAATAAGTGGAGTGGGAGGACTTATGCTTATAGGGATAGCTTTAAGCCTCCTTGAGATAAAACGTATTCGAATAATGAACATGTTACCTTCACTTATAATAGCTTTCATATTAGGTGCAATTTTCCTGAACTGAGAATTTCAGTTTTATATCTTCAGTATCCTCTGTTATATGTCTCCCGCCTGAAGCAGTTGAATATGCATATCTTCCGGCAGCGCCCGGCTTTATTATTTGGACTGGCCTTCGTCTAATAATTCCAATACTGAAATATACCTTATCCATTCATTCTTTCTGTAAAAGAAACCTGGATACAAACCCAGATCAGAACCTGCTAAAACAAGAAAGTCTGATCTTTTTGATACATACAGATTTACCCTGTTCAAATAATCTTTCATAAACCAGGATCTTAATACTATTCAATGGTTTTTAAATAATTAAACTATGTTTTATTTATTGACCTGTAGCCGTTAACAATTAAAATTAAACCTGTTAAGTTATTGATATGAAATTATCTGAAGTTTCAGATCAGATCTATGATCAAAACTCAAAAAGGTGGGAGTTTCATGACAGACAGGAGCGCCGGAATAATTGTTAATATCGAAAAACTGAGGGCACTGCTCGAAGAATTGATCAGGATCCCTTCCATTAATCCAGATCTTGACAGTTCTTCCCCGGGAGAGCAGAAACTGAGCATTTATCTCGCAGAATATTTAGATAAGGCTGGATTTGAAGTTACGGTCCAGGAGGCTTCACAAACTCGGAAAAATGTAATAGCAAGACTTAAAGGCCTGGGTACTGGTAAGACGCTTATGCTGAACGGCCATATGGACACTGTTGATGTTGAGGGAATGAACTCTGACCCATTTAATCCCAGGTTCAGTAACGGCAAGATCTATGGAAGAGGAAGCCTGGACATGAAAAGCGGCGTCGCCGCTATGATAATTGCTGCGGAATCCATTAAAGAGGCAGGGATTGAACTTGATGGTGATCTACTGCTTGCATGTGTAGTGGACGAAGAATACAAGAGTATAGGAACTGAAGCTTTAGTAAAAGAATATTCTGCAGATGGTGCAATAGTATGCGAACCTACTGATATGGGAATAGGTATTGCCCACAAAGGTTTCGCCTGGGAAAGAATACTTGTTAAGGGAAAAGCAGCTCACGGCAGTAAACCCGATGAAGGGATCGATGCAATAATGAAAGCAGCAAAGCTGCTTGCTGCCATACATGAAATGGAAGAGAAAAAACTTAGATCTAATAACCATCCTCTGCTTGGTCACCCATCGATACATGCCTCCCTTATCACAGGAGGCACTGGAATAAGTACATATCCCGATAAATGTGTAGTTCAACTTGAAAGAAGGACCGTTCCAGGAGAATCACAGGATGATGTACAAATGGAAATGGAAGGACTTTTGAAAGATCTAACCCGGGAAGATGCCGATTTCAATGCTGAGCTTTCATTATATTTCTACCGTTCTCCCATGGAAACAGCAAAAGAAAGCGAACTTGTAAAAACACTCTCAACTACATTTGAAAAACATATGGGGGAAAAACCTCCAATTGAAGGTTTCAGCGGATGGGCTGATACAGCGATCATTAGCAGCGCAGGGATTCCGGCAGTACTCTTCGGTCCTGCCGGTAAAGGGCTTCATGCTGCTGAAGAATATGTAGACCTCCAGTCAGTTACAGATTCTGCGAGAATACTTGCCGAGACAGCAATAGCATTCTGCAGCAACTGAACATTGTATTTTCTGAATTATAGTTGAACACAGGCGGGAATATTATTAAGAAATGGCTAAAAAAAGACGGGATATAATGATCGTTGAAGATCTATTCCGTCTTTTTTTTAGAGGCCTTTTTTCTTCCTGTCATCTGTCTTAGCTTATCGGAGCAATTATTCTGAACAGGAATGAGCTATGAATCTCCTGACATTTTCTGAATAAGGGTTGCTCTCATTATCATCTTTCAGAAGGGAACTTCTTCCCTGTTGAAAGACCAGGGTATTTAAAGGAACATCAAGTTTTTCAGAAAAGTTATCGCACTTTACTATAAAAAGGAAAAAGTTCCTGGGATCTTCAAACTCTGCTCCTTCGAAATTCCCCACCCCTTTTGAAAGGATGAGCGGGCTTTTACTGTAAAATTCCCGAAATCCTTCTTTTGCCTCAAAATTTATATATCCCGGAGTATGGCTGCCTGAAGATACCACATTACAAAGCTTGTCAAGACCAACTTCAACTGCATCATCCATAGTTGCATCATTAAGCACCGGGATTTCCCTGAAAGCACATGTGATCTCAATATCCGGAAAGACTTTTTTCAACTGCCGGATCAGGATCTTGTCGATAACTATCTCTCCGCAATTATCAGACATTATTAAAAGACTCCGATGCCTGTCAAGCATATTAAGAAATGTTCTGTAAACAGACATATCAAGACGCATGGTCTCAATATACTCATGAAGAACTTTAACTATCTTTTCCGGACAGACTTCCCTGAAAGCACCAAAGTCTATGAGATTCGCAGCCCCGGCTGCCACAAGAGCTGACTCAAGAGGATCATCCATTGTATCTATCATTTCCTGAGTTGCCTCTTCGATCGTAAGCATAAGTCTATTGAATTCATGTTTTATATCCTTGAAAGGGTCATTGATACCTGTCATTTCCCTGAGCAGAGAACAACCAATTCCAGTCAATCTTGGAGCACATGAGGATGTTTTTATCTCAGGGGTGATCCTTGAGATGAACTCTCCAAGGAACAGTATCTTTTCTTCTTCTGAAGACATGGACTTTCCGGCAATATGAAGCAGGTTGCCCATAACACAATTAACACATGCAGAATATAGTTCCATATTGGATAAACCATCTTTCTTTGAGAATTGTTATCATTATTAGTTCAAAAAAGTATCATACTGACAGCTGGGGAAAAGTCAAGCGGTCACGCATAAAATAACCTTTGATTTTTACATGAAATCGATAAGAATCGATTCTCTATCTTTTCGTATTTTCTCTATTTCTTCTTCTGTCCATTCAAAGATCCCACTGCCTGTCTTAGTTCCATAATTTCCGCTCTTTACTGGTTCTTCAAGGATTTTAGACACTTCTGAAGAATTACATAGATCTTTCAGGAGATAGGATGCGATCTTTTCAAAAACATCAAGCCCCCCCATATCTGCACTTCTTAAAGGACCTGTACAGGCAAGCCTTCGACCCAGACCGTGTGTAACTGCTGCATCCACATCTTCTGCTGAAACGACGCCCTTTTCCACAAGATCCATAGCCTCCCTCAAAAGTGCGAATTGAAGCCTGTTGAAGACAAAACCCGGAACGTACCTGTCCAATGGGACAGGCCTCAGCCCACACCCTTCAAGAAGTTGCCCGGTAAGATCCATGGTCTCCTTTGAAGTTAACGGACATGGGACAAGCTCCACAAATGGCATAAGGTGTGCGGGATTACTGAAATGTGCAACCAGGAATCGTTCCCTCCTTTGCATTTTAAGGGAGATCCGGGCAGGATCCATACCTGAGGTAGTACTGCTTAGTATAGATGTATCCTGCACCATACTTTCTATAGAAGCAAAAAGGTCCTGCTTGAGTTCCAGATCTTCTGATACTGCCTCACTGACAAAAGAAACACCATCCAGAGCTTTTTTAATAGAGGTACAACTACTTATCCTCTCCCGAACATCACGTATCTTTCGTGAATCCATAAAACCGGCTTTTTCAAGATTTCCGCAAAATACATCGATAGAAGTCAATCCTCTTTTTACACTTTCTTCGGACCTGCCATAAATGGTAACTTTCATGCCACCAAGAGCAAGAGCTAACGTAATTGAGCTTCCCATGGTTCCGGTTCCTATACAGCATGCCTTTCTAATATTATCCATTTCAAAGCAAACCTCCCTGGAAATTAGCGATACTCTGATGCACATATTAATATTACACCACCTCTCTATCTCTTGAAATGCTGATCGCATTATCTCATTTGATGTTTTATATGACCCTCCTGAAGAGTAGAATGATACCGGAATGATCAAATAATGCGGAGATGATGAATAATGTTTAACCAGAGCCCCTTCGATGAACATTCTGATCTGTACGAGAAATGGTTTCATAATAATGAAGCTGTTTATTTATCAGAACTGGAAGCAATAAGAGCTCTTCTTCCCTCATCCGGGAATGGCCTTGAAATTGGAGTTGGAAGTGGTCGTTTCTCCACACCTTTCGGAATAAAAGTGGGTGTAGAACCTTCAGAAAGAATGGCCAATATTGCAATGGGTAGAGGAATAACAGTTATCAGGGGATTTGCTGAAGATCTTCCATTTTTTAATGAAAGCTTCGACTTTGCACTTATGGTCACTACCATATGTTTCGTAGAAGATCTGGGAAAGTCTTTCAGTGAAGCTAACAGGATCCTGAGATCAGGCGGCTCTCTGCTGACTGGTTTTGTTGATCGTGAAAGCCCATTAGGACAGATCTATCTGGAAAACAGGAATAAAAGTACCTTTTACAGATCAGCAACATTTTACAGTACATTCGAGGTCCTGACAGAATTGCAAAAGGCAGGGTTTATGAATTTTGATTACACTCAGACCATTTTTAATCCATTGAAAGAGATCAATGAAACTGAACCTGTCAGCACAGGCTATGGGGAAGGATCTTTTGTGGTCATAAGAGCAGTTAAATAGACATATTCTTTCATTTAAAGTTACACTTTATAAAACAACCCTGGAGTAACCCGGAACCTGACGTTGAATATGATCTTTGACATAAAAAGGTTTCCACTGCAGCTTTATGGAATAAACTCTATTCAATATATCTGCCCCCAGTATCTAATTATTCAGAAATTTACGGAATTTATCTATAAGGACCGGCATCTCCTCTGCCCTGTTCCTGCGGAATTTGCATTCACAGACCTTTCGATGTTTCTCGAAGCTTTCAGAGATCAATTCCAGCATATGATCACACATCTGATCATCAGTCATTCTGAAGAAACGTTCTTCAAGTGCAATTTCATCTTTTGCTATACCAAAATCTATTATCCCCACAGGAAGCATATCAAAAATACTGTGAAGGGAATTGTAGATCCGCCTGTGGTCGATCTCGTCCCACAGGGACTGGACTATTGACCTTGCCCGGCTTGACGTCAGATCATGATATTCGGGGATCAGTCCATCAAATACATCCTTCTCAAAGGACTCTCTTACGGATTTTGCCCTGGATATGAAATTCCGGGCTTCCCGCTTAAGAAGTTCAGACACTTTTGTATCTTTGCCCCCGGATCCAAGAGCTTCTGATATTTCACTTCTGAAGGTATTTTCAACACAACGGGCAAGTTCGTAGGTACTGTCAGGATTTTTGTAAAGGATCCCCCTGATCCTCAGCTCTTCTAAAAGGCCCTTGATGTCAGGAAAATCGCTTCCCCCCGCTTCATTGAAATTTAAGAGTCCCGTCGCACTGAGACGCTCCTCCGCAAGTTGAGGGGAAAGAGGATGTTCCATACAGAAAAGAAATATAAGCTTCGGCAGGATCTCGGTGAATTCAGAAACTGTTTCTTCCCCTTTTGTAGAAGATTTTCCCATGGCCATAAGAATTGTCCCCCTTGAACATATAATTTCAATATAATTTAATTTTACACCTCTATCAGGCTAAAATGAATACCTGAAATCAGAATAATTACAAGATTAATAAAATATATTCGATCACAGGGGTTAGTTTTGACACACATTGCCCTCTGGCCGGGGTTTCTAAAATTCAACAAAAGTGCTTTTAAACAAAACTTTTACCAGTTAATCAAAAGGAGACTATCATGATAAAACTTTTAGTTTATATTGTAACCATGAATAAAGAGAAACATTTATATAAATTTTTTGCATTAGATTCCTGGAATACTGACAGAACTGAAGAAATTACATATGGATATGGAACCGGGGTTATTTTCCACAACTTTGAATCTATAGGAAATCAGATAGGCAAAACATCTCAAAATGATAAGTCTGTAAAGTAACAAAAAATACAAATACGAGGATAGAAAGTGTCAGCAAACCTACTGCACGATCCTCACTATCAGGTCTTTAGCGAAACTTGAGGGTTACACTTTCTATATCAATGGACAAGATGAATAAGATAACCTATGTAACCGATGAAAAGAAAAGCTCCTTCTCCGCGGGTAAGATATCTGCCGTATGAAGAGAAAAATATTACTGCGGCAGAGATCATCAGCATGAAAATAATGTCCAGGCTTATAGTAGAGGGTTTATAGCTAAGATCTCCAATAATTGAACACACTCCCGGTACAACAAGCACGTTAAAGATATTTGAACCGATGATATTCCCCAGACACATATCACCCTGCCTTCTTGCTGCTGCAACCAGACTTGTAACAAGTTCCGGGAGACTTGTACCCAGGGCAACAAAAGTCAATCCTAAAATATGTTCCGCCACACCAAGTGATACAGCTACTCCTATTGCTGAATTGACCAGGAGATCAGCACCCGCTGGAAGAAGAGCCATCCCCATGATGATCCCAGCCACAGCAGGCATAAAAGTTCTTATCCTTTTGTCTTCAGCGCTTTCAGTTTTCTCAGCCGGGATGCTCTTACTCTTGAAAAGGTAACCCATGTACAAGAAAAACATTACCAGAAGTACTATACCCTCCGCAGAGTGCACATAGCCCCTGAGCATAAGGAATCCCGCAAATATGGAGGATGATGCAAGAAACATAAAATCCTTCCAGTTCTTTTTAAAACCCGTAGCAAAAGGTCTTATCATAGCTGTTAAAGCAAGGATAAGCCCTATATTAGCAATATTTGACCCCAGCACATTTCCAACGACAATCCCCGGAGATCCTTTCAGAATAGCTGTAATTGAGGCAACCAATTCCGGAGCTGAAGTTCCGAAAGCTACTATGGTCAATCCTATTAGAAGGTCTGGCAGACCAAGTCTTCTGCCAAGGGAAGATGCAAAATTAACAAGCATTTCCCCTCCGACATAAAGCAATATCACACCAAGAATACCCTTCAGAATTAAAAATAACATAAATTGTCCTCCGCTGTTTATCCACAAAAAAGACCTTCAGTATGGTATACCATACTGAAGGTCTTGCTAATCGGCTTTATGCCAACGACAGAGCCAGGTAAAAAATACCAGGATGTTGACCCTGTCCATCGAAGCTACTCCCCTTCAGGAGCTATCTATTCACAAGGATTTTATAATAAAATCAGGAAAAGTCAATGATCCATAAAAAACCCTTTTTTTGAAAAAATCCATACGCTATAATGAAAGTTATAATAGAAAACTCAGGAGGTGTATCCCTTGCCCCAAAAGAAAATCCAGGATATTGTCTCGACAATGGTACATGAAAATTACTGGATAAACGAACATAACTGTGCAACAACTACACTGATAGTACTCTCGGAACTCTTTGATATTCCCCTTAATCCCCAGGTTTTATCAGCTTCAAGAGGGATGCATGGAGCAGGTAAATATGGAGCTCAATGCGGGCTTGTGGAGGGAACACTGATGTTCATAGGTATCATTGCCTCTGAACGGAGTCTTGATTCCCAAAGAATAGAAACGCTCTGTTACGATTACGCCTTTCAGTTTGTCAATGAGTTCGGGAGCCTTCTTTGCAGAGAACTCCGACCTGAGGGTTTTAAAAGCGACAACCCACCTCATCTTTGTGAAGAGCTGACGATAAAAAGCATCCTGTTCTCTGTAAAATTTATTTCCACAAACCTTTGAATATAATGCTCAGAAAATTGTCATATCAAGAATCTAAAGACATGAAAAGTTCCTCAAATGAGGAGGCTACAAGACTTGAACTGAATATTTTTTCAAGTCTTGTACGCATTAATTCTGTCTGTGCTTCCAGATCCAGTTCTTCCCATTTTTTATACAACCTCAACACCTCTTCAGATGATCTCCCGGGATTTTCTCTCATCAGCAGATCCCCGCTTCTTTCTCCAAAATGAGTATCTATTCCGGATTGAAGTTTTTCTGATGTGACAGTCCCCATCCAGAAACCGCTGAAAGCTATAACAGGTCGATTGCTGAGCAGACCCTCAATAGCTGATGTCGCACCTGCACACACTATGGTGCTCCATTTAAAAAATGGATTTGGGTCAGTCAATGTACCGGTAATATTCACAAATTTTTGTCCCACACGTCTGTTGACCTTGTTTGCCATAAATTTGTATATAGGAGTTCTGTCACCGCCTCCCACAAAGGTCATTTCAAGAGAAGGAATAGACTGCTTTAAATTAACAGCATTTTCGAGCAGGTCTCGAAATCCCGGCGATTTATACCCACTTAATCTCCCAAGACAAAGTACTTTAAAAGGATCTTTTGCTGGGAATGGAGATACTTTTACCATATCTGTAACAGGTCTTCGTATCAGTTTTGCAGGACATGAAGGATTTAAGGCTTTTATCTGTTCCAGAATAGGTTCTTCTGAAGTGACTACAGCATCACTGAAGCGAAGGATCGTTTCAATTTCTCTGTTTTTTTTCTGAGGTTTATCCCAGATAATATCATGAAAAATTGTGACAAGCCTGGCACCAGATCTTTTTTTGACTTTCATTGCAAGAGGGAAGGCCCTTCTGGAATCAGTTAGAATAATATCCGGCTTAAAAGCAAGTGATCTACCAACAAGACGCCTGCTATCAGGAACCACAGAAATATCTTCAATAATTTGAACACCGTTATTTATGTGTCTTTCCCTGAAACTTTTAAAACCCGCCCATCTGCCTGCAATAGCAACTTCATGTCCAGCCTTGCTGAGCGCTGAAGAAAGATACAGATTAAAGGATGCTACCCCATCAATGAGGAACCCTTCGCTGCAAAAAAGAATTTTCATTATATAATACCTCCTCTTTCCCTTTCCGTTTGAAAAATAAAGACCATAGAAAAGCTTTTTACAGTGAAACAAGCTTTAATTTATAACAATATCATTATTTTTAATACTTAATCACAAAAATCTTTTATAATTGTAAAAGCTTTTGATACCTGTTGAAAGATCTATTTGCCAGATCTTCTGAAACTACTATTCCTTTAAACGGGAAAGGAGCTTTTTATGACAAAGAAAAGAATACTGGTCACAGGGGGAGCAGGTTTCATCGGTTCTCATCTCTGTGAAAAATTACTTGAAAAGGGAAATGAAGTAATATGTGTGGATAATTTTTTTACAGGATCCAAAAGTAATATTTTATCCCTTTTGGATAACAAGTATTTTGAAGTAATAAGACATGATATTACTTTCCCACTATACGTCGAGAGTGACGAGATATTTAATCTTGCATGTCCAGCCTCTCCGATCCACTATCAGCGTGATCCAGTCCAAACCACGAAGACCAGCGTTCATGGTGCTATAAATATGCTGGGACTGGCAAAGCGTCTCAAGGTTAAAATATTCCAGGCCTCAACCAGTGAAGTATATGGTGACCCTGAAATACATCCCCAGAAAGAGGAACACTGGGGAAATGTAAACCCTATAGGCATTCGTTCCTGTTATGACGAAGGGAAACGATGTGCAGAGACGCTATTTTTTGATTATCACCGTCAGCATTCTCTAAAGATAAAGGTCGCCAGGATATTCAATACTTATGGTCCGCAAATGGCAATGAAAGACGGCAGGGTAGTATCAAACTTTATCGTCCAGGCTTTGAAAGACGAACCGATAACGATATATGGCACAGGCACACAGACAAGATCTTTTTGTTATGTCGACGATCTTGTAAATGGCATAATCTCGCTTACCGAATCTCCTGACAATATCACAGGACCTGTCAACCTTGGGAATCCTGCAGAATTTACAATAAAGGAACTGGCAGAAAAGATAATTGATATTACAGGCTCCAACTCTGACCTTGTTCATAAGAAACTTCCTTTCGATGATCCGAAAAGAAGAAAACCTGATATTTCTATGGCAAAAGAGAAACTTAAGTGGGAACCTGAAACTGACCTGGACACAGGGCTTAAAAAGACAATTTCCTATTTTGAATCCCTTTTGGGAAAGGAAGGACTCAACCTTTAAGCCCCTTTGATGAGGATGCGCTGAATCGCGCATCCTCATCATGTCATTGCAGGATCTATGATCCTGCAAGTTCCAGTATAGAATGAAGAAGTATATCAACTCCTGCTGCGGCATCATCCCAATCTGTTTTTTCTTCGGGACAATGGCTTCGTCCTTCTATCGAGGGGACAAAGATCATTCCGGAAGGACATATTCTGTGCATAAACTGGGCATCATGGCCAGCCCCACTGGGAAGGGCAATATGTTTATAACCGCATTTGTCTGCTGCTCTATTCACTAATTCGGTCATTGATAACGGGAAGACAACAGGTGATGCGTTAACCACCTGTTCCAGAGAACAGCAAAGCCCGTGTTTTTCGGAAACTTCATTGACAAGCTGCTCAACCCGTATCTTCCCTTTCTCAAATATCTCCTGGTTGTACTGACGAAGGTCTATCGTAAAAGTTGTTCTGCCTGGAATAACATTGACAATATCAGGAAATGGATGAATCCGTCCCATTGTAGTCCTTGTATTGTTACCAAGTTTGCTGGCCAATTCCCTCAACCTGCAGCATAATTCCGATACAGCAAGAAGGGTATCCTTTCTGTATTCCAGGGGAGTCGTTCCCGCATGATTGGTCTCCCCCCTGAATATACCTTTCCACCAGGCAATACCCTGAATTCCCTGCACAACGCCTGTCTGGACATGTTCCCGGAAAAGTAATGGCCCCTGCTCTACATGTAACTCAAGATACGCTGAAGCCTCCAGGTTGTCACGCCCGATATAACCTATATTTTTCAGGGCAGTCTCGACATTTACACCATCATCATCAGTTGAATTATAGACACTCTCCAGATCAAGCTCACCCGAAACATACATGCTTCCCATCATGTCAGGCTGAAAGCGGGCACCCTCCTCATTAGTAAAGGCTGCAACAGCAACAGGTTTTTCAGTTTCGATGCCGTGATCATTTAGTGTCCGTATTACCTCGAGCCCCCCAAGAACACCGAGTGCTCCATCGAACATTCCCGCATTTTGAACTGTGTCAAGATGGGAACCTGCTATCACTGGTGCTAAAGATCCGTCTTTTCCTTGACGGATCCCCCAGATATTTCCAACAGGATCTATACAAACTTCAAGTTTTTCAGCTTTTAACCATTTCACAAAAAGAAACCGGCCCTCTCGGTCCTCTTCTGTCAGGGCAAGCCTGGTACGTCCTTCTCCTGATGCTGTATGTCCTATCTCTCCCATTTCAAGAAGAGACATTTTGAGTCTTTTACGATCGATACGTATCAAGTCCATGATCAACCCTCCCCGATGCAAAATCCTGTATTCTTATTCTACATTAAATCGGTTATGATAAACATACAAGATAAATAATGATATGATGATCAGATAGAGCTTTAGATTAGACTAAGGTCATTACAGGTCAATGGTTATGATCACAATTTATGATACAAATTCCGGCTCAGAATTTTATTAAATTTTTAAAAGATAGAATATTATTAATCTTTAATACACAGGAGGTCTAAAAATGAAATATTTAATACTTTTTGCTCATCCCAATCCTGAAAGTTTCAATAATGCGGTACTCGAAGCGGTGAAAAGCCAGCTTGAATATGGAAGATGCGATTACACGTTAAGGAATATCTATGACCCTCCCTTTGATCCGGTACTTAAAAAGACGGACCTTGAGGATCTCCAGACTGGATCATTCGCTGACGATATCGCTGCAGAACAGAAACTGATAAACAATGCAGACGTTATCATATTGATACACCCTGTCTGGTGGTTTAACATGCCTGCCGCTTTAAAAGGTTATATAGACAGGGTTTTTGCCTCAGGGTTTGCGTTCCTTCCATCTGAAGAGGGCGTAGAAGGCCTGTTGAGGGGAAAGAAAGTGGCAATTTTCAATACCACAGGCGGAAAACAGAACAATTATGCAAAATATGGTTTCAAGGAATGTTTTAGAAAGTGCATATGTGACGGAATATTCCGTTTCTGTGGCATGGAGATCTTATTGCAGCATTTTTTGTATGCTGTAGCATCAGTTTCATATGAAGAAAGACAGGAAATGCTGCAGGAAGTTAGAAAAATTGTAAAAGAACAGGTTATTCAAACATAAAGACTTGACTTAAAGGTTACAGAAAGGGGATTCATGACCTTTGAAACCCCTTTCTGTATATACATCAATTCAGGAGTTTTTTGTTATGATGTTCCCCACTTAGAAAGGTACTGGTGCTTCTGGCTTTTCCATCTTTGAGATCTGATGGGCTGAATTGATGCCCCGGAAGAATGAGCGGTCCATATGGACCTGCAGCAGTTATACTTCTCAGATATTCCCTTGCAGTAACAAATAGCACAGATGACCCTGTAACATAAATTACTGGAGCTATTTTGCTGATATCTTCCTCCCCCATTTCTTCCATGCCTGGACAGCGAAAAAACCCATCAATGGTCAAACTGAAATCATAGGGGACCTTTGCCTTATCAATCTTTGAGGACAATCCAGCAGACAGGGATATTTTCCATTTTATCCTGTTTCCCCTGCTGTTCATAAGAGAAGATGAAACCTCAAGGATCATCTCGGTATCTTTTTCTCTCCTGTAAGCCTGAGTCGCATTACAAAATGTTTTTGTAAAGAAATAACGTTCCAGTTGTACTTTTGGTACATGGATCTTGCGGGTTCCCTTTTCAGCCAATTTTAAAACCTCCACGAAGATTCTTTATGTTCGAGAATAAATCAGCCATTCTCAGTCAAGTAGCAGTTTTACGACCATCCCCTGTATAAGGGAAGCAGCGAACATATAGAAAAGAAGTATGATAACAAGTTTCCCTCCAAGAAGCGCGATCATCATGGGCAAAAGCGGGATCTTAACAGCTCTGTTATAAAGAAAGACCGCTACCAGCCCATTACTCATACCATTATCTCTCAACTCTTTAAGAAGTGTAAACCATACATATATAGGACCATGGCTCAACATACCCGCTGCTATTGCAAGAAACCATCCTTTTACCCCAGAGTCACTTCCAACATATTTTTTGACAGTCTTTGGACTTATATAATATTTCATAAGTGCCGTACAAAGTATCACAAGGAGGAGTACCGGTATTATCTTCAGAAGAAGGTCACCACTGGCAGAAATGGAACTTGCTGTTTTATCTGGAGAAAGTATCATCATCACCACATAAAGAATACTGACAGAAGTAAGAAAATAAAGCCCCCTGAAACCGCCCTGATCCTGCTTACTCTTTTGTTTATTCTCTCCAGTCCCCTTCATGACAATGCCACCCAGGTTATTGTAGTGGCAAAGGATACCAGAATAGCAAGAGCAAAACTCAAAACATTTCTTGTAATGGTAAACCTTTTCCCGAGTATACCCATTTCTGCAGGCATCTGGGCAATCCCCACTGTTACCCATGTAACAAGGAAGGCTACTACAGCAAACATACTGACACTTTTTTTCAAAAGTTCAGCTCCAATGATATAACTCGAAACCGCATTCCCTGCAGAAATGCTGCCAAAAAATGCTCCAGTAAAAGTATCCCGAATAACATTGCCATTAAATAGAGAAACAAGCATTTCACTGGATATAAAGTTTTTGAAAAGTCCCATCAATAGGATAACGCCAAGTATAAGCGGCATGGACTTCGAAAAACTCCTTGAAGCCCATATAATTGAGCCCCAGAGATTTTCCTGCCCCTTCTTTGTTTCACCCTTCTGCATAAATTCATCCCCTCTTCAGCATTCCATCTATTGCCTTACTTCCAGCCAGATAAGCTGAAACCATCAAATCTACAAGATATGCCTTGCTGTTCTTACTATCTATCTTTCATTCGAACCTGAGCAAAAGTGGTAATCCACCATCTTATACGAATCAACAGGGAAAACGTAAAGGAACTTGAGTAGCTGATCCTCAATATTTTTTATGCTGTGCTGAGAATTACCTGGTATGAAGACAGCCCTCCCCGGGTATACTTCAAATTGCTGTCCTGATATTGTCATAAGACCTTTACCCGAGAGAATATAGTATATTTCGGGCTGGGCATGACTGTGAAGAACAAGCTCTGCCCGCTCTCCTGGCTGCAATTCGCCCGTCCCGGCCGTCATTGAATCCGTAGGGGTGCTATCGCTACTGAAAAGTGTCCTCCATAAAAGTTCTCCTCTGGATGGATCATTCCAACCCTGCAGAGGGATATTCTGTTCATCTACTACAACAAATTCTGAAACAGACATAACAGGGATCACCTCCGATATAGATTAATGATAATCCTGATCATAACAAGATTTCAATTTTTAGTACATCGATGAAATTGTATGATCTAAAAATGGTCTGAAAAACCTGAACTTGCTTATGCATCAATAAAAGATGCATTTTTTCTCCTGTAAGGAATGATAAGATGCAGATTATCTGGGATAATGAATGAAACAGTACCAGACAAGGAGCTGATCATATTGAAAAAGTTATTCGTAGTTCTTTTCCTGATAATAACACTTGCTGCCGCAGGTATCTTTTTTTACCGTATGCAACCAACAGAAACCCCTGTAGCCTCAGATTTTATACCGGGCGGTAACGATCTGAATAATCTGTTCCTTATGAACATTGATAACGTTGGAGGAGATCTTGAAAAAATGGCAGATCTTATTGATCTGTACACACCCGATATTGAGAATATCTCCGGGAAAGGCACTTCTGGGAATATGGCGATTGTAAAAGTCCTTACAGGAAAACTTCGTCAGCTTTCACCAGTCTTAAAAGACATGCAGTTCCTTTTCACTTTAAAACCAAATGGTGTGGATATTCAACCATATTTCTGGGGTTCTATTGCATTGAAAACAGACGAGCCAGTCAAGTTCACTGAGAACATAATGGATGACATCATGCTTTCAGATCCCGACCTCGTTATAATTCCATACACCAACGAGTTGGGGAAAAATGCAGAACCACTTTACCAGATCATGGATACAAACTCTTCAATGACAGTTTTTACTGCCCTATACAGAGGAGACCCATCCTATATGCTTCTTACTTCAAGCGAGGAAGAACTGTCCCGAATGGTAAAAGCAGCTGAAGATCCCTCTAACCGATTGAATATTGAAAGACACTATGAAAAGAACGATTACTTCTACGCACAAATAGAGAGCACCATTATGGAAGCGGTAATTCAGAATCAAGGAAGGTCTTTACGAACATCAGATCCTTTTGTATGTGAAGGAGTTTTATTTACAGAAGGAAGGAATCTGCTCATGAAGATGTACTCCAATGCAGCAGATATATTCCTTACTCCAGAGGAGAAGGAACAGATCGCTCCCTTATCTGGCGATCATGAATTCATTGGTGGAGGCAAGGTAGTTGGATATGCCCGGGGAAGTACCACAGGTTTCAGCAAGGAATATTTCAACTCCATGCTTGCAGGACCTGAAGCTGAAAAGGTAGAAATGGGACTGGCCTATATGGAGAAACAATACGGTATCACCCTTCAGGATATGGTTGACCTGTTCACGGGTGAGATCGTTTTTGTAATGGGAGGAGAAGCTCTAAGCCCCGTGGGGGAGATACCAGGCATTTACATGGTTCTGAAACCTGCTGAATCAGGTATAGTTGAAAAATTCACATCCTTAATTCCGCAACTCCAGATACCCGTTCAGATCAGCAAACCAGATGTCAAGGGCTGGGAAAATGTGTATTCCCTGAATCAAATGATAACTTTTACAGTTGCTGGCCGGGAAAAAGAACTCCTTGCTGGAATTCTGAATGCGAACCAGTTGAATGTTCCCAGTGAAGTACCCAAAAATCTTGAACCTCTTTTGAAAAAGAAGACTTATGGAATGTGCGCCTTTTCCGTCAAGGATATGAGAAAGATCCTTGACGACCTTGCATTGAGAATTCAGGCTCTAAACCCTGATCCTTCCCTGGAAATGGCAAGGAAAACCATGAACAGTATCCTTGGAAAAGTTGAAACATTAGCCTGCTGGAGCGAATCACTGGAAGAATCTGTAATGCGAATAACACTTACAGGAAATGAATAAAGATTAAATTATTTTCAGAACCTGCTACCGTAGGTTCACCCCCGTGGTTGCCCTCATCAGGGCAGGCACAGGGGCATGCCCCTACACGGGTATATAAACTGTCTCAGGCGGCCTCACCATTAAGACGGGCTTCTATTTTAGCCTCTTTTTCGCTGAAAAATATATTAACTCTTGAGGCACCAAAAGATCGGGCGATACCTTCGAGGGTATGTTTTGCCGAAGACCTGACATCTTCCTGATATTTTACGAGCAGATCATGGGCCTTTTGCTGTACCATTTCCATTGATTCTGCGAAAAGCCTGTTCTTTTCCTCCACATTGAAGGAACGTCCCAGAGGACCATTAATGATCTCCGGCAAAAGGAGGGGCAGAAATCTCGACTTCTGCTCATCATAGAAGAACAGGTCCTTCAAAGCAACATCACAGGAAGGAACAGGCATAGTTATGTCAACTGTGCCATCCCCTGATGAATTAATTGTAAAGATCGGGTCTCTCAGATCGTAGGAAAAATTCATGGAAAATTCAAATATCATGATGATCTTCCTCTTCGAAAAGATCCAGTCCGGCAATAATCTGCCCATCATTCCCTCAAAGGCCTTTTCTTCAACAGTTACGACGTCTTTCGATATGACTTTGAAAACAAGTAGTTCCCCCATAGATCTGAAGCTGTCAAGGCAGGAGTGGATCATGGCTTTTTTACGTTTACCCATTCGCAGAGCCAGATAAAGGCCTGCGAAGAAACAAGATGCTCCCGCGATTATCAGTACAAGAAGTGAGATCTCAAAACCCATGCCTTAATTTCTCCTCTCAAATAAAACCTGGTCAAACCGTTATATTCTATCATTCGGCAGGATTTTCATGGTTGTCGCTCTTTCCTATCTTTCCCAGAATCGGGGATAGTATCACTACTGTAGTTATAAAACACGCCCCTACCCCAAGGAACATTGCCCATCCAAAACCTGCAAACCCCCTGTAAATTGAAAATACAAGAGAACCAAAGGCAAGCATATCCGTAAGGCTCGTGAGCAGGATCGCTTTGCCGGTACTGGCAAATACGGCATATAGATCCTTCTTACCTTCCCTGATCCACCTGTGCATGATGTAGACACCATCATCAATACCAATTCCGAGAATAAGGGGAAGAGCCATAATATTTATGACTGTAAGCTTCGTACCCAGAAGATTCATGAGCCCCACCATCCAGACCAGACCTGCACCAAGGGGAACCATTGCCAGGAATGCATAAAAAACGTTCCGGAAATCCAGGGCAAGAAGTAAGAAGACAACCAGAACGGTCAAGATCACTGCATTTCTTCCATCACGCCCCATGATCTTTATAAGAGCTCTGAAAACAGGCGGCATACCCGTAGCCCGGGGACTAACCCTCTCAAGATCCTTAACGAAAAGATCAAGAAATCTGGCGTCCTGCCATATATCCCTTATGGGATAAACTGTTACAAGAAAACTGTCCCTGGTCCTGTTGGAATACCTGTTAAGAATGGATTCGGGCAGGTCCTGGATCCCCAGGGTTTTCATGGCCCCCATATTTATTACAGAATTTCTGAAATATGGCGAAAAAGCTCTTTCCATATCCTGAAGTCCATTGAATGCCCCGGATGGATCATCTTCAATGGAATTCAAAATAGAACTGAATATAGTCTTTAAAACTGTTTCGCCTGGATACCCCACAAGCTCAGCACATT